>Ga0307505_10000101_pt1 | contig 106571 bp, 107 predicted proteins | sample 23_S_MG_FD_202183 | JGI IMG/M metagenome (GOLD analysis project Ga0307505, IMG submission 202183) | Soil microbial communities from Populus trichocarpa stands in riparian zone in the Pacific Northwest, United States - 23_S | ecosystem: Environmental > Terrestrial > Soil > Riparian zone >...
TAAAACGTCGTGAGACAGTTTGGTCCCTATCTTCCGTGGGCGCTGCAAGATTGAGAGAGCCTGCTCCTAGTACGAGAGGACCGGAGTGGACGCACCTCTGGTGTATCGGTTGTCACGCCAGTGGCATCGCCGAGTAGCTAAGTGCGGAAGAGATAACCGCTGAAAGCATCTAAGCGGGAAACTCGTCTCAAGATGAGTCTTGCCGGGGCCTTGAGCCCCCTGAAGAGTCGTTCGAGACCAGGACGTTGATAGGCCGGGTGTGGAAGCGCAGTAATGCGTTGAGCTAACCGGTACTAATTGCTCGTGCGGCTTGACCCTATAACTTTGACGACATGAGTCGCGGGTTATGCCGAGTGACGCAATCTACTGATTCGATTCTATGAATTGGCTTGCCTGACAGTTGTCAGGCTGGCGACAAGTCAAGCCTGATGACCATAGCGAGGTGGTCCCACTCCTTCCCATCCCGAACAGGACAGTGAAACGCCTCAGCGCCGATGATAGTGCGGATTCCCGTGTGAAAGTAGGACATTGTCAGGCTAATAAAAGAAACCCCGGCCGAAGAAATTTGGTCGGGGTTTTCTCTTTGCGACGAATTAGTTGCGCAACTCACGCCGTAGGATCTTTCCCACGTTGGTCTTCGGAAGATCATCTCGGAACTCGATGTATTTCGGCCGCTTGTAGGCGGTGAAGTTGTCGCGGCACCAGCGTGCCACATCTTCCTCGGACAGCGTGGCTTCCTTCTTGACGACGAAGAGTTTGACCGCCTCACCGGACTTTTCGTCGGCAATGCCGATCGCAGCACACTCCAGCACGCCGGGCAGCTGGCTCACGACCTGTTCGATCTCGTTCGGGTAGACGTTGAAGCCGGACACCAGGATCATGTCCTTCTTCCTGTCGACGATCGTGACGTAGCCGCGCTCGTCCATCACGCCGACGTCGCCGGACTTGAAGTAGCCATCGGCGGTCATGACCTTCGCCGTCTCGTCCGGCCGCATCCAGTAGCCTGCCATTACCTGCGGGCCGCGGATGCAGATTTCGCCCGGCTCGCCGGCGGGCAGGTCGCGGCCGTCGTCGTCGCGGATGGCGATCGCGGTCGACGGGATCGCCAGCCCGATGCTGCCTGTGAACTCGTGCAGATCGAGCCGGTTGCTCGTCGCCACCGGCGAGGTTTCGGACAAGCCATAACCTTCGACGATGGGACAACCCGTCACGGCCAGCCAGCGCTCGGCCGTGGCCTTCTGCACGGCCATGCCGCCGCCGTTGGACACCACCAAGCCCGAGAAGTCCAGCCGTGCGAAGTCGGCGTCGTTGGCAAGCGCGTTGAACAGTGTGTTGACGGCCGGGAACATATTGACGCGGTGGCCGGACAGCGACTTCACCAGTCCCGCCAGGTCGCGCGGGTTGGGAATCAGCAGGTTCAGCATTCCCAGCCTAGCGCCCATCATGTAGCAAATGGTGAGCGCGAAGATGTGATACAGCGGCAGCGCACAAACGACCACCAACTGCTGGCCGCCGACGGTGTCGAGCATTGGCTTGAACCAGGCCTCGGTCTGCAGAATGTTGGCGACGACGTTGCGGTGGGTCAGCGTCGCGCCCTTGGACACGCCGGTCGTGCCGCCGGTGTATTGCAGGAAGGCGATGTCGTCCGGGCGCAGATCCACGCGCTTGAGTGACATCCCCGTGCCGTCGGCCAGCGCCATGTTGAAGCGCGTCACCGTGCGGCCGCCGTCCAGCGGCAGGCTGAACTCGGGCACCATCTTGCGCAGATGGCGCACCGCGAAGTTGATCAACTGGCCCTTCCAGAAGCCCAGACGGTCGCCCATCGCGGCCAACACCACATGCCTGATCGGCGTGCGTTCGATCACCTGGGCCAGCGTGGCGGCAAAGTTTTCCAGCACGACGATCGCTTCGGCGCCGGAATCCTTCAGCTGGTGCTCCAGTTCGCGCGCGGTGTAGAGCGGGTTCACGTTCACCACCACGCAGCCCGCGCGCAGCACGGCGGCGATCGCGATCACGTATTGCGGCAGGTTGGGCATCATCAAGGCCACACGCGCACCTCGCGCCAGGCCACGGGCTTGCAACCAGGCGGCGAGCGCCTGCGACAGTTCGTCGATCTCGCGAAAGCGCAGCCGGCTGCCGAGGCAGATCGCGGCGTCACGCGCGGCGTACTGGCGGAACGACTGGTCGAGCACATCGACCAGCGTGGTGTGCGCGTCGAGCGTGATCTCGGCCGGTACGCCGGGCGGGTAGTGTTGGAGCCAGGGTTGTCGGGTCATCGCGGCATCCTGGCCGGACCGCACCCGGCGCGCTACGGGAGTTGCACCAGCGGGTCGTCCGGCGAGCTGGGTTGAGCGTCGTCGGCCTCGAAGAGGCGCTCGGCCAGCGCGCGTTCGCGCCGGGCGATCACGTCGAGGAACGGCTCGGCACCGCGCAGGCCGGCAAAGGTGTCGAAGCCGCGTTCGAGCAGTTGTTGCAACGCCCCCAGCCCGGCCGCGCGCGCCGGGCCGCGCATCAGCTTGAGGCTGTGGCGCAGCACCGGGTTGCGTGTGTAGCCGTCGAGCGCCCGGCCGACGGCGAGCATCAGGTCGATCTGGCGGTCGCGCTGCGCGCGGCCGCCGCCCGCCTGCCAGGCGCGCAGATAGGCGCTAGGGCTCAACTCGTCGCTGTCCAGCGCCCGCCCCATCGCCGTGTCGAAGCGTTCGGCCAGGGCGTGCAGCGCCGTCAGGTCGGCGATCGTGCCGAGCAGCGCAGGCGGGAACAGGCGTGCCAGCGCCGGCACGATGCGCGCGAACTGGGCGTCGCGTTCGCTGTAGTCCTGCGGCCCGTAGAGGTCGTCGAGAAAGTAGCGTGCGGCATCGGCGTACCGTGCGTCAGCCAGCAGGTCCGCATAACTGCGTGCAAAACGCCGGTGCTGGTAGCGCTTGACCGCGTCCACCCGCGCGGCGAGCGCCGGCTCGGCGGCTCGTCGGCCTCTTTCGTCGGCCACCGCTTGCAGGTCACGCAGGATGGTCGCGGCGTTGCTCATCGGCAATGGGTGGGCTGCATGTCTAGGGCGGTCGGTCTACGGTGCGTGCGCGCAATGATGCAACACTCGCAGCCGATGAAAAGGCGCTCGTTGTTCAAGCTCGGCTTGGCCGGTGCGGCGGTGCTCGTGCTGGCCGGCGGCGGGCTCGCTTTGTGGCAGCGCGGCCTGACGGCCGAGGGCCAACTCACCTTGGCCGGCCGCGCGGTGTTCGAGGCGCTCGCGCGCGCCATCCTCGACGGCAGCCTGCCGGCCGACGCCAGCGCGCAGCGGGCGGTGCTCGACGCCCACCTGTTGCGGGTGGGCGCCGCGATCTCGGCCTTCCCGCCAGCGGTGCGCGGCGAACTCGCCGACCTGCTCGGCCTGCTGGCCAGCGCGCCTGGCCGGCTCGCCTTCGCGGGCCTCGCGAAGGACTGGCCCGACGCCTCGGTCGCCGAGCTGCAGGCGATGCTCGAAGGCTGGCGTTTCTCGCCGCTCGCGCTGCGCCAGCAGGCGTACCACGCGCTGCGCGAGTTGACCAACGCCACCTACTACGCCGACCCGCAGGCCTGGGCCGCGCTGGGCTATCCGGGGCCCCTGACGGTATGAGCCGCATCCCGGATCCGATCGTCGAAGGACTGGCCCGGGGCTGGCGCGTGTTTGGCGGGTCGCGGGCTGCGGCGCCAGTGGCGATCGAATGTGATGTTGCGATCGTCGGCAGCGGCGCCGGCGCGGGCATCACGGCGGAGTTGTTGACGAACGCCGGCCTGAAGGTGGTGCTCGTCGAGGAAGGCCCGCTCAAGTCGAGCACTGATTTCAAGCAGCTCGAAGGCGAGGCGTACCCCACGCTCTACCAGGAGAGTGCGGCACGCAAGACCGCCGACAAGGCGATCACGATCCTGCAGGGGCGCTGTGTCGGCGGCTCGACGACCGTGAACTGGACCAGTTCCTTTCGCACGCCGAGCGCAACGCTCGACTATTGGCGCGAACACTTTGGCCTGGCCGACTTCAGCGACCAGGCGTTGTCGCCTTTTTTTGCCCAGGCCGAACGGCGCCTGAACATCGGGCCGTGGCTCGCGCCGCCGAACGAGAACAACGACCTGCTGCGCCGTGGCGCGCTCAAGCTCGGCATCTCGGCGGCGGCGATCCTGCGCAATGTCAAGGGCTGCTGGAACCTCGGCTCCTGCGGCCTCGGCTGCCCGACCAACGCCAAGCAGTCGATGCTGGTGACCACGCTGCCGGCCGCGCTCGACGCCGGCGCCACCCTGCTCGTCCAGACCCGCGCCGAGCGGCTGGAGCTGAAGAAGGATCGTGTCACCGCGCTGATCGTGCGTCCGGTGCGTCTGGACGGCAGCTTGTCAGGCGACGCCATCACAAGGATCGTGGCGCGCCACTATGTCGTGGCCGGTGGGGCGATCAACTCGCCCGCACTGCTGTTGCGCTCCGATGTGCCGGACCCGCATGCGCTGCTCGGCAAACGCACCTTCCTGCATCCGGTTGTCATCTCGTCGGCGGTGTTCGAGCAGAAGGTCGAAGGCTGGAGCGGCGCGCCGCAGACGATCTACTCCGACCACTTCCTCGACGAACATGCGATCGACGGGCCGATCGGCTACAAGCTCGAAGCGCCGCCGGTCCACCCGGTCATCTACTCGATCGTGATGAAGGGTTATGGCGCCGCGCAGGCCGAGGCCTTCAAGTCCTTCGCGCAGACCAACGCCCTGCTGGCGCTGCTGCGCGACGGCTTTCACGCCGAGTCGCCGGGCGGTCAGGTCAAACTGCGTTCGGACGGCTCGCCGCTGCTGCACTACCCCTTGACGCCTTATCTGATGGAAGGTGCGCGGCGTGCCTTGCTCAGCATGGCCGAGATCCAGTTCGCCGCCGGCGCGCGCGAGGTCACGCCGGGCCATGAACTCGGCGGCACGCACCGCCGCTGGCCCGACGCGCGCGCCGCCATCGCGGCCTTGCCGATGCGCCCGCTGCTCACGCGTGTGGTGAGCGCGCATGTAATGGGTGGCTGTGCGATGGCGGCCACGCCGCAGCAGGGCGTGGTGCGGCCCGACGGCCGCCACTGGCAAGTCGCCAACCTGTCGCTGCACGACGGCTCGGTGTTTCCGACCAGCATCGGCGCGAATCCGCAGCTGTCGGTCTACGGCATCGTGAACCGGCTTGCGACACAACTCGCGGGCCAGCTTGGCGGCCGCGCGGTGGCGCTGGCCTGACGCCGATGCTGGCCTGGTTCTGGCGCGCGGTCACGGCGGCGCTGGTGTTGCTGGCGCTGCTGTGGGCCGCTGACTGGCGCGATCAACCAGCGCTCGCGCTGATCGGTGCACTGGTCATCCTGTTCGCGCATGTGCCGGTGATGGCGGTCGAGTTCTTCGTGCTGCTGCCGCTGCTCAACCAGGGCGATCCGGCGCCGCCGGCGAGTTTGACCCAGCGCGCCCGCGCCTGGTGGGAAGAGAGCACCGGCGCCGTGCGCGTGTTCGGCTGGCGCTTGCCCTGGCGTGCGAACGCCGAGCCGGACCAGCTCGACCTACCGGGCCACCGCGCGCTGGTGCTGGTGCACGGTTTTGTCTGCAACCGTGCGTTGTGGAACCCCTGGATGCGGCGGCTGCGCGCAGCGGGCGTGCCGTTCATTGCGGTCAATCTGGAGCCGGTGTTCGGGTCGATCACGACCTATGCCGCGGTGATCGACGACGCGGTGCGTCGCGCCAGGGCCGCTACCGGCTTGGCGCCGCTGATCGTCGCCCACAGCATGGGCGGCTTGGCCACGCGCGCCTGGCTGCGCGCGCATGCTGACAACGACGAACACATCGCCGGCGTGGTGACGATCGGCACGCCCCACCATGGCACCTCGCTCGCGCGCCTGGGGTACGCGGCCAATGCGCGCGAGATGCGACGTGCCGGGCCCTGGCTCACGAACCTCGGCGCCCATGAACCGGCGACCCGCTGGACCCGCTTCACCTGCTTCTTCAGCCACTGCGACAACATCGTGCTGCCCGCATCGACCGCAACGCTCGCCGGGGCGCGCAACCTCCATGTGCCGGGCGCGGCGCATGTCGCGCTGGTCGAGCGCGAAGAAGTCTTTGCCGAAGTGCTGCGCCTGCAGCGTCAGGCGACGAGCTTGTCGCCCGGCACCACGGTACCGGGCGGAATCGTCGGCAACTCGCGCAACTCGCGGTAGATCGGCGTGAAGTCCGGCGCGGTGTCCTCGAACAGCTGCTCGAACGAGTCGATCACGAAGTAGTTCGCCTGGTAGTTGTCTATTTTGTACTCGCTGCGCAGCATGCGCTTCAGGTCGAAGGCGATGCGCTTCGGCTCGGGGCTCGTGACGCTGTAGCGCAGCTCACCCGCCGACGACAGGATGCCCGCGCCGTAGGCGCGCAGGCCCTGCGGCGTGGCGATCAAACCGAATTCGACCGTGTACCAGTACAGCCGCGCGAGCATCTCGCAGGCGTGCAGCCGGCTCGCCTTCAGCCCGCCGACACCATAGGCCTGCATGTGGTCGGCGAACACCGGGTTGAACAGCAGCGGCACATGGCCGAACAGGTCGTGGAAGACGTCGGGCTCGACGACATAGTCGAACTCCGCCGGCTTGCGGATCCAGTCGGTGACCGGGAACTTGCGCGCCGCCAGCAGCGCGAAGAAGGCCTCCTCCGGGATCAGCCCCGGCACGCCGACAACCTGCCAGCCGGTGGCTTTCAGCAGCCGCTCGGAGATGTCGTCGAAACGCGGGATGTGTTCCGGCTCGCCGAGCTGCTGCACCGCGTCGATGAACTCGCGGCATGCCAGCCCCTCGAGCTGCGCCGACTGGCGTGCATACAGGCGCCGGTAGGTGTCGTGGTCGGCAGCGGTGTAGGCGGCCCAGTTCTGCGCACAGGTGTAGTCGGCCTGTGCGCGCGTGTAGTCGCCGCGCGGCGGCCGGTCACCCTGGCCATACGTCACCGGGGCCACGCCCTGGTTGACCGCCTTGTCGAGCAGTCCCGTGTTCATGCCTTCTCCAACACCCCGCGGCGCATCTGGTCGAGCTCGATCGACTCGAACAGCGCCTTGAAGTTGCCTTCGCCGAAACCCTGGTCGCCCTTCCGCTGGATGAACTCGAAGAAGATCGGCCCGAGCTGGTTCTCGCTGAAGATCTGCAGCAGCAGCTCGCCGGCCTTGCCGTCGACCAGGATCTTGCGCTGCTTCAAGGCCGCGACATCCTCGCCATGACCGGGGATGCGTTTGTCGATCAACTCGTAATACGTGTCGATGGTGTCGAGCAGCTTGACGCCGCTGTCGCGCATCGCGTCCACCGTGGCCGGCAGGTCGCTCGAGCCGAGCGCGATGTGCTGGATGCCCTCGCCGTGGTACTTGTCCAGGTACTCCTGGATCTGGCCCGCCGTCTCGTTGCCCTCTTCGTTGATCGGGATGCGGATTTTTCCGCAGGGGCTGGTCATCGCCTTGCTCTTGACGCCGGTGACCTGGCCTTCGATGTCGAAGTAGCGCACCTCGCGGAAGTTGAACAGCCGCTCGTAGAAATCCGCCCACTCGGCCATGCGGCCGCGGTGCACGTTGTGCGTCAGGTGGTCGATGTAGGTCAGGCCGTGGCCGGGCGGATTCAGGCTCGTGCCGGGCAGCGGTTGGAAGTCGACATCGAAGAAGCCGATGTTGCCGATCTCACCGTCCTTGGCGCCGCCCTTGCCGCGCCACTTGTCGACGAAGTAGATGAGCGAATCGCCGATGCCCTTGATGGCCGGGATGTTCAGTTCGCCCGGCCCCGCGGTGCCCGCGTAAGCCCAGCCGCCGAGCGACAGCGCCCGTTCGTAAGCCTTGCGCGCGTCCTGCACGCGGAACGCGATCGCGCAGATGCTCGACCCGTGCAGGCGCGCGAAACGCTGAGCGAACGAGTCGCCTTCAGCGTTGACGATGAAGTTGATCTCACCCTGGCGGTACAGCAGCACGTTCTTGTGCCGGTGTTTGGCGATCGGCTTGAAGCCCATGCGCTCGAACAGCGCGCCCATCGCAGCCGGGTCCGGCGCCGCGTACTCGATGAACTCGAAACCGTCGGTGCCCATCGGGTTGTCCCAGGGGGTGAATTGCATCGCGCGCTCCTCGTGTGGGTATCGGCCAGCGGAGCCGTCACTGTAGGCTGCGGCGGACGCAGTTATCCTGCGTCTTGCAGCCCGTCTTGCGCCTGATGCGCAGGTATCGTGCAAGAATTGAGCTATGAACACCGTCGTCACGCTTGATGCCGTCGATCGGCGCATACTTCGCGCGCTCCAGGCGGACGGGCGCGCCACCTACGACCAACTTGCGGCGCAGGTCAGCCTGTCGGCGAGCGCCACCTTGAGGCGTGTCAAGCGGCTGGAGGAGGCGGGTGTGATCGCCGGTTATGTCGCACTGCTCGAGCCCGGGCGGGTCGGTCTGGGGCTGAACGCTTACCTCAACGTGCGGCTGGAAAAACACAGCCAAGCGCACAAACGCAGCCCGATGGACGCCTTCCGCGCCGCGGTGCAGGCCTGGCCCGAAGTGGTGGAATGCGCCGCGCTCACCGGCGAGATGGACTACCTGCTGCATGTCGTCGTCGAGGACATGGCGCACTACTCGCGCTTCGTGATGGACACGCTGCTCAAGCACCCGAGCGTTCAGGACTGCAAGACCAGCTTCGTGCTGGATCGCGTCAAGCACACCACCGCGCTGCCGGTGTGAGCCGGCGGCGCGGTGATGGGTCGATCCCGCGCTGCCGGTGTAAGCCGGTGCGTGGGGTTGAGGTGGTGAGCGTCACAGCCGGTTGACACCGGACACGAAGCCGACCAGTTCGCCGTTCACATACAGCGCGCCTTCCGGCGCGCCGGCTTCGGCGTGGAATTCGAGCGACCGCAGCGGCACCGGCCGGCGCGGCGCAGCCGCGAGCCGTTCGGCCAGCCGGTCGAGCGCCCGGCCGGCGGCACGCAGCAGCGCTGCGGCGACGGCGCGCGCCCAACGGGGTGGCGCTCTTTCGTAAGTCGTGTTCATTGGGTTCTCCTCGAGGTGTGATGTCGAAAGATCAACGGGCGGGTTCGGCGAGCGCGAGCGCGTTGCGTGCGGCCGCCTCGCGCGCCGCGGCCACCTTGCGCAGGCAGGCGTGGCGGTGTGCGCGCGGCGGTAACCCGCGGCAGCCCTCGACGGCGGCCAGCGACGCGGCGTCGTTGCCGAAGTACGGCGAGCTGCCGTCGACGGCGAACGGTGCCAGCGAGCCGGCGGCGACCAGCACGGCGGCGCCTGCGGCGGCAACGCCGAGCGCAAGGTGCTCGCGCCAGCTGAGGAATCGGTAGTGCTCTTTCACGGTGGTCTCCTGGGTGCCGACGTCGTCGTCGGCCGGGCGATGTGGGTCTGCAGCGCTGGGGTGCAGCGCGCGGTCTGCAGACAGGCTGGGTTGGGTCATGGGCGCTCCTTGCAGGTTTCGGGTGAGGAAACAAAACGGCCCGGGTGCTTGCGCGTCCCGGGCCGTCTGGAGCGAACGGTGTCGCCCTGCGTGAGGTCACGCACTCATCCGGTGGCCGGGCCGCACAGGGCGGCATTGGGGGTGAGGGCAATCGTGAACATGACGGTGGGTTTTCGGATAAGTTGCGCAAATGATAAACGCTTCGTTATCTTGCGCAAGCCTCGTTGATCCCAAGAACTAGGGATCAGCGTTTGTTGCGTTTCAACGGCGCCACACCGGTCTGGCTGCGCAGCCAGACCGCATGCGCGTCTTCCGGCGTGGGCGCCGGCGCGGCGCGTGGCACGGGCGGCGCGGGAGCGGGCACGAGCACTTCGCCGAGCAGGTCGAGCAGGCGCGTGCGGGCGCGCTGCGGATGGCGCCGGTAGTAGGTGAGCACCAGGCCGACGATGAAACGTTCATCGTCGTCGCGTGGCAGGGGGCGGCCTTCGTCGGGCGGCGCCGCGGCGGCCTGCGGTGCGGCGTCGTGCGGCTGGTCCATCCAGCCCGGCGGCTTGTGGGTGAGCTGTTCGAACTGGCGCGCCAGCCGCTCGCCGATCTGGCGCGAGCAGCTCTTGATCTGGCTCCAGTAACTCGGTTGAATCTGCAGCCGCTCGGCGAATCGCCGTTCCAGGCCGCGCAGCGTCGCCGCGTCGGCGTGTTTGACGGTGGCGTGTACGAACTCGTCGAACAGTCTCAGGGCGTTGTCGAGCCGGGTCTGGGCGACGTCGCGGGGCATGCCCGGATGATAAAGGCTCCTTACTCGTCGTCCTTCACCTGGTGCTGGGCGACGAGTTGCTGCTGCACCGTCGGCGGCACCGGGTCGTAGTGCGACAAGGCGATCGAGTAACGGCCCTGGCCGGCGGTCATCGCGTTCAGCCGCGACTGGTAACCCGCCAGCTCGGCCAGCGGCGCCTGGCCCTTGATCACCATCTGCGCCGCCGCGCCATTGGCGGTGCCGTTGACCTGGCCGCGGCGCGATGACAAGTCGCCCGCGATGTCGCCCATCGCCGAGTCCGGCGCGGTGATCTCGATGTCGGCGATCGGCTCCAGCACGATCGGCCGCGCCTCGCGGATGGCGGCCATGAAGGCCTTCTTGCCGGCGGTGGCGAAGGCGATGTCCTTGCTGTCCACGCTGTGGCTCTTGCCGTCGTAGACGATGACACGCACATCGACCACCGGGTTGCCCGAGATCGCGCCCAGCGCCAACACCTCGCGCACGCCCTTTTCGACCGCCGGGATGTATTGCGTCGGGATCGTGCCGCCCTTGACCTGGTCGACGAACTCGAAGCCGGCGCCGCGCGGCAGCGGTTCGATCTTCAGGAACACCTCGCCGAACTGGCCCGCGCCGCCGCTTTGTTTCTTGTGGCGGTGGTGGCCCTCGGCGGGCATGGTCACCGTCTCGCGGTAGGCGATGCGCGGTGGCTTGGTGTTGACCTCGAACTTGTAGACCTCGCGCAGGCGGTCGATCAACACACGCAGGTGCAACTCGCCCAAGCCGTAGACGATGGTCTCGTTGGTAGCCGCGACATGTTCGACCTTCAGGCAGGGGTCTTCGTCGACCAGCTTCTGCAGGATCTCCCACATGCGCTGCTCGTCGCCGTGGCGCTTGGGCCCGATCGCGAGGCCGTGCACCGGCACCGGGAAGGGCAGCGGCTTCAAGTGGATGTGGTCGTCCTCGGCGGCGTCGTGCAAGACGGCGTCGAAGTGGATCTCGTCCACCTTCGCCACCGCCGCGATGTCGCCCGGCACCGCCTGCGCCACCTCGACGTGGTCCTTGCCCTGCAGCATGAACAGGTGGCCGACCTTGAAGGGCTTGCGGCCGTCGCCGATGTAGAGCTGGCTGTCCTTCGTGACCGTGCCCTGGTGGACGCGGAAGATGCCCATGCGGCCGACGAAAGGATCGACCGTGACCTTGAAGACATGCGCCAGCACATGCGCCTTCGGGTCGTTGCTGCTCGGGTGCATCGGCTTCGCGTCCGCGCCTTCGCCGTTCAGGAACTCGGGCGGGTTGCCCTCGGTCGGGTTGGGCAGCAGCTTGGTGATCACGTCGAGCAGTTCGGCCACACCCGCGCCGCTCTTGGCGGAGACGAAACACACCGGGATCAGATGGCCCTCGCGCAGCGCTTGTTCCAGCGGCGCGTGCAGTTCGCCGGCATCGACATCGCCGTCGTTCAGGTAGCGGTCGACGAAGTCGGCGTCCACCTCGACCACCTGCTCGACGAGCGCACGGTGCGCGTCGTCCACCGAGCCGAAATCGCTGTGCCCCTCGCGGTTGTAGAAACAATCGACCACCTTCGTGCCACCCGCGTCGGGCAGATTCAGCGGCAGGCATTCCTTGCCGAAGGTCTCGCGGATCTGTTCGAGCAACTGGTCGAGCTTGTCGGCGGCGTCGATCTTGTTGACGATGATCAGACGGTCCAGGTGACGCTCGGCGGCGTAGTCCATCATGCGCAGCGCCATCGGCTCGATACCCGTGGCGGCGTTGATCAGCACCGCCACCGTCTCCACCGCCTCCAGCGCGGGCAGCGACTGGCCGACGAAGTCCGCCGCGCCCGGGGTATCGATCAGGTGGATGCGCGTGTCGCCATGGTGCAGGTGCATGACCGCGGCGTTGAGCGAATGCGCCATGCGGCGCTCGAGCGGGTCGTAGTCGCTGACGGTGCTGCCACGTTCCAGGCTGCCCTGTGAACTGATCGCGCCGGCCTTGTGCAGCAGGGCTTCGGCGAGGCTGGTCTTGCCGGCGGCCTGCGGACCGACGAGGGCCAAGGTACGGATGCCGGCGGTATCGATACGGCCGGCTGCCGATGGGCTGGGCATGGTGGGTCCTCCTGCAAGGCGGCTAAGGGGTATGCCCCAGCCTATGCGGGCCGCCGGGCCAGCGCAAGGGCGCGACTACGCAGCTCGCGTCATGTGCAGCGGGCTATGCAGCCCGCAGGTGCAGCTTCATTCGCAGCGGCGTCGGGTTCATCGTGAACTGCATCGTCTCGCGCACGGCCTGGCCGTCGGCGGACTCGACGGCGTCGATCTCGAAGCCGGCGAGCAGCATCGCCATCGCCACCCGCATCTCCTGCAGCGCCAGGTAGCGCCCGGGGCAGATGCGCGCGCCGCCGCCGAAGGGCAGCGCCAGCCGGCGTGTGGCGGTGTCCGAATGAAACGCGCCGCCGGGCAACCAGCGGGCGGGGTCGAAGGAGGCCGCGTCGGCGACCTGTTGCGGGTTGATGCCCGCGTGGCGCAGCAGGCACCAGACGAGCGTGCCGGACGGCACGGCGATGTCGGCAACGCGCGTCGGCGCCAGCGCTTGCAGCACCAGCATCGGCGCCACCGGAACGAGCCGCATCGATTCGCTGATGCAGGCGTCGAGCCATTCAAGACCGTCGAGTGCGCCGGCGTCGAGCGCGGCGAAGCCGCCAGAGCGCGCGACCAGCGCCCGGGCTTCGGCCTGCGCGAGCGCGAGCGCCGACGGGTTGCCGTGCAGCAGCCAGATCAGCCAGGCCAGGCTGTTGGCGGTGGTGTCCTCGCCGGCGAACAACATCGTCGAGACATTGCCCGCGACATCGTTGTCGCCCAGGCCCGAGGCCGGGTCGTCGGCGGCGGCGATCATCGCTTCGAGCAGGTTCGGCGGCGCGGCGCGGCGCGCCGGGTCTTGCGAGCGGCGCTGGCGCGCTTGCGCCACCAAATCGGCGATTGCCTGGCGCACCGCGTGCACGCTGGTTTCGAGTTCACGTTCGCGGCGTGTGCGCAGCCAGCGCCAATAGGCCCAGGGCGACATGGCGCGCCGGTACAGGCCGGCCAGCACACGGTCGAGGTGGCGCTGGATCTCGTCTTCGGCGCCCGACGCGAGCGTGTTGACCTCGACGCCGAAGGCCAGCCCGGCGATCGCATCGACCGTGTAGCGTTTCAGGTCCGCCGCGAGGTCGATCCACCCGCCGTGCCGCGCCGCCGCGGCCCAGCGCCCCTGCAGGTTGAGCGCGACGCGGTGCAACGCCGGCGCGTAGGCGCGGATCGCGCCCGGCGCAAACGCCGCCATCACCATCTTGCGCTGGCGTCGCCACTGCTCGCCCTCGGCGGAGAACAGGCCCGGCACGGCGCCCAGTTCGTCCGCCACCTCGCGCAAGCGCGCTGTGCGGCGAAAGCCCTGCGGCCGGTCGCGCAGCAGCTGGTGCAGCGTGTCGGGGTCGGCGACGCCGAGCAGCACGGTGGGTCCGAAGCGCACCGTGAAGAAGGGCCCGAACTGGTCGGCCCAGCGTTCCATCGTGCGGTGCATCGTCGCCGGCCGCGCCTGCGTCAGGTGGCCGAGCCAGCGGCCCACGAGCGGCGGGGCCGGTGGCGACGGTAGGTCGGCGAGCAGGCGCAGGCGGGCGTCCATGGGCCGATGCTACGCGCGGCTAGGATGCGCGCCGATGGAAACGCACCCCGCGCCGCGCCGCGTCTTGCCCGCGATCGTGCTCGCGCAGCTGCTCGGCACCGCGCCGTGGTTCGCCGTCAATGCGGTGATGCCGCAGCTGCGCGCCGACTACGGCTGGCCGGCGTCGGCGCTGGCGACGCTGTCGTCGGCGATCCAGTGGGGCTTCATCGCCGGTACGCTGGTGTTCGCGCTGCTGGCACTCGCCGACCGCCATTCGGCGCGGCGTGTATTCCTCATCTGCGCGCTCGCGGCCGCCGGCAGCACGCTGGCGTCGGCGGCGTTTGCGTCCAACTATGCGGCGTTGATCGGCTGGCGCGTGGCCACCGGGTTCTTCCTCGCCGGCATCTACCCGGTCGGCATGAAGCTGGCCGCGTTGTGGTTCCCGCGAGGGCTGGGTGCGGCGCTCGGCTGGCTGGTCGGCGCGCTGGTGGTCGGCAGCGCGAGTGCCCATGCGCTGCGCGCCCTGTCGCTGCAGTTCGGCGGCCAAGCGCCGTGGGCCTTCGTTTTCGTCGGCGTGGCCGTGGCGGCCGCCGCGGCCGGGTTGATCGTGATTGCGCTCGTGCCCGAGCCGGCGCACGCCGCCGCGCCCGCCGGCGGCCTGCGCCTGGGCGCTTTGCGCCGCATATGGACCGACCGCCGCCTGCGGGCGTCCGCTTTCGGTTATTTCGGCCACATGGTCGAGCTGTACACGCTGTGGGTGCTGGTGCCGCTGATCCTGGCGACGCGGCTGGCGGGTGCGAGCACGCTGTCGTGGTGGGCCTTCGGTGTGCTGGCGGCAGGCGCCCTCGGCTGCATGGGCGGCGGGCTGCTCGTCAAACGCTGGGGCAGCGCGCGCGTGGCGGCGGTGCAGCTCGCCGTCAGCGGCGCCTGCTGCTTTGCGGCGCCGTGGCTGCTGGGGGCGCCGCTCGCGCTCTTCCTCGCCTGGATGGTGTTGTGGGGCATCACGGTGGCGGGTGACTCGCCGCAGTTCAGCGCCTTGAGCGCGAGCAACGCGCCGCGCGACGCGGTCGGCAGCGTGCTGACGCTGGTCAACTCGATCGGCTTCGCGATCTCGGCGCTGAGCATCGAGTTCTTCGTGCGCTGGGCCGAACATGCGCCACTGGCGCAGGTGCTGCCGTGGGTCGGCCTGGGGCCGGTGGTCGGCCTGCTGATGCTCAGGCCGCTGCTCGCGCGCGACGTTACTGAAACGCCACCTCGGTAAAGCTGCGCAGCTTGCGGCTGTGCAGCTGGTCCAGCCGCTGGCGGCGCAGCAGCTCGAGCGCGCGCATGCCGATGCGCAGGTGCTGGTCGACGCGGTCGCGGTAGAACTGGTTCGCCATGCCGGGCAGCTTGATCTCGCCGTGCAGCGGCTTGTCGCTCACGCACAGCAGAGTGCCGTAGGGTACGCGGAAGCGGAAGCCGTTGGCGGCGATGGTCGCGCTTTCCATGTCGAGCGCGATCGCCCGGCTCTGGCTGAAGCGCTGCTCCGGGCCCGGGTGCGGCAGCAACTCCCAGTTGCGGTTGTCGGTGCTCGCCACCGTGCCGGTGCGCAGGATCTTCTTCAGCTCGAAACCCTGCAGCTGCGTGATGCCGGCCACGGCCGCTTCGAGCGCCACCTGCACCTCGGCCAGCGCGGGGATCGGCACCCACAGCGGCAGCTCTTCGTCGAGCACATGGTCCTCGCGCACATAACCGTGCGCGAGCACATAGTCGCCGAGCTGCTGCGTGTTGCGCAGGCCGGCGCAATGGCCGAGCATGATCCAGGCATGCGGGCGCAGCACCGCGATGTGGTCCGTGATGGTCTTCGCATTGGCCGGCCCGACACCGATGTTGACCATCGTGATGCCCGTGCGGTCCGGCCGCAGCAGGTGGTACGCCGGCATCTGCGGCAGCCGCGGCGGGGCCACGCCGGTGGGGGCGCCGCCGCGGCGCGTGATCACGTCGCCCGGCTCGACGAAGGCGGTATAGCCCTCGTCGGCGCTGCCGGTCATCGCCTCGCGCCCGAGGCGGATGAACTCGTCGATGTAGAACTGGTAGTTGGTGAAGAGCACGAAGTTCTGGAACTGCTCGGGCGCGGTGCCGGTGTAGTGGCGCAGGCGGTGCAGCGAGTAGTCCACACGCGGCGCGGTGAACAGCGACAGCGGCCGCGCCTGGCCGGCGGGCGGCTCGTGGGTGCCGTTGGCGATGCCGTCGTCCATCGCCGCCAGGTCGGGCAGGTCGAACAGGTCGTTGATGAGCAGCCGGCGCTGCACCGACAGCTGGCCTTCCAGGTGGTCGTGCACACCGAGCGCGAAGTGCACCGGGATCGGCGTCGCGCTCAGGCCCACTTCCAGCGCCACCGCGTGGTTGCGCAGCAGCAGGCGGAACTGCTCGCGGTAGTAGTCGCCGAACAGGTCGGGCCGCGTCAGCGTGGTTTCGTAGACGCCGGGGCCGGCGACGAAGCCATAGGCCAGGCGCGAGTCCGCGCGCGCGACGGTGTCCACGCGCACGCGCACATACGGGTAGTGCGCACGCACGCGGTCGGTCGGCAGGTCGCCGGCGATGAAGGCCTGCAACTGTGCGCGCACGTGCGCGATGCCGGCGTCGTAGATCGAGGCCGCATGCGCCAGCGCGGCGTCGGGGTCGTTGAACTCGCGGCGGGCCTGCAGGGCGGGGCTGTCGGTCATGCGGGGATTGTCGCCGCGCTCACATGTCCAGTCGCAACCGGCACCACACCGGCCGGTGATCGCTCAGGTAGTACCGCACATAGGCGCGGAAGTCGGCCTCGGAGCGGCTTTGCCACAGCGCCGGGAAGACGGCGCCATCGAAGTCGAAGACGTTGATGCCGCCGACCAGGCGCGTCATGTCGAAGAAGCCGATCTGGTCGTAGTACATGTCGCCCGCCAGGTTGGAGCCGATCTGGCCGCTGTGGCGCGGCAGGCGCAGGCCCTTGCTGGTGAGGGCGTCGAAGATCGGGTCGCCGGGTTGAATCTTCGGCAGGTTGAAGTCGCCCATCACGACGATGTCCTTGATCGGCGCATGCCGGCTGCGCCGGCGCTGGTCGGCCCAGCGGGCGACGGCCAGCGTCTCCAGCGTGCGCCGGTTCATCGAGCGTGTGCTCTCGATCTTGTTGCGGAAGCTGCCGTAGTACAGGTGCACGTTGACGAGCTGGAAGTCGAACGCCTCGCCGGCGCGAAAGCTCGCGAAGTAGGGCGTGCGGTCAAAACCTTCGAAGCGCTGCTCGGTCACCGCCGGCAGTTTGACCCTTGCCGCCTCGGTGGGCGCTAGCGCGATCTCGCCGATCTCCTCGAGCAGCGCGAGCTTGCGGCTGTCGTAGACAAAGAGCATGCGCTCGTCGTTGCCGGCGGCGTCCGAGTACAGCGCGCGGTAGCGCGCCGGTAGGGCGGCGCGCAGCAGGTGGAAGTCGGCCAGGTTGTCGTTCACCTCCTGCACGGCGACGAGGTCGAACCAGCTCAGCAGCTCGGCGATCAGCCGGTGGTCCTGCGGCCGGCGCTGCTGCAGCCCGAGGTTGGCGATGTTCCAGGACGCAACCAGCAGATGCTGTGCACTCTTGCGCGGCACCTTGCGCCCGGGCTCGCGGTCGCGCCAGCGGCGCAGGTGCGCGATTTCGGCGTGGACTTCGTAGTCGAAGTCGAAAGTGGGCTTTGCAAATGAAGGCATGGGGCGCCACCCTTCGGCAGCGCCCCATGTTCGCCGATGCAGCGCGCGTCGAGCATCCCCAACGCGTACCGCCGTGGTGGCGAAACCAAATCAGTACGCCATGCGCAGGTTGCCGTTGTCGTACATGACGCGGTCGCCGACACGCAGGTTGTCGATGCGCTCGTAGTCGTACTGCGCGAACAGGCCGTTGTCGTAGCGCACGCCGACGCGGTAGACGTCGTCGGCACGGCGCTTCTCGATCTGGTTGCCGACGATCGCGCCGCCGATCGCACCGACGCCGGTGGCCGCGGTACGCCCCGAGCCCGAGCCGACCTGGTTGCCGACCGCCGCGCCGATCAGCGCGCCGAGCACGGCGCCGGCGCCGCTGGTGCGTTCGGACGAGGACACCAGATCGATATTGCTGACACGGCCGTATTGGCCGTTCACCGGCACGCCGGCGCTGTGCGAGCCGGTGTAGACCGGGCTGGACACGTTGCGCGACGAAGGCGACGACGAGCAGGCGCCGACGAGCGTGAGAGCGCCGGCAGCAAGCACGGTGGCGAGGGAACGCGTGAGGGTGTTCATTGAAAATCTCCGATCGAAAGGAATGGTTTGAATCGAGGCCGCTCGTGACGGTCGCTTACAACGGGTCGCGCCAAGACACGCCCGCCGCCACAAGCCCGCCTTGCAGCGTCGGCATCGCGGCTTCGTAGCCGACTTCATGGTCGTCGTAGGCGGGGTCGCGCTCGCTGATCGGCGCGTAAACCCGGCTGTCCGGGGGGTGTTGCTGCTCGTCCATCGCTCGCTGCCCAACGGTTTTAACGGTGGCTCATCGTCACCGCGGCGGCGCGCGCAGGCCATAGTCCGAATGCGGCGCGCGCTGTAGGCCTCAACCTACGGCGCGTACACGGGCATCAACGGGGCGGCGGCAGCGGCTCGCCGCGCAGGCGGCGTGCCATCCAGGCGAGCACACGCGGCACGTCGGGCCGCTGGCCTGCCGAGGCCGGCGTCACCGGCACCAGGGTCGGGCTCTGCGCGCGCGCGACGACGAAGGCGAAGGTGTAGGTCGGCTCCAGGCCCATGCGCAGGTCCGACAGCACGATGCGGTCGCCCGTGCGTTCGAGCTTGATGAAGCCGCGTGCGAACCCCTCCATGCGCGCGACCGGCGGGTGGCTGCGCAGCGCGGCCAGCAGGTCAGCGCCGCGCGCGTAGCGGTCGAAGGCGAGCGGCACGCCGGCGTCGTCGAGCAGGGCGCTGAAGGCCTCGTGGTAGTGCCCGTCAGGCGACACGATGACGATGCGCCAGAGCAGCGTCGTGAAGGGCGCCGGCGTGACGAGCAGGCGCTCGATCTGAATGCCCTGCGCGCGCGCCTGCTGCGTGGCGATGGCCGTGACGTGCTGCTGCGCGAGCACGCTCCACGCCAGGTAGGCGCTGGACAGCGCGAGGCCGGCGGCGTTGCAGCCGGGCCGCTGCCGCGCCAGCGCGAGGCCGAGGCCGATCAGCAGCGGCAGCGTGTACAGCGGGTCGATGATGAAGATGCTGCCGACGGCGTACGCGAAGTCCGTGAACGGCAGCCCCAGCTGGGTACCGTAGACCGTCATCGCATCGAGCAGCGGATGCGTCACCAGGGCCAGCCAGACCATGAGCCACCAGCGCGCATAGGGCACACCGTCGGCGCGCTGCACACGCGCGATCAGCGCGGCGATGAGCGGCGCGGCGAGCGTGAGCCAGAACAGCGCGTGGCTCTCGGCGCGGTGCAGCGTCATGGTGGCGACCGGGTCGCCGCGTGGCACGAAGGTGTCCAAGTCCGGCAGCGTGCCGCACACGCCGCCCCACAGCGCCGCCTTCCACAGCGCGGTGCGCCGGCCGAGCACCGCCACGCCGACCGCCGCCCCGAGGGCGACCTGCGAGACCGTATCCATTTGTGGAGATTGTGCGTGGCGTCACACAATCAAGGATTGCCGGCCGGCTTGCGCTTGCCAGCGCTTCCTAGAATTCTTCATGGTACCGATGCACGGTGTCCCGTCCGCCCTGATCGCGCGCAACGAGTCGTGGGTGCGGCAGCAGGCGCAGGCGCTGGTGCGGCATCTGCCGGCGAATGTCGAGAAAGCCGACCTGATCCAGGTCGGGCTGATCGCGGTCGCGCAGGCGGCGCTGAGCTTTGTCTGGGAAGGCGAGCCCGATACCGAGCAGGCCGAGCAGGCGTTCGTGAAGTACGCGCGCCATCGTGTGCGCGGCGCCATGCTCGACGAACTGCGCCAGATGGACCACCTGGGCCGGGCCCAGCGGCGCAAGGTCAAGGTGGTGCAGATCGCGCGCGAGCGCTGGCGCAGCATCCACGGCAAGGAGCCGCTGCTGGCCGATCTGGCGCCGCTCACCGGCCTGACGGTCGACGAGATCGCCCAGCTCGACCAGGCCGACCGCCTCGGTCGCGGCCAGGCCAGCACCGACAGCCCCGATGGCGACGACATCTACCTCGATCACCTGCACCCGGCGACACCGAAGGAGGAGGTCGAGGCGCGTGTCGATACCGGCATCGTGATGCGCCACCTGGAGCGCTTCTTCGCCCAGTTGCCCGAGCGCGAGCGGCGTGTCATCGACGCCTACCTCGGCGTCGGTCTGACGCCGGTGCAGCTGGCCCACGAGCTGAAGGTGTCGCCATCGCGGGTGTCGCAGATCTACAAGGGCCTGCTGGAGAAGATGGCGCGCCACTTCGGTCACCACCGCGCGACCGACCGGCTCGCCGATGCGCCGGAGCGCTTCGACGACCTGGTCGCGCAGCGCGAGGCCGAACTCGAAGCCTCCGCCGCTGACGGGCCGTGGGGCGAGATGGTGGAAGAAGTGCTCACCCTGCCGCGCGAACGCTTCGGCGACACCACCCCCGACGTGCGGCTGCAGGTCACGAGCACCACACGCTGGGGCTAGGAGGCGGGTGGCCCGCGGGTTCACGGGGCGGGCTTGCCCGCAGGCGGTGCGACGGGCGGCGGTGTAGGCTTTTGCGCTCCGCTCCAATCACCGGGAGACAGCACCGTGTACAAGACCCTGCTCGCCATCGCGGCCGTCTGCTGCATGGCCCAAGCCGCCGAGGCCGCCCCGCCGCCCGCCTACTTCGTCGACGAGGCGAAACTGCCCTTCGCCGAACTGGCCGGCCTGCCGACGCAGCGCCAGTGGGGCGTTCACAACAATGCCGGCTTCCGTATCGAGGTGCCCGCCAACTGGAACGGCAAGCTCGTGTTGTGGGCGCATGGCTTTCGGGGCGAAGGGCTCGAGCTGACGGTGGACAACCACCCGCTGCGCCAGTTCCTGCTCACCAACGGCTATGCCTGGGCGGCCTCGAGCTACAGCCGCAACGCCTACGACCCGTCGCAGGGCGCGAAGGACACGCATGCGCTGACGCAGTTCTTCAACGGCCGCTTCGGCCGGCCGAGCCGCACCTACATCACCGGCGCGTCGATGGGCGGCCATGTCACCGGCATCGTCGCCGAGCAGTGGCCGCAGAGCTACGACGGCGCGATGCCGATCTGCGGCGTGCTTGCCGACTACGAGCTGTTCGACTTCTTCCTCGACTTCAATGTCGCGGCACAGACGCTGTCCGGCGTCGGCAAGACCTATCCCTATGGAAGCGACTATCTGACTGCGACCGTGCCGGCGACCAAGGCCGCCCTCGGCCCGGCGTTTCCCTTCGCGCTCAACGCCGCGGGCCAGAATTTCAAGTCGCTGGTGCAGCTGCGTTCGGGCGGTGTGCGGCCGCTGTTCGACCAGGGCTGGCTGTTCTGGAACGGCGTCGCGGGCGACTTCCTGTTCGGCCTGGGCGTCGGCGACGGCACCCTGCCACGCCAGCCGGGCCGGGCGCCGGACAACATCGGCATCGTCTACCAGTTCGACAGCAACTTGGCGCAGAGCGGTGCCGAGACGGTCTTCAACGCCAGCGTGCAGCGGGTCGCCGCCGACCCGCAGGCGCGGCGGCGCAACGGGCTGGCCAACGTCGCGCCGACCACCGGCGACCTGCGCATCCCGATGCTCACGCTGCACACGCTGGGCGACCTGTTCGTGCCCTTCCACATGGAGCAGGAGTACGCCCGCCGCGTCGCGGCCAAGGGCGGCGCGCACAACCTCGTGCAGCGTGCGACGCGCGACTACGGGCACTGCACCTTCACGCCGACCGAACTGGTGACGACCTTCAGCGACCTGGTCAAGTGGGTCGAGGGCGGCGTGAAGCCGGCCGGCGACAACGTGCTCGACGCGGCGACGGTGGCGCACCCGAACTTCGGCTGCACCTACACCGACAAGGCGGCGCCGCGGCAGTGGGACAACCCGCAGCTCGCGTTCCTGAAGCCGCCGTCCTGCCCGGCGAACTGAGCGGGGGCCGGGCGGCAGGCTTGCGGCCCGCCCGGCACGTCATCTCGGCCGAAAAGTAGTCGCCGCGGCTGCATCCAAGCCAGCCGCCGGCGGCTAGTGAGGGGTGGGCGCGCCGCGTGAATCGCGCGGCGGGCCGCCACAACCCCAACCGGAGAGAACCGCCATGAACCGACTCAGAGGATCGGCCAGCGCGCTGGCTGCGGCCCGGCCGTGTGCCGCGACGCCCTGCGCGATGACCGACGACGAACCCTTCTCGTGCGCAAGCGGTCCGCCAACGCGTCGCGGCTGGACGACTGCCCGCTGAAGACGCCGCTGCGCGGCGTTGACCTCATGGTCGTCGACATCGCCGTGTCGCTGAACCGGTACCGAACACCCATCCCGCAAAAGGAGCTTCTCATGAACAAGATCACAACCCTCGGCCTGGCCATCGCAGCGGCGGCCCTCGCCGCCTGCGGCAGCTCGCCGTCCGCCCCGATGGCCAAGCCCTTCAGCCAGGACGCCCTGCCCGACGCGATCAAGGTGCCGGCAGGCAACCGGGTCGCGCTGGAGACGGTCGGCGTCGGCGAGATCACCTACGAGTGCCGCGCCAAGGCCGGCGCGGCGGGGCAGTTCGAATGGGTCTTCGTCGGCCCGAAGGCGGACCTGAACAGCCGCGCCGGCGCCAAACTCGGCACCTACTTCGGCCCGCCGGCCACCTGGGCGGCGAACGACGGCTCGGCGATCACCGCCACGCAGGTCGCGGTGGCGCCTGCCGCGGCGGGCAGCATCCCGCTGCAGCTGGTGAAGGCCAACCCGGCGTCCGGCGCGGGCGCGATGATGGGCGTGAGCTACATCCAGCGCGTCGCGACGATGGGCGGCGTGGCGCCGGCCGCCGCTTGCGACGCCGCCGCGCTCGGCCGCAAGGAGATCGTCAAGTACCAGGCCGACTACATCTTCTGGAAAGCAGCCTGAAGAACTGCGGCGGGGCTGCTAGAGTGCGCGCGCCGTGCCCGACGCAGACCCGCCTTTCGACTATGAAGCCGCCGTAAGCGCCTGCGCGCGCGGCGAGCGCTATGCGCTGCGCGTGCTGTACGAACGCGAGGCGCGCTGGCTGCTGGGCGTGGCGCTGCGCATCGTGCGCGACCGCGCGCGCGCCGAGGACGTGTTGCACGACGCCTTCCTGCAGGTCTGGCAGCACGCCGGCAGCTACCAGCCGGCGCTCGGTTCGGCACGCGGCTGGCTCTACACCATCGTGCGCCACGCGGCGCTGAAGGCGGTGCGCAACCGCGGCCGGCTGCAGGCGGTGGACCCTGCGGAGCTGACCTCGCTGGCCGACGCGCAGCAGGCGGTGCAGGCGGCCGACACCGGCGACCGCGCGCTCGACGCCGGCAGCCTCGAGCGCTGCCTCGAACGGCTGGATGCGCCGCGGCGCGCGTGTGTGATCCACGCCTTCGTCGATGGCCTCACGCACGAGCAGATCGCGGTGCGCCTGGACACGCCGCTGGGTACCGTGAAGTCGTGGATCCGGCGCAGCCTGGCGAGCCTCAAGGAGTGCCTGGCGTGATCGACCTGAAAGACGTGGCCGAGCGCGACGCTGCGGCGGGCGAGTACGTGCTGGGCACGCTGGGCGCCGAGGACCGGGCCGCCGTCGAGACCGCGCTCGCCGCCGACGACGCGGCCCTGCGCACCGCGGTCTACGCCTGGCAGGACCGGCTGCTCGCGCTGAGCCGCGAGCCGCCGCGACGCCACCGCCGTGGTGGCAGAGCCTGCACCTGTGGCAAGGCATCAGCGCTGCCGCTGTCGCGGCCCTGCTTGCCGTCGCCGTGTTCGTGGGCCCGCCGGAAGGCGGGGGTGCACGCTACATCGCCGTGCTGCAAAGCCCGGAGAACCAATCGACGGGCTGGGTGGTGGAGGTGCAGGCCGGTCGCGAGTTGCGCTTGCTGCCGATCGGTGACCGCGGCGCTGTGCCGCCCGGCCGCTCGTGGCAGTTCTGGACCAAGCTTGACGGTGCCGCCGGGCCGACTTCGCTCGGCCTCGTGCGCGCCGGCCAGACGGTGCAGATGCCGGTATCGCGGCTGCCGGGCGTCGGCGCGCAGCAGCTGTTCGAGATCACGCTCGAGCCGGAAAACGGCTCCCCGATCGACCGCCCGACAGGCCCGATCCTTTACCTGGGGCGGACCATGGCGCTGTAGGTCGGCGCGGCGCCGCTTTCAGCCGATGTGGCGCCGTGCCGCCCAGAACGTGGCACCCTCGGCGCCGTAGCGCTCACCGTGCGGCACGTCGCGCGCCAGCTCGAACCAGTCGCCGGCACGCAGGTGGCGCACACGGTCGCCCTCGGTGAGCCAGAACTCGCCGCGCACCACGCGCGCCTTGACGGCGAACGGGTGGCGGTGCGTGTCGAGCACCTGGCCGGGCGCCCATGCGCGTGCCAGCACCTCGTGGTAACCCTCGGTGCGCGCCGCGGCCTCGAAGGCTTCGTAGGTCGTCGCGTCGTCGGTCGTCATGGCTTGCTCCTTGACCCGAGGCTTCTCACATGCTGCGCCGGTACTGCCCGCCCACCTCGAACAGCGCGTTCGTGATCTGACCCAGCGAGCAGACGCGCACCGCGTCCATCAGCACGTCGAAGACGTTGGCGTTGGCGATCACGGCCTGCTGCAGTCGTTGCAGCATCGCGGGCGCTTCGTCCGCGTGCCGGGCATGAAAGTCGCCGAGGCGCTTCAACTGACTCTGCTTCTCATCGTCGGTCGAACGCGCCAACTCGATCGCCGTCGGCACCGGGTCGCCGCGCGGGTTGCGGAAGGTATTCACCCCGATGATCGGGTACTCGCCGGTGTGTTTCTGCATCTCGTAGTGCATCGACTCTTCCTGGATCTTGCCGCGCTGGTAGCCGGTCTCCATCGCGCCCAGCACGCCGCCGCGTTCGGCGATCTTCTCGAACTCCTGCAGCACCGCTTCTTCGACCAGTTCGGTCAGCTCGTCGATGATGAAGGCGCCCTGGTTCGGGTTCTCGTTTTTCGCCAGCCCCCACTCGCGGTTGATGATCATCTGGATCGCCATCGCCCGGCGCACACTCTCTTCGGTCGGTGTCGTGATCGCCTCGTCGTAGGCGTTGGTGTGCAGTGAATTGCAGTTGTCGTAGATCGCGATCAGCGCCTGCAGCGTGGTGCGGATGTCGTTGAACTGAATCTCCTGCGCGTGCAGGCTGCGGCCCGAAGTCTGCACGTGGTACTTCAGCTTCTGGCTGCGCTCGTTGGCGCCGTAGCGCTCCTTCATCGCCACCGCCCAGATGCGGCGCGCCACGCGGCCCATCACGTTGTACTCCGGGTCCATGCCGTTGCTGAAGAAGAAGCTCAGGTTGGGCGCGAAGTCGTCGATGTGCATGCCGCGCGCCAGATAGGCTTCGACGAAGGTGAAGCCGTTGCTCAGCGTGAACGCGAGCTGGCTGATCGGGTTCGCGCCCGCCTCGGCGATGTGGTAGCCGCTGATGCTCACCGAATAGAAGTTGCGCACGTCGTGGTGCACGAAGTACTCGGCGATGTCGCCCATCACCTTCAACGAAAACTCGGTCGAGAAGATGCAGGTGTTCTGGCCCTGGTCTTCTTTCAGGATGTCGGCCTGCACCGTGCCGCGCACATTGGCGAGCGCCCAGGCACGCATCTTCGCGGCCTCGTCGTCGGTCGGCTCGCGGTGGTTGTCGGACTTGAAGCGGTCCCACTGCTGGTCGATCGCGGTGTTCATGAACATCGCCAGGATCGTCGGCGCCGGGCCGTTGATCGTCATCGACACGCTGGTCGTCGGGTGGCAGAGGTCGAAGCCGCCGTACAGCACCTTCATGTCGTCCAGCGTGGCGATCGACACACCCGAGTTGCCGACCTTGCCGTAGATGTCGGGCCGCGGATCGGGATCGTTGCCGTACAGCGTGACCGAGTCGAAGGCGGTGGACAGGCGCTTCGCCGGCAGGCCCTCGCTCACCAGCTTGAAGCGCCGGTTGGTGCGAAAGGCGTCGCCCTCGCCGGCGAACATGCGTGTCGGGTCTTCGTTCTCGCGCTTGAAGGCGAAGCTGCCCGCGGTGTAGGGGAAGCTGCCCGGCACGTTGTCGAGCAGCAGCCACTTCAGGATCTCGCCGTGGTCTTCGTAACCCGGCAACGCCACCTTGCGGATCTTGCTGCCGGACAGCGTGGTGTGCGTGAGCGCGGTGCGGATTTCCTTGTCGCGGATCTTCACGACATAGTGGTCGCCGGCGTAGGCCTTCTGCATGTCGGGCCACATCGCGAGCAGCTTCTTCGCGCCCGGGTCGAGTTTGGCCTCGCGCTGCTCGGCGAGGTTGACGGCAGCTTCGGCGGCGCGTGGCTTGTCGGGCTTGCCCGCGGTGAGCATGGCGGCGGCGGCGCGCAGCTGCTGGATCTCGCGCGCCAGCTTGGCCTGCTCGCGCGCGCGCCGCTTGTAGCCGCGCACGCCATCGGCGATCTCGGCCAGGTAACGCACGCGCGCGCCGGGAACGATCGGCGTCTGGTGCGTGCTGTGGCGTGTAGCGACCGCAGGCAGCCGGCCTTCTTTGGCGAGCGGCAGGCCGAGCGCACCCAGCCGCGCCTTCAGCGCCTGGTACAGCGCGGTCACACCGTCGTCGTTGAAGCGGCTCGCCATGGTGCCGAAGACCGGCATCTCGTCGGGCTTGGTCTTCCACGACTCCTTGTTGCGCTGGACTTGTTTGGCCACGTCGCGCAGTGCGTCGGCGGCGCCTTTGCGGTCGAACTTGTTGATGACGACGAACTCGGCGAAGTCGAGCATGTCGATCTTCTCCAACTGGCTGGCGGCGCCGAATTCGGGTGTCATGACGTACATCGGCACGTCGACCAGCGGCACGATCGCGGCGTCGCCCTGGCCGATGCCCGAGGTCTCGACGATCACGAGGTCGAAGCCGGCGGCCTTGCAGGCGGCGATGACGTCGGGCAGCGCGGCGGAAATCTCGCTGCCGGCCTCGCGCGTCGCCAAGCTCCGGACATAGACCCGCGGGCCTTGGCCCCAGGGCTGGATCGCGTTCATGCGGATGCGGTCGCCGAGCAGCGCGCCACCGCTCTTGCGGCGCGACGGGTCGATCGAGATCACCGCCACACGCAACGCGTCGTCCTGGTCCAGACGCAGGCGGCGGATCAGCTCGTCGGTGAGGCTTGACTTGCCCGCGCCGCCGGTGCCGGTGATGCCGAGCACCGGCGTCTCCGCTGTCTTTGCCGCCGCGTGCAGCGACTTCACGAGCGCCGTATCCGCGCGCCCGTTTTCCAGCGCGGTGATCAGCTGCGCCAGCGCACGCCAGCCGGCGTCGCCAGGGCCGCGGATGGCGTCGATGCTGTTCGGCGCCTGCGCTGACAAGTCCACATCGCAGCGCATCACCATCTCGCCGATCATGCCGGCCAGGCCCATGCGCTGGCCGTCCTCCGGGCTGTAGATGCGCGTCACGCCGTAACCCTGCAGCTCGGCGATCTCGCTCGGCACGATGACGCCGCCGCCGCCGCCGAAGACCTGGATGTTCGCGCCCCCGCGCTCGCGCAGCAGGTCGACCATGTACTTGAAGTATTCGACGTGGCCGCCCTGGTAGCTGCTGATCGCGATGCCCTGCACGTCCTCCTGCAGCGCCGCGGTTACCACCTCGTCGACCGAGCGGTTGTGGCCGAGGTGGATCACCTCCGCGCCCATGCCCATCAGGATGCGCCGCATGATGTTGATCGCCGCGTCGTGGCCGTCGAACAGGCTGGCGGCGGTGACGAAGCGCACCTTGTTCGTCGGGCGGTAGTCGGCGAGGGCCTTGAACTCGGCAGACAGGTCGGTCACGGGGTCTCTCCGGCACGGGGCAGGCGCCTATCGTATCGGAATTCGCGCCTGATTGACGTTTACGTAAACGTCAATCAGGCCTGGCACGATTGCTGCATTGCAGCAGTCATGGCCTTGCAGGACCCTTCCGGCGCGGCCCTCGGGCTGCGCGTGCTGTTGATCGACGACGGTGCGCACCACACCGCGCTCCTGTGCCACGAGCTGTCGCGTCAGGGTTGCGACGTCGTCGGCGTGCTCGACAGCGCCACCTTGGTGCACGACTGCGTGCTGCGACTGGCGCCCGACGTGGTGATCGTCGACAGCGAGTCGCCGACGCGCGACACGCTCGAACAACTTGCCGCGCTCTCGGGTCGCCATCCGCGCCCGGTGGTGGTCTTCGCCGAGGACGACGCCGACGACCCGATGCGTGCCGCGTTGCAAGCGGGCGTCAGCGCCTACGTGGTGGCCGGGCTGCGGCCCGAGCGCCTGGCCGGCGTGTTGAAGGTGGCGATCGCGCGCTACGAGCAGGACGCCGCGCTGCGCGCCCAGCTCGGCAGCGCGCAGGCCGAGCTGGCGCAGCGCAAGCTGATCGAACGTGCCAAGGGCCTGCTCATGAAAAGTGCCGGCCTGGATGAAAGCGCCGCCTACGACCGCCTGCGCCGCCACGCCATGGACCGCGGCCTCAAGCTGGTCGAGGTGGCCGCCCAGGTGCTGGCCGCCCACGAACTGCTGCAAGGCTGAGCTGGCACGTTTGCTGCGTTGATGCTGCGCGAGGGCCGCAACGGCGTGGTTCTCGCCCCAAGTTGGACAAAGGCGTCCGGTCAACGCACCACCACAAGGTGCGGCGACCGCGACGCCTTCTTGCTTTGCTGAAGAGGTTCCATGAAAGCAGATCACACCGCAGGACATCCGATGAGCGATGCACGACGCCAGTTCCTCCTTCAAGGCACCGCAGCGGTCGCAGCCGGCGCCGGCTTGGCGCCGCGTGCCTGGGCGGCCGGCAGCGACAAACCCGAGAAGGAAGAGGTGCGCATCGGCTTCATACCCCTCACCGACTGCGCGAGCGTCGTGATGGCCAGCGTGCTCGGCTTCGACAAGAAGTACGGCGTCAGGATCGTGCCGACCAAGGAGGCCTCCTGGGCCGGCGTGCGCGACAAGCTCGTCAATGGCGAACTCGACATGGCGCATGTGCTCTGGGGCCTGGTCTACGGCGTGCAGCTCGGTGTCGGCGGCCCGAAGAAGGACATGGCGATCCTGATGAACCTGAACCACAACGGCCAGGCCATCACGCTGTCGAAGAAGCTCGCCGACAAGGGTGCGGTCGATGGCCCTTCGCTCGCCAAGCTGATGACGACCGAGAAACGCGAATACACCTTCGCGCAGACCTTCCCGACCGGCACCCATGCGATGTGGCTCTACTACTGGCTAGCGTCGGCCGGCATCAACCCGATGAAGGACGCCAAGGTGATCACCGTGCCGCCGCCGCAGATGGTGGCCAACATGCGCGTCGGCAACATGGACGGCTTCTGCGTCGGCGAGCCCTGGGGCCACCGCGCGATCATCGACGGCATCGGCATCACCGCGGTGACGACGCAGGACATCTGGACCGACCACCCGGAGAAGGCGCTCGGCACCACGGCCGAGTTCGTCAAGAAGCATCCGAACACCTGCCGCGCCGTGATCATGGCGATCCTCGAAGCGGGCCGCTGGATCGACGCCAGCCTGTCCAACAAGTCGAAGATGGCCGAGACGGTGGCCGACAAGTCCTACGTCAACACCAGCGTCGACGCCATCAACCAGCGCATCCTGGGCCGCTACCAGAACGGACTGGGCAAGACCTGGGACGACCCGAACCACATGAAGTTCTTCAACGACGGGCTGGCGACCTACCCCTACTTGTCCGACGGCATGTGGTTCCTCACCCAGCACAAACGCTGGGGGCTGCTGAAGGAACACCCGGACTACCTCGCGGTGGCGCGCCAGGTCAACCAGACCGCGCTCTACAAGGAAGCGGCGAGCGCACTCAAGGTGAGCCTGCCGAAGAGCGACCTGCGCAGCAGCAAGCTGATCGACGGCGTGGTGTGGGACGGCAGGGAGCCGGCCAAGTATGCCGACGCTTTCAAGGTGCGCGCGAGCGTGGCTTAAGGAGAACGACATGGTCAGTGCCGTCTTTCACTCGCCGCTGGAAGCCTCGCGCGAACTGGCGCAGGAGCGGCGCGCGCGACCCCAACCCGACACGGTGCCTGCCGCAGCGCCGCCTCGTGCGCCGCGCCTGCCCTTCGATTGGCGCGAGCTGTGGCTGCGCGTGCTGCCGCCGCTGATCGGCTTTGCCTTGCTCGTCGGCGTGTGGGCCTTGCTCACACAAGGCAGCAAGGGGAGCTTTCCGACCCCGGCCGCTACTTTCGATGCCGCGCTGAAACTCTTTGCCGACCCGTTCTACCGCAACGGACCCAATGACCAGGGCATCGGCTGGAACGTGCTCGCCTCGCTGCAACGGGTCGGGCTGGGGTTCGGGCTGGCCGCCGTGGTGGGCATCCCGCTCGGCTTCCTGATCGGGCGCTTCGTGTTTTTCAACCGCATGGCGCAGCCCCTCATCAGCCTGCTGCGGCCCGTGTCCCCGCTCGCCTGGCTGCCGATCGGCCTGCTCGTCTTCAAGAGTGCGAACCCGGCGGCGATCTGGACTATCTTCATCTGCTCGATCTGGCCGATGGTGATCAACACCGCGGTCGGTGTGCAGCGTGTGCCGCAGGACTACCTGAACGTCGCGCGGGTGCTGGCGCTGTCGGAATGGAAGGTCATCACGCGCATCCTGCTGCCCGCGGTGCTGCCCTACATGCTGACCGGCGTGCGCCTGTCGGTCGGCACCGCCTGGCTGGTGATCGTCGCCGCCGAGATGCTGACCGGCGGCGTGGGCATCGGGTTCTGGGTCTGGGACGAGTGGAACAACCTCAACGTGCAGCACATCCTGATCGCGATTTTCGTCATCGGCATTGTCGGCCTGCTGCTGGAACAGGCGCTGATCTTGGTCGCGCGGAGGTTCAGCCATGAAGAGTGAGTTCATCAAGGTCGAACACGCCGAGATGGTGTTCGACACCAAGGGGAAAGGCCGCTTCCACGCGCTGCGCGACATCTCGCTGCGCGTGCGCCAAGGTGAGTTCGTCGCTCTGATCGGCCATTCGGGCTGCGGCAAGAGCACGCTGCTGAACCTGATGGCCGGGCTGTTGAAGCCGACCGCCGGCGTCCTGCTTTGCGACGGCCGCGAGATCGCCGCGCCCGGGCCGGACCGCGGCGTCGTGTTCCAGAACCACTCGCTGCTGCCTTGGCTGTCCTGCTTCGACAACGTGCACCTGGCGGTCGAGCGTGTGTTCGGCAGCACCGAAACCAAGCCGCAGCTGAAGGCGCGCACGCAGGCGGTGCTGGCACTGGTCGGCATGGGCCATGCCGCCGCCAAGCGCCCGCACGAAATCTCGGGCGGTATGAAACAGCGCGTCGGCATCGCGCGTGCGCTGGCGATGGAACCCAAGGTGCTGCTGCTCGACGAGCCCTTCGGCGCGCTCGACGCGCTCACGCGCACCAAGCTGCAGGACGAACTGCTCGAGATCGTCGCGCGCACCGGCAGCACGGTGGTGATGGTGACGCACGATGTCGACGAGGCGGTGCTGCTGGCCGACCGCATCGTGATGATGACCAACGGCCCGGCGGCGACGATCGGCGACATCGTCAGCGTGCCGCTGGCGCGCCCGCGCGACCGGGTCGCGCTCGCCGAGGATCCGGCCCACGTGCATTGCCGCAAGCAGGTGCTGGAGTTCCTCTACACGCGCCACGGCCATCCGGAGAAGGAGGCGGCATGAAGCGCGACCTACCGGCCACGAGGCAGAAGCTGGTGGTCGTCGGCAACGGCATGGCCGGCATCCGCGCGCTCGAGGAATTGCTGAAGATCGCGCCGGACCTGTACGTCGTCACCGTCTTCGGCGCCGAGCCGCACCCCAACTACAACCGCATCCTGCTGAGTCCCGTCCTGGCGGGCGAGCAGACGGTCGACGAGATCATCCTCAACCCGTTGTCGTGGTACGAGGGACACAGCATCACGCTGCACAAGGGCAAGAAGGTCGTGCGTGTCGACCGCGTCAAGCGCCTCGTGATTGCCGACGACGGCACCGAGGCTGCCTACGACCGCCTGTTGCTCGCTACCGGCTCCAACCCGTTCATCCTGCCGGTGCCGGGCAAGGACCTGCAGGGTGTGATCAGCTATCGCGACATCGCCGACACCGAGGCGATGATCGACGCCGCGGCGAAGTACAGGAAGGCAGTCGTCATCGGCGGCGGCCTGCTCGGGCTCGAAGCCGCCAACGGCTTGAAGCTGCGCGGCATGGACGTGACGGTCGTGCACATCATGCCCTGGCTGATGGAGCGCCAGCTCGACGACACCGCCGGCCAGTTGCTGCAGCGCTCGCTGGAAGCGCGCGGCATCGCCTTCGAAATCGGGGGGCAGACAGAAGCGCTGATCGGCGACCAGGACGGCCGCGTGATGTGCGTGAAGTTCAAGGACGGCCGCGAACTGCCCGCCGACCTGGTGGTGATGGCCGCCGGCATCCGCCCCAACACCACGCTCGCCGAGAGCATGGGGCTGCATTGCCACAAGGGCATCGTCGTCGACGACACGATGCAGACGAAGACCGACCCGCGCATCTACGCCGTCGGGGAATGTGCGGCGCACCGCGGTGTCGCTTATGGCCTGGTTGCGCCGCTGTTCGAGCAGGGCAAGGTCTGCGCGACGCACCTGGCGCAGTTCGGCATCGGCCGCTACAGCGGCAGCACCACCAGCACCAAGCTCAAGGTGACCGGCATCGACCTCTTCTCCGCCGGCGACTTCATGGGCGGCAAGGACCATGAGGAGATCATCCTCAACGACCCCTTCGGCGGCATCTACAAGAAGCTGGTCATCAAGGACGACAAGCTGGTCGGTGCCTGCCTCTACGGCGACACGGTGGATGGTTCGTGGTACTTCAAGCTGATGCGCGAGGGCCGCAAGATCGGCGACATCCGCGACAAGCTAATGTTCGGCGAATCGAACATCGGCGACACCGGCCACGAGGGCAACACGCGCGCCGCCGCGATGGCGGATGCCGACGAGGTCTGCGGCTGCAACGGCGTTGCCAAGGGAACGATCTGCAAGGCGATCAAGGACAAGGGCCTGTTCACGCTCGACGAGGTGCGCAAACACACCAAGGCGAGTGCGTCCTGCGGCTCGTGCACCGGGCTGGTCGAGCAGTTGCTGATGTTCACCGCCGGCGGCGACTATTCGAAGGCGCCGACGAAAAAGGCGATGTGCGGCTGCACCGACGCGAGCCACGCCGAGGTGCGTCAGGCGATCCGCGACCAGCACTGGCTGACCATCGCCGACGTGCAGCGCGGCCTGGGCTGGCGCACGCCCAACGGCTGCGCGAGCTGCCGCCCGGCGCTCAACTACTACCTGCTCTCCACCTGGCCGAAGGAAGCGGTGGACGACCCGCAGAGCCGCTTCATCAACGAACGCAGCCACGCCAACATCCAGAAGGACGGCAGCTACTCGGTGATCCCGCGCATGTGGGGCGGCGAGACGAGCGCCGACGAACTGCGCCGCATCGCCGACGCGGTGGACAAATACAAGATCCCGACCGTCAAGGTCACCGGCGGCCAGCGCATCGACCTGCTGGGCGTGAAGAAGGAAGACTTGCCCGCGGTGTGGCGCGATGTGGGGATGCCGTCGGGTCACGCTTATGCGAAGGCGCTGCGCACGGTGAAGACCTGCGTCGGCAGCGAGTGGTGCCGCTTCGGCACCCAGGATTCGACGCAGATGGGCAAGGACCTGGAGCGCGCGTTGTGGCGCATGTATGCGCCGCACAAGGTCAAGCTCGCGGTCAGCGGCTGCCCGCGCAACTGCGCCGAAAGCGGCATCAAGGACGTCGGCGTCATCGGCGTCGATTCGGGCTGGGAGATGTATGTCGCCGGCAACGGCGGCATCAAGACCGAGGTGGCGCAGTTCCTCGTCAAGCTGAAGACGGCGGCCGAGGTGCTCGAGTACTCGGGCGCCTTCCTGCAGCTCTACCGCGAGGAGGGCTGGTACCTGGAGCGAACGGTGCACTACGTCGGCCGTGTCGGACTGGACTACGTGAAGAAGAAGGTGCTCGAAGACGCCGCCGGTCGCAAAGCGCTCTGGGAGCGCTTGCGCTTCAGCCTCGACGGCGAACCCGACCCCTGGTTCGAGCCGGACAAGGCGAAGGTCGATCTGCGGCAGTTCGAGGTCGTGGCATGAGCTGGAGACCCGTTTGCCGCGTCGAGGACATTCCGGTGCTTGGCGCCCGGCGTGTCGCGCGCGAAGGGTCCGAGGTTCCGATCGCGGTGTTCCGCAATGCCGAAGACAAGGTCTTCGCCCTGCTCGACCGCTGCCCGCACCAAGGCGGGCCCCTGAGCCAGGGGATCGTCTTCGGTGAGTCGGTCGCCTGCCCGCTGCACAACTGGACCATCGGCTTGAGCGACGGCTGCGCCAAGGCGCCGGACGAAGGTTGTGTGCAGCGCTTCGCCTGCAAGGCGGAAGGTGGGCAGGTGTTCCTCGAAGCCGATGCATTGACCCCGGTCGAGGCGTGAACGAAACGAAGTCGACCTGCCCCTACTGCGGTGTCGGCTGCGGCGTGGTCATCGAGAGCGAGGGCCGGCAGATCACCGGCGTGCGCGGCGATCCGGATCACCCGGCCAACTTCGGCCGCCTGTGCAGCAAGGGCCAGACGCTGCACCTCACCGCCACCCCGGCGGTACTGCGCCACGAACGTGCGCTCAACCCGCTGCATCGCGCCGCGCGCGGCGAGCCGCTGCGCCCGTTGGCGTGGGATGCGGCCATCGACCTCGCGGCCGACCGCATCGCGGCGGCGGTGCAGACGCGCGGCCCGGACGCGTTGGGTTTTTATCTCTCCGGCCAGTTGTTGACCGAGGACTATGCGGTCTTCAACAAGCTGGCGCGTGCGCTGGTCGGCACCAACAACGTGGATACCAATTCGCGCCTGTGCATGTCGAGCGCGGTCGCCGGCTACAAACAAAGCCTGGGCGCCGACGCGCCGCCCGCGTGTTACGACGATGTCGTCCACGCCGGCTGCCTGTTCATCGCCGGCGCCAACACCGCCTGGGCGCACCCGGTGCTGTTTCGCCGTATCGAGGATGCGCGGCGCGCGAACCCGCGGCAAAAGCTCATCGTCGTCGACCCGCGCCGCACGCAGACCGCCGACGAGGCCGATCTGTTCCTGCAGATCCAACCCGGCACCGATGTCGCGCTCTTTCACGCCATGCTGCACGTGATGGTGTGGGAGGGCTGGCTCGACCAGGCCTACATCGCCGCGCACACGAGCGGCTTCGCGGCATTGAAGGCGCTGGTTGCACCCTGGGCGCCGCGCGATGCGGCGCGGGTGTGCGGCGTGGTGGCAGACGACATCGTCACCGCCGCGCGTTGGTTTGCACTCGGCGGCGACGCCGGCGACGCCGCTCAGCGCCTGCCGACGCTGTCGCTGTATTGCCAGGGCCTGAACCAGAGTTCGAGCGGCACCGCGAAGAACTCCGCGCTCATCAACCTGCACCTTGCCTGCGGCCAGATCGGCCGCGCCGGCGCCGGGCCGTTCTCGCTCACCGGCCAGCCGAATGCGATGGGCGGGCGCGAGGTCGGTGGCCTGGCGAATGCGCTGCCCGGCCACCGCGACCCGGCGAACGCGCAGCACCGCGCCGAAGTCGCCGCGGTCTGGGGCGTCGATGCGCTGCCCGACAAGCCGGGCCACACCGCGGTCGCGCTGTTCGAGGCCGCGGCGCGCGGCGAGATCGACGTGTTGTGGATTGTTTGCACCAACCCCGCCCAGTCGCTGCCCGACCAGGCCCTGGTGCAGGCGGCACTCGCACGCTGCCCGTTCGTGATCGTGCAGGAGGCGTTTGCACACACCGCCACCGCGCGCGCCGCCGACCTGTTGCTGCCGGCGGCCACCTGGGGCGAAAAGGACGGCAGCGTCACCAACAGCGAGCGCCGCATCAGCCGCGTGCGCGCCGCCGTGTCGGCGCCGGGCGAGGCGCGGGCCGACTGGCGCATCGCCGCGCAGCTTGCGCAGCGGCTGGAGGCAAAGCTGCGCCCGGGCCAGCCCAGCCTGTTCGGCTACGAGGACGCCGAAGCGGTGTGGCTCGAACACCGCGAACTCACACGCGGGCGCGACCTTGACATCACCGGCATGAGCTGGGCGCTGCTCGACCAGCAAGGCGCGCAGCAATGGCCGCTGCCGCAAGGCGCGCGCCAAGGGCGCACGCGCCTGTACGAAGACGGCCGCTATGCCACCCCCGATGGCCGCGCGCGCTTCATCGCCGCGCCCTACCAACCCGTCGCCGAACCCTGCGACGCGCGCTATCCGTACGCACTCAACACCGGCAGGCTGCGCGACCAATGGCATGCGATGAGCCGCTCGGGCACGGTGCCCAAGCTGTTCGCGCACAGCCCGCAGCCGAGCGTGCGGCTGCATCCGCAGGAGCTGCAGCGCCGCGGCTGGCCCGACGGCACGCTGGTGCAGCTGAAGAGCCGGCGTGGCACGCTCGTGCTGCCGGTGGCGGCCGACGACGGGGTGGCGCCGATGCAGGCCTTCGTGGCCATGCACTGGGGGCCCGAGTTCGTGGCCGGCGGCGGCGTCAACACGCTGACCCAGGGTGACCGACGTTGCGCGCAGTCGCAGCAACCCGAGCTGAAACACGCCGCGGTCGCGATCACGCCGGCCGTGCTGCCCTGGCGTCTGCGGGCCCGCGGCTGGTTCGACGATGCCGGCGCAGCCGTCGCGGCGCGCGAGCGCCTGCGCGCATGGTTCGGCGAATTCGGCTACGCCAGCTGCGTGCCGGTGGCCGGCGCTGACGGTGCGCTCGGTCTGCAATTCGACGCCGCTGCCGCGCAGGCGCCGCGGCCCGAGTTAGTGGCCGAGGTGGAAACGCTGCTCGCCCTCGAGGGCCCCTGGGTGCTGCGTTATGCCGACGCGCGCCGCGGCGAGCGGCGCAGCGTCAAGCTGGTGGGTGACGGCGTCGATGCGCGCGTGCACAGCCTGCTGCTGGCCGGCCAAGCGGGGCGCGCGGGCTGGCTCACCCGCTGGTGGGCCGAAGGGTTGGCCATCGGCATGAACGCGCGCGGTTTGTTGGCCCCCGACCCGCCGGCCCCGGCCAGCACAGCGGCCGCACGTGGGCGTCAGGTCTGCAACTGCTTCGACGTCGACGAGCCGCGCATCCGCGCCGCCTTGGCGCACAGCGCCGGCCGGCCCGCCGACCGGCTGGCGGCGCTGCAAGGCGCCTTGCGCTGCGGCACCCAGTGCGGCTCCTGCCTGCCCGAGTTGCGGCGGCTGGTCGCCGCCGTGCCGGCGGCCGAGGCGGTGTTGGCATGAGCGCAACGGTGGCCCTCGTCGGCGCCGGCCCCGGCGACCCGCAGTTGCTGACGCTGCGCGCGGCGCGGCTGATCGCGGCGGCCGATCTGCTGCTCGTCGACGATCTGGTCGATGCGCGGGTGCTGGAACTGGCGCGCCCCGGCGCGCGCGTGCTTGCGGTCGGCAAACGCGGCGGCTGTGCCTCCACCGAACAGGCTTTCATCCACCAATTGATGATCCGTGAGGCGCGCCACGGGGCACGGGTGGTGCGGCTGAAGGGCGGCGATCCGTTTGTCTTCGGTCGCGGCGGCGAGGAGTGTGATGCGCTGCGCGCTGCGGGCATCGAGGTCGAGGTGGTGCCCGGCATCACCGCCGGCATCGCGGCGCCGGCGGCGATCGGCATCCCGGTCACCGACCGCCGCCACGCCCCCGGCGTGGCGTTCGTAACGGGGCATGCCCAACCCGGCGGCGCCGGCGCCGACTGGGCGGCGCTGGCGCGCAGCGGCCTCACACTCGTCGTCTACATGGGCGTGGCGCAGGCAGGGGCGATCAGCGCCGCGCTGATCGCCGGCGGCCTGGCGGGCGCGACGCCGGCGGCCGCGATCAGTGCCGCACATACCCCGCGCCAGCGCAGCGTGGCCTGCACGCTGGCCACGCTGGCGGCGGCGATCGACGGCGCGCCGATCGCGAGCCCGGCGATTTTGGTGATCGGCGACGTCGCCGCGGCTGCGCGCCAACCCGGGTTGCAGGAGGTGCTGTCGATGGCATGATCGCGGCGGCTTCAAGCCCCGCCCGCATGCTGCTCGCCATCGACATCGGCAACACCCGCCTCAAGTGGGCGCAGTACCGCGACCTGCGTCCGGGCGCCGCGCCGTTGGCGCAGGGTGCGGTATTCATCGAACATGTCGAGAACCTGGCCGACGACGAGTGGGCCAAGCTGCCGCCGCCGAGCCAGGTGCTCGGCTGCTGTGTCGCCGGGGACGCCGTGCGCCACCGCGTCGAGGAGCAGCTCGAGCTGTGGGACGTGGCGCCGAGCTGGGTCGTCTCCAGTGCCAGCGAGGCCGGGGTGGCGAACGGCTACGACCACCCGCTGCGGCTCGGCTCGGACCGCTGGGTGGCGCTGATCGGCGCGCGCCACCACCTGCTGGCGCGCGGCGACGCGCACCGGCCGCTGCTGGTGGTGATGATCGGCACCGCGGTGACGGTGGATGCGGTGGACGCGAGGGGGCGTTTTCTCGGCGGGCTGATCCTGCCCGGCCACGGCATCATGCTGCGCGCGCTGGAAGGCGGCACCGCCGGCCTGCGCGTGCCCACCGGCGAGGTGGCGCTGTTCCCCACCAACACCAGCGACGCCCTGACCAGCGGCGGCACCTACGCCATTGCCGGCGCGATCGAGCGCATGCACCGGCAGCTGCGCGCGCGCTGCGGTGTCGAGCCATGCGTGCTGCTCAGCGGCGGCGCCGGCTGGAAGGTTGCACCCTGGATCGACCTGCCGCACGAGCAGGTTGATACGCTGATCTTCGACGGTCTGATCGTGATCGCCAACGAACGCGAGCGCGTGCGCGCGATCGGCAAGTGATACACACACTGAGCCGGGCGCTGCTCGCGCTGCTGCTCGCCGCCTGCGCGGCCGGCCCACGCGACATCACACTCAGCGAGGCCGAGCTGCAGGCGCTGATCGAGCGCCACGTCGCGCGCGAACACCGGGTCGCCGAGCTCATCGACCTGAAGCTCGAGCAGCCGCGCATCCGCCTGCTGCCTGAGCGCAACCGCATCGCGAGCGCGCTCGACATCACGGCACTGGAGCGCATCAGCGGGCGCACGCTGCGCGGATCCTTGAGCGCCGAACACACGCTGCGTTATGAGCCGGCCGACACCACGCTGCGCATTGCACAGCTGCGGGTGCAGGACTTCAAGCTCGACCTCGGCGCCGGCGCGCTGACCGGCACCGCGGCGCGCCTGTCGGCGGTGTTCGTCGAGCGCGCGCTCGAAGACGCGGTGGTCTGGCGCGCCAGCGAGTCGCAGCGCGAGGCCTTGAGCCGTGCCGGCGTGCAACGCGCGACGATCCAGGTCACGTCGCGGGGTGTCGAAGTGAAGTTCTTTTCGCCATGACCGTGCCCGCCCGCCTGTCCGCAACGCTCGTGCTGGTGCGCGACGGCGGCGACGGCACGCCCGAGGTGCTGATGGTGCGGCGCGCCGACCGAGGCGACCAGAACAGCCACGCCTGGGTCTTCCCGGGCGGCATCCTCGACGCCACCGACCGCGCGCTGCACGCGCACTTTCACGACAGCGACGACGCGCAGGCGAGCGCGCGCCTGGGGCTCGACGCCGGCGGGCTCGACTACTGGGCCGCCGCGTTGCGCGAGACGCTGGAAGAAGCCGGCCTGCTGCTGGCCGTCGATGCCCAGGGCCGCGCGGTGGACGCCGCTGCGCACGCACCCCGCCTCGCGGCCTGGCGCGCGCACTGCCGCACCTTGGCGCGCGGCGAAGGCGGCGCCGCGTTCGCGGCCTTGTGTGCCGAGCACGGCTGGCGCTTGCCGGCCAGGGTGCTGCACCCCATCGCGCACTGGATCACGCCACACGGCATGCCCAAGCGTTTCGATACCCGCTTCCTGCTCGCCGAGGCGCCGCGCGATCAGCAGGTCGTGATCGACGGCGTCGAAATCGTCGACCACCGCTGGGTGAACCCGGCGCAAGGGCCTGAAGAAGACGCCGTGATGCGCGGGCCGGCGCGCGCGGTGCTGCAGGATCTGGCGCGCCATGCCGACGTGAAATCCCTGCTCGCCTGGGCCGCCGCCTTGAGCGTCGCGACGGCGATCCAGCCTCGGCTTGCGCGCGACGCGCGCGGCCGCTTGGCGCCGGTGCACCCGTCGCACCCGTCGTTCGCCGAGATCGGCCGCATCGACCCGCAAGGCGGCGGCCACGCGCACAGCGTCATCCGCGCCGGCGCGCCGGTGATCTTGAGCGACCGCGTGCAGCGCCTGACCGCGAACAATGGCGGCCTGATGACCGGCCCCGGCACCAACACCTACCTGCTGCGCGCCGCGCGCGACGACTGGGTTCTGGTCGACCCCGGCCCGGACGACGCCGCGCATGTGCAAGCGACGCTCGCACTATTGAAGAACCTGAACGCGACACTGCGCGCGATCCTCGTCACCCACACCCACATCGACCATTCACCCGCCGCCCGCGCCGTGAAAGCCGCCACCGGTGCGCCGATCCACGGCCGCGTCGCCGATTTTCCGCAGGGCCAGGACCCGGGCTTCGCGCCCGACGTGCCGCTGGCGGGCGGCGAAGCTTTGGACTTCGGTGGTGGCCTGGTGCTGCACGTGGTGCATACGCCCGGCCATGCGTCAAACCACCTCTGCTACCGCCACGATCGCATGCTGTTCACGGGCGACCATGTGATGCAGGGTTCCACGGTGATCATCAACCCGCCGGACGGCGACATGGCGGCCTACCTCGCGTCGCTGGCCGCGCTGGCCGACGACGAGCGTTTCGATGTCATCGCGCCGGGGCACGGCTTCCTGATCGAACAACCGCAACGGCTGCTGCGCGCGCTGATCGCGCACCGCCGCAAGCGCGAGGCGAAGGTGCGTGCGGCGCTGGTCGCGCTGCGGTCGGCGACGCTCGACGAACTGGTCGTGCGCGTCTATGACGACGTCGGGGCGGAGCGGCACCCCATCGCACGACGCTCGCTACTGGCGCACCTGCTGCATCTGAAGGCGCTGCGAAGGGCCCAGCAAGCGGACGACGGGCGATGGGCGGCGCTGTAGCGATGGCGCGCCGCAACTCAAGCTCGGGCAGGCCTGCTGCAAAGCGAGTACGAATACGACGGCGGCGTCAGCCCGGCGCCCCACCGCCTGGGCCTGACCCGCATCAGCGACGAATCACCCGCGCGTGATCGCGCGGGCCTCGGACCCGGCGATCGTCTGCCGCTGGAACCAGGCGGAAGTGTTCGAGGCCACGCCGGCGGATGAGCCCCAGGATCGGAGCCCCCGCCTCCACGGGACAAGCTACACTGCAACAACTACACGAGAGCCGTCGCACACGATGAAGAACATCACGTTCACCGCGGACGAGCGTGTGATCGAGGCCGCCCGCGAACAGGCCATGGCGGACAACACGACGCTCAACGAGCAGTTTCGCCGCTGGCTGGAACAGTACGCGCGCAAGCGGCAGGCCGCGCGCGCGCTGGCCGTGGCCGAGCGCATCTGCCAATACGCCGACAGCGGCGCCAAGCGGTTCAGCCGCGACGAGCGCAATGAACGGCGGCGCTGACTTCCTCGACACCAACGTTTTCGTCTACCTGGTCGATGCACGCGCGCCGGCCAAGCAAGGCATCGCCAAGGCGCTGGTCGGACAGGCCTTGTCCGACGGCTCGGGCGTCATCAGCCACCAGGTGGTGCAAGAGACGCTGCACGTGCTGGGCAGCAAGTTCAAGGTGGCGACGACGCGCGCCGATCGCGCTGACTTGCTGCGCGAAGTCCTGGTTCCGATGTGGCATGTACAGCCGAGCGAGGCGCTGTATGGCGCGGCGATGGAAGTCCAGGAGCGCCACGGGTTCGGCTTCTACGACAGCCTGATCGTCGCCGCGGCGTTGCAGGCCGGCTGCAAGCGGCTGCTCAGCGAAGACCTGCAGCATGGCCAGCGCATCGGCAAACTGCGCATCGAGAATCCGTTCGCCGCTTGACCGGCCAGCGCCCGTCTCAACAGGCTACAGCACGTAGCGCGACAAATCCTCGTCGCGCGCCAGTTCGCCCAGCCGCGCTTCGACCTGCGCGGCGTTGATGCGCACGGTCTGGCCGCCCAGCCGCGGTGCGTCGAAGCTCACCTCGTCGAGCAGGCGCTCCATCACGGTCGCCAGGCGCCGGGCGCCGATGTTTTCGGTGCGCTCGTTGACGTCGTAGGCGATCTGCGCGATGCGGCGCACGCCGTCGGGGGCGATTTCGAGCGTCACGCCTTCGGTCGCCAGCAGCGCGGTGTACTGCGTCAGCAGGCTGGCCTGGGTATTGGTCAGGATGGCCTCGAAGTCGTCCACCGACAGCGACGCCAACTCGACGCGGATCGGCAGCCGCCCTTGCAGTTCGGGGATCAGGTCGCTCGGCTTGGCGAGGTGGAAGGCGCCCGAGGCGATGAACAGCATGTGGTCGGTCTTGACCATGCCGTACTTGGTGTTCACCGTCGTGCCTTCGACCAGTGGCAGCAGGTCGCGCTGCACGCCCTGGCGGGACACGTCCGCTGACGAACTTTGTTGGCCGCTCCCGCCGGGGGCGGCCACCTTGTCGATCTCGTCGATGAAGACGATGCCGTTGTTTTCGGCGTTGGCCAGCGCCGCAGCCTTGATCTCCTCGTCGTTGACGAGCTTGGCGGCTTCTTCCTCGACCAGCTTGTCCATCGCCTCGCCGACCTTCAGCTTGCGCGTCTTGCGGCGCGCGCCGCCGATCTGCGAGAACAGGCCCTTCAGCTGCTCGGCCATCTCCTCCATGCCCTGCGGGCCGAGGATTTCCAGCGAGGGTTTGGCGTCGGCCAGGTCGACATCGACCTCGCGCTCGTTCAGCGCGCCTTCGCGCAGGCGCTTGCGCATCACCTGGCGCGCGGTGTTGTCGGCGGGCGGCGGCGCGGCCTCGCCGAAGCCGACGCTCGGGGTGCGCGGCGGCGGCACCAGGATGTCGAGCATGCGTTCCTCGGCCGCGTCTTCGGCATGCGCGCGCCGGTTGATCATCTGGCGCTCGCGCTCCTGCTTCACCGCCACATCGACCAGGTCACGCACGATCGAGTCCACGTCCTTGCCGACATAACCGACCTCGGTGAACTTCGTCGCCTCGACCTTGATGAACGGTGCGTCGGCCAGCTTGGCGAGCCGGCGCGCGATCTCGGTCTTGCCGACGCCGGTCGGCCCGATCATCAGGATGTTCTTCGGCGTGATCTCACCGCGCAGCTTCTCGTCCACCTGCTGGCGACGCCAGCGGTTGCGCAGCGCGATCGCCACCGCCCGTTTGGCGGCCTGCTGACCGACGATGTGGCGGTCGAGTTCGGAGACTATCTCCTGCGGGGTCATGCTCATTCGAGCGTCTCTATCGTGTGCTGCTGGTTGGTGTAGATGCACAGTTCGCCGGCGATCTCCAGCGAGCGTTTGACGATGTCGCGCGCGCCCAACTCGGTATGGTCGAGTAGCGCCTTCGCCGCCGCCTGCGCATAAGCACCGCCGGAGCCGATGGCAACGATGCCTTGTTCGGGCTCCAGCACGTCGCCGTTGCCGGTGATGATGAGCGAGGTCGAGCGGTCGGCGATCGCGAGCATCGCCTCGAGCCGGCGCAAGACGCGGTCGGTGCGCCACTCCTTGGTCAGCTCGACCGCCGCGCGTACCAGCTGGCCGGGGTGCTTTTCCAGCATCGCCTCGAAGCGCTCGAAGAGCGTGAACGCATCCGCCGTCGCGCCGGCAAAACCCGCCAGCACCTGGCCCTTGTGCAGCGTGCGCACCTTGCGCGCCGTGGCCTTGACGACGATGTTGCCGAGCGTGACCTGGCCGTCGCCGCCGAGCGCGACGCTAGCGCCGCGGCGCACGCTGACGATGGTGGTGCCGTGGAATACGCTCATCAGACAAGAGTTGGGGTCGGGGGCGCCATTTCAAGCGGACGCCGTGGATCCGGCTCTGCCGGGCCACTGGCGTCGCCCCCTGTGGGGAGGCGCCGCAGGCGCTTCGGGGGGGTCAAATATTCCGCACCCGCACCTGGGCGTGTTCGTTGATGCCCATCGCGCCGAAGAACAGCGCCACCAGGCGGTGGGCTTCGGTGAAGTGCACGGCGCGGTTCTCGCCGCGTTTGGCGAGCACCCAGTTCAGCAGGTCGCCGGCGGCGACGAAGTCGACCCGGATCAGCCGCGTGCAGGACACGGTGACCAGCGCCGCCGCATCGAGCTGGCGATCCAGCGGCTCGAGCGTCGCACTGATGTCGCCGACCAGTTGGCCGGACAGCTCGACGGTCGCCATCTTCACCACCCCCACCGCCTCGTCGACGAGCGACGATTCGACGAAGTTGGTCACGACCTCGCTGGCCTGCGTCAGCGCCGGCGTGGTGGTGCTCATCATCGAGTTCGACACGCGCACGTTGGCGCGTGGCCGCTCCCACGATGGCGGAGAAACCTCGTAGGTGACGCAGTAGTCGATCGCCGCCTCCTCGAACTGGTCGGCGCGGTGGGCGAGTTTGAGCGCGTCCAGCCGTGCACCCCAGTAGGCCGGGTCGGTGTCGCGCACGCCACTTGGCGTGGCGTCGGCCAGTACCGACAGAAGCCGCTCGCCGGCGACCCAGCGCATGTCCAGCGGCTGCGTCGCCCAGTGCCGCATCAGCACCGACAGCTCGCCGGCCGCCTGGGCGTCGATCTGCTTCAGTGCCGCCCAGTCGAACACCCAGGGCAGCGGCATCTGCATCGCCATCGAGTTCAGGCGCGCGACGCCGTCGATGTCGAGTTGCTCCGGGCAGACCCAGCCGACATCACCCGTCGGGCGCGGGCGGCCCGGCTGGTCTTCGGCCGCGGCGGCGGCTTCGGCCACCAGGCGCGGCAACGAGAACCACTGCGGCGCCGACCAGCCGAACTGCTGCGCATAGTCGAGCGCCAGGCTCTCGAAGCGTGCCTGGGCCCCAGTGGCGCGGTAGAAGTCGAACAGCACGAGCCAGGTTTCGGCATGCTGGGCACGCGCGCCATCGACGGCCGTCAGCCGCGCCAGCGCCTGCTCGCACTGCGAGAAGTCGGCGTTCGCAAAGGCGATCACCGCCTCGTCGAGGTCGGGGTCGTGCACCACCTCGCTCACCTCGACCGCCCCGGCATGCGCGCTGGCGAGGGGGTCGGGCCCATGAGCGCGCGGTGTCAGCGGCGACAGCCCGGCGCCGGCCGCTACCTGCGCGGTCGCGGCCCTTTGATCGTCGGGCAAGGGCGGCAGCGCCGGCAGCTGTTGCGGCGCCGCCTCGGTCAGCCGCGGCGGCATCGCCAGCACCGCCGGCGCCGTGGTGGCGTCGCTTAAGGAGCCCGGCCGGGTCGCGAGGTGGCCCGGGCGCGTGCGCCGCGCGCCGCCTCCCATGGCGCCGACCATCTGCTGCTCGATCTCGTCGATCTTGGCCTTGACGCCGGCATCGCCGCGCGCCCCCACCGCGCTTTCGGACTGCCGGCCTTCGGAATCGTCCAGCCGCGACGAGCCGCCAAGCGCGGCCAGCTGCTCGGGGGTGAGGCCCTCGCGGCGCACCTTGCGCAGCATGTCGAACTCGCGCTTGCGCACGAAGTCGTTGCGCTTCTTGCGCTCGATCATTGCCTTCAGCTCGGTCTTTTCGAGCTGAAGCGCGTCGTCCTCGGGTTGGCTCGAGCTCAGCGCCGCCCAGTCGGTGGTCGGGTTCGCGACGAACCGCACGACCTTGCGCAGGAAGCTGTCGTCTTTGGGCTCGGCCATGGGCGTGCGTCGGGCGGCTGTTCCGAGTCAGTCGCCGAACATCTTCTGCTTGAGCTCGCGGCGCTGCTGCGCTTCCAGCGACAGCGTCGCGGTCGGGCGGGCGAGCAGCCGGCCGAGGCCGATCGGCTCGCCGGTCTCGTCGCAGAAGCCGTATTCGCCCGCCTCGATGCGCGCCAGCGACTGCGAGATCTTCTTCAGCAGCTTGCGCTCGCGGTCGCGGGTGCGCAGTTCGAGCGCGTGTTCTTCCTCGATCGTCGCGCGGTCCGCCGGGTCGGGCACGATCGACGTGTCCTCGCGCAGGTGCTCGGTGGTTTCGCCGGCGTTGCTCAGCAGATCGTCCTTCAGCGCCGTCAGGCGGGTGCGGAAGAAGTCGAGCTGCTTGTCGTTCATGTACTCGGCTTCGGGCATGGCAAGCAGTTCCGGCTCGCTCAGGTCGCGCCCGGCCTTGGACTTCCAGACATGGACCAGCCGGTGGTCGATCTTGATCGCGTGTTTGGCAGCGTCGGCAGCGGTCGGCAGAGCGCGGCCCGCGGACGGGCGCGCGGGCGCGAAGCGGTCGGCAAAGCGGTTCGCGGGCGGCGGCAGCGGCGCGGCGACCGGCGGTGCGGCGACGGCCTTGCCGCTGCGGCTTCTGGCGGGCGCGGCCTTGGGCGCCGGCGCTTTGGCAGCCGGGGGCGTGGGGGGGGTGGTCTTGACAACGGACTTCACAGGGGCAGGGGTCTTCTTCGGCGGCGCCTTGGCGGCGACCTTGTTCACGGGGGTCTTCTTGACCGGCGCCTTGGCGGCGGCCTTCTTCGGCGGCGTCTTCGTCGTTTTCGCGGCCTTCGCCGGGGCGGGTTTCGCAACCGGTTTCTTCTTGAAGGCGGCGGCCTTCTTGGCCGCGGGTTTGGCAGCCGGCTTCTTCGCGACGGCTGCCTTCTTGGGCGCTGCCTTCTTGGCCGGTGTCTTGGTGCTCACGGGCGTCTCCTCAACATCGCGGCTTTATAACCGTTCGGCGTGATCGCTTGCGCAGCCGGCTCCTGATCATTCAGGCGCGCGGATTGTAGCGGTGCGGATCGTGGCCGACTTCGGTCAGACGACACACTGTTCCAGCCCTTGCAGCAGGATGTCCTTGGGCAGGTCGATGCCGATGAAGACCAGCTTGCTGCCCTTCTTTTCGCCCGGCATCCACTTCGGCCCGAGGTCGCTGCCCATCAACTGGTGCACACCCTGGAAGATGACGCGCCGGTCGCTGCCCTTCATGAAGAGCACCCCCTTGTAGCGCAGCATCTTCGGGCCGTAGACCTGCACGATGGCGCCCAGGAAGTCTTCCAGCTTGGCCGGGTTGAAGGCCTTGTCGGAGCGGAAGACGAAGCTCTTCACATCGTCGTCGTGATGGTGGTGGTGCGGGTGGTCGCACTGCTCGCCATGCTCGTGATCGTGATCGTCATGATCGTGATGGTGCTCGTGCTCGTGCTCGGCGGCTTTCAGGAACTCGGGGTCGATGTCGAGTTTGGCGTTCAGGTTGAAGCCGCGCAGGTCGAACACCTCGGTCAGCGCCACATCGCCGAAATGCACCTTCTTCTGCGGCGCGCGCGGGTTCATGTGTTTCAGGCGGTGCGCGAGCGCGCTCAGCGCGGCGTCGTCCACCAGTTCCGACTTGCTGATGAAGATCTGGTCCGCGAAGCCGACCTGGCGGCGCGCCTCCTGCCGGCTGTCGAGCTGGCCGTCGGCGTGTTTGGCGTCGACCAGCGTCAGGATCGAGTCGAGCAGGTAACTCTCGGCGATCTCGTCGTCCATGAAAAAGGTCTGCGCCACCGGGCCGGGGTCGGCGAGGCCGGTGGTTTCGATCACCACGCGGTCGAACTGCAACTCACCCTTGCGGCGCTTCTCGGCCAGGTCGGCGAGGGTCGAGCGCAGATCCTCGCGGATCGTGCAGCAGACGCAGCCGTTGCTCATCTGGATGATCTGCTCGTCGGTACTGACGGCCAGGATGTCGGTGTCGATGTTCTCTTCGCCGAACTCGTTTTCGATGACGGCGATCTTCTGCCCGTGCGCTTCGGTCAGCACACGCTTGAGCAGCGTCGTTTTGCCGGCGCCGAGAAAGCCGGTCAGGATGGTGGCAGGGATGAGTGACATGCGGGGGTCGGACAGCAGCAGGCGGGGGTCGAAGGTGAGGGCGCGAGACTGTGTTGCAAGGCCCCGCCGCTGTCAAGCGCGGCGGTGAAGCGGGGTCTGCGCTGGGGTATTCTCGGCCCGCCGCCACTCCAGACACCCCGTGTCCGACCCCCAGCCAACACGACCGTCGCGCGCCGGCAGCGCGAGCGGCGACAAGCGCAGTCTGTTCGGCCGCCTGGTCGAGTTGCTCGCGCCCGGCCCCGACACCACCGACCGCCTGATGGAGCAGCTGGCTGACGCCGAGCAGCGTGAGCTGATCGAGCCCGAGAGCCGGCTCATGCTCGAAGGCGTGATCCGCATGGCCGACATGAGCGCCGGCGACGTCATGGTCGCCGCACCGCGCATGGACCTGCTCGACATCGACGCCCCCTACGACGAGCTGCTGCACGTCGTGATCGGCACTGCGCACTCGCGCTTTCCGGTCTACGACGGCGGGCGCGACAACATCATCGGCATCCTGATGGCGAAGGATCTGCTCAAGTTGCAACGCGCGCCCGAGCTGAACCTGCGCACGCTGCTGCGCCCGGCGGTTTACGTGCCGGAAAGCAAACGCCTGAACGAACTGCTGCGCGACTTCCGCAGCAACCGCAACCATCTCGCGATCGTGATCGACGAGTTCGGCAACACCGCCGGGCTGATCACGATCGAGGACGTGCTGGAAGAGATCGTCGGCGAGATCGAGGACGAGTTCGACGAGAAGGACGGCGAGAGCGCCATCTACACGCTGGCCGACGGCAGCCACCGGGTGGCGGGTGACGTTGAGATCGGCGCCGTCAACGAAGCCTTCGCCGCGCTGCTGCCGGCCGACGAGTTCGACACCATCGGCGGCCTGGTCGCGCACGAACTCGGGCGGGTGCCGCGGCGTGGTGAGGCGGTGGATGTCGGTGGCCTGCGTTTTGCGGTCATGCTCACCCGCGGCGGTGCGGTGCGCTGGTTCAAGGTTTCGCGGCTGCCTGAAGGCGAAGCCGCCGCCGACAGCGATTGAGCGCGACCGCCCCTCGCGTGGCGCTGGCGGCGCTGCTCGGCGCGCTGTTCAGCCTGTCGTTCGTGCACACCGGCGCCTGGGCGCTGCAGTTCGTCTGCGTCGGCGTGTTCGCTGGCCTGGTGGCACGCGCGCCGACGCGCGCGGCGGCGGCGCTGGGTTGGGCCTTTGGCAGCGCGTGGCTGCTCAGCGGCACCTGGTGGATGTTCATCAGCCTGCACCGCTATGGCGGCATGGCCGCACCGCTCGCCGCAGCGGCGGTGCTGCTGTTGTGCCTGGCTCTGGCGGGTTACCTGGCGCTGGCGCTCGCGCTGGTGGCCCGGCTGCGCCGCGGCACGCCGCTCGCCGACGCGCTGCTGTTCGCCAGCGCCTGGCTGGCGGCAGAGCTCGCGCGGGGCTTGATCTTCACCGGCTTTCCGTGGGTGGCCAGTGGGTACGGGCAGGTCGATGGCCCGCTCGCCGCGCTGGCGCCGTGGCTCGGCGTGTATGGCATCGGCTTCGTGCTGGCGTTCACGTCGGCGCTGCTGGCGTCGCGCAAGCTGAAGCCGGTGCTGGCGGCGATTGCGCTCGTCGCGCTGGCGCCGCTGACCGAGCGCGACTTCAGCACGCCGGCCGGCACGCTCGCCGTGAGCCTGGTGCAGACCAACGTGCCGCAGGAAGAGAAGTTCTCGCCGCAGCACCTGCCACAGGCGCTGGCCTGGCTGCACGGCGCTTTCAGCGACGCCCGCGGCACGCTCGTGCTGGCGCCGGAAACCGCCATTCCGCTGCTGCCCGATCAGCTCGGCAGCGACAGCTGGGCCGGCTTCCAGGCCCCGTTTGCCGACGGCCGGCGCGCCGCGCTGGTCGGCTTGCCGCTGGGCGATTTCGAGCGCGGCTACACCAACTCGGTGGCGGCGCTGGCGACCACACCGTACCGCTACGACAAACACCACCTGGTGCCGTTCGGCGAATTCATCCCGCCGGGCTTTCGCTGGTTCACCGAGTTGATGAACATGCCGCTCGGCGACTTCGCGCGCGGGCCGCTGGCGGCGCCGTCCTTCGCCTGGGGTGGCCAGCGCATCGCGCCCAACATCTGCTACGAGGACCTGTTCGGCGAAGAACTGGCGGCGCGGTTTGGCGACGCAGCGAACGCGCCGACGATCTTCGCCAACGTCAGCAACATCGCCTGGTTCGGTGACACGATCGCTGTTCGCCAGCACCTGCACATCTCGCGCCTGCGCACGCTGGAGCTGCAGCGGCCGATGCTGCGCGCCACCAACACCGGCGCCACCGCGGTCATCGACCACCGCGGCCGCGTCACGGCGCAGCTGCCGCGTTACACACGCGGCGTGCTGGAGGCCGAGGTGCAGGGCCGCACGGGCATCACGCCCTATACCGCATGGGCTTCGCGCTTCGGCTTGTGGCCGCTTGTGCTGCTGGCGCTGGCTGTGCCGCTGATCCGCGCGCTCAGGCGGCGCTGAATGCCGCGTCGGCCCCGCTGCGCTGGCGCCACCACCACGCCAGGGCCAGGCCGCTGACGATGCACCACAGCCCCCACAGGCTGGCGACGATCACCATGCCGACATCGCTGTTGAACTGCAGCGCGACGATGCCAAGCACGAAGCCGGCGTTCTGCATGCCGCCTTCGATGGTCACCGCTCGCCGGTCTCGTTCTGCGAGTGCGAACGCCTGGGCGCAGAGCCAGCCCAGCGCCAGCCCGGCCGCGTTGTGCAGCACGACGATGGCGAACTCGGGCAGGATCTGCGGCGTCAGCAGGTGGCGGTCGCGCACCAGCGCAAAGACGATGAAGGCGAACAGCGCGGCGAAGCTGAAGCGCGACAGCGGCTTCTTCAGCCGGTCGGCGAGCGCCGGGCGTCGCGCCCCCAACAGCAGGCCGAGCGTCATCGGCACGCCCAGCAGACCGAGCAGGCTCCACCAGATCGACACCGGGTCGATCGCGAGTGTGCGCAGCCAATCGGCGGTGGCCGGGTTGCTGGCCATCGTCCAGGTGAAGTTGAGCGGCGTCAGCACCAGTGAAAGCACGCCGACGCTGGCCGAGATGCTGAGCGACAGCGCGGTGTTGCCGCGACCGATGTGGGTCAGCACGCTGGACAGCGACCCGCCGGGTGCGCAGGCGATGAGCAGCAGCGCGGCTTCGACATGGGGCGGCAGGTCGAGCAGCCGCATCGCCGCCCAGGTGCCCACCGGCAGCAGCAGGAATTGCGAGAGCAGCCCGCACAACACTGCACGCGGGGTTTCGAGCACACGCCGGAAGTCCGCCAGCCGCAACTCGAGCGCGATGGAAAACACCATCGTCGCGAGCACCAGGCTCAAAACCGCTTGCTGCATCGTCATGACAGCCCCGAGGTTAGCGGGGCACGTCCGTAGAATCGAGGGTTTATGTCGCACTCTGGCCCATGCTGACGTTCCAGCAGATCATCCTCAAGCTCCAGAGCTACTGGGACGCTCAGGGCTGCGCGCTGCTGCAGCCCTATGACATGGAGGTCGGCGCCGGCACCAGCCACACCGCGACCTTCCTGCGCGCACTCGGCCCCGAGCCCTGGAAGGCGGCCTATGTGCAGCCGAGCCGCCGCCCCAAGGACGGCCGCTACGGCGACAACCCGAACCGGCTGCAGCACTACTACCAGTACCAGGTGGTGCTCAAACCCGCACCGGCGAACATCCTCGAGCTGTACCTGGGCAGCCTGGAAGCGCTCGGCTTCGACCTGAAGACCAACGACGTGCGCTTCGTCGAGGACGATTGGGAAAACCCGACGCTCGGCGCCTGGGGCCTGGGCTGGGAGGTCTGGCTCAACGGCATGGAGGTGACTCAGTTCACCTACTTCCAGCAGGTCGGCGGCATCGACTGCAAGCCGATCACCGGCGAGATCACCTACGGCCTGGAGCGCCTGGCGATGTACCTGCAGGGCGTCGAGAGTGTGTACGACCTGGTCTATGCGCCGGGGGTCAGCTACGGCGACGTGTTCCATCAGAACGAGGTCGAGCAGAGCACCTACAACTTCGAGTTGAGTGATGTCGACTTCCTGCTCGCCGCCTTCGGCGCCCATGAACGCCAGGCGAAGGCGCTGATGGAGCGGCACCTTGCGCTGCCGGCCTACGAGCAGGTGCTCAAGGCCGCGCACAGCTTCAACCTGCTCGACGCACGCGGCGCGATCAGCGTCACCGAACGCGCCGCCTATATCGGCCGCATCCGCAACCTGGCGCGGGCGGTGGCACAGAGTTACCTCGCCGGCCGCGCGCGCCTGGGGTTCCCGATGGCGCCGCGTGACTGGGCGGCGCAGGCGCAGGCGGCGTTGGACAAGAAGGCAGCTTGAGCATGAGTCTGTCGAGCATGATGGACACGCGCAACCTGCTCGTCGAGCTGTTCGTCGAGGAGTTGCCGCCGAAGGCGCTGAGAACGCTCGGCGAGTCCTTCGCCGCCGCGCTGCTCGACGGCCTGCGTGCCCAAGGGCTGGCGAATGCGCAGTCGGCGGTGACCGCGTATGCCACGCCGCGACGGCTGGCGGCGCATGTCAGCCGTGTGCTGGAGCAGGCTGCGGCACGCGCGGTAACGCACAAGCTGATGCCGGCCACCGTGGGCCTGGACGCCGCCGGCCAGCCGACAGCGGCCTTGAAGAAAAAACTCCTCGCGCTCGGTGCCGATGACGGTGCCGTCGCACGCATCGAACGCCGCCTTGACGGCAAGGCTGACACGCTGTTCCTGCCCGACGTGCTGCCCGGCGCGCGTCTGGCCGACGGCCTGCAAACCGCGCTCGACGCCGCGATCGCGCAGCTGCCGATCCCCAAGACCATGACCTACCAACTCGCTGACGGCTGGACCAGCGTGAACTTCGTGCGCCCGCTGCACGGCCTGGTGGCGCTGCATGGCGCCGACGTGGTGCCGGTGCGGGTACTCGGCCACGACGCCGGCCGGCAGACCCGCGGCCACCGCTTCGAGGCCGCAATGGAGCCGGTGGTGCTGCAGGACGCCGACCACTACGCGCAGCAGCTCGAAGCGCAGGGCGCGGTGATCGCAAGCTTCGCGCAACGCCGCGGCGAGATCGCGCGCCAGTTGCAGCGCGTGGCGGCCGAAGAAGGGTTGACGCCGATCGCCGACGACGCGCTGCTCGACGAAGTAAGCGCGCTGGTCGAGCGGCCGAACGTGCTGTTGTGCCGCTTCGACCCCGCGTTCCTGGCCGTGCCGAGCGAATGCCTGATCCTGACGATGAAGGCGAACCAGAAATACTTTCCGCTGCTTGACGGCGAGGGCCGGTTGACGGATCGTTTCCTCGTCGTCAGCAACATCCGCCCGGACGACGCAAGCGCGGTCATCGCCGGTAACCAGCGTGTCGTGCGCCCGCGCCTGGCGGACGCCAAGTTCTTCTTCGACCAGGACCGCAAGAAGTCGCTCGAATCGCGCCTGCCGCTGCTCGACAAGGTGGTCTATCACGCCAAGCTCGGCAGCCTGGGCGAGCGCGTGCAGCGTGTGCGCAAGATCTCGCGGGCGATCGGCGCAGAGCTGGGCGGGCCGACGCTGGCGCAACAAGCCGACACTGCCGCGAAACTCGCCAAGGCCGACCTGCTGACCGACATGGTCGGCGAGTTTCCGGAGCTGCAAGGTGTGATGGGCGGCTATTACGCGCGCCACGATGGCGATAGCGAAGCCCTCTCGTTTGCGGTCGAAGACCACTACAAACCGCGTTTTGCCGGCGACGAGTTGCCGCGTAACGAGCTCGGTGTCGTCGTCGCCCTGGCCGACAAGCTGGAGACGCTGGTCGGGCTGTTCGGCATCGGCGAAAAGCCGACCGGCGACAAGGACCCTTACGCCCTGCGCCGGCATGCGCTGGGCGTGATCCGTATGCTGGTCGAGCGCAACCTGCCGCTTTCACTCGATCGTTTGCTGAACGTGGCCGTGGAGGCCTTTGCGCGCGGTTCGATCGGCGAGGCGCAGACCGACGTCGGGACGTTCGTGTTCGAGCGTTTCGCCGGGCTGTTGCGCGAGCAGGGCTACACGGTGGGCGAAGTGGACGCCGTGCTGTCGATGAGGCCGTTGCAGTTGAACCGGGTGCCGCGCCAGCTCGAAGCGGTGCGCGCCTTCGCGACGATGCAGGAGGCGCCCGCCCTGGCATCGGCCAACAAGCGGGTCAGCAACATCCTGAGGAAGGCCGATGCCGTCTCGGCCGCTGTCCAGCCGGCGCTCTTCGCCGAAGAGGCGGAGCGCGCGCTGCACTCGGCGCTCGACGTGGTTCGTCCGCGCGCCGACGCCGCCTTCGAGCGCGGCGACTACACCGCCAGTCTGCGCGAACTGGCGGCGCTTAAGGGCCCGGTCGATGCTTTCTTCGACAGCGTGATGGTCAACGCCGATGACCCGGCGCTGCGTGCCAACCGGCTCGCGCTGCTGGCCCAGCTGCAAGCATCGATGAACCGCGTCGCCGACCTGTCGCGCCTGTCGGCCTGAACACCATGCAAGCCCCCAAGCTCGTCATCCTCGGTCGCGACGGCATCCTGAACCAGTTCCGCGACGACCATGTCAAGGCGCCAGCCGAATGGCTGCCGATACCCGGCGCGCTGGAGGCGCTGGCGCGCCTGAACCACGCCGGCTGGCATGCGGTGGTGGCGACCAACCAGGCCGGCATCGGCCGCGGCATGATCGACATGGCCTCGCTGAACGCGGTGCACGTCCACATGATGAAGTTGCTCGCGCAGCACGGCGGGCGCCTCGACGCCGTCTTCTTCTGCCCGCACACGCCGCAGGAAAACTGCGACTGCCGCAAACCGCTGCCGGGCATGATGCGCCAGATCGCGCAGCGTTACGGCGTCGACCTCAACAACGTGCCGATGGTCTGCGACAACGAACGCGACCTGCTCGCCGCCCAGGCCGCCGGCTGCCCGCCGCACCTCGTGCGATCGGGCCGCGCGGCGTCGGCGCGCGACCCCCAGGTCGCGGCCTGGTGCGCGCAGGTGCCCGACACCGCGGTGCACGACGACCTGGCGGCATTCACCGAGGCGTTGCTGCGCGGCGAGGCCGGCGGGGGCGACGCGCTCGACTCCGGGCCAATGGGTCTGAGCGAGGACTGACGGTGCTGCTCGCGCGAGCGCGCTCGGCGCTGTTCTTCGTGTGGCTGCTCGTGACCGTGGTGCCGATCGCCATCGCCGTGCTCGTGACCTCGATCTTCATGCGCGGCGACCGTCTGTACTGGATGTGCGTGAGCTTCCTGCGCCTCGCGATCTGGGGCGCGCGTGTGATCTGCGGCGTGCGCTGGCGCGTGCACGGCATGGATCGGCTGCCGTCGGCCGACCCGCTGGCGCCGGTCATTCTGTGCCCCAAACACCAGAGCACCTGGGAGACGTTTGCCTTCCCGACGCTGATGGCGCACCCGCTGGCGTATGTGTTCAAGCGCGAGCTGCTCTACATCCCGTTTTTCGGCTGGGCGATGGGGCGGCTGGACATGATCCACATCGACCGCAGCAAACGCACCGAAGCCTGGAGCAAGGTGGCCGAGCAGGGCCGCCAGCTGATGGCGCGTGGCATCTGGGTCATCATGTTCCCCGAGGGCACGCGCATACCGCGTGGCAGCCAAGGCGTCTACAAGAGCGGCGCGACGCGGCTCGCGCTGGCCACCGGCTCGCCGGTGGTGCCGATCGCGGTCACGTCCGCGCGCTGCTGGCCGCGCAAGAGTTTCGTGCTGCGCCCGGGCGTCATCGATGTGTCGATCGGCACGCCGATCACCGTCGCTGGCCGCGACCCGGACGAGGTGATGCGCCAGATCGAAGCCTGGATCGAAGCCGAGATGCGCCGCCTCGACCCCGAGGCCTACGCGGCGTGATGAGCGGCCAGTTGCCGCTGCTGTTCGACGAGCCGCCCGCGCTCGCCTATGGGCACCCGCAAGCCGGCCGCGAGGCGCTGCTCGACGGCGTGCGCGTCGGCTATCGGTTCAGGCGCGCGCGCCGGCGCAGCATCGGCTTCGTCGTCGATGCCGACGGCCTGACCGTGAGTGCGCCGCGCTGGGTCACGCTGGCGGCGATCGACGAGGCCTTGCAGGAAAAGGCGCGCTGGGTGGTGGCCCAGCTTGCCGAGCAGCGCGAGCGCACGCGCCGGCTCGACGCCGCGCGCATCGAGTGGCGCGACGGCGTGCAGTTGCCTTTCCTTGGCAAGACGCTGCGCCTGAGGCTCGACAACCAGGCGGTGGGCGCGGTGCTGCAAGACGACGGCGTGCTGCTGCTCGGCCTGCCGCTCGACGCCACGACCGTGCAGTTGCGCGACGCTGCCCAGGGTTGGCTGCAACGCCAAGCCCGGCGCATCTTCGACGAGCGCTGCCGCATCTATGCGCAGCGGCTGAGTGTTCGCGTGACACGGCTGGCCTTGAGTTCCGCCACCACCCGCTGGGGCTCGGCGAGTGCCGACGGCGCGATCCGCCTGCACTGGAAGCTGGTGCACTTTGCGCTGCCGGTGATCGACTATGTGGTCGCGCACGAACTCGCGCACCTGCGCGAGATGAACCACGGGCCGAAGTTCTGGGCCCTGGTGCAGTCGGTGTTGCCGGACTACGAGAGCGCACGCGGCGCGCTGCGCGACGAGGCGCTGCCGGTGTTCGACTAGGGCCTGTTCACACTGCGCAGGCAGCCTCTTTCCCGCACGGATTGCCACCAAGCCTCGCCGGGTATGCAACCCGGCTTCGTTTTGCGCCTAGCTGTGACGTTCCGATAGGTTGTTCATCCGTCCCTGATTTGGGAAGCTGGGGTTGTCGAAGCCTTCAGCAACCGAGCCAGGAGAACGGATGAACAGCCATAAGCATGCGAGATTGACGCCCAAAGGTCGAGCCCTGCTCGTCGTCCGGGTGCTCGACGAGGGCTGGACAGTGGCCGATGCGAGCAGGGCTGCCGGGGTGAGCAAGCGCACCAGCTACAAGTGGTTGGCGCGGTTCAAGGCCGAGGGCGAGTCGGGACTGCTGGACCGCAGCTCGCGCCCCAGACGCTGCCCGCGAGGCTTGAGTGCCCAGGAACAGCGCGAGTTGGAAGGCCTGCGTCGGCAGCGCTGGCCGCTGTGGCGCATTGCGATGCAGGCACGCCGAGGTGTGGCCACCGTTAGCCGGTGCATGAAGCGCCTGGGCTGTCGCGACTGAAGTCGCTCGAGCCACCCGTACCCGTCGTGCGCTACGAGCGCGCAACTGCCGGCGAGTTGCTGCACATCGATACGAAGAAGCTCGGGCGCATCGACGGCGTGGGCCACCGCATCACCGGTGACCGCACGAAGAACCACAACCGTGGCATCGGCTGGGACATGGTGCACCTGGCCATCGACGACCACTCGCGTGTGTCGTTCGCCCAAGTCCTGCCCGACGAGAAGGCCGTGAGTTGCGTGCAGTTCCTGCGTCAGGCGGTGGCCTACTACGCCAGCTTGGGCGTGCGCATCGAGCGCGTCATGACCGACAACGGCACGGGCTACAAGAACACCTTCAAGGCCGCCTGCGACGAGCTGAGCATCCGGCACATCAAGACCCGGCCCTACACGCCCAAGACCAATGGCAAAGCCGAGCGATTCGTGCAGACCAGCCTGCGAGAGTGGGCCTACGCCAGGCCGTACCTCAGCTCAGCGCAGCGCGAGGCCGCCTTGCAGCCCTTCCTGCACCGCTACAACTGGCATCGGCCACACTGCGCTCTCAATCGCCAGCCGCCCATGAGCCGCATCCCGGCTGTGAGCAACCTCTTGGAACTCAACACCTAGCCGGCGCCCTTTCTGGTGGCAACGCATCGCGCCTGCGCAGTGTGAACAGGCCCTAGGCGCGGCGGAACCGCCACACGCCGTCCGCACCCGCTTCTCGGGTGAGTTGTCCGCCCAGCCACAGCGCATGCAGGTGCGCGATCGACTCCCCCATCGCGAAGGTGGTCTGGTGCAGATCGAGCGGCCGTCTGAACAGGACGCCGAGCAGGCCGGCAGCGCGTTGCGGCGCCTCGGCACACGCCGCCATCACGTCGGCCAGGCGTTCGTCGTGATGCTGCTCGAGCTGCGCGATGCGCTGGTGCAGGCCGGTGAACGGCTTGCCGTGCGACGGCAGCACCAGCGTGTCGGCGGGCAGATCGCGGTAACGCCGCAACGAGTCGAGATAAAGGCGCAGCGAGTCGGCCTCGGGTTCGAGGTCGTAGACGCTGACGTTGGTCGAGATGCGCGGCAGCACCATGTCGCCCGAGATCAGCACGTTCAACTCGGCGCAGTACAGCGCGATGTGCTCCGGCGCATGGCCGTAGCCGGCGACGCAGCGCCAGCCGCGACCGCCGATGTCCACCACGGCGCCATCGATCAACCGACGGTAGGCGGGCGGGACCTGCGGCACCATGCCGGCGTAGTAGTTGGTGCGCGCGCGCACCTTGTCGAGCGAGGCCGGGTCGGTCAGGCCATGGCTGGCGAAAAACGCCGCTGCCGCCGTGCCGCCGAAGCCGGTGGTGCTGGTGCTGGACAGGCGCGCGGCGTTGTAGTCGGTGGCGCTGATCCACAGACGGCATCCCCACCGCTCGGTGAGCCAATGCGCGAGACCGATATGGTCCGGGTGCATGTGGGTGACGATCACCCGCAGCACGGGCAGGCCGTCCAGCCCGCTGGCGAACACCTGCTCCCAGGCGGCTCGGGTGGCGTCGTCGGTGATGCCGCAGTCGACGATGGCCCAGCCTTCGCGGTCGCCGTCGCGGTCGCGCAGCAGCCACAGGTTGATGTGGTCGAGCGCGAACGGCAGCGTCATGCGCAGCCAGCGCAGGCCGGGCGCCACCTCGTGCACCGTGCCCATCGCCGGCGTGAAGTCGCCGAGCGGGTAGTGCAGTTCGGCCTCTTTCGGGTTGCCCATCGCGCTTCGCTTTACATTTACGTAAACGTCAACTCAGTGTAGCCATGACCGTCGCGCCCCGTGCGAAGGATTCCACCCTGCGCACCTACTCGATCACCGAACTCGCCGCCGAGTTCGACATCACGCCGCGTGCGATCCGCTTCTACGAGGACATGGGGCTGCTGGAGCCGGCGCGCGCCGGGCGCATGCGCGTCTACAGCCACCGCGACCGCACGCGGCTCAAGCTGACGCTGCGGGGCAAGCGGCTCGGGCTGGCGTTGTCGGAGGTGAAGGAGCTGGTCGACATGTACGAGTCGCCGGCCGACAACGCGCAGCAGCTCGACGCCTTCCTCGCCATGCTGCGCACGCACCGGGTACAGCTCGAACGCCAGCTCGACGACCTGCAGCTCACGCTGGCCGAAATCGCCCAGCACGAACAGCGCGCGCGCAGCCTGCTGGCGGCGGCGCGCCCGCGCAAGACCGTCCGGGCCTGACCATGCGCTCACCCGCCGACCCCCAGTTTGCCGGCCGTGTGCGTGCGTCCTTCGAGCGCCAGGCCGTGATGGGCCTGATCGGCGCCCGGCTCGATGCGGTGGAGCCCGGAGTCGTGGCCATCACGCTGCAGCACGACCCCAAGCTGACCCAGCAGCACGGCTTCCTGCACGCCGGCATCGTCGCCACCGCACTCGACTCGGCCTGCGGGTATGCCGCCTTCACGCTGATGCCGGCCGACGCCGCGGTGCTGACGATCGAGTTCAAGCTGAACCTGCTCGCGCCGGCTCGTGGGCCCGCGTTCCGCTTCGAGGGCCGCGTCGTCAAGCCCGGACGCACGATCAGCGTCGTCGAGGGCCGTGCCCTGCAGGGCGACGACGAACTGTTCGCGACCATGACCGCGACCATCATGACGGTGCAGGGCCGCGCCGGCATCCAACACTGAGGAGTGCAAGACATGAGCGACCTGCCCGGCCTGAACTTCCAGCTCGGCGACGACATCGACGCACTGCGCGATGCGGTGCGCGCCTTTGCCGACGCCGAGATCGCGCCGCGCGCGGCCGCCATCGATGCCAGCGACCAGTTCCCGATGGACCTGTGGCGCAAGATGGGCGAGCTGGGTGTGCTCGGCATCACGGTGCCCGAGGAGTACGGCGGCGCCGACATGGGCTACCTGGCGCACATGGTGGCGATGGAAGAAATCAGCCGCGCCAGCGCGGCGGTGGGCCTGAGCTATGGCGCGCACTCGAACCTGTGCGTCAACCAGTTGAAGCGCAACGGCAGCGAGGCGCAGAAGCAGAAATACCTGCCGAAACTCATCAGCGGCGAACACGTCGGCGCGCTGGCGATGAGCGAGCCGGGCGCCGGCAGCGACGTCCTCAGCATGAAGCTCAAGGCCGAGGACCAGGGCGGCGTCTACCTGCTCAACGGCAGCAAGATGTGGATCACCAACGGCCCGGACGCCGACACGATGGTGGTCTATGCCAAGACCGAGCCCGAACTCGGTGCACGGGGTGTCACCGCCTTCATCGTCGAGAAGGGCATGAAGGGTTTTTCCACTGCGCAGAAGCTCGACAAGCTCGGCATGCGCGGCTCGCACACCGGCGAGATGGTGTTCCAGGACGTCGAGGTGCCGGCCGACCACATCCTGGGCAATCTGAACGGCGGCGCCAAGGTGTTGATGAGCGGGCTGGACTACGAGCGTGCGGTGCTCGCCGCCGGCCCGATCGGCATCATGCAAAGCGTGATGGACAACGTGATTCCCTACACCCACGACCGCAAGCAGTTCGGGCAGTCGATCGGCGAGTTCCAGCTCATCCAGGGCAAGGTGGCCGACATGTACACCGTGCTGCAGGCCGCGCGCGCCTTCTGCTACACCGTCGGCAAGAACCTCGATGCGCTCGGCCCGGCCCACGTGCGCCAGGTGCGCAAGGACTGCGCGAGCGTGATCCTGTGGTGCGCCGAAAAAGCGACCTGGATGGCCGGCGAAGGCATCCAGATCTTCGGCGGCAACGGCTACATCAACGACTATCCGCTCGGCCGGCTGTGGCGCGATGCCAAGTTGTACGAGATCGGCGCCGGCACGAGCGAGATCCGCCGCATGCTGATCGGGCGCGAGTTGTTCGCGGAGACGATGTGAGCCGGCGTCGGCATATCGTCGCGATCGGTGGCGGGGGGTTCATCTTCGACGAACCCGGGCTGCTGCAGGAGCGCTACCTGCTGTCGCTGTGCGACAAACCCGAGCCGCGCGCGCTCTACCTCGGCACCGCCAATGGCGACTCAGAACGAGGCCAGCTCAAGTTCATCAAGGCCTTCACGAAACTCGGCTGCCGTGCCGACACGCTGGGCTTTTATCTCTACGACATGCATCGCGACTACGCCGCCGCCGCCTACGAGGCCGACCTGATCTATGTCGGCGGCGGCAATACGCCGGCGATGCTGGCGGTGTGGCGCGAGTTCAACTTCGACGCGGCGCTGCGCGCGGCCTACGACAACGGCACCGTGCTGGCTGGCATCAGCGCCGGCGCCAACTGTTGGTTCGAACGCTATGTCACCGACAGCGTGCCGGGCGGCGGCGTGCGCGACGGCCTGGGTTGGTTGCCCGGCAGTTTCTGCCCGCACCTGGATGGCGAGGCGTGGCGGCAGCCGCTGGTGCGTGCGCAAGCGGGGGTCTTGGCCGCTGCCGGCGACGGCGTGATGGTTCGCTACGACGACGAAACCTGGTCCGAGGCGGTCGCCTTGCCCGGCGCGGCGGTGTGCTGGCGCCGCGATTCGGCCGACACGGCTATCGCCGAAGTCGCGCCGCGCATCCTGACACCGGAAAGCCGTGCATGAGCGACAAACTCGACGACCTGCTCGCCAACAACCGCCGCTGGGCGGCCGCGGTCAACCAGCGCGAGCCGGGCTTCTTCACCCGGCTGGCACGCCAGCAGAGCCCAAAGTACATGTGGATCGGCTGTGCCGACAGCCGGGTGCCGGCCAACGAGATCACCGGGCTGGACCCGGGTGAGGTGTTCGTGCACCGCAACGTCGCCAACGTGGTGGTGCACTCGGACCTGAACGCGCTCTCAACCATTCAATTCGCCGTCGACAGCCTGAAGGTCGAACACATCATGGTCGTCGGCCACTACGGCTGCGGCGGCGTGCGCGCGGCGTTGCGCGGCACACGTGTCGGCCTGGCCGACAACTGGCTGCGCCATGTGCAGGACGTGCGGCTGCGGCATCGCAAGCGGCTCGACCACCTGCCGCTCGCCGAACAGGAAGACATCCTGTGCGAGATGAATGTCATCGAGCAGGTCGGCAACGTCGCTTTGTCCACGGTGCTGCAGGATGCCTGGGCGCGCGGGCAGAAGATCGCGATCCACGGCTGGGTCTACGGCCTGGCGGACGGGCTGCTGAAGAACCTGCACTGCACGATGGACCAGCCCGAGACGGTGGTGGAGGTTTTCGGCGCGGCGATCAAACGCTACCCACGCGTGGCCGATGCCGACCACGACGACTGATGTTCCCGCACCAGCTCACCGACACCCGCGCCTTCCATATCGCGCAGGCGATGCTGGACGGCTTCAACCGCCACTACCGGCTGTTTCGCGAAACCAGCCGCGAGGCCAAGCGCCGCTTCGAGACGGCCGACTGGCACGGCCAGCAGCGTGCGCAGCGCGAGCGCATCGAGTTCTACGACAAACGTGTCGATGAGGCGACTGAGCGGCTGCAACGCGAGTTCTCGGCCGGCGCGCTGTCGATGGATGTCTGGCAGCAGGTCAAGCTGCACTACATCGGCCTGCTCACCAACCACCACCAGCCCGAGCTGGCCGAGACCTTCTTCAACTCGGTGACGACGAAGATCCTGCACCGCAGCTACTTCCAGAACGACTTCATCTTTGTGCGCCCGGCCGTCAGCACGGAGTACATCGAGAACGACGAGCCCGCCGCGCTGCCGACCTACCGCGCCTACTACCCGACGCGCGACACGCTGGGCGAAACGCTGCTGCGCATCGTCGACAACTTCCAGCTTGAACTGCCCTTCGAGGATCTGAGGCGCGACGTCGACCAGGTGATGACCGCGCTGCAACGCCAGCTCGGCGACGCGCGGCTGCGCACCAACTACCAGATCCAGGTGCTGTCGAGTCTGTTCTTCCGCAACAAGGGCGCCTACGTCGTCGGCAAGATCATCAACGGTTTCAACGAGACGCCGTTTGCGTTGGCGGTGCTGCACACGTCAGCCGGAGAGCAGCTGGTGATCGACACCGCGCTGTTCGGCGAAGACGAGCTGCAGATGCTGTTCAGCTTCGCGCGCGCTTATTTCATGGTCGATATGGAGGTACCGAGCGCGTATGTGCAGTTCCTGCGTTCGTTGATGCCGAGGAAACCCCGCTCGGAAATCTACTCCGCGCTCGGCCTGCAGAAGCAGGGCAAGAACCTGTTCTATCGGGACTTCCTTTACCACCTGCGCCATTCGAGCGACAAGTTCCGCATCGCGCCCGGCATCAAGGGCATGGTGATGCTGGTGTTCGATCTGCCGAGCTTCCCGTTCGTCTTCAAGGTCATCAAGGATCAGGAGCACTACCCACCGCAGAAGGACACCACGCGCGAGAAGATCAAGGGCAAGTACCAGCTCGTCAAGACCCACGACCGTGTCGGCCGCATGGCCGACACGCTGGAGTACAGCAACGTCGCCTTCCCGCGCGCACGTTTCGAGGACGAGCTGATCGCCGAGTTGACCGCCTACTGCCCGAGCCTGCTGGAGATCTCCGACCGCGACGCCGACGGCCAGCAGGAGGTGATCCTGAGCCATGTCTACATCGAGCGCCGCATGATCCCGCTCAACATCTACCTGCAGGAGGCCACGCGCCAGCAGATCGAACACGCGGTGGTCGAGTACGGCAACGCCATCAAGGACCTGGTGTCCGCCAACATCTTCCCCGGCGACATGCTGTGGAAGAACTTCGGCGTCACGCGCAACGGCAAGGTGGTGTTCTACGACTACGACGAGATCGAGTACCTGACCGACTGCAACTTCCGCCGTGTGCCCGAGGCGCGCAACGACGAAGAAGAGATGTCCAGCGAGGTCTGGTACCGGGTCGGGCCGAGGGATGTGTTCCCCGAGACCTTCGGGCCCTTCCTGCTCGGCAATACCAGCGTGCGCGAGGTGTTCCTCGCCCACCATGCCGACCTGCTCGACCCCGCGTTCTGGCAGGCGCACAAGGAGCGCATCGCCGCCGGCCATGTGCACGATGTCTTTCCCTACGACGTGCACAAACGCTTCGCTCGCCTCGCGCGCGCCGCCCACGCCGCCCCCGTCGCCCACGTCGCCCGCGCTTGACGCAGCGCCAGCGCGGGCACGTCGCGGGCCGCGCGACACACGCTACCCTCGGCGGGTCATGGCACCGCCCCCACGATGCACATCCTGTTTGGCACACCCTGGCGACTGCGGATGGCAGGGAGGGGCGGGCGCTGGACGGCGTGCGCCCTGGCGCGCTGCGCGCTACTTGACGACCATCACCGGCACCGGCGAGAGCATCAGCACCTTGCTGGCCACGCTGCCCAGGAGCACGCGCGCGATGCCGGTGCGTCCGTGAGACCCCATCACGATGAGGTCGGCGCCACAGCGGCGTGCCATCTCGACGATCTGTTCGGCCGGGCTGCTGCCTTCGGCGATCTCGGTCACCAGGGTCACGCCGGCCGACCGCGTCAGCGCGCTGACGAGCTCGAGCGCCTGCGACGCTTCGCGCTGCGCAGCAGCCAGGTGCTCCTGGACCCCGGTGCTGTTGGTGGCGCCAATGCCCGTGTAGGGATACGGCTCCTGCACATAGACGGCGTGCACGGCGGCGTCGGCCAGTCTGGCCAGCGCGACCGCACGGTCGGCAGCCGCGAGGGCCACATCCGACCCGTCGGTCGGCAACAGGATCTTCTTGAACATGGTGCGTGTCTCCTGGCTGTCTACACTGGCCGCTGCTGCGGACAAACCATACACTGGCCGCAGCCCCGGGGATCGGCCCGCCGCTTGATGCCGGTCCATCACCTTGCCCTTCGCCGGACACTATCTGCAGGGGCGAGTGAACCTTTCCTGGGGCCAGGGTCGGATAGTCAGGAGGTGCCATGTACCACCCACTGGACGCATGAACGTGTTGCGTTGGTGCGCCGCCCTGCTGATCGCGGTGGCCTCACTGGCCGTCCGCGCGGCGCCGGTGACGGTGCTGGAGGCGAAGGACGCGATCGGCCCGGCCAGCGCGAGCTACATCGTGCGCGGCATCGCGAAGGCCGCTCAGTCCGGCGCCCCGCTGGTCGTGATCCGGCTCGACACCCCGGGAGGGCTCGACACTTCGATGCGCCAGATCATCCAGGCGATCCTCGCGTCGCCGGTGCCGGTGGCGGTGTACGTCGGGCCCGAAGGCGCGCGCGCCGCCAGCGCCGGCACCTACATCCTGTACGCGGCCCATGTGGCGGCGATGGCGCCGGCTACCACGCTGGGGGCGGCGACGCCGGTGGCGATCGGCATGCCCGGTGCCGAGCGCAAGCCGGCCGCGGACGACAGGGCCAGCCAGCCGGACGGGGCCAGGCGCGACCCCCAGGCGACCGCGCCACCGATGGCGCCGGCCGACGTCATGACGGCCAAGCAGGTGCACGACGCGGCGGCCTTCATCCGCGGCCTGGCGCAGCAGCGCGGGCGCAATGTCGAATGGGCCGAACGCGCGGTGCGGGAGGCGGTCAGCCTGACAGCGGCCGAGGCGCTGCGCGAGAAGGTGATCGACTTGGTCGCCGCCGACCTGACCGACCTGCTTGCGCAGGCCGACGGGCGCACGGTACGTGCCGGCGGGGTGGACGTGAAGCTCGCCACACGCGGCCTGGCGGTCACTGTCGTCGAGCCCGACTGGCGCCAGCGCCTGTTGTCGGTGATCGCGAACCCGAGTTTCGCGCTCATCCTGATGATGATCGGCATCTACGGCCTGATGTTCGAGTTCTCGTCGCCGGGCTTCGGCGTGCCGGGCACGGTGGGCGCGATCTGCCTGCTGCTGGCGTTGTTCGCGCTGCAGCTGCTGCCGGTCAACTATGCCGGGCTGGCGTTGATCCTGCTGGGCACGGCGCTGCTGGCGGCCGAGTTGCTGTCGCCCAGCTTCGGCGTGCTCGGGGTGGGCGGCGTGGTCGCCTTCGTCGCCGGCGGCCTGCTGCTGTTCGACCGCGATGTGCCCGGCCTGGGCGTGCCGCTGCCGCTGCTGTTCGGTCTGGCGGCGACGTCGGCCGCCGTCGTGCTGCTCGGCGGGCGCATGGCCCTGCGTGCGCGCAGTCGCCCGGTGGTCAGTGGGCAGGAGGGCATGGTCGGCGCGCCCGGTGTCGTCCTCGTCGCCGACACGCGCGGCGCCTGGGCCGAAGTCCAGGGCGAGCGTTGGAAGGTGGCCAGCCCGGATGCGCTCGCCCCCGGCCAGCGCGTGCGGGTCGTCGGCGTGCGCGGGCTGACGCTGGACGTGCGGACAGAACAACCCCCCACCGCGACGAAAGGAACACCATGATTCTCGACTTCAACCTCGGCATCGGCACCGTGCTGCTGCCGCTGCTGCTGCTTCTGGCAGCCAGCTCGCTGCGTATCCTGCGCGAATACCAGCGCGGCGTCGTGTTCCAGCTCGGCCGCTTCTGGAAGGTCAAGGGGCCCGGGCTGGTGCTCGTCGTCCCGGGCATCCAGCAGATGGTGCGCGTGGATCTGCGGGTGGTGACGATGGACGTCAAGCCGCAGGACGTGATCTCGCGCGACAACGTCTCGGTCAAGGTGAACGCGGTGGTGTTCTTCCGCGTCGTCGACCCGCAGAAGGCGATCATCCAGGTGCAGGACTACCTGCAGGCCACCAGCGAGCTGGCGCAGACCACGCTGCGCGTGGTGCTCGGCAAGCACGAGCTCGACGAGATGCTGGCCGAGCGCGAGCGCCTGAACCTGGACGTGCAGCAGATCCTCGACTCGCAGACCGACGCCTGGGGCATCAAGGTCACCAACGTCGAGATCAAGCACATCGACTTGAACGAGACGATGGTGCGCGCCATTGCCCGCCAGGCCGAAGCCGAGCGCGAACGGCGTGCCAAGGTGATCCACGCCGAGGGCGAGAAGCAGGCCTCGGCGGCGCTGCTCGAAGCCGCGCAGATGCTCGCGCAGCAGCCCGAGGCGATGCAGTTGCGTTATCTGCAGACGATGACGCAGGTGGCCGGCGACCGCGCCTCGACGGTGGTGCTGCCGCTGCCGCTGGAGCTGCTCGGCCAGGTGCTCGGCCGCGCGCGGCGTGACGCCGGCCCGGGCAGTTGAGCCGGCGTTCCAGCGCTCCATCAAACGCATGGCGCAGGACGGGCGCGGCGAAGGGACTATTCTTGTTCCCACCCGACTCCTGAAAGAGGCCGATCATGCCCGACCCCGTCGTCATCGTCTCCGCCGCGCGCACCCCGATCGGCGGCCTGCTCGGCGATTTTTCCTCGCTCGCCGCCTGGGAGCTGGGCGCGGTGGCGATCAAGGCCGCCGTCGAGCGCGCGGGCGTGCCCGGCGACAGCGTCAACGAGGTGCTGATGGGCAACTGCCTGATGGCCGGCCAGGGCCAGGCCCCGGCACGCCAGGCGCTGCGCAAGGCCGGCCTGCCCGATGCGGCAGGCGCGGTCACGCTGAGCAAGATGTGCGGCAGCGGCATGCGCGCGATGATGTTCGCGCACGACATGCTCGTCGCCGGTTCCGCCGACGTGGTGGTCGCCGGCGGCATGGAGAGCATGACCAACGCACCGCACCTGGCGTTTGCGCGCAAGGGCATCAAGTACGGGGCCGCGCCGCTCTACGACCACATGGCAATGGACGGTCTGGAAGACGCCTACGAGCGGGGCAAGGCGATGGGCGTGTTCGCCGAGGCCTGCGTCGCCAAGTACGGCTTCACGCGCCAGGCGATGGACGCCTATTCGATCGCCAGCACGCAGCGCGCCAAGGCCGCCAACGAAGACGGCGGCTTCGCGTGGGAGATCGCTCCGGTGACCCTGTCGTCGGCCAAGGGCGACACGAAGATCGAGCGCGACGAGCAGCCCTTCAAGGCCAAGCTCGACAAGATCGCGGGCCTGAAGCCTGCGTTCATGAAGGACGGCACGATCACCGCCGCCAGCTCGTCGAGCATCTCCGACGGCGCGGCGGCTCTGCTGCTGATGCGTGCGTCCGACGCCGCCAAGCGGGGCCTGCAACCGCTGGCGCGCATCGTCGCGCACACGGTGCACGCGCAGGCGCCGCAGTGGTTCTCCACGGCGCCCGCGGGCGCGATCCAGAAGGTGCTGACCAAGGCCGGCTGGGACGCCAAGGCGGTCAACCTGTGGGAGGTCAACGAGGCTTTCGCCGCCGTGACGATGGCCGCGATGGCCGAGTTCAGGCTGCCGCACGAGATCGTCAACGTCAACGGCGGCGCGGTGGCGCTCGGGCATCCGATCGGCGCCTCCGGCGCGCGCATCGTCGTCACGCTGCTCGGCGCGCTGAAGAAACGCGGGCTGAAGAAGGGCGTCGCGTCGTTGTGCATCGGCGGCGGCGAGGCCACCGCGATGGCGGTCGAGATGCTCTGACATGAAGCCCCCACGCTCACTTCGTTCGCGGCCCCCGGGGCCACGAAGGGGCCCCTTCGCGGCCCAGGGGGCGTCAGTGCGCTTGGGGCTGCCCGGCGCGCACTGACGTGTTCGGCACCCACGACCTGCCGCTGTTCGCGCTCACGGTCTTCGTGTTGAACGCGACGCCGGGTGTGGACATGGCGTTCACGCTGCTCGCCACGCTGCGCGGCGGCGTGCGCGGCGGGCTGGCCGCGACGCTCGGCGTGTGCGCCGGCTGCGTTGTGCATGTGCTGGCGGCGGCGTTCGGCATGGCGGCGTTGATGGCGGCGTCCGCAACCGCGTTCGCGCTCGTCAAGTGGGCCGGCGCGGCATATCTGCTGTGGCTGGCGGCGGGCATGCTGCGCGCCGCGTGGCGGCCGCAGCCGGTGGCGCAGGCGACGCTTGCGCCGCCCGGCACCTGGCGGCTGCTGCGCCAAGGATTCGTCACCAACGTGCTGAACCCGAAGGTGGCGCTGTTCTTCCTCGCGCTGCTGCCGCAGTTCATCGACGTCGCGGCGGCCAACAAGACCGCGGCCTTCCTCTTCCTCGGCGCCTGGGCGGTGCTGCAGGGCGCGCTGTTCCTGGTCGCCTTCGTCTTGCTCGTGGCGCCGCTGCGCCGTTGCAGCCCGCGGCCCGGGGTGGTGCGGGCGCTGCATCTGGCCGGCGCCGGCCTGTTCGCGTTGCTTGCCGCGCGGCTGGCGTTCGCGGCCCAGCGGCCATGAGCCAGGTCCTCATCATCGGCGCCTCGCGCGGCATCGGGTTGGAATTCGCTCGCCAGTACGCCGCCGACGGTGCCCACGTCACGGGCACGGCGCGCGCCGCCACCGGCCTGCAACGCCTGCGCGCGAGCGGCGCCGCCCGGGCGCTGCGGCTGGACGTGACCGACCCGCAGGACATCGCCGTCGTGGCCCGCGCGCTCGACGGCGCGGCCTTCGACATCGTCGTCCACAACGCGGGTGTGTATGGGCCGCGCGGCCTGGACGCGCCCCGGGCGCCGTCGGCGGCTGACTTCGACGCCGTGATGCACACCAACGTGCTGGGCGCGATGCGCGTGCTGCCGCAACTCGCCGGCTTGCTCGCGCCGCGCGGCGCGCGCATCGCGGTCATCTCGTCGCGCATGGGCTCGATCGGCTCGCGCAGCAACGGTGGCGGCTGGCTGTATCGGGCGTCGAAGGCGGCGCTGAACTCGGTGCTGAAGGACCTGTCCTTCGTTTATGCCGACCACGCCATCTGTGCCGCCTTCCACCCGGGCTGGGTGAAGACGGACATGGGCGGCGCGGACGCCGACCTCGAGGTGGCCGACAGCGTCGCCGCACTGCGCCGATCGATCGCTGCATTGGGCGCCCCGCATCACGGCGGCTTCTACGACCACGACGGCACGCCGCTGGCGTGGTGACACGATGACGAAGGAACGGCCATGTTGCTGAGCGAAGACCACATCGCCGTGCAGGACGCCGTGCGCACCTATGTCCAGGAGCGCATCGCACCGCAGGCCGCGCGCTGGGACAAGGAGCACCACTTTCCCGCTGCCGAGCTGAAGGGCCTGGCCGAGTTGGGTTGTTACGGCGTCGCGGTGCCCACCGAGTACGACGGCGCCGGCCTCGATTACCTGGCGCTGGCCGTCATCCTGGAGGAGATCGCGGCCGGCGACGGCGGCACGAGCACGGTGGTGAGCGTCAACAACTGCCCGGTGTGTTCGATCCTGATGGCCTACGCGAACGAGGCACAGAAGGAGCAGTTCCTCAAACCCCTGGCGCGTGGCGACATGCTCGGCGCCTTCTGCCTGACCGAGCCGCATGTCGGCTCCGAAGCCTCGGGCCTGCGCACGAGCGCGGTACGCGACGGCGACCGCTACGTGCTGAACGGCGTCAAGCAGTTCATCACCAGCGGCAAGGAAGGCGATGTCGCGATCGTCATGGCGGTGACCGACAAGGCCGCCGGCAAGAAGGGCATCTCGGCCTTCGTGGTGCCGACCGCGACACCCGGCTATACCGTCGCGCGGCTGGAAGACAAGATGGGCCAGCACTCGAGCGACACGGCGCAGATCCTGTTCGAGGACTGTCGCATCCCCACCGCGTACCGGCTCGGCGACGAAGGGCAGGGCTTGAAGATCGCGCTGTCCGGGCTGGAAGGCGGGCGCATCGGCATCGCATCGCAATCGGTCGGCATGGCGCGCGCGGCCTTCGACGCGGCGCTCGCCTACAGCAAGGAGCGGGTCGCCTTCGGCCGGACGATCTTCGAGCACCAGGCGGTGCAGTTCCGCCTGGCCGACATGGCGACGCAGATCGAAGCCGCGCGCCAGCTGATCCACCACGCCGCCCGCCTGAAGGATGCCGGCCGACCCTGCCTGAAGGAAGCCGCGATGGCCAAGCTGTTTGCGAGCGAGATGGCCGAGCGCGTGTGTTCGGCCGCAATCCAGATCCACGGCGGTTATGGTTATGTGAGCGACTTCCCGGTCGAGCGCATCTACCGCGACGTGCGTGTCACCCAGATCTACGAAGGCACGAGCGACGTGCAGAAGATCCTGATCGGGCGCGCGCTGGCTTGAACGAGCCCACACCCATGGCCGCCCCGATCCTGAACATCGCCGATGCCGAACTGCAACCGCGCCCCGCCGAGTTCGCGCCCACCGAAAGCCCGGCCCGCGAACGTTTCGAGGCCCGCATGGCGCAGATCGGCCGCGTCATCGGCGCCAGGAAGCTCGGCTATAACCTGACCGCGGTGCCGCCGGGCAAGGCGGCGTTTCCGTTCCACAGCCACCGCATCAACGAGGAGATGTTCTTTGTGCTGCAGGGCAGCGGCGAAATCCGTATCGGCGACGCGGTGCACGCCATCCGCGCCGGCGATGTCATCGCCTGTCCGCCGGGCGGGGCTGAGTGCGCGCACCAGATCCGCAACACCGGCACCGAGGAGCTGCGCTACCTGGCGGTGAGCACCCGCGAGACGCCCGAGGTGGTGGCCTATCCGGACAGCGGCAAGTTCGGGGTCTATGGCGAATTCGGCGCGGGCGCCGACGGCCAGACCATGCGCTTCGTCTACATCGGCCGCGAGTCGATGGCTGCGGACTACTGGGACGGCGAGGGCACGGTTTGAACGAAGTCGATGCGCGCCGCGTGTTGCTGCTGCAGCGGCACGAGGGCGCGGCGGCGGCGAGCCCGCTGTGGACCGATGCCGACCGCGACTGGGCCACGCAGGCCGCTTTGCAAGAGGTCGGCGGCGACGCGCCGGCCGAAAGTTTCCTCGCCGCGCGGGCGCGGCTGGCGATGCAGCGCCTCGGCCCACGTGGCGTGCGCGAGCCGGCGCGCTTCGGCAGCGTCTGGCTGCTGGCGGCGATTGCGCTCGGCGCGCTGTTTGGCGCCGCCATCGACGCCATCGGCCCGGGCGAGCGTTTCGTCAACCTGTTGGCGTTGCCGGTGTGGGGCGTGGCGGCGTGGAACGTCGTCGTCTATGCGCTGCTGATCTGGGTTGCGCTCGCGCGCGCGCCGGCCGGCGGCGCGCTGCGGCGCGCGGTGCAGGGGTGGCTCGGCCGCGATGCGGCATCACCCGCGGCCGCGCCGCTGAACGCCGCGCGCGCGGCGCTGCTGATGCATGCGGCGGCGGCGGCGTTTGCAATCGGCCTGCTCGCCGGCATGTATGTGCGCGCGCTCGTGTTCGACTACCGCGCCGGCTGGCAGAGCACCTTTCTCGACGGCGCGGCGGTGCACGCCTGGCTCTCGGCGTTGCTCGCGCCGGCGTCCGCTTTGAGCGGCATCACGCTGCCCGACGCCGCCGCCCTGCAGGCGATGCGTGTCACGCCCGGGCAGAGCGCGACGGCGAGCGCGGCGCCGTGGCTCCACCTCTACGCCGTCACGCTCGCGCTGGTGGTGATCGCGCCGCGCGGTTTGCTCGCGCTGTGGCAGGGCGCACGCGCGGCGCGGCTGGCGCGGCGCTTTCCGGTCGACTTGGCGACACCGTACTTCCAGCGCCTGCTGCGCCACCAGCGCGGCGCGAGCGCAGCGGTCGAGGTGCGGCCCTATGCGCAGACGCCGAGCGCGCCGGCGGTGCTGGGCCTGCGCCGGCTGCTTGCGGGCGTGTTCGGCGACAGCTTGAAGCTCGACGTTGCGCCGACCTGCGCCCATGGTGCCGAAGACAGCGTGAAAGCCCCCGCCGGCGGCAACGTTGCCACGATCGCGCTCTTCGACCTCGCTGCGACGCCCGAGAGCGAGAGCCAGGGCCGCTTCGTGCAGGCCCTCGGCGGCACGGCCCTGCTGCTGGTCGACGAGGCGGCGTTTCGCGCCCGCTTCGGCGCCGCCAGCGCCCGCCACACCGAGCGCCGCGCCGCCTGGAAGCAGTTTGCGCAAACGCTGGCGCGGCCTGTCGTGTTCGCCGACCTGGAGCACGGTGACTTCGCCGCGGCGCAGACCCAGCTCGAAGCCGCGCTGCGCGAGAGCGTGCGATGACGCTACTCACGCTCAGCCTGGTCTCGCACACCAACGTCGGCAAGACGACGCTGGCGCGCACGCTGCTGGCGCAGGATGTCGGCGAGGTGCGCGATGCGCCGCACGTCACCGACAGCGTCGATCACTGGACGCTGCTGCGCACGGCCGACGGCGACGAACTGCGGCTGGCCGACACGCCCGGCTTCGGCGACAGCGCGCGGCTGTTGAAGCGCCTGCGCGGGCGCACGAATCCGATCGGCTGGTTCCTCGCCGAAGTCTGGGACCGCTGGCGCGACCGGCCGTTCTGGGCCAGCCAGCAGGCGCTGGCGCAGGTGAAGGCGAACACCGACCTCGTGCTCTATCTGGTGAGCGCCGCCGAGTCCCCCGAGGCGGCGGGTTATGTCGCGCCCGAACTGGCGTTGCTCGACTGGACCGGCAAGCCGGTGGTGGTGCTGTTGAACCAGCTGGGGCTCCCGCGCGAGCCGGCGGCGGAAGCCGCCGAGGTCGACCGTTGGCAGCGCGCCCTGAGCGCACGCAACGTGTTGCCGCTGGACGCCTTCGCACGCTGCTGGGTGCAGGAAGGGGTGTTGTGGCACACCCTGGAAGCCGCGTTGCCCGCCGGCGAGCCGAGCGCCGCGATGGCGCGCCTGCGCGCCGCCTGGGCGGCCGAGCGCTGGGCGACCTTCGACGCCGCGATGGGTGCGATGGCGGGCGCGCTGTCGCGCAGCGCCTTGCAACGCGAGCCGGTGGGCGAAGGGGCGCCGTCGGTGCGCGAGCGCATCGGCGCTGCGCTCGGCAGCCCCAAGGCCCAGGACGCCGCCCAGGCCGCGCAGCGTGCGCTGAATGCGCAACTCGGCGCGCAACTTCAGGCGGCCACCGTCGCCCTGATCAAGCTGCACGGCCTGGCCGGCGACGCCGAGCGCCGCATCGTCGAGCGGGTCGCCGGTGCCTTCGACGTGCGAGAAAAGGTCGATGAGGGCAAGGCCGCGTTGTGGGGCGGCGCGCTCACCGGTGCGCTCACCGGCCTGAAGGCCGACATCGCCAGCGGCGGCCTCACGCTCGGCGGCGGGCTGCTCGTCGGCGCGGTGCTGGGGGCGCTCGGCGGCGCCGGCATCGCACGCGGCGTCAACGTGGTGCGCGGGCGCGAGCAGTCGTGGGTGGGCTTCAGCGCCGAGGCCCTGAACGAGGCGGCCGAGACGCTGCTGCTGACCTACCTGGCAGTGGCCCACTTCGGCCGCGGCCGCGGCGCCTGGGCCGAAGGCGAAGCGCCGCCCCATTGGCGCGGCGTGATCGCCGATGCCTTGGCGCCGCAGCGCGCGGCGCTGGATGCGCTGTGGACCGCGCGCGGCGACGGACCTGCCGACGCGACCGCGCAGCATGCGCTTGCGCGGGCCTTGCAGCCGCTGCTGGCGGCCGCCGCGCGCGCCGCGCTGCACAGGCTGTACCCGGCCGCCTCCCCCCATAATCGCCCGACAACAACACCATGAACATCCTGATCCTCGGGGCCGGCCGTGTCGGCGAGAGCGTGGCCGAGAGCCTGGTGTCGGAGAACAACGACATCACCGTCATCGACACCGATCCCGCGCGCCTGCGCGGCCTGCAGGAGCGGCTGGACCTGCGCGGCGTCACCGGCAACGGCATCGAGCCGAGTGTGCTGGAAGCCGCCGGCGCGCGCGACGCCGACATGCTGATCGCCTGCGCACCGGATGACGCCACCAACCTCGTCGCCTGCAAGGTGGCGCACGATGTCTTCAACGTGCCGAAGACGATCGCGCGCCTGCGCTCGCCCGAGTTCAAGACCGGCGACGCGCTGCTCGAACGCGCGGGCTTCGCGGTCGACCGCGTCATCAGCCCGGAGCAGTCGGTCACGCGCACCATCCGCAAGCTGGTCGAATACCCGGAAGCGCTGCAGGTGCTCGAGTTCGGCGGCGGCGCCGCCAGCCTGATCGCGGTGCGCGCGATCGCCGGCGCGCCCATGGTCGGCCAGACGATCGCCGAGGTGCGCCGGCTCGTACCCGGCATCGAGATGCGTTTTGTGTCGATCTACCGGCGCGACGCCTCGGGCCATGACCGCCAGCTCAGCTGCGAAGGCACCACCCGCATCGAGCCCGGCGACGAAGTCTTCGTGCTGGCCGCGACGGCGCATATCCGCCGCGTGCTCGACGCCCTGCGCCAGCGCGACCGGCCGGTCAAGCGCGTGATGATCGCCGGCGGCGGGCGCGTCGGCCTGCGCCTGGCGCGCGAGATCGCCGGCAACTACCAGCTCAAGCTGATCGAGGCCAACGCCGTGCGCTGCGAGTACCTGACGACGCAGCTGCCGGGCGACGTGCTGGTGCTCCAGGGGGACGCCACCGACGAAGATCTGCTCGGCGACGAGAACGTGCACGAGTGCGACCTCTTCCTCGCGCTCACCAGCGACGACGAGGACAACATCATGTCCTGCCTGCTCGCCAAGCGCATGGGTGCGCAGCGGGTGCTGGCGCTGATCAACCGGCGCGCCTATGCCGACCTGGTCCAGGGCACGCAGATCGACATCGCGATCTCGCCCGCGCAGGCGGTGATCGGCGAGCTGCTCGCGCACCTGCGGCGCGGCGACGTGGCGGCCGTGTACAGCCTGCGCCACGGCGCCGCCGAGGTGCTGGAGGCGGTGGCACGCGGCGACCGCAAGACCTCCAAGGTGGTCGGCCGACGCATCGAGGAGCTGGCGCTGCCCAAGGGCACGCAGATCGGCGCCATCGTGCGTGTCATCAAGGACGCCGAAGACATCACCCAGGTGGTGATCCCGCACCACGACACGGTGGTCGAGGCCGACGACCACGTGATCGTCTTCGTGCCGAAGAAGCGCCTGGTGCGCGACGTCGAGAAGCTGTTCCAGGTCGGCGCGACCTTCTTCTGAAGGCCGGCGATGGATTCACTGCTCGCCGTCGTCGCGCTGGTCGGCCGCGTGGTGGTCATCTTCGCGCTGATGATGGGGGTGCCGCTGGCCTTTGCGCTGACGGCGCACGACCCGGCCGAGTCGGCCTTCGTCGTGGCCATCGCCGTCACCGCCGGCGTCGGGTTCGTGCTGAGCGGGGTGACCTGGCGCTTCCGGCGCGAGCTGCAGCCGCGCGACGGCTTCCTGCTCGTCAGCCTGACCTGGAGCGTGCTGCCGGCCTTCGGCGCGCTGCCGCTCAAGCTGGCGATCCCGGGGCTGTCGGTCACCGACGCCTATTTCGAGGCCGTGTCGGCCCTCACCGCCACCGGCGCCACCGCGCTGCTCGGCCTGGATGCGCTGCCGCTGTCGGTGAACGTCTGGCGCTGCTTCATGATGTGGGTGGGCGGGCTGGGCATCATCGTGCTGGCGGTGGCGATCCTGCCGCTGCTGGGCGTCGGCGGCTCCCAGCTGTTTCGCGCCGAGATGACCGGGCCGCTGAAGGAACAGAGCAAGCTGACGCCGCGCATCGCCCACACCGCGCGCGCGATCTGGGTCGCCTACGGCTTGCTGTCGCTGGCCTGCATGCTGGCCTACCGCGCTGCGGGCATGAGCTGGGTCGACGCCTTCGTGCACATGAACACCACCGTCAGCCTGGGCGGCTTTTCGCGCTACGGCGCCAGCTTCGGGCATTGGAACTCGCCGCTGATCGAACTGGTGGCGATGGTCTTCATGTTGCTGTCCGGCGTCAGCCTGCTGCTGTATTTCGCCGCCTGGCGGGCGCGTTCGTGGTGGCCGCTGCTGCGCAACGCGGAAGTGCGGGCGTACTGCGGCGCCGTGCTCGGCACGATCGCGCTCATCGTGTGTTACCTGATGGCGTTCGACGCTTATCCGACCTGGCAGGAGGCGTTGCGCCACACCGCCTTCCACGTCGTCTCGGTCGCCACCACCACCGGCTATTCGAGCACCGACTATGCGCAGTGGCCGCTCTTCGCGGCGCTGCTGATGATCCTGCTCGGCTCCTTCGCGACCTGCGCCGGCTCCACCGGCGGCGGCATCAAGATGGTGCGCATGTTGCTGCTGCTCAAACAGGCCAAGCGCGAGCTGGTGCGCATCATCCACCCGAATGTCGTCAACCCGGTCGTGCTCGGCGGCAGCGCGGTGAGCGACCGCGTCATGCAGAGCGTGATCGCGTTCATGATGATCTACGGTGCCACGCTCGTGGGGCTGACGATGCTGCTGCTGTTCAGCGGGCTCGATCCGGTGACCGCCTTCACCGCGGTGCTCGCCTGCGTCAACAACATCGGCCCCGGGCTGGGCGAGGTCGGCCCGGCCGTCAACTACAGCGGCCTGAACGACTTCCAGACCTGGGTCTGCACCTTCGCGATGCTGCTCGGCCGGCTCGAGCTGCTCACCGTGGTGGTGCTCTTCACAGGCGCGTTCTGGCGCAAGTAGGCTTTAAGCTCGCGGCGATGCACAACGCCATCCAGTTCTACTTCGACTTCTCGTCGCCGTACTCGTACATCGCCAGCGAGTGGATCGACGCCCTGGCCGCGCGTCACGGCCGGCCGGTGCGCTGGCGGGCGATCCTGCTCGGCGCCACCTTCGCCACCACGGGGCTGAGGCCGCCGGTCGAGTTCCCGCTCAAGCGCGAGTACTTCATGCGCGACTTCCTGCGCTCGGCGCATTTCGAGGGCCTGCCGTACACGCAACCACCCCGCTTCCCGATCGCGACCCAGAACGCCGCGCGCGTGTTCTGGTGGCTCGACGCGCAAGACCCGGCGCGTGCGGTGGCCTGGGCGCATGCCGCGCTGCGCGCCTATTTCGCGCGCGGTGTGGCGCTCGACGACCCCGCGGCACTGCGCGCCTTGACCGCCGAGGCCGGGCTCGACGCCGACGCCGCCGAAGCCGCCTGGAGCGACAGCGCCTGCAAGCTGCGCCTGAAGGCCGCCAACGAGGCGGCAATTGCCGCCGGCGTCTTCGGAGCGCCCTATTTCGTGATCGACGGCGAGCCCTTCTGGGGCAACGACCGCAAGCCGCAGATCGAACAGTTCCTGGCGCAGGGCCGCTACGAGGAGACCCGCCAGTGAAGCGCGTGAAGTCGATGGTCGACGAGGCTCTGCAGGTCATCACCACCTACGGCATCGAGGAGGCGCGTGCGCTGCACGGCCGCGACGACGTGATGTTCGTCGACCTGCGCGACGTGCGCGAGCTGGAGCGCGAGGGCGTCATCCCCGGCGCCTTCCATGCCCCGCGCGGCATGCTCGAGTTCTGGGTCGACCCCGAAAGCCCCTACCACAAGCCGCAGTTCGCGAGCGGCAAACGCTTCGTGCTCTTCTGCGCCGCCGGTTGGCGCTCCGCGCTGGCCGCCAAGACGATGCAGGACATGGGGCTGGACCGCGTCGGCCACATCGACGGCGGCTACACGGCGTGGAAGGAAGCCGGCGCGCCGGTGGCCGAGAAGAAGGCGCGGCCGCTGAAGGCCTGAGCGTCGTGAACGCCGCGCGCGTGCAGCTGCTGCAAGGCATGCCGATCTTCGGCGCGCTGCGCGAAGACGCGCTCGACTGCCTGCTCTACAGCGCCGCATCCGTCGTGCGCCAGGCCGGCGAGTGCTACTTCCGCGAAGGCGATCAGCACGGGCAATCGGTCTACGTCGTCGAGCGCGGCGGCGTGCGCGTGCACAAGCGCTGGCAAGGCGGCGAATGGGCGCTCAAGGAACTCGGCGTCGGCGACTGCTTCGGCGAGATGGCGCTGCTGGACCTGGAGCCGCGCAGCGCATCCGTGTGCGCCGTGACCGACGACACCTGCGCCATCGAGTTCGGCGCCGACGCATTGCACCGCCTGTTCAGCCAAGACCCCGAGCAGTTCGCGCTGCTGCAGATGAACATCGCGCGCGAGGTGTGCCGGCGGTTGCGGGTGGCGGATGAGATGTTGTTGCGCGTGCGAGTGGGGAAAGGGCGCGGGGGTGGGGAGTTGGGGCGGGTGGGGTGAATCGGGCGCGAGCGGGTGGTTTACGGGTGTCGGCGAGCGGGTCGACTGCCCTCGGCGTCCGACAGCAACCAGTCGCGCAACTCGCCGACGGTCAACGTCGCCACCGGCGCGCCTCGCGCGCCGCGACGCGCTCGCCCGCACTGCGCGCCGCGAGGCCGGCCCACTGGTCGCCCGACCGTTCGGGCGAGGCCTTGGCCAGCAGCTCGCTCGCGCAGGTCGGCAACGTGGTGGCGCTCGCCGCCGACGGGGGCTGCACAACCCATGCGGCCGAGCCTACACGCCAGCAGATCAAGCGCCGCGCAGGTGTGGCACGATCGGCAATCCACATGGCGGCTGTGGTGCGGCCGCCGCTGGCCGTAAGCTCGCGCAAGGAGACCTGCATGTCCGCCGCCGCTTCTCAAACGCTGATCGAGGGCCTGTCGCATGTGCTTGGCGCGACCGACGTGGCGCTGTCGGACGCGACGATCCATCGCCTGCTCGATGCGACCGCGAAGCGCTGGCCCGAGCGGCCGGCGGTGGTGTTCCGCGAGCAGGGTGTGCGCTGGAGCTGGAGCCGTTTTCTCGAAGAGGTGGACACGCTCGCCAGCGGGCTGCACGCGCTGGGCTTGCGGCGCGGCGAGCGCGTCGGCATCTGGTCGCCCAACCGCTTCGAGTGGCTGACGACGCAGTTCGCGACCGCGCGGCTCGGCCTGATCCTCGTCAACGTCAACCCGGCTTACCGCCTGCACGAGCTGGAGTACGCGCTCGGCGTGTCCGGCTGCCGCGCGGTGGTGAGCGCCGAGGCGTTCAAGACCTCGAAGTACCTGGACATGCTGACCAGCGTGCGGCCGAAGTTGCCGGCGCTCGAGTTCGTGATCCGCATGGGCGAGGCGGCGACGCCGGGCATGCTCAACTACGCGCAGGTGATGGCTCGCGGCGCGGCGGCGCTGGATGTCGCGGCGCTGGATGCGATCGAGGCCGAGTTGGGCTGCCACGATCCGATCAACATCCAGTTCACCAGCGGCACCACCGGCAACCCGAAAGGCGCGACGCTGACACACCACAACGTCGTCAACAACGCGCGTTTCATCGCCATGGCGATGCGCTTCACGGAAGCCGACAGCCTGTGCATCCCGGTGCCGCTGTACCACTGCTTCGGCATGGTGCTGGCGGTACTGGCCTGCGTGGCGACCGGCGCGGCGATGGTGTTCCCGAGCGAAGCCTTCGAGCCCGGCGCGACGCTGGCCGCGGTGGCCGAGGAGCGCTGCACCGCGCTGCACGGCGTGCCGACGATGTTCATCGCCGAGCTCGACCATCCGGACTTCGCCCAGTTCGACCTGTCGATGCTGCGCACCGGCATCATGGCCGGTGCGCCCTGCCCGACCGAGACCATGAAACGGGTCGTCGCCGAGATGCACATGCGCGAGGTGACGATCGCCTACGGCATGACCGAGACGTCGCCGGTGTCGTTTCAGAGTTCGACCACCGACCCGCTCGAGCGGCGCGTGTCCACCGTCGGGCGCATCCAGCCGCACCTGGAGGTGAAGATCGTCGATGTCGACGGCCAGGTGGTGCCAGTGGGCGAGAAGGGTGAACTGCTGACGCGCGGCTATTCGGTGATGCAGGGCTATTGGGGCGACGAGGCGCGCAGCAGGGACGCGGTGCGCGAGGGCTGGATGCACACCGGCGACCTCGCCACGATCGACGCCGAGGGGTACTGCAACATCGTCGGCCGCGTCAAGGACATGCTGATCCGCGGCGGCGAGAACGTCTACCCGCGCGAGATCGAGGAGTTCCTGTTCCGGCATCCCAAGGTGCAGACGGTGCAGGTGTTCGGCGTGCCGGACCCAAAGTACGGCGAGGAGGTGTGCGCCTGGATCGTGCTCAAACCCGGCCAGCAATGCACTACAGAAGAGGTGCGCGACTTCTGCCGCGACCAGATCGCGCACTACAAGGTACCGCGCTACATCCGCTTCCTGAATGACGTGAGCGAGCTGCCGATGACGATCACCGGCAAGCCGCAGAAGTTCGTGATGCGCGACAAGATGATCGAAGAACTCGGCCTCGGCGAGGCCCGAACCGCATAACCCGAAGAAACACCATGCCCGTCATCGCCAGCAAACTCCAACCCCGCGCCGAAGACTTCCGCGCCAACGCCGACGCGATGCGTGTGCAGGTGGACGATCTGCACGCCAAGCTGGCGCAGGTGGTGCAGGGCGGCGGCGACGGTCCGCGCGCCAAGCACCTGGCGCGCGGCAAGCTGCTGCCGCGCGACCGCGTGCAGATGCTGCTCGACCCGGACACGCCGTTTCTCGAACTCGCGCCACTGGCGGCGCTGGGCATGTACGACAACGCCGCGCCGGGCGCGGGGCTGATCACCGGCATCGGCCGTGTCGCCGGCGTCGAATGCCTGATCGTCTGCAACGACGCCACCGTCAAGGGCGGCACCTACTACCCGATGACGGTGAAGAAACACCTGCGCGCGCAGGAAGTCGCGCGCGAAAACCGGCTGCCCTGCATCTACCTGGTCGACTCCGGCGGCGCCAACCTGCCGAACCAGGACGAGGTGTTCCCGGACCGCGAGCACTTCGGCCGCATCTTCTACAACCAGGCCCACATGAGCGCGCAGGGCATCCCGCAGATCGCGGTCGTGATGGGCTCCTGCACCGCGGGCGGCGCCTACATGCCGGCGATGAGCGACGAGGTCGTGATCGTCAAGGAGCAGGGCACCATCTTTCTCGCCGGCCCGCCGCTGGTGAAGGCCGCGATCGGTGAGGTGGTGAGCGCGGAAGACCTGGGCGGCGGCGACGTGCACACGCGCCTGTCGGGTGTCGCCGATCACCTGGCGCAGGACGATCTGCATGCGCTCGCGCTCGCACGTGCCGCGGTGGCGCGGCTCAACTGGCGCAAGCAGCCTGCGATGCAACTGGCGCCCCCGCAGCCGCCGCGCTACGCCGCCGAAGAGTTGTACGGCGTGATCCCGATCGACACCCGCAGGCCCTATGACGTGCGCGAGATCATCGCGCGCATCGTCGACGCAAGCAAGTTCGACGAGTTCAAGGCGCGTTACGGCGCCACGCTGGTGACCGGCTTCGCGCACATCGACGGCATGCCGGTGGGCATCGTCGCCAACAACGGCGTGCTGTTCAGCGAGTCGGCGCTCAAGGGCACGCATTTCATCGAACTGTGCGGCCAGCGCAAGGTGCCGCTCGTGTTCCTGCAGAACATCACCGGCTTCATGGTCGGGCGCAAGTACGAAAGCGAAGGCATTGCCAAACACGGCGCCAAGATGGTGACCGCGGTGGCGACCGTCAACGTGCCGAAGTTCACCGTCATCATCGGCGGCAGCTTCGGCGCCGGCAACTACGGCATGTGCGGCCGCGCGTACAGCCCGCGCTTCCTGTGGATGTGGCCGAACGCGCGCATCGGTGTCATGGGCGGCGAGCAGGCCGCCAGCGTGCTGGCCACCGTCAGGCGCGACGGCATCGAGGCCAAGGGCGGGCAGTGGAATGCCGAGCAGGAAGCGGCCTTCAAGCAGCCGATCCTCGACCAGTTCGCACACCAGGCGCACCCGTATTACGCCAGTGCGCGCCTCTGGGACGACGGCGTGATCGACCCCGCCGACACACGGCGCGTGTTGGCGCTGGCGCTGTCGGCGAGCCTGAATGCGCCCATTCCCGATGTGAAGTTCGGCGTCTTCCGCATGTGATGTAGAATGTGTATCATACACTGACGAGATACACATCATGCGCACCAACATCGTGATCGACGAGGAGTTGATGGCCCAGGCCATGAAGGCCGGGCCGTTCAAGACCAAGAAGGACGCCGTCGAAGCGGGTTTGAAGTTGCTCGCGCGCCAAGCAGCCTACCGCGAGATTCTCAAGTGGGAAGGCAAGCTCAAGTGGGAGGGCGACGAATCCATCGACTGGACCAAACCGGTCCCGGTCGCCGCCGAGCCGCAACCCAGGCCCTACAAGAAGGAGGCCAAGCGTGGTCGTCGCTGACTCCAGCGTTTGGATCGATTTTTTCAACGCCAGACCCAACCCGGCGCGCGAGACGCTGCGGCGCCTGCTCAACGAGGGCGACACGCGGCTGGTGGTGCCGGACTTGGTGTTGTTCGAGGTTCTGCGCGGTTTTCGCGAAGAGCGCGACCTGCGCAGCGCGCAGGCGCTGATGCTGAGCCTGGACGTTGAAGACACGTCGGGCGTGGCGCTCGCCGTGGCGGCCGCGCAGCACTACCGCGACCTGCGCAAGAGCGGCATCACCGTGCGCAGCGGCATCGACGTGCTGGTCGCCGCCTTCTGCATCGAACGCGACTATGTGCTGCTGCACCGCGACCGCGACTTCGAGGCATTCGAGCAGCTGCGCGGCTTGCGCGGATGGAAACACTGACGAAGCCACCTTTGGACAACATCTACCTGACCCCCGAACAAACCCACTTCCGTGACCAGGTCGCGCGTTTTATCGCGCGCGAGGTCGAGCCGCACGGCGAGCAGTGGGAGCGTGAGGGCTGCACGCCGCGCGAGGTGCTGCGCAAGATGGGCGACGCGGGCTTTCTCGGCCTGATGGTCGAAAGCGCCTACGGCGGCGCCGAGGCCGACGCGCTGACCAACCTGGTGTTCGCCGAGGCGCTGTCGCAATCGACCTTCGGCGGCTTCATCGTCACCGTGCTCGTGCACACCGACATGGCGAGCCCGCACCTGCACCACGCCGGCAACGCGGCGCAGAAGGCGAAGTACCTGCCCGGCGTGACGGCCGGCAGCTGCATCTGTGCGGTGGCGATCACCGAGCCGGGTGCGGGGTCGGACGTGGCGGGCATCCGCACAAGCGCCAAACGCGACGGCGACGACTGGGTGCTGAATGGAACCAAGCTCTTCATCACCAACGGCGTGCACGGCGACCTCTATTTCGTCGCCGCGCGCACCGGCCCGGCGCGCCACGACATCACCATGTTCATCGTCGAGAAGGGCACGCCGGGCTTCACGGTCGGGCGCGCGCTCGACAAGACCGGCTGGCTGTCGTCGGATACCGCCGAACTGGTGTTCGACCACTGCCGCGTCCCGGCCGCCAACGTGCTGGGCGAGCAGGGCAAGGGGTTTTATTCGGTGATGAAGAACTTCCAGACCGAACGCATTGCGCTCGCTGCGATGGCGGTCGGCCACGCGACACGCGCGCTGGAACTGACGCTCGCCTACGTGCGTGACCGCCAGGCCTTCGGCGGCACGCTGTTCGACAAGCAGGTCATACGCCAACGTCTGGCGATGCTCGACGCCAAGACGCGCGCGGCGCGGGCCTACCTCTACCACTGCGCCTGGCTCGTGACGCAGGGGTTGAACTCGGATCAGGTGGTGCAGGACGTGTCGATGCTGAAGGCGCTGACCGGCGAACTCGTCAACGAGGTGGTGCAGACCTGCCAGCAGTTCCACGGCGGTATGGGCTACATGCGCGGCACCGCGATCGAACGCCTGTGGCGCGACGCGCGCATCCTCGCGATCGGCGGCGGCGCGACCGAAGTCATGCTCGACGAAGCGGCCAAGCGTTATTGAGGTGCCGATGAAACTTCCACTTCCGCCCTTTCGCCGGAGCAGGCCGGTGGGGCGCTCTGCTGCGCTCATGTCCCCCGGCGCCGGCCTCGCGGCCGACGCCTCCTCGTTGACTTCGCTACGCAAAGCGCCCCACCAGCCTGCTCCTGAGGCGCTCTGGGTGTTCGACCAAACCGAGGCGCCGCCGTGTCCGCCGAGGGTGTCGGGCGGCCGGCGGAGCGAAGTCAAGGAGGAGGGGCGGGCGCAGCCCGGCCCGGGGGACATGAGCGCAGTCGGCCGCCCGATGCCCTCGGCGTGCGCCCAGTCGGCAAGCAAGCCTGCGCTTTGTGCGTCGCAGGTCACGCTCAGCGCGCTGGAGCAACCGACATGACGATCGAGATTACCCGCCCCTCGCGCCACGTCGCCGAGGTCTGGCTCAACCGGCCCGAGATGCGCAACGCCTTCAACACCGACTTGATCGTCGCGTTGAAGGACGCGTTCACGACGCTGCCGGACGACCCCGAGGTGCGCGTGATCATCCTCGGCGGCCGCGGCAAGGTGTTCTGCGCCGGTGCCGACCTGAACATGATGAAGGCGATGGCCGGCTACGACTGGGAGCAGAACCGCGCCGACGCGTCGGTCCTGGCCGAGATGCTGCATGCGCTCTACAGCTGCCCGCTGCCCGTGATCGGCCGCCTGCACGGCGACTGTTATGCCGGCGGCATGGGGCTGGCGTCGATCTGCGATGTGCTGATCGCCGCGCGTGGCATGCAGTTCTGCCTGAGCGAGGCGCGCCTGGGCCTGTTGCCGGCGACGATCAGCCCCTATGTCATCCGCGCCATGGGCGAACAGGCGGCGCGGCGCTACTTCGTGACCGCGGAGCGTTTCGACGCCGATGCGGCGGCGGGCATCTGCTTCGTGCACGAAGTGGTCGAAGCCGATGCGCTGGACGCTCGCGTGGCCGAACTGGCCGCGACACTCGCCGCCAACGGCCCCGCCGCCGTGCGCGCCTGCAAGAAGCTGGTGCAGGACGTCGCCGGTCGGCCGCTCGACGCCGCATTGCGTTCAGACACCGCGCACCGCATCGCCGACATCCGCGCCAGCGACGAGGGGCGTGAAGGCGTGCGCAGCTTTCTGGAGAAGCGCCCGCCCGCCTGGTTGCCGCGCGGGGAAGGCTGAAGAGGATGAACACCACAGCGATGGACATGACGCAGTTGGTGGCGCTCGCCGCCGCGCTCGGCTGGGCGAGCGGGCTGCGCCTGTATGCGGTGGTGTTCCTGACCGGCCTGGCGGGCCACCTCGGCTGGGTCGATCTGCCGAGCGGGCTGGAACTGCTCGAACACCCGGCGATGCTGTGGGCGAGCGGCGGGCTGCTGGCGGTCGAGTTCCTGGCCGACAAGATCCCGTTCGTCGATTCGGCCTGGGACGCGCTGCACACCGTGATCCGGATTCCGGCTGGCGCCGCACTCGCCGGCGCGGTGTTTGCCGGCGCCGGCGGCGACGCGGCCATCTGGACGACCGTTGCTGCGCTGATCGGCGGCACGCTCGCCGCCACCGCGCACACCGCCAAGGCGACGACGCGCGCGGCGGTGAACACCTCGCCGGAACCGTTCTCCAACATCGGCCTATCGCTGCTCGGCGACGCCGCGGTGCCGGCGATGTTGTGGCTGGCCTGGGAACAGCCGGTGCTGTTCTTCATCGCGCTGGCGTTCGCGCTCGTGCTCGCGGTCGTGTTGATCGTCGCGCTGTTCAAGTTCGTGCGTGCGATGCTGCGGCGGCTGCGCAGCCGCGCGGCGCCTGCGGGAGTCTGAAGTGTTCAAGAAGATCCTGATCGCCAACCGCGGCGAGATCGCCTGCCGGGTGGCGGCGACCGCCAAGCGCCTGGGCGTGCGCACCGTCGCGGTGTACTCCGACGCCGACGCCCACGCGCGCCACGTCATGGCCTGCGACGAGGCGGTGCACATCGGCGGCAGCGCGCCGCGCGACAGCTACCTGCAATGGCAGCGCATCATCGACGCGGCCCAGGCCAGCGGCGCCGAAGCCGTGCACCCCGGCTACGGCTTCCTGAGCGAAAACGAAGACTTCGCCCAGGCTTGCGCGGATGCAGGGCTCGTCTTCATCGGCCCGCCGGCATCGGCGATTCGCGCCATGGGCAGCAAGTCTGCTGCCAAGACGCTGATGGAAAGAGCCGGCGTGCCCCTGGTGCCGGGTTACCACGGCAAGGACAACAACCCCGCGCTGCTCGCGACAGAAGCGGCGCGCATCGGCTACCCGGTGCTGATCAAGGCCAGTGCCGGCGGCGGCGGCAAGGGCATGCGGCGTGTCGACAAGGCCGAAGACTTCGGCGCCGCGCTCGCGAGCTGCCAACGTGAAGCCAAGGCCAGCTTCGGCGACGATCATGTGCTCGTCGAACGCTACGTCACGCGCCCGAGGCACATCGAGATCCAGGTCTTCGCAGACACCCACGGCCACTGTGTCTACCTGTTCGAGCGCGACTGCTCGGTGCAGCGCCGGCACCAGAAGGTGCTCGAAGAAGCGCCCGCGCCCGGCATGACCGAGGCACGCCGCCGGCAGATGGGCGAAGCGGCGGTGGCGGCGGCGAAAGCGGTGGGTTATGTCGGCGCCGGCACGGTCGAGTTCATCGTCGAGGCTGAAGACATCGCGCGCGACGCCGCCGGGCCGCCCCAAGGCGTCGCAGCCCCCTTGGGGGGCAGCGAAGTCCGCGCAGCGGCGAGCGTGGGGGTTTTCTATTTCATGGAGATGAACACGCGCCTGCAGGTCGAGCACCCGGTGACGGAGGCGATCACCGGCCACGACCTGGTCGAGTGGCAGCTGCGTGTCGCCGCCGGCGAGCCGCTGCCGGCGACGCAGGAGAGCCTGCGCATGCACGGCCATGCGATCGAGGCGCGCATCTGTGCCGAAAACCCGGACGCGAATTTCCTGCCCGCCACCGGCCGCATGGACACCGCGCGCTGGCCGGCGCATGTGGCCTTCGAGCGCAGCGAAGCCACGCCGCGCATCGACCGCGGCTTCGACGAGGGCGACACGATCAGCCCGTTCTACGACTCGATGATCGCCAAGCTGATCGTCTGGGGCGCTGACCGTGCGCAGGCGCTGGCGCGGCTGGACGCGGCGCTGGCCGAGACCCACATCGTCGGCCTGCACACCAACGTCGCCTTCCTGCGTCGGGTGGTGAACACGCGCTCGTTCATGCACGCCGACCTGGACACCGCGCTGATCGAACGCGAACATGCGGCGCTGTTCGAGGTGGAGCCGCTGGCGATCGAACTCGCCGCCGCCGGGGTCGTGGCGCACGAACTGAAGGCGGAGCAGGCGCTGGAAGACGCCGACCCGTGGAGCAAACGCGATGGCTGGCGCCTGCATGGCGGCGCGTCGCGGCGCTTCGACCTGGAGGTGAGCGGCAAGCACCAGCTCGTCACTTTGGAGCGTGCCCACGACGGTACGATGAGCCTGCGCAACGGCGGCCAGCAGTGGCCGTTCGCGGCCCGCCACCTGGCCGGCGAGCGGCACGACGTGAGCATCGGCAATCGCCGCGCAACGCTGGCGGTCTACGCCCGCGGCGAGCGGGTGGCGGTGTTCGCGCCCGGCGGCGCGCTCGTGCTGCAGCACATCGACCCGATTGCACACGCCGGCGAAGGCGCCGCCGAAGGCGGCCGGCTCACCGCGCCGATGCCGGGCAAGGTGATCGCCTTCATGGCGCGCGCCGGCGACACCGTCAAGCAGGGCCAGCCGCTCGCAGTGATGGAAGCGATGAAAATGGAGCACACGCTGAGCGCGCCGCGCGACGGCACGGTGGCCGAGCTACTGTATGCGGTGGGCGACCAGGTCACCGAAGGCAGCGAGCTGTTGCGGCTCACCCCGGCCTGAGCGCCGCGCAGCCACCTTGGAGGAAGCCCGATGAGCAGAATCGCCCTCGCCGCCACCTGGCTCGTCGCCGGCGTGATGGGCGCCGCACCCACCGCCGCGCAGCAGCCCGTCGCGCCCGCCTACGACGAGGCGCTCGCGCGCAGTGTCGGCGCCGACGAGATGGGCATGCGCCGTTATGTCTTCGTGCTGCTCAAGACCGGCCCGAACAAGATGCCGGCGGGCGCCGAGCGCGACGCCATGTTCAAGGGCCACTTCGCGAACATGAAGCGGCTGTCGGACGAAAGCAAGCTGGTGCTCGCCGGGCCGTTCGACGGCGTCGACGGCTGGCGCGGCATGTTCGTGTTCGCGGTGCCGACCATCGCCGAGGCGAAACAACTCACCGAGACCGACCCCGTGCTGGTGCACGGCGAGATGGTCGCCGAGTACCACAGCTACTACGGCTCGGCCGCGCTGATGCTCGTGCGCGAGCAGCACGACAAGGTCGCGAAGAAGCGTTTCTGAGGTTTCCGAGGCCACCGCATGAACAACCTGCCTGCCCGAGTCACCCTGGTCGACGTCGGTCCGCGCGACGGGCTGCAAAACGAGAAGCAGCCGGTGGCGGCGGCGCACAAGATCGAACTCGTGCACCGCTTGCAGGACGCGGGGCTGAAGGAGATCGAGGTCACCAGCTTCGTGAGCCCGAAGTGGGTGCCGCAGATGGCCGACAACGCCGAGGTGATGGCCGGCATCCGCCGTGCGCCCGGCGTGCGCTACAGCGTGTTGACACCCAATCTGCAGGGCCTGCAGGCCGCGCTGCCGGCAAAACCCGACGAAGTGGTCGTCTTCGCTGCCGCGAGCGAAGCCTTCAGTCGCAAGAACATCAACTGCTCGATCGCCGAGAGCGTCGAGCGCTTTCGTCCGGTGGTCGCGGCGGCGCACGACGCCGGCCTGAAGGTGCGCGCGGCGGTTTCTTGCGCGCTCGGCTGCCCTTACCAAGGCGAGGTGAGCGCGGACGAGGTCGAGCGTGTGGTGGTGATGCTGAAGGACATCGGCGTCGACCACTGCGGCATCGCAGACACCATCGGCGTCGGCACGCCGCGGCGCGTGCAGGAGGTGATGGAGCGTGCGCTCGGGCACTACCCGCTGCACGAGGTGAGCGGGCATTTCCACGACACCTACGGCCAGGCGCTCGCCAACATCCTGGCTTGCCTGGAGCTGGGCATCCATACCTTCGACGCCAGTTCCGCCGGCCTCGGCGGCTGCCCGTATGCGAAGGGCGCCACCGGCAACGTCGCCACCGAGGACGTGGTGTTCATGCTGCACGGCATGGGCATCCACACCGGCATCGATCTGGACAAGCTGGTCGATGCCGGCGCCTTCATCTCCGAGGTGCTCGGCCGCGCGCCGGTGTCGCGCGCCGGCAAGGCGCTGCTCACCAAGCGGCTCGCCGCATGATGGAGCACCCAAGCGTGCGGCTGCGCCGCTTCGCTACCCCCCGAGGGGGCTGCGGCCGCCTTGGGAGCGGCCCGGCGGTGGCCGCATGACGCCGGACGACGACAAGCCCGAGGGCTTTCGCCGCGTCGCGCAGGCGCTGGCGGCGCGCGGTCATCCTCATGCGCCGCGCTGGCTGGAGCAATCGGCCCGCACCTCGCAGGAGGCGGCGGACGCGCTCGGCGTCGAGGTCGGCCAGATCGCCAAGAGCGTGATCTTTCGCCGTCCGGCCGACGGGCGCGCGGTGCTCGTCATCGCCAGCGGCGACAAGCGCGTCGATGAGCAGAAGGTCGCCGCCATCACCGGCGCCTTGGCGCGCGCGGATGCCGACTTCGTCAAGGCCGCGACCGGCTTCTCGATCGGCGGCGTATCGCCGCTCGCGCACAGCGCCGCGCCGGTGACGCTGATCGACCGCGAGCTGTTCCGCTTCGACGCCCTCTGGGCCGCCGCCGGGCACCCGAACGGCGTCTTCCTGCTCACGCCGCAGCAGCTGCAAGCGCTGACCGACGGCGCGCCGGTGGCCGACGTGACACGCGCATGACGACCACCCCTGTGCCCAGCCCGTGCATCAACGTCTGCGAGATGGATGGGCGAAGCGGTCTGTGCCGTGGCTGCGCGCGCACGATCGACGAGATCATCGCCTGGTCCAAACTCGACGACCATGCCAAGCGCGCGGTGTGGGCGCTGCTGCCGGCGCGGCGCGCGCAGCTCGAGGCGCTCCAAGCTGCCAGCGAGAGGCCGTGATGCATCAGATCGACTTCTGGTTCGACCCCATCTCGCCCTACGCCTATCTCGCGTTCGAGCAACTGCCCGAGGCGCTGGTCGGCCACAGCTACCACGTCAACTACCGGCCGGTGTTGTTCGCCGGGCTGCTCGGGCACTGGGGCCAGAAGGGGCCGGCCGAGATCGCGCCCAAGCGCGACTGGACTTACCGCGACGTCTTGTGGCAGGCCCGGCGTGCCGGCATCGCGCTCGCGCTGCCGGCGCAGCACCCGTTCAACCCGCTGCCGCTGCTGCGGCTGGCGCTGGCGGCGGGGGCGAACCGCCGTGTCAGCGAGGCGGTGCTGCGCCATGTCTGGCGCGGCGGCGCCGATGCCGGCGATCCGCAGCGCCTGCAAGCACTGACGGCCGAACTCGCGCCGCAGCGCGACCCGCAGGGCGATGCCGTGAAGGGCGAGCTGAAGCAGGCCACCACCGCCGCCGCCGCGTTGGGCGTGTTCGGCGTGCCGACCTTCGCGCATGCCGGGCGGCTGTACTGGGGCGTCAGTGCGCTGCCGATGCTGGCGGCCGCCTTGGCGGGCGACCCCTGGTTCGACAGCGGCGAGTGGGACGCCGCCGGCGCCGCGCGCCCGGGCGTGCAACGGTGAGGACGGCGAACGCCACGGCCCATTCGCCCGCCTGTCGCGGCGCGAGGCCCTCCCGCGCCCGCGCTAACAACGCCCGCGCTTGAAGACACGCCCGGCCACGGCGCTGCCCGGCGTGCCGATGCGCAGGACACGCAGGCCTTGCGCATCGGCCTCGAGTGCGGCGTCGTGCGGATGGCGCGCGTGCAGCCGCGTGCCGGCGATGCGGCCGTCGAACACCAGCGCCGGCGTGTCGCGCCGCGTGGCCGTGTGCAGAACCGCGCTGAACTGGCCGAAACGCTGCGTCACGCGCAAGCTTGCGCCGGCGCTGCACCACAGCCCGTCCACCCGCGCCGGCACCAGCCACAGGTGCACGGTGGACGTCTTGTCGCGGCCGATCGTCTTGTCCGGCACGTCGAGCGTGACGCTGCGCTCCGCCGCCCAGTCGCCCATGTCCCAGTCGTGCGAGACGATGCGCGTACCCGCCGGCAGCGCGAGCAGGCGCGGGCGCAGTTGCAGGTTGATCTCGGGCAGCAGGTAGAGCGTGACGACGCTGGCGCGGCGCAGGTCGGTCTTGAACAGATCCTGCTCGCGGAACTCGACCCGCTGCGTGACGCCGGCGGCACGCGCGTTCTCGCGGCTCTGGCGCACCAGGTCCGGCACGATCTCCACGCCCTGCCCGCTGGCGCCGAAGCGTTTTGCTGCCGTGATGACGATACGCCCGTCGCCCGAGCCGAGGTCGATGACATGATCGTTCGGGCCCACCTGCGCCAGTTCCAGCATCGCCAGCGTCACCTTGTCCGGCGTGGTGATGAAAGGCACTTCATCCTGCGCCCCCGCACCCGCGGCGGCTACCAACAGCAGACAGGCGGCGAGTCGCATGCGACGAGCTTAAGCTATGCGCCGACACCAGCCCGGAGCCCGACAAACGATGAAAGTCCCCCACAACCGCGTTGCGCTGGTCACCGGCGCGGCACGCGGCATCGGCGCCGCCAGCGCGGCGGCGCTGCTGGCCGACGGCTGGCAGGTGGTCTACGCCGGCCGCCAACTCGCCACGCTGCAGCAGGCGATCGATGGCACCGCCGAGGGCGAGTCGCGCGCACTCGCGGTGGCGGCCGACGTGAGCGACGCGGCGTCGGTCGCGGCGCTGTTCGACGCCGTGCGCAGCCGCTACGGCCGGCTCGACTTCCTGTTCAACAACGCCGGCCAGTTCGGCCCGCGCAACGTCCGTCTGGAAGACCTCGACATCGACCAGTGGCGCGCGGTGGTCGACACCAACCTCACCGGCATGTTCCTGTGCACACGCGAGGCCTTCCGCCAGATGAAGGCGCAGCAGCCGCAGGGCGGGCGCATCGTCAACAACGGCTCGATCTCGGCTCATGCGCCGCGCCCGGACTCGGTGGCCTATACCGCGACCAAACACGCGGTGACGGGGTTGACGAAAAGTGCGTCGCTCGACGGCCGGCGCTACCACATCGCGGTCGGGCAGATCGACATCGGCAACGCCGCCACCGACATGACCCAACGCATGGGCGCCGGCACGGCGCAGGCCGACGGCAGCATCAAGCCCGAGCCGCGCATGGACGTGAAACATGTCGCGGATGCTCTTGTGCAGATGGCCAACCTGCCGCTCGACGCGAACGTGCAGTTCATGACCCTCATGGCGACGCAGATGCCGTATCTGGGCCGCGGCTGAGCCGGCCCTCGCGCGCCAGGTCGCGCAGGCAGGCCAGACACAGGCAGCCGGTATAGCGCGTGCGCAGCTCGGTCAGCAGCGCGGCGTCCAGGTCGATGGTCGTGCAGGCGCAGGGCCCGGGGTCGGCCGCACCGCAGTGGAAGGCGCCGCCGCAGCGGGGGCAGCGGTCGTCGATCATCGGTACTGCGCGGCAGTGATGAACTGGCCGAAACTTTCGCACCAGACGATCACCGTGTTGTACAGCGCCGGGTCGGCGCCGGGCGGCAGCTCGACGACGAAGTTGTCGAAGGTCTTGACGTCGCCGACACGTTGCATGCGGGGCTTCAGGCGGGCGAAGTCGAGTTCCGTTTCGACGAACTCCGGCGACAGGTAGAGCTTGTAGTCGGGCCCGGGCGCAAGCCGGCCTTCGAGCGTGACCGCGCGCGGCGTGACCGAGACACGGCCTTCGCCCCAATGCAGCAGGTCGCTGTCCTTGAGGTCGCGCCTGAACTCGCCGCGCCAGGCCGCTTGCGCCGCGACCGCTTGCACGTGGGCGGCCGCCGGCGCGGGCGGCGCGGTCAGGATCGGCAGGGCATAGATGCCGAGCGCAAAACCGGCCGCGAGGGCGGCGGCGTGGCTGGCGGCGAGCAGCAGCAGGCGGGTCATGGGCTGTCAGTCGCGGCCCGCGCTCGAGCCTTACGCCGAGAACAGCCCCGCATGCTGCTCGCGCAGCAGGTTCTTCTGCACCTTGCCCATCTGGTTGCGCGGCAGCGCATCCATCACGAACACCTGCTTGGGCACCTTGAAGTTGGCGATGCGGCCCTTCAACGCGGCGACGATCGCGCCGGCATCGAGGGTCGAACCCGGTTTGCCCACCACCGCAGCGACCACCCCTTCGCCGAAGTCCGGGTGCGGCAGGCCGACCACCGCGCTTTCGGCGACGCCGGGCAGCTCGTTGATGAAGCTTTCCACCTCGGCCGGGTAGACGTTGTAGCCGCCGGTGATGATCAGGTCCTTGCTGCGGCCGACGATGGTGACTCTGCCGTCGGCGCCGACCTGGCCGACGTCGCCGGTCTTGAAATAACCGTCGGCGGTGAACTCTTCCTTCGTTTTTTCCGGCAGGCGCCAGTAACCCTTGAAGACGTTCGGCCCCTGCACCTCGATGCCGCCGACTTCCCCCGGCGCCAGCGTCTCGCCTTGGCCGCCGCGCACACGCAGCTTCACGCCGGGCAGCGGGAAGCCGACCGTGCCGCGCCGCCGTTCGCCGTCGTTGACGTGATACGGGTTGCTGGTCAGCATCACGGTTTCGCTCATGCCGTAACGCTCGACGATCGTGTGGCCGGTGCGGGAGCGCCAGTCGTCGAAAGTCTCGACCTGCAGCGGCGCCGAGCCGGCGACGAACAGGCGCATATGCTTGCAGGTATCGGCGTTCAACGCGGGTTCGGCGAGCAGGCGCACGTAAAGCGTCGGCACGCCCATGAAGACGGTGGCCTCCGGCAGCCGCGCGACCGTTTCGCGGGCATCGAAACGCGCGAACCAGATCATCTGGCTGCCGTTGAGCAGCGCGCCGTGCAACGCGACGAACAGGCCGTGCACATGGAAGATCGGCAGCACGTGGATCAGCACGTCGCCTTCGCACCAACCCCAGTAGTCCTTCAACGTGCGCGCGTTGGACAGCAGGTTGCCGTGTGTCAGCATCGCGCCCTTGCTGCGCCCGGTCGTGCCGCTCGTATACAGGATCGCGGCCAGGTCGTCGGCGGAACGCTGCACCGGGGTGTGCGTGTCGGGCATCTGCGCCGCGCGGTCCAGCAGGCTGCCCGAGCGGTCGTCGCCGAGCGTGAAGACGTTCTGCGTGCCGGCCTGGAAGGCCAGCTTGCTGACCCAGGGAAAGTTCTTCGGCACGCACACCAGCACACTCGGCTCGGCGTTGGCGATGAAGTACTCCAGCTCGCTCGCCTGGTAGGCGGTGTTGAGCGGCAGGTAGACGAACCCCGCGCGCAGCACGCCCAGGTAGAGCATCACGGCCTCGACGCTCTTTTCGGTCTGCACCGCGACGCGCGCGCCCGCCGGCAGGTCGAGCGAGACCAGCAGGTTGGCGATCATCGCGCTGCCGCGCTCGAGGTCGCGCCAGGTGTAGTGCAGCGGCTGGGCCGAGTCGGCGGTCTCGATCGCGCAACTATCGAGATCGCGAGGGAAGCCCGCGCGGAGTGCGGCGTAGAGGTTGTGGTTCGCGGTCATGGTGCGGCGGCGGCGACCGGCCGGGGCCGCGTCTCGATAAAGGATTCGAAGGCCGAACGCTGATCCGCACCGAAGCAACGGTAGGGCAGCGGCATCGCACCTTCGGCCAGTTCGACCAGATAACCGCGCGACAGGCGGTGGATGCGCAGCACGTCCGCCCACGGCACGGTCTTGCGGCCGTCTTTCGACTTGCGTTCGAGTTGCTCGCTGGTCAGCGTGAAGCGGCAGTCGCCGACCTTGCTCTTCTTGTAGAGAAAGATCGGCGGTGCGACCAGCCACAACAGCGCGCGGCCGAGCCGCGAGCGCACGCCGCGCGTGCCGGCGATGTCGGTCACGACGCTCATGTACTCCGCCAGCCCATAGCGGACGGTGAAGGAAATCGGCTGCACGCGCTGAGTCAATCCAGCTTCGCGCCCGAACTCTTCACCACCTCGGCCCAGCGTTTGACTTCGCTGGACACGAAACGGCCGAAGGCGTCGCCGTAGAGGTTGGGCACCTCGGTGCCGAGGCCGTTCCACATCGTCTTCGTCTCCGCCGCGTCGAAGGCTTTCTTCATCTCCGCGGCCATGCCGTCGATAGCCTCCTTCGGCGTGCCCTTGGGCGCCCACAGGCCATACCAGGTGGCGACCTGGTACTGCGGCGCGCCGCCGTCCTTGGCCAGCGGCACATTCGCAAAACCCGGCGCCGATTTGTCGGCCGCCACTGCGATGGCCTTGATGCGCCCCCCCTTGATATGCCCGGCCGACGAACCCAGCCCGTCGAACGCCATGTCGACCTGCCCGGCCACCAGGTCCTGCAGCATCGGCCCCGCGCCGCGGTACGGAATGTGGGTGACGAAGGTCCTGGTCTGCAGCTTGAACAGCTCACCCGCCAGGTGGTGCGAGGTGCCGTTGCCGGCCGAGCCGTAGTTCAGCTTGCCCGGGTTGGCACGCAGGTAGGCCAGCAGCTCGGGCAAGGTGTTGGCCGCCACCTTGCCGGGGTGCACGACGATCACCTGCGGCACGCTGGAGATCAGGGCCACCGGGGCGAAGTCGGTCTCGATGTTGTAGTCGAGCTTCGGGTACATGCTGGGCGCGATGGCGTGGTGCACCGCGCCCATGAAGAAGGTGTAGCCGTCGGGCGCCGCCCGCGCCGCCAGGCCGGCGCCGAGCGTGCCGCCGGCGCCCCCCTTGTTGTCGATGATGAACTGCTTGCCGGTGTTCTTGGTGATGGTCGCGAACAGCGGCCTTGCGAAGGCGTCGGTGCCGCCGCCGGGCGGGAAGGGCACGACGATGGTCACCGGCTTGGCGGGCCAGGCCTGCGCATGGGCGGCTGGGGCGAAGGCGGCGAGCGTGGCCAGCAGCGCGAAGGTGATGTTCTTCATCGTCATGTCTCCAACGGTGGGTTGTGTTGATTTCAGAGCAGCGCCGACAGCGCACGCGAGTGTGCAACCTTGCCATGCGCGAAGCGTTCGTGGTAAGTCTCGATTCTCCCAAGGTCGTACAGGTAGTTCACCATCAGGCCGGCCGACTGCTTCAGGCCTTTGGCCGACAGATTGGCCTGCGCATTCAGCCGCTCCAGCCGGGCGCCGTTGTCGAGGTGGAAACGCGCCACCGGGTCTCCGCTGGGCTGCGGCGCGCCGTACACGAGGTAGATCGCCGCCAGCCGCCACAGCGCATGGTGCGCCGACGGCGGCAGCGCGGCCAGCGTCGCCGCCTGGCCGAGCCGGTGCAGGTCCCCACAGGCCGCGCGCAGCTGAGCCAGCGCGAGCACCGCACGCTCGGCGACAGCGGTTCCCAAGGGCGCGAAGTCGGCCCGATGCAGCCAGCCCATCAGGCCGGGGATCGGCGACAGCGTGCAGAAGGTCCTCAACTGCGGCAGCTCGCCCTTCAGAGCGTCGGCCACCCGCTTGATCAGGAAGTTGCCGAGCGAGACGCCGCGCAGGCCCGGCTGGCAGTTGCTGATCGAATAGAACACCGCGGTCTTGAACTGCTCCGGCGGCAGCGGCTGCGATCTCTTGTCGATCAGCGGCGCGATGGCGCCCGCCATCTCGGGCCCGAGCGCCACCTCGACGAAGATGAGCGGCTCGTTCGGCAACTGCGGGTGGAAAAAGGCGAAGCAGCGCCGGTCCGGCAGCAACCGCCGGCGCAGGTCGTCCCAGCCGTCGATCTCGTGCACGGCCTCGTGGCGGATGAGCTGTTCGAGCAGTTGTGCGGGCGCATTCCAGTCCACGCGCCGCAGCTCCAGAAAACCCGGGTTGAACCAGCTCGACAGCAGGTGCAGCAGGTCGGCCTCGACCGTCAGCAGCCCCGGCTGCTTCGGCAGCCGCTCCAGCAACTCGGCGCGCAGCTGCACCAGCGCCGCGGTGCCGCCGCGCGCGCGGTTGATGCGCCGGAACAGCTCCTGGCGCGGCGGCTCGGCGGCATGCGCCAGGGCGATCAGCGACGGCGCGTCGCCGTGCTGCGCATAGGCCTGCGCCAGCTTCAGCACGGCCTGGGCGTCGGGGTTGAAGTCGCGCGCCAGGTGTTCGAAGAAGCGCAGGCGCTCGGCGTCGTCGAGCGCGGCGATGCGGGCCACCACACCTTCGGCGATCGCCGGGCCATTGGCTTCGCCGCGCACCGACAGCAAGCGCCGGCAGTCGGCCGCCAACGCGCGGCCGGCGCGGGTGTCCTTGGCTGGGGATGTCGTCATCGTCGCGATGATGCCGCAACGTGGGGTGCGCGGGTTACAGTGTCTGCCCTGCCGGACACCTGCAAACCATGCCGGACACTCCCCTCCTGCCGCAGGACGCCGACGGCGTCCTGAAACTCGCCGCGCGGTCGATGTTCGACCTCTTCGCGCACACCGTGCAGGGCATGATGGTGGTCGACCGCGCGCACCGCGTGGTCTGGATCAGCGACGGCTACAAACGTTTCCTGCCCGCGCTGGGCTTCGACAGCGAGGCCGACTTCGTCGGCCGCCGTGTCGAGGAGGTGGTGCCCAACACGCTGATGGCGCAGGTGATCGATTCCGGCCAGGCGATCATGGTCGACCTGCTCACCAACCAGGCCGGCACCTTCCTCGTCAGCCGGCTGCCGCTGCGCGACGAACAAGGTGCGGTGATCGGCGCACTCGGCCTCGTCCTGCTGGACCACCCCGAGACGACGATGCAGCCGCTGATGACCAAGTTCGCGCGCCTGCAACGCGAGCTGCAGGACGCGCAACGCCAGTTGGCCGAGCGCCGGCGGCCGAAGTACTCGATCGCCAGCTTCATCGGCAGCAGCGCCCCCGCGCTGGAAGCCAAGCGTCAGGCGCGGCGCGTCGCAGGCACCGACTCCACCGTGCTGCTGTTGGGAGAGACTGGCACCGGCAAGGAGCTGCTGGCACACGGCATCCACGCCGCCAGCGCGCGCGCGGCAAGGCCGTTCGTCGGCGTCAACATCGCCGCCGTGCCGGAGACGCTGCTCGAAGCCGAGTTCTTCGGCGTCGTGCCCGGTGCCTACACCGGCGCCGACCGCAAGGGCCGCGAAGGCAAGTTCCGCCTCGCCGACTCGGGCACCCTGTTCCTCGACGAGATCGGCGACATGCCGCTGTCGCTGCAGTCCAAGCTGCTGCGTGTGTTGCAGGAGCAGGAAGTCGAGCCGCTCGGCTCGGACAAGGTGGTGAAGATCAACGTGCGCGTGATCGCCGCCACGAGCCGCGACCTGGGCGCGATGGTCGCCGAAGGGCGCTTCCGCGCCGACCTGTACTACCGGCTCAACGTGCTGCCGGTGCGCCTGCCGCCGCTGCGCGAGCGCCGCGACGACCTGGAGGCGCTGGCCGAGGCGCTGCTCGACGACATCTCGCAGCGCAGCGGCCTGCCACACAAGGCGCTGACCGTGGATGCGCTGGAGCGCCTGGCCGGCCACGACTGGCCCGGCAACATCCGCGAGCTGCGCAACACGCTGGAGCAGGCGGCGCTGATGACCGACGACCTGGTGTTGGGGGCGGGGCATTTTGCGGGGTTGCCGGCGGCCACGGCGCCGTCGTCACAGGCGCGGGCTCCGGCAACGGGCGCGACCGGCGCGTCGCTCACCGAACAACGGGCGCAACTCGATGTCGAGGCCCTGCGCCAGGCGCTGCAGGCCACCGCCGGCAACCGCGCCGCGGCCGCCAAGCTGCTGCGCATCTCGCGCGCCACCCTGTACGAGAAGCTCGCCCAGTACCCGGCGCTGAAGCGGCGCTAGCCGCCCGCCGAAGCAGCCTTGCCCGGGGTGGCCTGACCGTCCTTCTCGTCGCGGCGGTCGAACACCAGCGCCTGGCCGAACACCAGTTGCACCCACGCAGGGTAAGTGTAGGCGGTGCCGCCGCTGCGGCCGATCAGCCCGGCGGTACCGCCGCCGAAGACGACATTGCCGATCATGCTCGTGTTGATGCGCGCCAAGGCTTGGGCCACGGCGTCCAGGTGCGCGGGATGTTTGCAGCGGATCTGCAGCGGCTCGCTCGAGCGCCGCACGCCGACGGTATCGCCCGACTTCACCGTCTGTGACGACTTGTCGTTCTGCAGTTGGCAGTCGGCGCCGGCGACCAGCGTGCCATCGGCGGCGCGGGTCTCGATCTTCATCGGCTGCGTGAAGTCGTTGACGTAGCTGACGCAGCCTGTGGCCAGGGCGGCAGCGGCGAGCAGAAGGAGAGCAGGAGGTTTCATCATCAGGCGCAGGATGCCCGAAGCCGCGCGCGCGACCAATGGGGCGATGCGCGTGCTCGGGGTTTCCCCTTGCGTTGTGAATTCAGGCACGGGCGTTGCAATCTCACCGCCACCCCTCTCGGAGACAAACCCCATGACGTTGAAGATGAAGACTCCGCGCCGCGTGCTGCTGGCTTCGATGCTGGCCGCCGCGCTCGTGCCCGCCGGCGCGCTGGCGCAGGCGAAGCCTGACGTGAAGATCGCCTTGATTGCCAGCAAGACCGGCCCGCTGGAGGCCTACGCCAAGCAGACGATCGTCGGCTTCAACATGGGGCTGGAGTACGCCACCGGCGGCACGATGGCGGTGGCCGGGCGCAAGCTCGTCGTCATCGAAAAGGACGACCAAGGCAAGCCCGACGTGGGCAAGAACCTGCTCGCGCAGGCCTACGGCGACGACAAGGTGGACATCGCGGTCGGCCCGACCGCGTCGCCGGTCGCGCTGGCGATGCTGCCGGTGGCCGAGGAGTACAAGAAGATCCTGCTCGTCGAGCCCGCGGTGGCGGACTCGATCACCGGCGACAAGTGGAACAAGTACATCTTCCGCACCGGCCGCAACTCGAGCCAGGACGCCGCGGCCAACGCCGCCGCGTTCGACCAGCCGGGGGTCGTGGTGGCCACGCTGGCCAACGACACCGCCTTCGGCCGCGACGGTGTCAAGGCGTCGAAGGAGTTCCTGAAGAACGCCAAGATCGTGCACGAGGAGTACCTGCCCACGGGCACCACCGACTTCACCGCCGGCCTGCAGCGCATCATCGACAAGCTGAAGGACCAGCCGGGCAAGAAGTACATCAGCGTGGGCTGGGCCGGCGCGCCGACACCGTTCCCGAAGATCGCCGACATGGACCTGGAAAAGCGCTTCGGCATCAAGCTCGCCACCGGCGGCAACATCCTGCCGGCGATGGTGGCCTACAAGCAGTTCGTGGGCATGGAGGGGGCGCTGTACTACTACTTCGGCATCCCGCAGAACCCGGTCAACACCTGGCTGGTCGCCAATCACTACAGCAAGTTCAAGGCACCGCCCGACTTCTTCACCGCCGGCGGCATGAGCGCCGGCATCGCGGTGGTGGAGGCGTTGAAGAAGACCGCCGGCTCGACCGACACCGACAAGCTCATCGCCGCGATGGAGGGCATGAGCTTCGAGACGCCGAAGGGCAAGATGACCTTCCGCAAGGAGGACCACCAGGCGATGCAGGAGATGTACCACTTCCGCATCAAGAACGACCCGGCCTTCGCCTGGGGCGTGCCGGAGTTGGTGCGGGTGATCCCGGCGAGCGAGCTGAACATCCCGATCAGAAACAAGCGCTGAGGCGCTTGTTCCTGCGGGCTTCCACACCGCTCCCCCGAGCCCCCTCCTAGCGGGGGCTCCATTCAGACTGACAAGCCCGGCCTGCGGCCGGGCGAAGGCTGCGGCATGCTCGAAACCAAGGACTTGACGATTCGTTTCGGTGGCCACGTGGCCGTCGATCATGTGTCGTGCCGCTTCGAGCCGGGCACGCTGACGGCCATCGTCGGCCCGAACGGGGCCGGCAAGACGACCTACTTCAACCTCATCTCGGGGCAGTTGCCGGCGAGCGAAGGCCGCGTGTTGCTGGACGGCGAGGACATCACCACGCTGCCCGCGCCGCTGCGCACGCGGCGTGGCCTGGGGCGGGCGTTCCAGTTGACGCAGCTGTTCCCCAACCTGAGCGTGGTCGAGAACGTGCGCCTCGCGGTGCAGGCCCGGCACGGCGGCGGCATGGAGTTGCTGAAGGTCTGGCTGGATCGCAAGGGCTGGATCGCCGAAGCCGAAGCGTTGGTGGAGCAGGTGCGGCTGGCCGACAAGCGCGGTGTCGCCGCGAGTGCGCTGCCGCACGGCGACCAGCGCAAGCTCGAAGTCGCCTTGCTGATGGCGCTCGACCCCAAGGTCTACATGTTCGACGAGCCGACCGCCGGCATGAGCGTGGACGAGGTGCCGGTCGTGCTCGACCTGATCCGCGCGCTGAAGATCAAACGTGACCGCACGATCCTGCTCGTCGAGCACAAGATGGATGTGGTGCGGGAGTTGAGCGACCGCATCATCGTGCTGCACAACGGCCAGCTCGTTGCCGACGGTGAGCCGGCGGCGGTGATCGCATCCCCCGTCGTGCAACAGGCTTACCTCGGCATGGCGGCGGAGGAGCCCGCATGACCACGCTCTTGGAACTCAAGGGTGTGCACACGCACATCGGCGCGTACCACATCCTGCACGGCGTGGACCTCGTCGTGCCTGAGGGTCAGGTGACGATGCTCTTGGGCCGCAACGGCGCCGGCAAGACGACGACGCTGCGCACGATCATGGGCCTGTGGGCGGCGTCGCAGGGCAGCGTCAGCTTCAAGGGCCAGCCCATCACGGCCAAGCCGACGCCCGACATCGCGCAGGCCGGCATCGCCTATGTGCCCGAGAGCATGGGCATCTTCACCGACCTGACGGTGCAGGAGAACATGGTGCTCGCGGCCCGCGCGGCACGTGACGCGAGTGCGCTCGACCCTGCGCGGCTGGACTGGGTGTTCGGCCTCTTCCCGGCGTTGAAGAAGTTCTGGTTGTATCCCGCGGGCAAACTCTCCGGCGGGCAAAAGCAGATGCTCGCCGTGGCACGCGCGATCGTCGAGCCGCGTGCGCTGCTGCTGATCGACGAGCCGAGCAAGGGCCTGGCGCCGTCGATCATCAACAACCTGATCGGCGCGTTCCGCGAGCTGAAGGCTCAAGCGACCACGATCCTGCTCGTCGAGCAGAACTTCATGATGGCCAAGGCGCTCGGCGACCGCGTCGCGGTGATGGACGACGGCCGCGTCGTGCACGCCGGCGCGATGGCCGAGTTGTCGAACGACGAAGCGATGCAGCAACGTTTGCTCGGGCTGTCGCTGGGGGTACACCAATGAACACCGTTGTCAGCACCGCCGTCCCGGCCGCGACCGCCATTCCCAAAGCCCGCTTCGACTGGAAGCCCGTGCTGCTGCTGCTGGCCGTGATGGCCGCGGCGCTGCCGGCCGTCGGCAGCACCAGCAGCTGGCTCACGCTCACCGTCGCCGGCATCGCGATGGGCTTCATCGTCTTCGTCATCGCCTCCGGCCTGACGCTGATCTTCGGCCTGATGGACGTGCTGAACTTCGGCCACGGCGTTTTCATCGCGCTCGGCGCCTTCATGGCCACCACGGTGATGGGCGGCATGGCCGTCTTTGCCGACCAGGGGGGCTGGCAGGCGCTGGTGGCGATCTTCTGCGCCATGCTGGCCGCGATGGTGGTGGCCGCCGCGCTCGGCGTCGCCTTCGAGCGCGTGATCATTCGCCCGGTCTACGGCCTGCACCTGAAGCAGATCCTCATCACGATGGGCGGCATGATCGTCGGCGAGGAGATCATCAAGGTCATCTGGGGCCCGCTGCAGATCGCGCTGCCGCTGCCCGAGCCGCTGCGCGGGTCGTTCCTCTTCGGCGACGCGGCGATCGAGAAGTACCGCATCCTGGCCTCGGTGATCGGCGCTCTTGTGTTCGCGTTGCTGGCGTGGACGCTGGCGCGCACCAAGGTCGGCCTGCTGATCCGCGCCGGCGTGCAGGACCGCGAGATGGTCGAGTCGCTCGGCTACCGCATCCGCCGCCTCTTCGTCGGCGTCTTCGTCGCCGGCTCGGCGCTGGCCGGCCTGGGCGGCGTGATGTGGGGGCTGTACCAGCAGAGCGTGTCGCCGCAGATCGGCGCCCAGGTCAACGTGCTGATCTTCATCGTCATCATCATCGGCGGCCTGGGCTCGACGTTGGGTTGTTTTGTCGGCGCGCTGCTGGTCGGCCTGATGGCCAACTACACCGGCTACCTGGCGCCCAAGGTGGCGCTGTTCTCGAACATCGGGCTGATGGTCGCGATCCTGCTGTGGCGGCCGCAGGGGCTGTATCCGGTGACGAACCGATGAGTACCTTATCGTCGTGCTTGTGCGCGCTGGCGCGGCAGGCGGTACCCGCTGGGGGCTCATACGTGAGCGGTCGGCGCTGCGCACCGACTCCGCTGCGCTGCTCGGTCTGCGGGTCGCGCCGCGTAACTCACTTCGCTCGCGTTGCTCGCTGCGTTCAAACACCCGCGGCGAGTCAGTTGACGATGCGCGCTGACGCGCGCCGACCCCCAGCCCTGCGCTGCTCACCGCTCCCCAAATCGCCCCCACCGGGTACCGCCTACCGCGCCGCAAGGCCGTGCCTGCTCGAACAAACACGGCGCCGCCGCAAAGGCGCGTGCGGGCAGGCCGCAGGGCGCCTGGGAAGCGCCGAGCAGCGCAGCGGGCACGGCGCGCGCGCGCAGCGCGCCACGTCAACTGACTCGTCGCGGGTGTTTGAACGAAGTGAGCGAAGCGAGCGCAGTGAGTTACGCGACGGGGCCGTGGTCGCAAGCAGCGCAGGGCAGCCGAAGGCCGCTTCCGATGAAGCCCTGCGGCCTGCCCGTACGCGCCTTTGCCAAAGAACCGCCGACGCGACATGTTGAACAGACTCCTCTCCCACGACCTGCCCAAGAGCCGCTGGCTCGCGCTGGCGCTGCTGGTGATCGTCGTCGGCCTCGCCATCGCGCCCTTCGCCTTTCCCGGCGCGAAAGCGCTCGGCGTGGCGTCGAAGATGCTTGTCTTCATTCTGCTCATCGCCAGTTACGACCTGCTGCTCGGCTACACCGGCATCGTCAGCTTCGCGCACACGATGTTCTTCGGCATCGGCGCCTACGGCATCGCGATCGCATCCAGCCGCATGGGCGCGGGTTGGGACGCGGTGGCGGTGGGGCTCATCACGGCCCTCGCGATTTCCCTCCTGCTGTCGCTTGTCATCGGCCTGTTCTCTCTGCGCGTGAAGGCGATCTTCTTCGCCATGATCACGCTCGCCGTGGCGTCGGCGTTCCAGACCCTGGCGTCGCAGTTGTCGGACGTGACCGGCGGCGAGGACGGCCTGAGTTTTCGCGCCCCCGACTGGTTGAGCCCGGCCTTCGAACTCTTCGACGGCAAGCCGGTGTTCGGCGTCACGCTGGACGGCAAGCTGTTTGCCTACTACCTGCTGTTCGTCGTCGTCGCGGTGCTGTTCCTGCTGCTGCTGCGCATCGTCAACTCGCCGTTCGGGCGCGTGCTGCAGGCGATCCGCGAGAACGACTTCCGCGCCGAGGCGATCGGCTACCGCACGGTGGTCTACCGCACGATGAGCAACGTGCTGGCGGCGCTGTTCGCCACCGTCGCCGGCGCGCTGCTCGCGCTGTCGCTGCGCTACACCGGACCGGATACGACGCTCAGCTTCGAGATCATGCTCGACATCCTGCTCATCGTCGTCATCGGCGGTATGGGCACGCTGTACGGCGCGGTGATCGGCTCGGCGCTGTTCGTGATCGCGCAGAACTATCTGCAAGACCTGCTCAAGCTCGGCGAGGCGGCGCTCGAAGGCGTGCCTGTGCTGAGTGCCATCGTCACGCCCGACCGCTGGCTGCTCTGGCTCGGCCTGCTGTTCGTGTTGTCGGTCTATTACTTCCCGACCGGCGTGGTCGGCAAGCTGCGTGCGCGGGCGGCCCGGCGATCATGACGATGGCGACGATGACCTCGCACTACCTGCGCTGTGCCGGCCGCGAGTTGCACTACACGCAGTGGGGCGCCGAGCACGACGAGGCCGTGATCGCCTGGCACGGCCTGGCGCGCACCGGGCGCGACATGGACTGCATCGCCGCGCACCTGTCGCAGCGTTACCGCGTCATCTGCCCGGACACGATCGGCCGCGGCTTGAGCCAGTGGAGCCCGCAGCCGAAGGTCGAGTATTCCCTCGCCTTCTACGCCCGGCTCGCCAGCGAACTTGTGGACCAGCTCGGCATCGCGCAGATGCACTGGCTCGGCACGTCGATGGGCGGCGCGATCGGCACCGCGGTGGCGGCCGGCGCCCTGCGCGGGCGCATCAGGCGGCTGGTGCTCAACGACAGCGGGCCGAGCGTGGCGCCGGCGGCGATCGCGCGCATCCGCAGCTACGCCGGCAACCCCGCCGCCTTCGACACGGTGAGCGAACTGGAGGCCTACTTCCGCACCGTCTACAAGCCCTATGGCTGGCTGTCCGGCGCGCAGTGGCGCCTGCTCACCGAGACCTCGACGCGCCGCCTGCCCGACGGCCGCGTGACGCCGCACTACGACCCGGCGATGGTGACCCAGTTCGTCGAACACCCGCACGACTACGAGCAGTGGGACGACTGGGACCGGCTCGACATCCCGGTCCTTTGTCTGCGCGGCGAAACCAGCGACCTGCTGCTGCGCGAGACCGCCGAGGCGATGCGCAACCGCGGCCCGCGTGCCGTCGTCGTCGAGATCCCGGGCTGCGGCCACGCGCCGGCCCTCAACACGCCCGAGCAGTACGCGCTGGTCGAGCGCTTCTTCAGCGCCGGCTGACTTTCAACCCACAGGAGACACGAGACATGAAGCAGCTACTGGTCAGCTTGTTGTTCGCCGCCGCCACCGCGGCCCAGGCCGTCGTCGGCACCACCTTCCCCGCCGACTTCCCGGTCATCGAAGACGCCTCGCTCGCCCAACCGGTGATCGGCTTCGGCGCCGCCGGTGCGGTGACGCGCACGCCGGTGATCTTCCTGCACGGCAACAACGACGTGCCTTACCCCACCGCCTGCCAGCCGTATGGCCACATGCACCGGCTCGCGACTTATCTCGAAAGCCGCGGTTATGCGCCGAGCGAACTGTGGGGCCTCGGTTATCAAGGCGACCAGTGCGACCTGCTGGCGGACAACACGCGCCGCTCCGCCACGGCCCACACCGCCACTGCCAACGTGCCCGATCTGCGCCGCTTCGTCGCCGCGGTGCTCGCCTACACCGGCGCGAAGGAAGTGGACATCGTCGGCCACAGCCTGGGCGTGATCGTCGCGCGCGAGTGGCTGCGCCAGGACCGCGGTGCGCAGCGCCAGGTGCGGCGGCTGGTCGCGATCGACGGGCCCAACCACGGCATCATCAACTGCAGCCCGTCGCCGCTCAACTACTACCAGCTCGCGGCCTTCGGCGGCTTCACGCCGCAAAGCGCGGTGTGCCAGGAACTCGGCTCGCCCAACACACCCTTCCTGCAACGCCTGAACCACGGCCGCGAAACGACCGGCTCGACGCGTGTGCTCGTGATCCGCAACGCGGACACCAGCTTTGTCTACTTCCCGCTTCAGGACGGCCCCGTCTTCGCGCCGGTGCCGGCGATGGACGTGTATGGCGAGGCGGTGGACTTCTCGCGCAGCGCCAGCCTGCAGGGCGCGCACGAACTGCCCCTCGTCGGCCAGGATGTCTACGACCCCTTCCTCGGCACGACGCACCTCGGCATCCTCAACTCGCCGACCACCTGGGCAGCGGTGTTCGACTTTCTGAGCGCGCGGTCGCCGAGGCGCTAGCTGTGATGTTCCGATAGGTTGTTCATCCGTCCCTGATTTGGGAAGCTGGGGTTGTCGAGACGCCCTGGAACCCGAGCAGGAGGACGGATGAACAGCCATAAGCATGCGAGATTGACGCCTA
>Ga0307505_10000102_pt1 | contig 106404 bp, 77 predicted proteins | sample 23_S_MG_FD_202183 | JGI IMG/M metagenome (GOLD analysis project Ga0307505, IMG submission 202183) | Soil microbial communities from Populus trichocarpa stands in riparian zone in the Pacific Northwest, United States - 23_S | ecosystem: Environmental > Terrestrial > Soil > Riparian zone > Trees...
TCGCTCTTCGCTCCTCGACATAGTGTCTACTATGCCTGCGTCGCTCATCCCTGCGCGCGCCCCGATCTGACGCACATTTGGCGCTTTCGCTTTCGAACACCCATGAATAATCCGGGCTAGGAGGTCGACATGCCGAACAGTGGACATCTCGAGTTCGATCAGCTGACGGAGATGGTGCGGCAGGACCAGATCGATACCGTCGTCGTCGGCTTCACCGATCTATACGGCCGCCTCGTCGGCAAACGCTTCGACGCCGACTTCTTCGTCGAGGCGGCGGCCAACGACGGCACGCACGGTTGCAACTACCTGTTGACGGTCGACATGGAGATGGAGCCCGTCCCGGGCTACCGGTTCGCCAACTGGGAGGCCGGATACGGCGATTTCCATCTGGTGCCAGACCTCGGGACGCTGCGCCGCGCCAGCTGGCTCGAGAGCACGGCGCTGGTGCTCTGCGACCTGGTCGACGACGCCCAACATGCGCCCGTCGCCGAGGCGCCGCGCTCGATCCTGCGCCGCCAGGTCGCCGCGGCGGCGGAGCGCGAGTACATTGCCATGGCCGCGTCGGAACTGGAGTACTACATCTTCGACACCAGCTACCGCGACGCCGCGCGGCAGGGATACCGCAACCTCGAAGCGGCCGGTTGGTACATCGAGGACTACCACATGCTGCAGGGCGCGCGCGTCGAGAAGTTCAACGCTCCCCTGCGACGCCATTTGCGCGACTCAGGCGTTCCCGTCGAAAACTCCAAAGGCGAATGGGGCCTTGGCCAACACGAGCTGAACATCCGCTACGCCGACATCCTCGAGATGGCCGACCGCCACTGCATCTACAAGCAGTGTGCGAAGGAACTCGCCGATCAGCTCGACATGAGCGTGACGTTCATGGCCAAGCCCGCGGCGGACCAGGCCGGCTCCAGCTGCCACCTACATCTGAGCCTGTGGCAGCAGTCCGCCAACGTGTTTCCCGGCGACGTCCCGTTCGAGGGAATCGCTTGCTCCGACGCGTTTCGCTGGTTCCTCGGCGGCTGGATCGCGCATGCCGCGGAGGTGATGCCGTTCTACGCGCCCAACGTAAACTCCTACAAGCGCTACGTCGCCGCGTCGTGGGCGCCGACGCGACTGGCGTGGAGTTGGGACAACCGCACAGCCGGCTTTCGCGTCGTCGGCAGCGGTCCGAGCTTGCGCATCGAGTGCCGCATCCCCGGAGCCGACTGCAACCCGTACCTCGCCTTCGCCGCCGCGCTGGCGTCGGGACTGGATGGCATCGCCAACCGCATCGAACCGCCGGCCATCTTCCGCGGCGACGCCTACGCGGCGCGCGACGTGCCGGCCGTGCCAACGACGCTGCGCGACGCCACCGATCGGTTCGAGAGCAGCGCGTTCGCCCGCGCCGCGTTCGGCGAAGCCGTCGTCGACCACTACACCCACTTCTTCCGCGTCGAGCAGCACGCCGCCGAGCGCGCCGTGACCGACTGGGACCGCCGCCGCTACTTCGAGAGGATCTGAAACGATTTCACCGCGGAGGCACGGAGACACGGAGAGATTCCACGGCGTGTTCTCACAGCCGGCTTCCGAAGATCTCACTCTCGGTGGGCCTTCAGGGGTCGACAAGAACACCGGCGGAACGTTTTGAGTTCTCCGTGTCTCTGTGTCTCCGTGGTGAGACCTTTTTGAGATTGGGCGACATGACCGCAACGGATCGGCCGGTGATCGGCATCACCACCTACGGGCGCGACGAGCGCAATCAATTCGTCCTGCCGTCGGAGTACGTCGACGCGGTGCGACGCGCCGGCGGCCTGCCGATTTTGTTGCCTCCGGGGGAGGTCGCCGTCGACGACTGGCTCGCCCTCGCCGACGGCATCATCCTCGCCGGCGGCGGCGACGTCGCGCCGAGTCAGTACGACGGCGCCGCTCACGAGACCATCTACATGGTCGACGAAGAGCGCGACGCCGGTGAGATCGCACTGGCGCTGCGTGTCCTCGAGTCGGGCCATCCGACGCTGGGTGTGTGTCGCGGTACGCAGGTGTTGAACGTCGCCCTCGGCGGCTCGCTGCACGCGCACCTACCCGACGTCGTCGGCGAGACCGTTTCGCACAGACTGCCGCCGCGCGAGCCGACGTCGCACGCCATCCACGTCGTCGCCGGCACCAGGACCGCGGAGGTGTTCGGCGACGGCGAGTTCCCCGCCGCGTCTTGGCACCACCAGGCCATCGACCGCCTCGGCCGCGGCCTTACCATTACCGCGCGCGCGCCCGACGGCACCGTCGAAGCCGTCGAGATGACCGCTCACCCGTGGCTGCTCGCCGTGCAGTGGCACCCGGAGCTGACCGCCGCCGACGACCCCTTACAACAGAAAGTCTTCGACGCGCTGGTCCGGGCGTCGCGCCGCCGTCGTTAGCCCGGACTATTCATGGATGTTCGAAAGCGAAAGCGCCAAATGTGCGCCAGATCGGGGCGAGCGCAGGGATGAGCGACGCAGGCATAGTAGACACTATGTCGAGGAGCGAAGAGCGAGCACGGCCCGAGATGGCGTGCAGTTGGCGCTTGCAGCCGAAGATTCATGAATAGTCCGGGTTAGACAGGAGTGAACCGCCATGCGTTTGAAGGATCGAGTCGCCCTCATCACCGGAGCCGCCAGCGGCATCGGCCGCGAGTCTTCGCTGCTGTTCGCCACCGAAGGAGCGGCCGTCGTCGCCGTCGACCTGAATGACGACGCGGGCCGCCGGGTCGTCGAAGAGATCACAGGGCACGGCGGGCGGGCCATCTACGTCCACGCCGACGTGTCGAAAGGCGCCGATTGCCAGGCAATGGTCGCCGCCGCCGAGGCCGAGTTCGGCAAACTGGACATCCTCTTCAACAACGCCGGCATCATGCACAGCGACGACGACGACGCGGTGCGCACCGACGAGGACGTGTGGGACCTCACCATCGCGGTGAACCTGAAAAGCGTTTTCCTCGGCTGCAAGTACGGCATCCCGGCGCTGCAACGAGCCGGCGGCGGGTCGATCATCAATACCGCGTCGCTGGTCGCGGTGATGGGATCGGGAACACCGCAGCTCGCCTACACGGCGAGCAAGGGCGGCGTCCTGTCGTTGTCCAAGGAACTGGCGATCGTCCACGCGCGCCAGAACATCCGCGTCAACGCCCTCTGCCCCGGCCCGCTGCGCACCGAGCTGCTGATGAAGTTCCTGGACACCGAGGAGAAGAAGCGGCGCCGCCTGGTCCACATCCCCATCGGCCGCTTCGGCGAAGCGATCGAGATGGCGCGCGCCGCCCTCTACCTCGCCAGCGACGAGTCGTCGTACGTCACCGGCAGCACCTTCCTGGTAGACGGCGGCATCAGCACCGCCTACGTCACGCCGGAGTAGGGGCGGCGCGGGCGGCGGATATCCCCAAGCGGAGCCGAGCCGCGCGAGCAAGGGACCCAAGGGACGAAAGGGACTCAAGGCCTGGCCCTTTGGTCCCTTAGACCCTTTGGTCCCTTTCGTCCTTTTCGTCCCTTGTCTTGGGGAGATACGCCGATCGAGCCAAATCCTTGCTTGACGAGCGGTCCTTCCGCTATCGGCACGGGATGCGAATGTCTCTCGGCAGGTATGACGGAGCGCTCGCGGCCGGTGTGGTCGCGGTCGTCGTGCTCTCCGCGGCGCCGGCGGTGCGCGCCCTTCCCACCGGCATCGCCGGCTACGCCGGCAACCTCGGCGCGGCGTGTGACAGTTGCCACGACGGCGGCGTGGTGCCGGTCGCGCGGCTCGAGGGGCCGCCGCAGGTGCGAGTGGGTGAACAGGCCACCTTCCGCTTCGCCGTGCAGTCGCAGTCGCCGCTGCAGACCATCGCCGGTTTCAACGTCGCCGCCGACGCGGGCGTCCTCGACACGATCGAAGGCGAGCGATCGCGCGCGATCTTCGGCGAGATCGTGCACGCGATGCCGCGGCAGAACATCGGCGACGAAGCGGCGTGGGACTTTCTGTGGACCGCGCCCGATCGGATCGGGCCGCAGACCATCTATGCGAGCGGCCTCAGCGCCAACGACGACGGTGCGAACACCGGCGACGCCGTGGCCTCGATCAGCGTCGTCATCGACGTCGTCGGCCCGCCTTGCGTCGGCGACTGCGACGGCGACGGACGGGTTCTCATCCACGAACTGATCCGCGGTGTTCGCATCGCGCTGGAGCTCGACGACATCGGCGCTTGCAGCTCGCTCGATCGCAATGGCGACGGCATGGTCTCGATCGACGAGCTGGTGACCGCCGTGCAGAACGGGCTGAGTCGATGCGGTAGCGACCTGGCCCCGACACCGACGCCGACGCTTACCCAACGGCCCACCGTCCTGCCGACTCGCACGCCCGGCATCTGTCCGACGTTCACGCCCGACCCGGACGCCGAGCCGGCCGAGTGGACGACCTTCGGCGGCAGCCCGTCGCGGACGTTCTTCAACGCCGGGGAGTCGCGCATCACGCGCGCAAACGTCGGCCTGCTGCGCCCCAAATGGCGCTACCAGACCGGCGCCGTGGTCACCGCGAGCGCCGCCGTCGCCTACGTCGACGTGCCCGGCGAGGGCGTCATCAAGGTCGTCTTCGCGCAGTCGTGGGACGGCAACCTGTACGCGTTGCGCGCGTCGAACGGCACCCGGCTGTGGAGCTTCGCGATGAAGCCGCACCCGGGCGCCAGCTATCCCCACGTCAGCTCGGCGGCCGTCGCCGAGATCGACGGCGAGTTGCGCGTGCATGTGGCGGGCGGCATGACGATGTACAGCGTCGCCGCCGCCTCGGGCGAACTGCGCTGGGCGTTCGACGCCGGCACCGGTTGCACCACGTGCGACCGCTTCACCGAGCGCAACCAGATCGAGTCCTCGCCGGTGATCGCCGAGGGCGTGGTGTTCTTCGGCATGGACGTCAACGACTCCAGCCCCGGCAAGGGAGGCACCTTCGCCATCGACGCGTCGACCGGCACCCTGGTGTGGTATTTCGACCTCGAGACCTACGCGACGTGTCGCCCGGATGCGTCCGACGAGATCCGCCGGTTCGATGGCTTTCACACAGCGGCCGAGCTCGGCCTTCCCGAGGACTTCTTTTCGACCCGCGACGGCTGCGACTTCGACCGCGCGTGGACCGAGTGCGGCAACGTCTGGTCGTCGTTCGCCGCTGACGAGGAACGGCGGGCGCTCTTCGTCGCGTCGGGCAACTGCGACACCGACGACGATCCGAACACGGTCCGGCCGCCGCCGCCGATGCCGGACTACGACGCGGCGATCTTCTCGCTCGACTTCGACGGAACCCCTCGCTGGCGGTGGCGACCGCTCGATGTCGACAACGACGACCTCGGTTTCGGCGCAGTGCCCAACCTGTTCCGCGCCGTCATCGATGGTGAAGAGCGCGACGTCATCGGAGTCGGCAGCAAGGACGGGACGTACTACGTTCTCGATCGCGACGGGGTGAACCAAGTAACCGGCGTGGTCGAACCGTATTGGCGGACGCAGGTGGTGCCCGGAGGCGCGATCGGCGGCATCATCGCCAGCGCCGCGGTGGGCGACGATCGGGTTCAGTTCACGACGGCCATCGGCCTCGACCTCGCCGACCCGCAACGGCCCGCGGCGTGGGGCCTGCGGACCGATACGGGCGACGTGATCTGGTCGAACGCCGCCGCCGAGCCGAGCTATGCCTCGACGTCGGCTATTCCCGGCATCGCGTTCATGGGCAGCCTGTTCTCCGGCCGCTTCATCGCCTACCACAGCGACAGCGGCGAGGTGTTGTACCGCTCGCCCTTCCTAGGCGGACCACTGTCGTCGTCGGCGGTGGTGGCCGACGGCGAGCTGTTCATCGGCGCCGGCGTCGGCGAGCGCGGCAACCCGACGAACATCGCCCACATCCAGTCGCTGTTTCCCAGTCCGATCAGCGCCTTCTGCTTGCCCGACGCCTGCGACTGCCCGACCCAACTGTGCGATGACGGCGACCCGTGCACCTACGACTACCACGATGACGCCGGCGCCTGCGCCACCGAGCCCGCCCCCGACGGCATCGCCTGCACCGTCGCCGACCAACCGGGCAGATGCGCACAGGGAGTCTGCGCGCCATGAGGTGACGGTTGGCAACCGCGTACCACGTGCCGCGATTGGCCAACCAGCGAAACTTGAAGTACATACGATCGCCAGGCCGGGAGTGCCGCGACGGAGGGGATGCCGATGCAGGACTGGATACGAGGGGTGGTTGGTATCGCGGCGGCGGTGGCGATCGTGGCATTCGGTCCCGCGGCGCAGGCGGCGGTGTTGACGGTCAATACCACGGCCGACAATACGACCTCCGATGCGTCGTTGACGCTTCGCGAAGCCGTATTGCTGATCAACGCCGACGGCGATGCCAATGCGGCGCTCGGCCGCGCGCTCACGGTCGGCGAGGCCGCGCAGGTGAGCGGAGCCTACGTCGTCAACGACACCATCGGCTTCGCCGCGGCGCTCACCGCCGGCGGCGACGCGACGATCACCCTCACGATCGTCGGCGACACGGTCGCCGGTCCGTCGGCACTCACCGTCACGAAGGGGATCACCATCGCGGGCCCGGTCGCCGCCAATGGCATCGTTCTCGAGATCGACGGCACCGTCATGCGGCACTTCCACGTCGACCCTGCCGGAGACCTGACCCTCCAGTTCCTGACCCTGACCGGCGGCGAGGCCCGCGGCTTCAATGGGACCAACGGCTCCGGCGCGCCCGGCGGCGAGGGGTTGGGCGGAAGCGTCTACAACAATCACGGCAGATTCGCCGCTGAGAACTGTTTGTTCACGGCCAACGAGGCACTCGGCGGCAACGGCGGCACGAATGGCGCGGGAACAGGCGGCGCCGGCGGCATGGGCGCGGGCGGCGCCGTCTTCAATGAGGACGGAACGGTCGCGATCGAGAACAGCACGTTGAGTGGAAACGCGGCGATCGGCGGCACCGGCGGAAGTGGCACCACCACCGACGGAGAGGACGGCGTCGGGCGCGGCGGCGGACTCTTCAACCGCAACGGCCACACAACGCTCACCTTCGTGACCGCGACCTTGAACATCGCCGGCGACGGCGGCCGCCAGGTGTACTCAAGCGCGGAGTTCGACGGGAGCGGCACGACGTTGGTGCTGCAGGACAACATTCTCGGTCAGTCCGACACCACCGTGACCGATCTCGCGTTTCATGTACTGGTGGATTCCGGGGTGCTGTCGGCGGGCAGGAACCTCGTGCGCACCGGTGAAGGCACGGGAGTCCCCGGCGTGCTCATCACGGGCGACCCGCTGCTGGGAGCCCTCTCCGACAACGGCGGTCCAACCCATACCCACATGCCGTCGTCGATGGGCGCGGGCGTGGAAGAAGGTCCGATCAACGCCCCGGTCGACGCGACCGATCAACGCGGCGTCGGCTTCCCGCGCCAGATCGGCATGAACGCCGATCTGGGAGCGGTCGAGGAAGGTGTGGCTCCGCCGACCAACACTCCGACGATCACGCCCACGCACACGCCGACGCTTACCCCGTCCCTGACTCCGACCATCACGCCGACACATACACCCACCCACACGCCGACGATCTCCCCGACGGCGACCCCAACCCACACGCCGACCGATACGCCGACGGAAACGCCGACGCCGACGGAAACTCCCACGCCAACGCCAACCGACACTCCGACCTCGACGCCGACACCGACTCCGGACGATACCGACGGCGACGGCGTGCTGGATGTGGTCGAGTTGAACGCGCCGAATGGAGACGGCAACGGCGACGGCACGCCGGATCACCTGCAGCCGCACGTCACCTCGTTGCCGTCCGCGGCGTCCGGTGCGCACGTGACGATCAGCAGCACCTGCCCGCAGAACATCGATGTGCGCACCTTCACCGAGGAAGAACTCGGCGATGATCCGGATCACATCTATCCGTTTGGGTTGGTAGGGTTCACCCTCGCGCCGTGCACCCAGGCAACCGTGAGCGTGCTGTATCATTCCACCCCGGCGCCCCACTCGTGGACCTATCGCAAGTACGGCCCGGTGCCGCCGGCCTTCGGCAGCGCGACGTTCTACACGCTTCCGGGAGTCGTCTTCGACACGGCGACGGTTGCCGGCATCGGGTCCGTCGCGCGCGCGACGTTTCAACTCAGCGACGGCGGGCTCGGCGACGGCACGCCGGTGGACGGCCAGATCGTCGATCCCAGCGGCCCCGCGGTCAGCGCGCAGGCCGCGCCCGCGGCCTCGCCCAATGCCATGGCCGCCGCGCTCGCGGTGCTGATCGCCGGCGCGGCAATCGCGTTCCGCCGCGCCAGGGTCACGGGAGCGAACGTGAGTCGCGACACGATCTCGTCGGGCGGAGTTGAGCAGGATATGCGTTGACCGCGACCGCGAAAGGGTCGGAGGCGACTCCGACGCCGCCCGGCAGTCGACGGCAACCGTAGGGACGCGGGGTGCAAACTCGTCCACGCTCTCGCGCCGGATTCTCAAACGGGCTGCTACATGCAGGCCGCGCTGACGTACTGCGCACACGTCAGGCCAGCAGCGCCGCTGGCGCCACTGGTTCCGTCGTTGCCGGCGGTTCCTGCCGTACCGTCCCCTGCGGGGACATTGTCTACTACTCCGCCCGGAGCGCCGTCGCCGGGAGCGCCACTGCTTCCGCCGCTCCCGCCCATCCCGCCGCTCCCGCCGAGTACCGGCGCGGCGTGGGCGAGGATGCTGGTCGTGACCGTCACCGTGCCGGTTCCCTGATGGAACACCGCAATCGACGGCCCCGCGGCGCCGCCACCGGCGCCACCACCGCCGCCGCCGCCGCCGCCACCGCCGCCGCCGCCGCCGCCGCCAGCCTCGCAGCATGATTTGTTGCCACCGCCGCCGCCGGTTCCACCGCCTCCACCAGCGCCGCCGTCTCCGCCGTCGCCGCCGGTACCGCCGGCGTTCGCTGTCACGGATGAGTTGGTGACCGACACCGTCGAGTCGTGCGCGTAGACACCGAAGGATCCACCACCGTAGGTTCCGAACTCCGTCGCCGCGCTTCCGCCGTCGCCGCCACCGCCGCCGGCACCGCCGCCGCCGCCGGACGCGCTGGACGTCTTGCCGCCGCCACCGCCGCCACCACCACCGCCGAGGTCGCCGCTACCCCCCGCCGTACCGTTCTGGCCGACCCAGGTGGACGCGGCGGCCGCGGTCGAATTGGAGCCACCCGAACCGGACGAGCCAGCCCCACCGGCGCCACCGCCATCGCCACCGCCCGCGTTTCCTCCGCACCCAAAGAGGCTGCCACATCCCCCATCGCCACCTTCAGCCCCACCGCCGCCGTCAGAACCCTCGACGCCAGCGGCGGAATAGTTGCCGCCGGTTCCGCCGGCACCGCTGAGCGCCACACCGGAGCCCCCGCAAGAGCCCGCCCCGGCGCCTGGTGCGCTCGGACCCATGGCGTTGTCGCCGTTGGCGCCGTCGCAACCATCGCTTGCCGCGTCCGGACTGTTCGTCGCACTCGTTCCGTCGCCACCCGTACCGCCCGAGACATCGCTGTCTTCGATCGACACGTTGGAACCTCCAATGACCCGTACGCCGTAGCTGCTGGCGCCGGGACCGCCGCTATCGGATGCCTCGATGCTCAAGTTGCGAATTGCAGCATCGACCACCCCGTCACCGAAGACCGCCGTGGTTCCGCCTGTCACAGTGCTGCTACCACCCGAGTGCCACCAACCCGCCCCTTCATCGAAACCACCCCGGATCGTCACTCCGCTCTTCAAGGTCAGTGACTCGGCGTACGTACCCTGGTCGATGCAAACGTGTTGGCCGGCGACCGCGGCGTCGATGCCTGCCTGGATCGTCTGCTTCGGCGCGTCAATGGTCCCGGGGTCGCTATCATCGCCGTTGAGCACCGAAACGTATATGGACGTCGTCTCACAACCGCCGCCGATCGGGGTGTTCGTGGGAGTGCTACTGGGCGTGGCCGTCGGAGTGCTGCTGGGAGTACTGCTGGGAGTGCTACTGGGCGTGGCCGTCGGAGTGCTGCTGGGAGTACTGCTGGGAGTGCTACTGGGCGTGGCCGTCGACGACGACGTCGGCGTTTGGGTAGCCACTGCACCGCCGATGTCCTCGATGTCCAGGCGCAGAGCGAGCGAGCTGTCCGCGGGCATCGCAAACGAGGCAACGATTTCCGCCGCACTGTCGGGTGGAACCGCATCGGCCGGGTCATCCATTGCCAGCGGCTCGACGAAGGCCGCATAGGCGATCACCCCGCCGCTGGCAACGAGAGCCACCAGCAATGCCGATCCATGCAACCAGTGGCCACGACGCCACTGCGAAAACCCGATAACACTTAGGAGGAGAATCGCCAGGGCGATCCCGAAACCCGAGAGCAGCGGTGCCGGTGCTGGCGACGAGAGGGCCGCCGTGATCGCCGCGCCATCCACCGTTCCGTCGCGGGTGAACAAAGCGTCCTCCGCGCCACCAGACGATTGCGCGAAATGAGCCAGGCGCACGGACACGGCGCTACCGAGTAGCGAGCGCGGGATCGCGCCTACCACCGAATCCGAGCCCAATAGGCCACTGTCGATCTCGACGATGAATCCCGAAAGCGGCTGCGGATTGCCGAACACCGTTCCGTCACAAGTCTCGACCTCCGCCGAAACCACCTGCGGCGGCATCGAGTCGCCGTCGACCAACACCGTCACCTGCAGTTCGAAACCCGGGAGGGTGTGCGGCGCTACCGTCGCGAGGTCGAAGTCGCAGCCGGTATCCGGCGTGTTCCCGACATCAATCCCCGTGCGGTACAGATGCGGCATCGACGAAATTGCCATGACCGGACCCGCGAGACTCCCGGCACCAACCAACGCAGCCAGCAACGCGAGACGAGCCAGCCGGGCCACGCCTCGAATCTCGGTCTTCATTTGTTCAAACATGCGCGCCATAAAACTGAACTGGCTTAACCTCGTCAATGGGAAAAACAGGGAAGAAGCAGGTCGGTCCTCGCGCGGTTTCCACTTGTGTCGGCCGCGAGCATCGGTTGGAGTTGCACCGGCAGAAGATCCCATCCATGGCCCCGATCCGCGTATCGAGATAAACGGTGCCCGCAGATGCGCGGGGTGAGGGAATGGGCGGTCGTCGCGATGTGCTTTGTCCCGGTCATGGCCGGGCTCGCCGCGGCGGTGTCGACACCGCTGCGCCCGTGCGTCGGCGACTGCGGTGGAGACGGCATGATCTCGATCGACGAATTGGTACGCGGCGTCGCCATCGCTCTGGGCCGTCAACCGCGCGATCGTTGTCCAGCCATCGATCGCGACCAGAACGGGACGGTCAGCATCGACGAGTTGCTGGCCGCGGTTGCTGGCGCACTCGCCGGCTGCGCGCCGGTGGCGACCGCGACGATCCCACCAACCCCCACTCCCGCGGCGACTCGCACCACGGCCGAGTGGAAGTTCACGGATGTCACGGAAGCGGCCGGCATCAACTACGAACACCGATATGCAAACCCGTTCGATCTCGCCGAGAACGCTCTCACCGCCGGGGGCGTGGCTGCTGCGGATTTCGATCGCGACGGCTGGATCGACCTGTACGCGGTGCAAGGCGACGGCGGAACGAGTCTCCTGTTGCGCAATCGCGGCGACGGCTCATTCGAAGACGTAGCCGCGGCTGCGGGAGTGGCCGTCAGCGGGCGGCGGGGTTCGGGCGCAACCTTTGCCGACGTCGATGGTGACGGCTGGCTCGACCTACTCGTGCTGGGCGTCGACGGCAGCCCGCCTCTCCTGTTTCGCAACAGCGGCGGTACCTTTGAAGACGTATCGGCGGCTTCGGGCCTCGCCTTTCTTAAGGATTCGTACTCAGCGGCGTTCGCCGACTACGACCGCGACGGCGACCTCGATCTGTTCGTCAGCCATTGGGGTACTCGCGTGAATCCGGGCGAGAGCACCCAGAACCTGTGGCGCAACGACGGTGGAGGCGTGTTCGCGGACGTCAGCATCACCAGCGGGATAAGCGCCGCCGTCGCACATACCGTCGCGCCCGACCTACAGTTCGATTTCACGTTCACACCCAACTTCGCCGACATCGACAACGACGGGTGGCCCGACTTGCTGCTAGCGGCCGACTTCGGCGCCAGCCGGGTGCTCCGCAACAATCGCGACGGCACCTTCACCGACCAGACCGATGCCGTGATTTCGGACGAGAACGGCATGGGCGGCGCGGTCGGCGACTTCAACGGCGACGGGGAGCTCGATTGGTTCGTGTCGAGCATCTTTGATCCGAACGGCGTGGCCGAGGGTTTCTGGGGAACGACGGGGAACCGACTCTACAGCAACCGCGGCGACGGAACCTTTGAGGACGTGACCGATACCGCCGGTGTTCGCGACAGCGGTTGGGGCTGGGGCAGCACCTTCGCCGACCTCGACAACGACGGTTGGCTGGACTTGTTCGTGGTCAACGGTTGGCGCGTGCCCGGCGCCGAACTAGCCGACGAGTTCGCAGCCGATCCGGCGCGTCTATTCGTCAACCGCGGTGACGGTGTGTTCGTCGAGCGGGCGGCCGTCCTCGGAGCGGATGATCGCGGACAGGGCCGCGGCGTGGTCGCCTTCGACTACGACAACGACGGCGATCTCGATCTGTTCATCGCCAACAACGAAGGGCGCCCCGTCTTGCTGAGAAACGACGCCGGCAACGGCGCCGGCAACTTCCTGAGCGTCGAATTGCGCGGGCAGCCACCGAACACCTACGCGGTTGGCGCGCGCATCTGCGTCACCGTGGCGGGGCGAACCCAGGTGCGAGAGCTGCGCGCCGGCAGCAACTTCCAATCACAGGATCCGATGCGACAGCACTTCGGTCTGGGCGATGCGCCGCAAGCAGACGAAGTCCGCATCGTGTGGCCCGACGGCGCGACCTCGGTGTCCGCGAACGTGGCGGCAGGTCAGACCTTGCTGATCGGCGCCAGCAATCAATAGAAGCGTAGGCAAAGGCATGCGCTGAGGAGTATGGTGCGATCATGGGGCAGCAGGAAATCGAGGTAATCCTCCTCCGCCAACTCGCCAGCTATCTGGCCGTGCCCATCTTCATCGTCGATCCCAACGGGACGTTGCTCTTCTACAACGAGCCGGCGGAGGCGCTTCTGGGGCAACGATTCGAGGAAACCGGCGCCATGGCCGCGGACGAATGGGCGACGTCGTTTCGTCCGATCGCGGCCGACGGCACCGCCATTCCGGCGGATCGCCTGCCGCTCATCCGCGCGCTCACCGACCGCCAGCCCACGCACGCGGACTTCTGGATCGAGGGGTTGGATCGAGTGCGGCGTCATCTCTCGGTGACCGCCGTTCCCCTCGACAGCCAGGCGGGGCGACTCCTCGGAGCAGTCGCGTTCTTCTGGGAGAATGCGCCGTGAAAGTCACCCTGTGGGGAACGCGCGGTTCGCTCGCCAGCCCGGGGGCCGAGACAGCGCGCTACGGGGGAAACACTTCCTGCGTCGAGGTGCGAGGTGACGCCGGCACGATTCTCGTCATCGACGCCGGATCCGGAATTCGCCGCCTCGGTCGAACGGTTCCCCGCGATCTACGGCGCCTCGACATCCTGCTCTCCCACCTGCACATGGACCACATCCAGGGATTGGGGTTCTTCGACCCGCTGCACTGGAGCGACATCGACGTGCACATCTGGGGACCGGCGAGTTCCACGCTCGGTCTGCGCGAACGCCTGCATCGCTACCTGTCGCCACCTCTGTTCCCGGTGCGTCTGCGCGATCTCGGCTGTCGACTGAACCTGCACGAGGTGCCGGAGGACGAGGTGACGATCGGCGAGTTTCAAGTGCGTGCGGCGTTCATCTGTCATCCGGGACCGACCGTCGGCTACCGCATCGACGATGGCCGCGCGACCGTAGCCTACCTCTCCGATCACGAGCCTGCCCTGGCTTGGGGACGCGCGCCGCTCAGTCCGGACTGGACCTCCGGCTACAGCATCGCCAGCGGCGTCGACCTGTTGATCCACGACGCGCAGTACACCGCCGACGAATACGCCGAGCGAATCGGCTGGGGCCACAGCACCGTGGACGACGCGGTCACCTTCGCCCTCCACGCGGGAGCACGCAGGCTCGTTCCCTATCACCACGATCCCTCGCACGACGACGAACAGCTCGACCGCATGACCGAAGCGGCACGCCGCATGGCGTCGACGCGCTGCGAAGTACTGCCGGGCCGCGAAGGCGACACGCTGGAGGTGTCCTGAGTCGGATCCCTACGCAGGCGGCTGCGGCGCGCTGTCGTGCGTCAGCAGGCCGGTGAGCTTCAGCAACTGCTGGCGCGTATCGAGCAACGTCTTGCCGACATGATCGGCGCCGGCGGCCAACAGTTCCTCGTCGGTTTCATCAGCCAGCGCCGGCGGCGCCCATCGACCGACCATGAGCTTGAGCTCCGGCGCGGCGGCGCGCAGGCGGCGAACCAGATAGCGCGTCTTCAGCGGCTCGCTCGGCGGCAGGTCGGCCATGCACACGACGCGAAAGCCGCGGTCGCGCGCCAGCATGACGACCTCGGCCGACAGCATCGGCGCGGCGATAACCTCGAGCGCGAAGGGCGAACCCTCGAGCAGCTGACCCAGCATGCGCAACGCGAGCACGTCGGCCTCGCCGTTCGCCGGCCAGCCGAGAATCGAGATGCGACCGGCACCCGGGGGCGCCTCGGCGCGCGTCCGCTCCGCCACTTCGGCCAGCAACTCGCGCGTCGTCTCTACGATGGCGAGTTCCTCGTCGGGGGTCAGCCTGCCCTCGATGCGATCGCGTTCGGCGTAATTCAGCGCCGGCAGGAGCAAAGCGTCGTACGCGCTGTCCGGTGTCTCGCGCGCGATCTGCGCCTCGACCAGGTCGGCGGCCTCGGCCTGATCACCCGCCAGCATGCGCTGGTAGTAGTTCTTGTCCGGTTCGAGCACCGGCTGGTCGGACATCAGCGTGGCAATGAACTCCATGCCGGGAACGTACTTGCCGATCACCACGAAGCAGACGGTCAGCGGCGTGGCGAGGAGCAACCCGAGCGGTCCCCACAACCACGTCCAGAAGGCGACAGCCGTCAGCAAGCCGAGCTCCGAGACGCCGGCGGCGCCGGCATAGAGCAGCGTTTCGAGCACCATATTGGTGAACAACTCGAGCCCCAGGTAGAGCGCCAGCACCCCCAGCGGTCGGCTCCAGCCCTCGAGCACGGCTAGACTGACCAACAGCGGCGCGACGGCGGAGATGATGGAGCCGACGTAGGGAATGAAGCGCAGCCCGAACGCGAGCGCGGCCCAGAGGAGCACATACGGCACGCCGATGAAGTACAGGCCGATGCCCACCCCCACGGCAAAGATCGCGTTGATCAGCGATTGCATCAGCAGATAGCGGCTGATCCGCTGACCGGCTTCGTCGAGGGCCCGGGTGGCCACCGTGAGCTGCCGGTGCCCGACCAGGCGCACCAGGCGATTCCGCAACTCGTGTCGCTCCAACAGCATGAAGACCACCAGCACGGCAACGAGGCCGATGTCCGCCAGCGCGTCGACGATCGACCCGACCGGCAGCCCCCACAAACTGGTCGTCTGCTCGGGCGTCACGACGACCGGCGTCGGACTGTCCGCATCGGGCGTGACGCCAACTTCCGCGGCGATCTCGTTGACCGCCTCCTGCAGGTTCTCGACCGACTCACCTTCGGAAGCGCCGCGAACGTCGCGCACTTTCTGGATGATGTTCATTCGATACGCCGGTAACTCGAGCGCCAGGGAGGCGAGTTGCCGCGATGCCGTATAGCCGGCCAGGCCGAGGACGCTGAAGGTAAGCGCGACGACGAGCAACACCGCCGGCGCCTTGCCGACCCAAGGCTGCAGACGCGACACGATCGGACTGAGAACGAACGTGATCAGCAGCGCCAAGGCCAGAGGCACGAGGAACGGTTGCGCCAGGTAGAGCACGGCGACGGAGAGCACCGCGGCCGTCACCCCGAACCACAGCCTGGCCACGCGCAGCAGATCGGCGTCCATTCGCGAAAGTGTACGCTTCCCGGAGGCCTCGCGGAACCGCTTGCACAACTTTCCGCGGAGCGACCGCGCCGAAGGCGCGCTGATCGGTGAGCTACCAGGTTCGATGTGACAGATTGCCGACGAGCCTGAGAGGGGAGTAGGCTACCGCCGCGCCAACCGCCGGGAAGCAAAAAATGAACTTCGTCCGCGTCCGCAGCACTTGGATCGTCCACATCCTGGCACTCTGTGCGTTCGCGCTCGCCGCCCTGTGGACGTCGCGCGCCGTGAGGGAACAACCGGCGAGCCTCGTGACCCTCCGACTGCCGGCCAACGCGTTGTCGGTGTCGGACCTCAAGCAGAACGTGGCACAGATCGCCTACGCCACCAGAGCGCTATGGACGGACCCTCGGAGTTTTTTCGATGGTCAGATGTGTTATCCGACTGGCTCCGGCGTCAGCCTGGGCGAGCACATGCTGGGGGAGGGAATTCTCGGACTCCCGGCGCATCTGCTTTGGAACGATCCGATCGTGACGTACAACTTCGTCGTCGCGTTCAAGCCGTTGATCGGTGCGCTGAGTATGTACGCGCTCGCGTACTACTGGACAGGCAGCTTCGCCGCGGCGCTGATAGCGGGGTTTGCGTTCGGATTTCACCCGATGCGCCTGCGCGACCTCGTCCATCCGTCGGTGGTCGGCAACGAGTTGATCCCGGCGGTCCTGCTATCGCTGCACTTGCTGTTCACGCGGCGGCGCTGGCGGGACGCCGTCGTCCTGACGGTGCTGGCCGCCCTGCAGATGCTCGAAAGCCTCTACGTGCTCATGCAGGTTGCGATCGCGGTGGGAATCTATGGTACCTGCCTGCTCTGGCGGGACCGCCGAACGCTTCCAGCGCTTCTGCCGAAGCTGGTGGTCGTGGCCGCGCCGCTTGCGGCGCTTGCGGCCTGGGTGTTCGGCCCGTATCTCGAGTCCCGCGAGCTGTGGGGTGCCAACCAGGGACGGGTGGCTCTCCCGATAGGACCGTACGCCATGTTCCCGGGGAATCGTCACTACCCCGGCAGCTTCTTGCTCCTCCTGGCCGCCTTGGGCCTGCTGGACCGTCTGCGCGGCGCCCGGACGGAACGTGGAAACGATCCGCGCGTGGCGATGGCCCTGATCACCGTAGTCGCGATCTGGTTCGTGTTCGGTTTGCACGTACCATTCACCCAGTGGTCCGTCCCTCCCCTGCGGGTTCTGCTGTCGTGGCTTCCCGGTCTGGACGCCGGGCGCGCACCCGCCAACGCGCTGTTCGTCACCGCCGTTTCATTGGGACTACTGGGCGCTTACGGAGTGCGTGCGCTCGTGGAGAAGATCGGCCCCATGCCGCGCGCGATCCTCGTCGCAATGATGGCGATCGCCTGCGTCGCGGAGGTGTTCGTCCCCGCATTCGCGGAGCGAAGCTTCGGGATATCCTTGCCGGCGACGGCGTTTCACCTCCGGCCACCCGAGGCCGACGTGGCGTTGATCCGTGACCTGCCGCCCGGTCCCGTCCTGGACTTTCCCATCCACAGCCGAGGCTGGGGTTCGTTCATCACCAGCAAAGGCGTTCTGCTCGCCGCCTACCACGAGCACAGGCTGGCGGCGTGCATGACCTCGTTCAAAACGCCTGTGCAACTCGAGATCGAGGCGATCGCGAATCGGCTGCCCAGCGCGAGCGCCGCGCTGGATCTCTGGACGCTCGGATTTCGAACGATCATCTTCTCCGGTCGGGATCGTTCTGATCAGGTCATCCAAGGTCTCTCGGACCGGACCGCGACCCCACATCTCCTGCCCATCGGAGAAGGAGAGACCATCCGTGTGTACGAACTCGCGATGGGAACTCCGGTCACGACCGACATCAAGTCGCTTTCCCCGGTCGTCGCGTCTCAAGCGAGTCACGCGGACAAAGAGATCGAGCTTCACTTCGAGATGCGAAGCGGCGATTCGGCCTTTCGGCACCCCGACCCGGTGCAGCCCAGCGAACTCGTCGTAACCTGGAGCCGCGACGGAACGGCCGTAGGTTCCAACCGGGTTCGCGCGCTCCTGCCGCTCGCACTAGCGCCCGGGCACACGGCGAAGTTGGTGGTCGAGGACCGCGTTCCCCCGACGCCCGGGTTCTATATCGTCACCCTGACCATGGCCGACGCCCCGAGTCACATCGTGGGGACAAAGTATGTCGTCGTGCCGCAAGGCTAACTCGGAGACGGCGGTTGCACCGGGGCTGGCCGTCCTTGTATACGGTGGCTTTCGCGGACCACAGATGGGGACCTGGGGGGAATGCGTCGTACTTTTCTAGCGGTTTGTCTGATCGCGTTGTTCGCGCCGGCGTCGGTGCGTGCGAACGGCTCTTATTCGCACATCCACATCTCCCAACTGGCGGTCGAGAAGTTGCCCGCAGGTGCGCTGCGCTCGTTGCTCGAGGATCCCGTCAGCGTGCCGACGTTGGAGGCCGGCTCGATGTTCCCCGATGGCGGATACGCGGTCGGTGACGACTATGGCGAGCATGCGCACTGGTCACCGTTCTTGAACGCGTACGTGACGTACCTGCGCGACAAGTACGCCGGCGACTACTCCTCCGTGGCGGCGAAAGAGGAAGTGGCGTTCCTCATGGGAATCGCCTCACACGGGATCGCCGATCAGACGTACGACACGACGATCCTCGCGCGCGCCTTCGAAGTCGACGGCGACCCCGCCAACGTCGACCAGGAAGCCGACTACTTCATCGTGATCGACCAGAACGTCCTGCTCTACACACAGGCGTGGGCGCCGTACTCGGACTTGGTCACGGTATTTCTCGACGGCATCGGCTACAACGTGACCGAGGCGACGATGACGGCCGGTATGACCGCGATGGAGGCCGCGATCGCGCTACAGCGGACGACGGCTCTGCAGCAGTATCACGCCGCCTGGCAGCACTACCCCTGGCTCGGCACACACATCTACGACGAGGACGCGCCCGGCGCGTTGCCGCATCTGGCCGAACTCGTCCGGCGTCATTGGCAGGTGTTGTGGAAGCGCTTGCAGTTCAACGAGGACTTCGACCAGGACGCCGTCATCGCCTTCGTGCCCGAGCAGTGGCAGGAGGCTTTTCCAGCCGACACCAGCGGCGGCGCGGCGAACTTCCGTATCGGCGTGCTTTTCGGATACGGCGTGTCGCGCGCGCAGGCGTCGCCGTTCATCGATCTGCTCGACGAGTCGAGCAACTCGGTGCCATTCACACTGCGCACGCCCTACAACGGCGACATTCGCAATTACATGTGGCTCGAGCCGAGCTCGCCGCTCGCAAACGACCACGAGTACCGCGTCGTGATCGGGGCGGGAATCGAAAACAACAACGGTGACGTCACCACCGTCGACCGCGTACTCACCTTCCGTACGCGATGCGTCAGTCCCGGACCCGGCTGCGCGGAGATCCCGCCGCCGCTGACGACGGGTGAGACGCCGTTCACCTCGCAGTGCGGCGTCGCCGACGGACGCGATCGCGCGTGCAAGCAGATCCTCGCCGCGGGCAAGGGGCGACTCAAGGTCGTGAACGAAGCCGACGACGGCGTGGATGCGCTCAAATTCGTCTGGACCGGCGGCGAAGAGACCGCGCCCATCGAGTTCGGCAACCCGTTCACCACCACCAGCCAATCCATGTGCGTCTGGGGCGGAGCGGAGGAATCGACGATGGAGAAGCTCTTCGAGGCGACGCTTCCGCCCGGTGGCCAATGCGCCGGCAAGCCGTGCTGGAAATCGATGAACGCGGGCTATCGATTCAAGGACAAGTCGATGAGCCATCGCGGCGTCGGCAAGCTCTCGATCAAGGGTGGCCCGCAGAGCAAGGCGCGGCTGTCGTTGCAGGGCAAGGGCCCCGATCTCGATCTACCAGCGATGCCGCTGGTGCCCCCCGATGGTGTCGCGCGCGTCCAGATCCGCAACGAAGACGCCTGCTGGGAAGCGAACTTCTCGACTTCGATCAAGAAGAACGACGGATCGAAATTCTCCGCCAGCAGCGACTGAGCCAAGGCTGAGTAATGAGCGGTAGCGAAATGCCGAACCGAGAGATCTCGACCATCACCCCGACGAGGGTTCGCCGCATAATGACCCCGATTCTGTTCGTCGGCGGGATCACGGCGTTCGCCGTCGCCGCGGTGTCCGCGGCAACGGCGCCGGCGCTCCGATGCCAGGCGGCGAAGGAAAAGGCGGCGGGCGCGTACGCGCAGTGCTTGGCCGGTGTTCGGTCGAAAGAGGTGAAGACCGGATCGCCGCGCGACGAGTCGCATTGCGTCGAGCGCCTGGAGAAGGCGTTCGCCAAAGCCGAGTCAAAAGCGGCTGGAGCTTGCCCGATCACGGGCGATTCGGCCGCGGCGATTGCGACGATCGACGCGTGTGTCGACGGCACGACGACAGCCATCCTGGGCGGCGTCGCGCCGCCGGGAGCCGGCGGCGCGGCGGCCCGGTGCGACAGTCGCAAGACGAAAGCCAACGGGACCTACCTCAAGTGCCTCATGCGAGCACGCGCCAAGGCCACCAACTGGGACGTATTCGTCGACCCGACCGACACCGACAAGTGCGCGAGCAAGTTGATCTCGACGATCGACAAGAGCAACGCGCTCGATGCCATCTCGCCGTGCAGCGCGATCGACGATGCGCCCGCGATCCTGGCGAGCGCGAACGCCTGCCCGATCAACCTCGGCGGCACGCCGGCGCAGACCAACACCTTCACCATGATTTGCGATCTGGGAATCGCGACCGTGCAGATCCCGATGGCCCTGACGGTGACACCGCAGGAGGCCTTCGAGATCGGTGTCTCGCAGACCGTCACCACGCAGCTCAACGTGGAGATCCAGGAGTCTCTGGTGGGCACGCTGCTGAGCCTCGGAGCGACCGAGATCCAGCTCGACTCCGCGGACTCGCTCACCACCGTCGCCGGCGCGTCGGGAGGCCCGGCGGTGAACGTAATCGAGGGCACACCCTTCCTACTCGACCTCACCGCCGATACGAACGTGCCGCCCAACGGAGTCCCGGGGCCCGTCGTCATCATAAGCGACGTGGCAAGCATCGTCCTGACGCCCCAGCTGGCGGCGACATCGGTGGACTTCGAGCTGGACAGTGTGTCCGTGGAGCTGTCGATGGTGCCGGTGCTCGGCACGCTGAGCCTGGCGTGCACACAGGCCCCCGGCAACGCGCCGATCAGCTTCATCGTGCCCTGACGGCGCGAAGGATTCGCACTCGACTCCACAACGACTTTCAGTTTGCCCACCCTCGCCCCTCGCCCCTCTTGCACGAGCGATGCGAGTTTCAGCCTGGCGTAGTGCCTTCGGGACACCCCGCCGCGCGCATCACGGCTGAAGTATTCAATCGCGGCGCGGCAGGCCGGTGACGCGGATGCCGCAGGCTTTGGCGCCGTAGGTGCGGTTGAGATGGAGCAGCACCGGCGTCAGCGCCTCGAGGGCGATGGCATTGCGCAGAGCGCCGGCGTCGAGGGCGCGCAGGCCGATCTCGGTGAGCAGCGCCATCGCCACGTCGCGCGCGGCGCCGTCGTCCGCGCAGACCAGCACGTCGCAGTCGACGTCGGCGCCCCGCTTTGCGAGCGCCTCGGCGCCGACGTGGTGCAGGGCCGCGACGAGGGCGGTCGACGGGTCGAGGAGCTGTCGCGCTTCGAGTGCCGCGGCTTGTCCCGGCGGCAGGTGAACCTCGGTGACGCGCGGCGGCGCCAGGGGGATGACGAGGTGGATCAGGGTCCGGTCGCGCAGCGCCTCACGCAGCTCGGTGAGCGTGTCGGCGTGAGCAGCGTAGGGAACCGAGAGAAAAGCGACGCTGCAACGCGCCACCGCGTCGCGATTCACAACACCACGCAGGTCGACGTCGCCGTCGCATTCCGCCGCCAGCTCTCGCGCCGACGCGCGCGCCCGCTCCTCATCGCGCGAGCCGATCGACACCGAGTGCCCAGCCATGGCGAGCCGCTGCGCGAGCCCCCGTCCCGCCTTGCCCGTGCCACCGATGATCGCAATCTCCATTGCCGGCCTCCGCCTTCGCATCTCCGCCGCTCAGCGCGGCGGAGCGAATCGATTCCCTTCGAGGATAGCCGGAGCGGACGTCAACGCGCCACGCGGGGGGAGTATTCGGCGGTGGGTCAGTCGAAAGCCGACCCACACCCTGAGGCAACGGGCTGCTGGCGCCCCTCGCCCCGCATCACCTGCGCGGCGAGGGGCGCCAGTGCCGGAGCGCCGCGAGAACGGTAGCGCCCATCAATGACGCGAGCAGCACCCAAGCCGGGGTGTTCGGAGGAGCGATGCGACAGCCGTCGTCCTCGGCGTCGCCCGCCGGCACCTGTGGGTCGATGAGGAACGCACACGCACCGTCCAGCTCGGCGACGGCTGCGTCGAGCTCGGTCGCGGAGTCGGCGTTCGAATAGTTCGAGAGTCCGAGTTCGGCGGCGTCGAGGAACGCCTCCGCGTGGTCCCAGCTGTCGGCGGTGAGATCACCGCGGCTCAGCGCATGCGGCGCCGCATCGCGGATCTGGGCGATGAGTTGATTCATCTGAACAACATCCGCGCGCGCCGAGTCGGGGCAGTCCGCCGCGACAGCAGAGGCGTTGCGTCCGCGATCCGCCGCCGCGCAGGCGGCGTCGCGCATCAATAGATCGTACCGCACCGGGCCCCACTTGCTGACGCCGCCGAGCAGCGGCTCGGTGGTGAGGCCGAGTGCGAGAGCGAACGCGCGCCGCAACGGAGCGTGCGGCAGGTACAGCGATCCGTCCGGCCCCGTGCTCATCGCGCCAAGGGATTCCTCGAGTCCGTCGGCGAACCAGCGGGGTTCGCCAGTGAGCCGGTCGACGTGAGCGATACCGGTGCGCACCGGCAGCCGCTGCGTACCGGTATCCAAGCCCGCTCCCGTTTGGATGAGCAACCCGTTCGCGCCGATGCCGGTGAGCAGAAGGTTCATCCCGGCGAAACCCGCCAGCTCGGACGGAATGTCGTAGACGTCGAGGTCCGCGGTCCAACCGCGGCGCCCCATCTCGCCGTCGTCGATGATCTGGTAGATCCCATCCGCCGACGCGGCATACAGTTCACGGTTGTCCGACGCCGCGGCGATGGAGCCGAAGATCTGTGAATCGAGCGGCACCTCCCATGCGTCGGAGCAGTCGTCGGTTTCGATCGCGATCAGCGCTCCGGAATCGTCGCCGAGGTAGACGCGACTGCCGTCGCGGCCGAGCGTCGGCGTCGACGCGGAGCCGCCCGAGAAGCTGCGGAGACACACTTCCTCCAGGGTCCAGCCATCCCCGTCGGCGACGACGTCGAAGCGATAGACCGCGCCGAACTCGGAAACACCGTCGACCGAGCCATCCTCAGCATCCGGAGCGGTCGCCGCGATCCACAGCCGATGGTTGCGAACGTCGACGGTCAGATTGTTGGCGACCTCGCTGTTGCCCCCGAGCAGAACCTCGATGAGATCGACGACGCCGCCACTCGACGTGAACACCACCAGCGGCGCGAGTAGTTCGTCGACCGCGACCCCGAGATCCGGCGGGATCGTCGATCCGCGCGGCGGCGTGGCTTCGCCGGGCAACTGCCGCGGCGGAACGACCGGGCGGCCAGTCGCGCGGTCCAACAGGAATACGAACCCGTCTCGCGTCAGACCGACGATGGCGTCGGCGTTGCCAACCCACGCGATGCCGATCGGCGACTGCGCGGCTGTCGCGGCGGCGCCGAGGCCGGTCTCGACGTCCCACAGAACCACCCCGTCATCGCGCACGGCGAGCATTCGCGAGTAGGCGTTGACGTAGGCGACGTCGCGACCGCTGTCCGGGTCGCGCAGGAGCAGCGGCACGACGCCGCCGGCCCGCTGTCCCGCTTCGAGGGGCACGACGAAGCGCCGATCGCCCGTGTCGCCGTCCAGTGAGATGAGCAGGATCGGCTCGTGCGGGAGAAGCGGCGTCATATACAGATTGCCGGCGCTGTCGAAGGCCGGCGTCGTCACCTGGTACAGCGAGCTTTCAGCCGTCCACAGTCGCTCGAGCATCGGTGGGTAGGCCACCGCGACCTCGTCGCTGCTCTCCAGGTCGCCATGGGCGCGGCGAAACGCCGTGCGCGACAGCAGTACCGGGTGCTCGAAGGGAACACTTCGACAGCCCTCCGGCCGCCACGAGCTCGTCGACGGAACGGGATACGAGCGTGGAGTGATGTCGTCGGCCGGCGTTGCCGCGGACGGCGAGGCGAAACAACCAACGAGAAGCGCGATGGCGATCAGCATGCCGCGTTATAGCTCGCGAACCGCTCGCGCGCGAAGTCCGAGCGCGACGTTGATACGAGGATTCCAGGGCTGTGCGTAGAAACGCACGTGCACCTCGGTGCCGGGAGGCATCGAGGTCAGGCCGCAGTTGTACACAGCGCCCGCTCGCGCAGCGAGGTTCTTGTCCTCTCCTGCAACGCCTTGCGCTTCAGTGCTCGTGCGCGCCCACGCCGAGCGCCAGGTCGAGCACTTTCTCGAGGCGCGGGTCGTGCTCCGCGGTGCGCTTTTCACGCAAGATACGCAGGGCTTCAGGCGAGCCCATCTCCCGCAGGGCGAATACGGCCGCGACCTGGGCGCCGTGGTTCGGGCCGGACAACGCGCTCGTCAACACCTCTATTGAATCCGGCCCGCCCGTGGCGGCGAGCCCGCGTGCGGCGGTGTAGGCGATGCGCTGGTCGCCGTCGTCGAGGAGCGCGGCGAGAGCCGGCACGGCTTCGCGCCCGGTCCGAACCAGTGCGTCGACGGCCGCTGCGCGCAAGGCGAGGTCGCCGTCCGCCGACGCGACCTCCCCGAGCAGGGCGATCCGCTCGGTGCGCGGCAGCGCGTCCACCGCATCGAGCGCCGCGCGACGCGACGCGGCATCCGCACGGAGGAGATCGGCGCGGAGGTCGTCCACCCGCGGGGTTTCGCCAAACACCGCGAGCGCCCGGCGCGCAAACGGTGCCACATCAGGCTCGTCGAGCAGCGCGCGCACCTCGCTCGCGAACTGGTCGAGCCGTTTCGCCGCGACGACGTCGAGCAGCGCGCGCCGCCTGTCGGTGGGAATGTCGCGGTCGCCGAGAGCGCCGGCGATCGCGGCGACGTCGGCGCCTGAGAACTCCCTGGCCGGAGTAGCGTCAACCGCCAGGGCGCGCACCGCGTCGTCGCCGACTTCGCGACCGCGGAGCGCCGCGACGAGGGCGGTGAGCCTTTCGCGGTCTCGCTGCCGAGGCTCATCTCGGCCAGCGAGCAGATAGTACCGCACTGCTGGCGCCGCTGCCGTGCCGCGCGCGCCGTGGCGCCCGTCGCGAACGCGATACAGACGCAATCCGTGCGACAAGCCCGCGTAGCGCGACGAGGAAGGCAGCGGCTCGAGAGCAAACAGCCGTGTGTCGCCGTGCGCGAAAAAGGCACGGTCGGACGGAAAGATCATATCCTGAACGACCACCACCCGGGTGACGGCCGGCGTTCCGCCGAGTACCTGCTCGAGCACGATGTCGTAAGTGACGAACCCGTCCGCCGCGCTCTCGGTGACCTCGGTGATTGTCCCGGTCGCGACGAGCGACGCGCCGGAGACGAGCGTAAAGAAATCCGCCGGGGTCGCTCGCGCCGGCGCCGTCGCCGCCAACAGAGCCCACGCCCCGGCGGCGATCACGCGCCGCCACTTCGCAAAGGTCATGAGAAGTCCCCCGCGCCAAGCGCTCATGGTATCTCCACCGCGGGATTGAAACGGCCGTCGCCGTCGGCGTCGATGAAAAGTGGGTTCGAGAATGCGAGGGCGGGATTGCCGCCCTCGCCTAGGTTGCCGTCGGTGAGATCGTCGAGCGTGGCGTTGCCATCGGTGTCGAGGTCCTGCGGGTTCATCGGCCAAACCGGCCGCGACACGGCGTCGGAGCCTTTGACGAGAACGACCACCCACGTGTCCCTCTCGACGGCGAGCGGGACCTCGACGTCGGCCTCCAGCCGCGAGGCGCCGGGTATCGTCGAGTCCACGACTACCTCCTCGATGTCGAAGTCGTTGCCGGCGCGCAGAACCATCGTCGGCGCGACGGCGTAACGCGGCACCTCGACGCCGTGCATGTTGCGGTCCGGTACGGCGGTGGGGACCGTGTTGGCGAAGATCTCGATCGTGTCGAACTCCGCCCATACGGGCGACTGCACGCGCACGCGGACGGTGGCCGCGCCAGCGGTGGCGCCGACGAGGGTGGGCGCGCCGATGCCGAGTTCCGCGACCGCGCCGTCATCACCCTCGACGGAGACGCTGAGAAACGGTGCGTTGGTGCCGACCATACGGCCGTCGCGCACGCTTGCGGCCAATTCGCCGTCGTCCACCTCGGCCGGCGCATCGGCGGACGACGCGACGAAGTTCCGCGGGCCGCCCGCTTGCACCACCGCGGTGGAGTGGGTGTCGGAGTTCGCCGTGGCGGCCTTGGTGCGGCCTTGATTGAGCAGGTTGAACCAGTCTCCGAGATTGGCGTCCTGGAAGGCGCTCGTCTGCGCGCGAGTGGCCTCGATCCATACCTCCAGCGTGTCGAAGTCGTCGTCGTAGAGATTGTCGATCGCCGGATCCTGGCGAATGAGCTCGAGCGGCGTGAAGGACTGCGGCGGCACCAACGCGGTGTCGATGCCGGTGATGGCGAAGAAGCCGAGAGAACCGCTGTTGAAGTGGTTGAGTTGGATGACGCCGCCGTCGCTGTCGGGTTCGACGCGCGCGCGGGCGGCGGCGAAGACCTCCGCGGGTGAGAGGTCGTAGCTGCCGAGCGCGGGAAAGTCCCGGCCGGGCGCGACGCCGGCACGACCCCAGTCGAGCGATCCGCCGGTGTAGCTGTCGGGATCGCGCGCCAACGGCCAGACGTTGAAGTGGCCGACATTGAACGTCGTGACTTCGGAGCCCACAGCCGACGCCAAGTGATCCGCGAGCCCGAGGCGCGCGATGTCGGGGCGAAGGTCGGTGACCGCGTCGTGGTCGCTGGCGACGAAGTAGTCGACGCCCTCGGCGGCCATGGTGCGGATGCGGTCGTCGCGCGTCACCGCGCAGTCCCAACTGTGGATCATGTGCACGTGGTAGTCGGCGGAGACGAAGCCGTAGGTCTCGAGCACGCGGGCGAGGCGGGCGTTCACCGTGCCGATCGACCCCGCGCTAAGGCGAACTCGCTCGCGGTGCACCGAATACTCCGCTCCACGCGACACGACGACCTCGTAGTCGGATGGCGGCAGGGGAAACGCGCCGCTGTCGCCGCTCACGTCGACGAAGCGCACGGCTGTGATCCCGAACAGCACGTTGCCTTGGTCGGAGACGTTGGCGCGGAAGACGAACGTACCCGCGCCGTTCGCCGGGTCGGGCGCCGGGTCGTGGCCGACCACGGTCACCTTGGCCGGAAGCGGGTTGCCGTCAGCGTCGGTGACGACGACGCGCAGACCGGCGGTCGGCGGCAGCGCGACGTCCAGCTCCGTGCCGGTGCCGGCGGCGACCGTTACAGGGTGTTCGAGCGGCGCGGTGACGCCCGAGTCGTATGGGTAGCCGTCGAGTTTCGCCATCAGCAGGTACTCGCCGGGAGGCATGGTTCCAATGAAGCGGCCGTCGGCGTCGGTGCGAAACCCGTTGAGCACCTTGTACGGCGCGTCGTCCTCGCCGGGTCGCTGCACCACGGAGACGAACGCCCCCGGCGCCGGTTCGCCTGCCGCCGTCACGCGACCGTGCACGGTACCGGTGGGAATATCGAGCAGCGCATTGCGGATGTCGGCAATCGAGCCCGCGTCGCCGTCGCCGATCGCGAAGTAACGTACGTACGAGCGCGCCTCTCCGGCCGGGATGGCCAGAGCGCCGGGTTCCTGCGCCAGCAGTACGTCGAGAAAGCTCTGGCCGAGCAGGACGCCCATGATGCCGGCCTGGCCGAAACCGGTCGCGGTGATCGAGGTGCCCTCGATGGGCAGAGGAAGGATGCCGTAGGCGATTCCCTGGTTGGCGCCGCGGCCCGTGTAGGCGACGTAAGGGAGGTCGGTGTAGAGAAGCGCGTCGCCGAAGCCGGCAGGCGGTACGAAGGTGTCGTCTTCGCCGCTGGCGTTCAGCAGATCGCCGACGTACAGGCGCAGGTCCTCGCCGCCGATGTTCTTGATGATCGTCTCGATGCGTATCGCCGCGTCGCCGACAGCGAGCGTGTACTCGGTGGCGATCTCGAGCGGCAGGTCGCGGTCCTGCGCCGACTCCGGCACCATGCCGAAGCCGAAGGCCTTGATGGCGTTGACCAGATCGAAGGCGTCGAGCAGATCGTCGACGCCGATGGCGCGCAGCACGGCCGGCTCGCCGTTCGAGCCGTCGTTGACGACCACCACCTCCTGGACGTTGACCGTCAGCGACAGGTTGACGTCGGGCAGCATGCCGCCGAAATTGTCGCGGCCCGGCTCCCCCGGCGGGCGCACGATGTCGGCGTCGACGATGTTGCCGCCGTACAACAGCGCGAGACTCATCTCGCGCCCGGGAGCGCGCACGATCGCGCGCACCTTGTCGTTGGCGATGAGAAAGTCCCCTACCCTGCCGATAGCCAGCGCGCCGCCGATCAGGTCGGCCGCGTCGTCGATCCGTTTGGCAACCGCGCGCGGCACCGGCGTGCTGGTCGGAGGGGCCGAAGTCGGCGTCGCCGTCGCGTTCTGCAAAGTGCGCACGTCATCGCCGCACGCCACCGCGGTCACGCAAAGCAACGCCAGGACCGAGACTCGCCTCGTCAACATCGCGCCCCCCTCAGATCTCGCCGGTGAAACATCCGGCGTTCCGAGCGGACTTCATAGTCCCGCCGCCTATCGCGTCGCAATGCCGTGCGAGCGGTTTCCGGGATGAGTCCCCGCGAGTCCCGTATCAAGGGATACGGCCACGCCGCGGTGATCGCTGATCCGGTGTCCGTCGATGATGTTCGGCCAAGCCGTCACATCCCGAACGACCACGTCCCGGCCGACCGCGATGTGATCGATCAGTCGGCCGACGGGATGCTCGCCAGAGGTCGGTATCTCGAGCGGTCGGAGCGCGTCTTCGAGTGCCTCCGCGACCACGCGAGGCTGACCGAATCTGGGGATCCGCTGATTGAAGTCGCCGGCGACGATCGTGACTCCGGCGGTCGCAGCCTCGGCAACGGCCGGCTTCAGGGCTTCACAGAATTCGAGATGTTCCCCCCACATCGACCGATCGCGTCGACCAGTCCGCACGTGCGCGTTTTGCCATGGGATGCAGACCGCCAGAATCTGCACCAGGCTGCCACCCACCTTGGTCGCTCCTTGGACGAACCGACCTCGGGTAGCGGACGCTCGCAGCTCGGCCCGATCGATCCACGGCGTACGTGACCATGCGATCACCTTCCGGCGGCCCTCGCGAATCGGGTATCCCCAGTCAGACCCCGCGTCGAGCCGATGCGGGTAAGGCGCCCAGTCGTGGACCGAGTCCTCAGTCGTCACGATGATGTCGGCATCGAGCCCCACGAGCTGGTCGAGGGCTCGGGCGTGACGCGCGCTCCCAGGGGCTGCCCACTGCAGGTTCCACGTTGCGATCCGCACGCTTTCCGTTCCGTCCTTTCGTCGCCCCCACTCTGCGAACACGCGGTCGCTTGCCAATCAAGGGACGCTGTTCATACGCTCGGATCCTGAATCGGCGTGCGCATGGAGCGCGAAGCGGGGGGGCGATGCCGGGCGATACAGCCACCGAGATCCTGGTCGTCAGCGGAACGCTTAGCCTGGTATACACATGCTTGTTGGGCATCGCGATGGGTCAGGTCCGCATGAACGCCCCGCAGACCCCCCGCCACCTCGTGACCACCCATATCGACGGTTTGATCGTTGGCGCCATCCATCTTTCTCTCACGGTCGCGATCGCGTTCTCGCCGCTGCCGAGTTGGCTCGAGACGCTGGCGGCCATCATGCTCGCGGCCGGCGCGGCTCTCTCGTTGTCCGGCGGAACCCTCAACTGGCTCTCCGGCGTCGGCGACCAGTTCGCCGCGAAGAACCCAGGGTTCATCCTGCAAGCGCTCAGCGGGCCGATCACCGTGATCGCGATGCTGATCCTGCTTGCCGGCGTCCTGCAGGGACTGTGAGCCGCGAGACGTAGCTTCGATGTTCCGATTCGGCGGCCCGCGGCCGACCGCGGCGATGACGACGACCTGCCCCCGGGGACCCGGACGCCAGGTAGGGGCGGTTCGTGAACCGCCCTGTCCGCGCGGTGATCGATGCGTGCGGTCCGGTGGATCGCACGCGGCGGGCGAAGATGTCGTGCGTCCTGAAATCCTGGTGGCCCGTTCGGGTAACCAGGCGGCCGGTTCGCGAACCGCCCCTACGATGCGGGGATCGTTGTCTGCGTTTCCACCTGGCAGTCGCGCAGCCTCGGGGATAGGGTGTCGGGGATGTGGGACATTCGTACAGGTAGTTGCATGGCAGCCGCTGTAGTCTGCGTTTACGCGGGCGAGGCCGGCGCAGCGGTCGACGTTGGCGTGACGGGGCGCAAGCTGGCGATCGTCGACGGCGGTTCGAACGGCCGATCGAAAGTCGTCTTCGTCGCCAAGGGCGAGGAGATCGGTAAGGGCGGTGGCACTGACGCGTCCGGAATCTCGGCGAGCATTCAGATCAGCCGCGGCGACGCGAGCGGCGGCTTTGCCGTTCCCGCCGGCGCCTTCGCCGGCAGCAGCGGCTGGCGCGCCAACGAGATCGAGCGGGCGCAGTACACCAACCGCGCGGCACCCAGCAGCGCGCCGACGGGCGTCCGCTCTCTCGTGCTCAACGCGGGGCGAACCCTGCGCGTCGTGGCCAACACTCTCGGCGACGAGAGTCTGGATTTCGCCGCGGTCGCCGCGTCGAGCGACGGGATCGAGGTCGTCGCGACAATCCGCAACGGCGATGTGACGCACCGCATGTGCACGCGCTTTCCCGCTTCGGAAGTGAAGATCAGCGGACCGAACCCGGCCGGGCGCACCAAGCTGACCGCGCGCCGCGGCGTGTCGGTGTCGTGTCCCGGTATCGAGTTGACGCCGCCGCCCGCCTTACCCGCGCCGCCGCCGGCTCCCTATCTCTGGTTCGACGGCACCGATGCCGGCGCCCTCGCCGATCTGGCGGCGCGCGTCGGCGAGGGCGCCACTGCCGGCTTCTTCACCAGCTTCCGCGCAGTTGTCGACGGATCGCTCGCGTCGCTGCCCTCGTCTGGCGACGACCAACGGGCGCGTATCGCCAAGGCCGCAGGCCTGCTGCATGTGCTCGGCGAAACTCCTCCCGGCGCCAGCGGTTACGCGACATACGCCGAGGTCTCGGTCACGGCTCTGCTCGGTATCGGCGATCGCACCGCGCTGGACTCGGTGGACGAGTTCATCAACCCTCCCCCCAACCTGCTCACCGTGCTGCACGACAGCGGCCGCCTGCAATCGATCTGCGAGGCCTACGACCTGCTGCGCGGCGCCGGTGTCAGCGGTGCCGCTGACGCAGCGATTCGCGACACGATCGCCAACTGGGCCGACGCCTTCGTCATCGACTGGAATCTCACCGGTGATCCGTTCGGCGTCTTCGCCGGACATCGCGACAACTGGTCGATCAAGGCCGGCAGCGCCCTGGTCACGGCGGCGCTCGCGCTACCCGACCATGCCTCGGCGCCGCAATGGCTGGCGACTGGCATGGTTCATCTCCAGGAATCGCTGCACGAGGTGGTGATGTCGCCCGGCTGGTACAGCGAAAGCCCCCACTACGTGAACTACTCGCTCAACAACCTCGCATCGACGGCCTGGCACGTGCGCAACGCGACCGGCGCGGATTGGTTCGACGATCTGGCGCCGCTCGTCGATACCGCCCTCGCCCTGCGCCAGCCCGACGGCGAGTCGGCACCGTTCGAGGAAGGCGTGCCGAACGCGTTCCCGCACGACGTGCTCGCAGCCGCCTATCCTACGCGGGCGGCGCGCATGCTGTGGGCCTGGCAGGAGAGTTCCGGCGATCCGGTCAACTACGACAACCAGCAGATCCACTCCGTCACCCGCTTCCTGGTCACCGACATTTCGACTACACCGTCGGCACCCGACGTGGCCCCAACCGTGTTTCTCGCCGGCGACACCAATGCCGCGGCTCTGCGTTCGAGTTGGGATGCCGAGGCCACGCAACTCACATTCCTCACGGCGCTCGACCATTCCGCTTCCGAGCAGTTCACGTCGCGCCACAACACCGAGAACCCGCTCGACGTAACGCTGTTCGCCTCCGGCGCGATGCTACTGCCGACCGCGGGCGGCGGCCCGGAGGTGACCGGTTCGGCGAACCGCGCCGTCTATCTGGAGCCCGGCTCGAAGAACATCCCGCTGGTCGACGGCAACGCGCCCTACCTGCTCGAGCCTCTGGCCATCGAGTTCGGCGATCGCCTCGACAGCGCCGACGCAGGCGGCCACGGCCATCGCCTGCTCGACAGCGCGACGACGCGGATCGCGGAGTTCGCCGCCGGCGTCGCGGTGCAGCGCACCGTCGCCCTGGTCGACGACGGTTTCGCCGCCGTCCTCGATTTCTTCCAAGGCTCGTCGCAACACACCTATGCGGCGACCTGGCGCGGCCGCGGCGACGTCGCCGTGCGCGCGCTCACCGCGGCGCACGTCGGCGCCGACTACGCGTGGCCGGACACCGCCACGCCGAGCGCTCATCTCGCTGTCGACGTGGCGGCGAGCGCGCCGCTGAGCGGCGGTACCATCGCCGGGCTGTACGCGCCCGCCTGGGGTGTCGAGGAGACGCTGTCGCCGCTGCGCGTCTCCGCCACCGCGACGACTCTGCACGCGCTCACCGTGCTGAGACCGCGCGCCGACGCCGCCACCGCGTCGTCGATCGCCGCGGTGGGCGGCGGCGCCGTAGCCGCCTTTGCCATCACCGCCGGCGCGCGCGAGACGGTCGTCGCATCGCGCGGCGGCGCCGCATTCGCCGTAGCCGGCATTAGCAGCGACGCGAGCCTCGCCGTCGTCCGCCGCGATTCCGGAGTGCCCACCGGGTTGGCGATGGTGCGCGGCACTGCGATCGAATCAGAGGCGCGACTGGAGACCGATCGCATTGCGACCCTGTCGGTCGGCGTCGAAGCCGGCGCCGCGGTGATCGCGATCAGCCCCGACGTCGATCGCAGCCTGCGCATCGAGTTGTCCGACCTGCCCGGCATCGACGCCGACGCCGACCACCAGGCGACTTTCGACGGCAGCCCCCTCACCGGCTCGTCGTTCAAACAATCGGGCGCCATCTTCACCGTGCGCGTTCCGCACGGCGGCACAGTGGTCATCGAGCTCGCGCCGTAGGGCGCCGTACTGGGATCGCGCGCTCGGCTCGAACGCGTTCTCGGATCTGATGCTCAGACACATGAAGCGAACCACCATCGCAATCGCAGTGATGACCGGGGCGTACGCCTTGTGCGCGGCCAACCAATGCGGAGCGGCAGCCGCCGCGATCGGCGGCGACTGCTCGCTGGGAGGCAAGAAGCTCTACGGCAAGGTCAAGGTCGTGCAGCACTTCGCCGACTTCAAGGTCAAGGTCGTCAAGCACTTCCCCGATCTCAAGGTGCAATTCGTCGAGCACTTTCCCAACGCGTGCGGCAAGTGGCAGTTGGTCGACGACTTCCCCGACTTCACGATCCAGTACGTCGACCACGCGCCCGATTTCGAGATCCAGAAAGTCGAGCATTTCCCCGGCGCGCCCTGACGCGGCCCACTCCCGGTCGTCATGCCGGCGTAAACCAGGAGCCATCCAGGCCCCCCTCGTCATGCCGGCGAAAGCCGGCATCCAGGCGGCGGGACGGAGCTGGATGCCGGCTTTCGCCGCCATGACGCTGCTTAATTTGCGCGACGCCGCCGCGGGTGTCGATCGGCGCTCGGCTGGATCGACTACCAGGAAATGCCGAGTCAACTCGGCCCGACTCGAATAGGAGAACCACGATGTCCAACTCGACGAATACGGTCCGGCTCCATCAGGTGGTGCGCGCGCCCGCGGAGCGTGTCTACCGCGCCTTCCTCGATCCCGATGCGATGGCGAAGTGGCTTCCGCCGCACGGCTTCGTCGGCAAGGTGCACGAGATGGACGCGCGGGTGGGCGGCGGCTACCGGATGTCGTTCACCAACTTCAGCACCGGCTCGAGCCATTCTTTCGGTGGCACGTATACCGAGCTCACGCCAAACGAGCGCCTCCGCTACACGGATCGCTTTGAAGACCCCGCAATGCCCGGCGAGATGCGGGTGACGATCTCCCTGCGAACCGTGAGCTGCGGCACCGATCTGGATATCGTTCAGGAGGGTATCCCCGCCCAGATCCCGGTCGAGAGCTGCTACGTGGGATGGCAGCAGTCGCTGTCGATGCTCGTCGCCCTCGTGGAAGCGGAGATCCCCGACGAGTCGTAGGCCGAAAGTGAGGAAGCGCGGAAGAAAACCCTCCCAGCTGACGCAAATCCATGGGCGAGCCGTCGGATTGACTCCTGCGCTGGCGCCGTACTAGGGCTCGGCGAAGCGATGATCATGACAGCAGCGCCGCGCGCGTTCTCGTTGTCAGTCCGCGCGCGTCGAGCACACGACGCGGTGCTCGTGTTCATTCTCGCGCTCGCCGTTTCAGCCGCGCCTGTGCCGGCGAGCGCGATCTCCCTGCCGCAGCCGACGGCGTTCCCGCTGCCTACGCCCAACAGCCAGCCGTTCGGCCTGACCGTCGGGCCGGGGGGCAATCTCTACTTCACCGAGAGCATGGGCGAGCGCATCGGACGCATCAACGCCGAGGGCGAGATCATCGAGTTCCCGCTGCCGCCGCCGTATCCAAAGCAGCCGGGGCTGATCACCCACGGTTCCGACGGCAACCTGTGGTTCACCGAAATCCAGGGCAACGCCATCGGCCGCATGACAGCCGGCGGCGTATTCACCGAGTTTCCGCTGCCCACCGCGGAAGCGTTTCCGGTGGGTATTGCCGCGGGTCCCGACGGCAATGTCTGGTTCACGGAGGGCATCGGCAAGATCGGGCGCATCACTCCAACCGGGACGATCAGCGAGTTCGTTGTCGACAGTGTGCGCGGTATCTCCCTGATCACCAGCGGGGCCGACGGCAATCTCTGGTTCTCCGGCGACTCCTCGATCGGCCGAATCACACCGTCCGGCGAGGTGGACACGTTTCCCACCCTGGGCGACCCGCTCGGGATCGCCCTCGGTCCGGACGGCAACATCTGGTTCGGAACGAATTCCGAGCTGGCGGTCAACCGCGTTCGGCCAGACGGCACCCTGCTGCCGTTCGATACCGTCGCCGATGCTGATCCCCGTTTCTTGACTCTCGGACCGGAGGGAAACGTCTGGTTCAGCGAGAACAGAAGCGCGATAGCCCGCGTCAATCTGGCCGGGCGCTATGACCCGATCGCGAGCTTCGAGATGGACGCGCAGCCCTTCGTCATCGTCGCCGGCCTCGACGGCGCGCTGTGGTACACCCAGCCGGGGATCAACGCGATCGGCCGCCTACCGAGCCTGCACTTCACCTTCACCAATCTCGCCGACGGCGCGGTCCTCGCGGTGCGGCACGGACCCGACGACAGCGTGTGGTATGCCGACGCCGGCGGCAATCGCGTCGGCCGCATCGATCCGTCGGGTAGTCTGGTGCAGTTCGACCTCGGCAGCGGCAACACGCCGAGCGGAGTCGCGGTCGGTGCCGACGGCAGCGGCTGGTTCACGGGACAGGAGAGCAACACGATCATCCGCGTAACCAAGACCGGCGAGATCACTCACTTCGTCATCCCGACGGCGAACAGCTCGCCGCAGGACATCGTTCTCGGACCCGACGGCAACTTCTGGTTCACAGAATTCAACGGAAGCAAGATCGGCCGCATCGGCATCAACGGCGGCATCACCGAGTTCCCGACGCTGACCACCAACAGCGGTCCGCAGGGGATCGCGGTCGGTTCCGACGGCAATCTCTGGTTCACCGAGCGCACCGCGAACAAGATCGGCCGCATCACGCCGACCGGCAATCGGACCGAGTTCACCATCCCGACCGCCGACACCGAGCCCTGGGGCATCGCCGCGGGCCCGGACGGCAATCTCTGGTTCGTCGAGAACAAGCGCGGCCGGGTCGCGCGCGTCACCACCGGGGGCGTGATCACGGAGCTCGGCACGGCGATCCCCAGCACATTTCCGCAGGGCATCACCGCCGGGCCGGACGGCGCGATGTGGTTCACCGAAAACGCCAGCAACCGCATCGGCCGCGTGACGATGGACGGCGTAATCACGAAGTTCGCCCTGCCCCTCGCCGACTCAGGACCAATCGGCATCGCCGGCGGCCCCGGCGCGACTTTGTGGGTGGCGCTGTTCAACGCCGCGATGCTGGCACGCACCGATCTGGCAGCGGCCGAACCCACTCCGACCCGCACTCACACCGCGACGCCTACGGCGACGCGGACCAACACCGCCACGCCGACCGGTACCCATACGCCGACGCTCACGGACACACCGACTCGAACGCACACGGCGACGCGCACGAATACGCCGACCGGCACGCACACGGCGACGCGTACCACCACGGCGACACCCAGCAACACGACGACCGGTACTCGCGCGGCGACGCCGACCCCGACCAATACCAACACCCGTACCGCCACGGCGACGATGACCGCCACTGCCTCGCCGACGGGAACGTCGACGGCGACGCGAACCGAACCCAATGCCACACCCGAATCGACGCCTACGGGGTCGCTGACGGCGAGCGAGGCACCGGCGACGGAGACGCCGACTTCGGATCCAACGCCTCCGGCGACCGCCGAGCCCACGGCGCCCTCTTCCTGTACGGGCGACTGCAACGGCGACGGCCGCGTGACCATCGGCGAGCTGATCGCCGCCGTCAACATCGCTCTCGGCCGCGCCGCGACGGACACCTGCACCGCGATAGACACCGACCGCGACGGCGACGTCAGCATCAGCGAGCTCGTCGCCGCGGTGAACCGCGCCCTCCGCGGTTGCTGAGCGGCAACCGAGTCCGCGCAGCCGAATATTCATGAATCGGCGATGGCGAGCGATGCCGAGAGCGAATCGGTTCGATGGAACGGCAGCGGCAGATCAGCTGCGCAACACCCTCCCCGCCCGCGCCGACGCGTCGTAGCGCTTTCCATCGACGATGTGACGGCCGTTGATGAAGACGTGGTCGATGCCGGTCGGAAAGGATGCCGGCTCCTCGAACGTAGCGGTATCGCGCAGGTTGGCCGTGTCGAGAACCACCAGGTCGGCGGCGCAGCCTTTGCGGACCCAACCCCGATCGGTCCATCCCAAGCGTTCGGCCGCTCCGCCCGTCATGCGGCGCACCGCTTCCTCGAGCGTAAACAGTCCCTCCGCGACGTAGGTGCTGAGAGCGCGCGGAAAGGTGCCGTAGCTGGCGGGGTTCTGATGCCCCGATTCGGTTACGAAGGTATCCGTCTCGAACAGGCAAAGCGGGTGTCGGAGGATCGCGCGCAGCGCGCTCTCGTCCGTCGCGTCGCCGCTGTACGTGTGAATCAACACCCGCGCCATGCGGTCGCTGTCGATCACCAGCCGGCAGTAGAAATCGAAGGGGTCCATCTCGACGCGGTCGGCCGCTTCGTCGACGAAGAGACCGTTCAAGTGGTTCCACCGGTCGACGTTGCAGTTCATGATCTGGATGTCGGTCAGGTTGAAACCGATCTGCTCGAACGCCATGTCCGCGAAGGCCTTCAACCCGGCGCGCTGCGCGTCGTCGGCAAGGACGGTTTCGAGCCGCGGCAGAATCTCGGGCGGAAACAGCACACTCGCTGTCGTGTTCCCGGCGGTATAGGGAAACGCGTCGAAAGCGGTATCGATTCCGCGCCGGTTGGCATCCTCGATCAGTCGGATGGCATCCTCGTGGCGAGCCCAGGTCCGCCGACCGACGAAAATGAGGTGGCTGATCTGCACACGGGCGCCGGAGGCGTCGCCGACCCTCAAGATCTCCTTGATCGCCTCGAGGTTGTGCGGCTCCGCGTTCGGATCGGTGTGAAACACAGGAGAGATCCAGCTGTACGCCTTCAGGTGCGACGTGAAGAGCTTGTTCTCCCGAGCCGCCCATCCGGCGAAGGCCGCGAGCTCGTCCTCCTGGGCGAAAATACCCGGCGGGTATCCCAAGCCGGTACTGACGCCGACGCAGCCGGCTTCGAGACCTTCGCGGGTCAGCCTCTCCATCCGCGCCAGCTCGCCGGAATCGGGAGCCGCCGGATTCAATGAGCCGGTAACAGCGGCGCGCACCGATCCATGCCCGACCAGTTGCGCGACGTTGAGGGTCACGCCGCCCCTCTCCAAGCCATCGAGGAACTCCGCGGTGGTGGCCCAGCGCAAGTCGATCGCGCCATCGCGAATCAGGCGGCTGGCATCCATAGCCGCGCCGCGGTTGACGTCCGTGACCGGCGCCGGACTGAAACCGCAGTTGCCACCGACCAGCGACGTCATGCCCTGGCGAACAAAGGGCTCGACCAGCACGCCGTGGTCCGCGTCCGGCAGCAGCCAGTCGGTGTGCGAATGGATGTCGATAAATCCGGGAGTGATGACCTTTCCCGAGCAGTCGACGGTCCGCTCGGCCTCGAGCTCCGTGAGGTCGCCGACAGCCGTGATCACACCGTTGTCGATCGCAACATCGGCCCGCCGCCGCGGCACACCGCTGCCGTCGACGACATCCCCACCACTGAGCTTCAATTCGCAACCCATGCGTCTCCTCCGTTTTCGTACCGCGGACGTCTTTATGGTTGGGAGATTTGACGAAGCTGCCGAGTATCGGACGGCGCGCGGTCAACGCGGCCGAGGCATGACGGGAATCTTTACTCCGCCGATTCCGGCTCCGCAAAGAACGGGACACTGGTACTGGACGGAACCGCCGAAGGGATTCGTAATCGAGCGGCGTCAGCGGTCGCCACCGCGACCACTCCGAGGCGGCGGCCGGGAGACCCAGATGCCCGGCCTGCGCATGTCCACGAGCGGGTGGTATTCCTTTCAGCCGTCATCCACCCGTGAATCCGGAGGCGCTGTGGACCACAGGTTGATTCCCCCGACTTCCGAAAATTCCCGTTGCCGGGGTGTTGCCGGGGTTGCTAGAGAGCGATGAATGAGCGATCTCGCCGCCCCCTCCACGCGAGGCGAACGGCCGCGACGTCCCTGGCTTGCGGCGGTCCTGAGTCTGATCACCCCTGGCTTGGGCCATATCTATGCCGGGAAGCCGTGGCGAGGTGTCTTTGTGTGGAGCGTCTATCTATTGATCAGCGCCGTGTACCTCTTGTTGCTGGCGAGGTCGGTGAGTCAGCTCCCACGGGGTAATCCGTGGGCTGTTTGGTATGTGTACGGTGGCGTTGCGAGCTCATGCACCGCGTTGGTTCTCATCGCGATCGATGCTGTGCGTGCCACCCGTGCAGCACGGAACGCGCCTCGCACTCGCCTGGAGCGTTGGTACGTATACGTAGTTGCGATCGTGGTAGCGACTGAGGCTGCGGCGATCCTACCGACCTCTCTCCGACAGAACTCGGTGCAGGCGTTTTGGATGCCGTCCGCATCCATGCAGCCTACGATACAGACCGGGGATCATATCTTCGTGGACAAGCAAGCGTATGCGGGAGGACAATTGCCCGATCGGGGTCACATCGTGGCATGTACGAACCCATCGAGCCCCGATATCGAACTGGTGAAGCGTGTCGTTGCGATTGCCGGCGATCAATTGGAGATTCGCGATCGGAAGCTCTACGTCAATGGCCGCCCCGTCGAGGAACCGTATGCACACTTCGAAGAGCCCCTCCAGCGGTCCAGCAAGCGCGACCGCCTCGAAGTGATCGTCGTTCCAGATGGCAGTTTCTTTGTCATGGGAGACAACAGGGATCGCAGCTACGATAGTCGATTCTGGGGCTTCTCGCGTGTCGATGGGTTGATCGGACGGGCGACATTCATCTACTGGTCGCGCAACGAAGGATGGCCGCGATGGGAGAGAATCGGGCGCTGGGTGGAATGACGCTCTAGACGACGCGGAGTACGCTGAGCTGCGTTGCACCGCCGGACTCTTATCGTCGCCGGCAAAGTCGGGGCGGCGTGACGAGCAGATCAGCTGCTCGCGCCGCGGGAACCCGAGTCGCGCAGCCACGCCGTCAGCACCTGACACGCAAGATCGAGGTTGCCCATCTGGCAGTGCTGGTCGGCGTGTTCAGCTTTCGTAAACGTACGCACCGTCACCGAGCGCGCGGCGGTCAGGAAGGCTGAGACACCCAACTTCAACGCGAACGATGCGCCTCCCCCTCCAGCCGCCTCTGTTAGCGATCGGGAGACGCGGCCACCGCACGATGTAAGTCTGGGTGATGTGGCTAGCGTCGAGGTGTACAGGCACTCGATCGCGCACCGATCCGCGTTTCCGCGGCCACCTACTGAAACACTACTTCGGCAGCTGTACCAGTCTCGGTTCCGCAGTCCGCTCAGGCGCAGTCGCGGAACACGCGGGCCGCCCAATCGCTGCCCTTGGCCTGCTCTCGATCCGTGCGGGCGCAGTACACGTCGATCGCGTGCACGCTGCCCACCATGCTGAAGAATCGGCGCCGGTAGTCGCGCACCGCCCGCAGCCAGTACCCGCTGTTGATGCCGACCCGCCGCAGGGTCCGCACACTGCCTTCCGGCAGCACCGGACCCGGCTCCGGTCCGCGCACCGCCGCTCCGGTGGCCTCGAGCAGCTCAACGTAGTCGCCGAGAGTCAGCGGCAGTAAGGCCTCCGCCTCCTTGATGAAGGCTCCCGAGGCCGAGAACGCCACCAATTCGGGGCGCCGCGGCGCGCTATCGGCTTGCGAATCCTGTCCCTCGTCTCCCTCGCCGCGTGGATACTCGCCAGCCGGAGGCCCGGCGTTCCCCATGCCTGTCACTTCCCCTGACCCCGTCGTTTCCGTCTTCTCCATGATAGGCCGTCGCTCGGAACCAGCGGCGGGCGGGAGCCCGAGGCGCTGTTGGATCGAGGTGAAGTCCGAATCCTCGAGGCTTGCGGCCAGATTGGCGCGGATGGGATTGAGATCGACGTAGCTCATGCAGGTGAGCAGCCCGGCCGTGTCGAGCAGGGCCTGGCTGCGAAAGCGCCCCTCCCAGAACCTGCCCTTGCAGTCGTCCTCGACGTTGGCGCGGCGGGCGATTGACTCGTTCAGGCAGCGCATGAACCAGCTCACATCGTACAAGCGGGCACGCCAGAGGCGGACGCGGTCGGCCGCCACCGACGGGGGCAGCTCATGCCAGAGCGCGGCGGCCCCGGGGAACAGCCTGCCGTAGCGCTCGACGACTTCGGTCTCGCTCCAGGCCCGGGCGCCAGCGGAGTCGACGCGCAACACGAGATGGAAGTGGTTGCTGAGGACCGCGTAGGCACAGATCTGGACGGCGAACACATCGGTGAGCTCGGCCAACTTCTCGACGATCCATCCCTTGCGGTGATCGAAGCACTGGCCGGTGACGCGGTCGCGGCCGCAGAGAAAGGCGCGGCGCACGCAGCGGCTGATGCAGTGGTAGTAGGGCGTCGCCTCGATGTCGATCTGCGTGTATCGCGGCTGGGCCACGGGGCGATTATGCCCGTGCGTAGATTATCTATCAACTAGCTTATCCATCTATTTCACGAACACCTGCGTGTCAGGAGAATAAGCTGGAAGCGTTTTGCCAACATGGGTATCCCGAACGATCCGAAACAAACCCTACGGGTATCTGGACTCCTGGACCTGGAACATCCGAACGGATCCCACCATGGGTGTCTGGAACATCTCCACCAGGGGTATCTGGACTCCTGGACCTGGAACATCCGAACGGATCCCACCATGGGTGTCTGGAACATCTCCATGGGTGTCCGGAACATCTCTCTCCATGGGTGTCCGGAACATCTTCCCATCCGGAACATCTTCTCCATGGGTGTCCGGAACATCTTCTAACGAGGTTTTGACTGGCTTGGCGGTCCGCGTCATGGTGCCCTCCCCATCATGGACATATCCGTCGTCTTTCCGCTGATCTTCGTCCGCGGTCCGATCCGAAAATGCATTCTCAGCTGGACGAAGAAGCAGAAGCTCGACCGGAATCGCTTCGAGGTCGTGTTTGTCTCACCCGGAGACGCTCCGGCGGCGGAAGAGCTGGTGCGGGAGTTGATGGGTCCACACGATCAACTGGTCTTTGCCGACACGCAGAACCTCTACACCCTCTACGACCGCGGCGTCCGCGCATCCCGCGGGCGGATCGCGTTGATCACCGAGTCCCACTGCATGGCTTCACCGCGCGTCCTGCGCGACGTCGTCGATCACTTCGAGCGCACCGGGTGCGCGGCCCTGTGCTGCCGGGTGGCGACCCCGAAGAACGACGGCTACCTGGCCGACATGGAGGGCATTCTGTTCGAAGAGGAAGTGGAGGTGTGGGGCGCGGAGGGGCACTGGCGCAGGGTCCACGAGCGCGGCTTCGCCATCCGTCGCGACGTGTATGCCGAGCAGGGAGGATTCCCTCATCAGTACGGTTGGTTCTCCGGCCGGGCCTTCGCCGCGCAGCTGCGTGAGGCGGGTATCGACGTCGACTACGTGCGCGACATCGTCGTCTTGCACTACAACTCGACGCGCCTGAGCGACATCGAGGAAGGCTCTCGGTCGTTCGCGTACGGCGAGCTGCGGTTTCGCCAACACGCGGACCCCGCCGTCGCCGAGCGCTACTTCGGCAGGGTGACGGAGCTGGAGGAACGCGAGGAGCTGCGCCCCGCGGTCGCCCGCACATGGTTGCGCGCTCGCCGGTGGCGGCTTCCGCAGCTGCGCAGCGGCGGGCTCCGCGAGTTGGCGGAGCACTGCCCGACTGCGCTGTTCGGACTGCACTGGCAGATCGCCAAGGCGCGTCTGCGCGTCTGGTACGGCCTCGCGCGGTTCGCGGCGCTTCGACCATTCGGCCCGCAGGCCGGCATCGAGGCGTTTCGCGACCTGTGGCACAAACGGATGGTCCGCTACCATCGCCTCTGTTACCTGCGCGACGAGTTCCTCGACGCGGCGCCCGAGCCCGCGGGACACTTCGATGCGGCGCGACACCGCGGCTTGGTGCGCTTTCACGCGCTGGAGCGACGGGACGAAATCACCTGGCGTTGGTCTAAACCGACCTCGGCTATTCGATTCCGCGCCGCGACGCCGCGCCCCGCGACTCTGACGCTGTCGGCGGCGGCGTTGGGCGATTCCCTACCGCAGCGCGGGCTCGCCCTGTTCCTCGACGGCCGACGGCTACTACCACTGGAGTTCTCGAACGACGGCTATCGGGTCACCGCCGATCTGCGCGACCAACCTGCAACCAACGCGGTGCGAACCCTGGCCATAGTCTGCGATCCGCTGCGCGCGCCAAGCGACCCGCGCGCCCTCGGCATCCCCCTGCGCTCGCTCGAGGTCGCATAGCAGTCCGTCGGGAATCGGAATATCTGGACGATGTCCCGCTGTTTGCCGGCGAAACGCGGGACGCCGGACTTCACTGATGTGTATCGAGCCGGTGGCCACTCAGGGAGGGCTCTGCCGCATGAGGTCGAAGAGTCGGCTCGGGGGTCGGCGCTGCCTTCTCGCGACCTGACAATTCGCGGCCACGTTGGTACTCCACTTCGGCCTCGTCTTTACGCCCGGCCGCGCGCAATACCCCGGCGAGCGAATAATAGGTCGAAACGCGCGGCTCGATGGCGGCGGCGCGCCGATACGAAAGGATCGCTTCCTCGTAAGCACCGAGCCGCGCTTGGGTCAGCGCGCGGTTGCGATGTACCACGGCAAGGCTCGGGTCGAGCGCGACGGCGGCGTCATGTTCCGCGGCGGCCTCGTCGAGCCGGCCGAGTTGGTTGAGGGCGTAGCCGAGACCGCTATGCGCCTCGGCACTCGGCTTCCCCTCGATCGCCTTGCGGTAGTGTAAGGCGGCTTCCTCGTACTGACCGTCCTCGATCAACATCGAAGCCAGGTTCATCCGCGGAGCGGCGCAGGTCGGGTCAAGCGCGAACCCCTTCTCGTAGCTCTCCCGTGCGAGATCCTCGCGGCCGAGGATATCTTGGAGCAGGCCGAAGTCGGCGTAGATCTCGCAACGCGGCTCGATGGAAAGCGACCGGGAGAAGTGCTCCCCAGCTCCTTTGAGATCGCCGAGTTCGAGAAGCGCGAGGGCCAGGTTGTTGTGGGTCTTTGCGTCTTCGGGCGACACCGCGAGCGCGCGCCGGTACTCGGTCACGGCCTCGCCGGGCCTGCCGGTCTGGAAGAGGGTCCATCCGAGCGCGGCGCGCAGTCCCGCATCGTCGGGCGCCAGTTCGAGGCCTCGGCGAAAGGAGCGTTCCGCGCCCACCTGGTCGCCCGTGCGCTGGTTGGCGGTACCCGCCCGCAGGTAGGAATACGGATCGAGGAATTGCTCTCGGATCTGGACGATCGCGTCGCCGGGGAGGTTCACGAACTCCGGTATATTGCCCGCGCGGTCCGCGGCGGTGAACCGCTCGAGGACGACCGGCGGCGTATCGTTTCCCTCTTCGTCGATGTGCGTCAGCCAAAGCTGTGTGTAGGGGCCGTTCTGTTTCGAAGAGAACACCAACCATCGACTGTTCGAGGACCAGCTGTGCCACGAATTCATGCGCTCGGTATTGTGGCGCAGGCGGCGCGCTTCGCCGCCTGCCGTCGGAACGATGTACAGCTCGCTGTCCAGACGCAGCAGCATGTAGTCCTTCGACTTCGTGAAGACGATCCATTTCCCGTCGGGTGAATACTTCGGGAAGTAGTTGCTCATCCCGTTGTTCGATGCCCCCTCGAGCGGCGTCGCCTCACCGCCCTTCCCTTCGTTGAACGGAATTCGGTAGATGTCGTAGCGGAACGGCTCGCCATCCTTGGTGAATTCGCTCACGTCGTCGAAATCGAGCAGGGCCTCTTTGTTCCGTTCGAGCTCCTCCGACTGATGGGCGTCGGTGCGGGCGAACAGGATCTCTTTGCCGTCGGGGCTCCAAACCGGATTGGTCTGGACGTAGCGCGGGTCGTCCGCGCCGGGCAGTGCGAAGAACTCGTCCGTCTCGCGATCGAAGACGACCAGAATGCCTTTGATGGGGAAGAAGAGCTGCGAGATCATCAGGTCGTCAATCGCGACGAAGACCGAGCGATCCTTCACGGTGCTGATGACGTACCGGCCGTCGGGCGACACGCGCGAGAGCAACCCGAACGTGACGTCGCCATCGTCGCGGCGGTAATCCGACCAGGTGATGATACTCTCGTCGTTCATCACCATTTGCTTCGCGACCGGCAGGAGTCCGTAGCCGCCCTTGTCGTTGCCGTAGTCGACGTCGAGGCCGAGCACGCTCCCGTTGTCGGCGAACGAGTGGCAATTGCCGCAGACAGGCAGGTTCTCGAGGACCACCGGCGGCCCTTCTTCCATGTCGATCGTGCCGTACCGCCAGCGGATCTTGGCAGGGTCGCGTACCGCGTCGAGGAAGGGCAGCGGAACCTCGCGGTAGAAGAGGGAATCGCCGACCGGCTCGCGCGCCGTGTGCAGCGTGATCTCGGCGGGTGGTGTCGCGGCCGAGGCGGGCTCGGCGCCGACTGAAAACACGACTCCGCGATCGACCGATCTCCGCTTGACCTCGTCCCACTCCGCACCACCGGGCCGCCAGCTCGGCTCGGACGTGAGACCCGACGCGATCTCCCGGCCTTCCTGATCGCGCAGGCGAGCACGCCACGGTCCTGCGGCCTGGTCTCCCGCACGCCAACGGAAGGTGGGAGCGATGATATCGGGCGGGAAGACCGATCCGTCTGCTGGATAGACGATTTCGAGTCTGGTGTCGGGAGGCGACTGTCGCGGTTCGGAGCTCTCGACTCCGCCCGCCGGGGCCATGCTCAGCGCGGCGCAGAGGGCCAGACTCAGCAGACAGTGATGTAGCCTCATCTCAGTACGCGGAGGAGAAACCCCGAGGGAAGGTCCGCCGAGGTCTTCTCGGCGCGCCCGCCGACCGCGGGTCGGGGGCTCGATCCTCAGCGGTTTTCGCTGGAGGATCGAGCCGAACCCGCTCGATGATCTCGACGACCGCGACTGGTGCGTCGCGGACGGCGTCAGAAGCCGGGAAAAGGAGGACAGCTTTCGGCCTGGATCCCGTCTTCACCGTCTGCGCCGACATTGGTGTCGTACGTATTGTCCGCCATGCAGTTCCCCGTACCCTCACCCACGACGACGATCACATCGCTGGCAAGTTCTCCGAAGGGGGTGTCGGGCGGGTTCATGCCATTGCCTGTGATCGTGTTGCCGACGATCGAATTGTCGTCCGGCGCGCAATCTTCATCGGTATCACCGGTCACGAGGCAGAAGTCGACCAGCACCAACCCAGCATAGTCGTTGTCGACGAACGAGCTGTCTTCTACCCAGGTGCGATCATGACCCGCGATCAGCATGCCGGTACCCGTCGGGAGCTGCCCGACCAGGCCGCCCGAAACCGGGTTCGGGAGATTGTTTTCGAAGACGTCGCTGTTGGTGAACAGCACGGACTCGCTTCGATAGCCGAAGGCGAGGTCCACATCGTCGCCGAGGCCGGAGGCGAGCGGATGGGTGAGGGCGATTCCGACGACGTTGTCGAAGGCCGTGATATTGTCCACCTCGACACCCTTCGAAACGTTGACCTGCAGGCCGATGGGCGCCCCATACACTTCGTTGTCGATGACGCGGATATCCTCGGAGCCCGATACCCACATCGCGCTGTCGAGGCCTCCGAACGCGGTATTGTCTTGCACCAGACCCTGTGCCGAGAGCTGCGGATAGATGCCGACATGGTCGGCGTTGCCGACGATGTTGTTGCGGATCTCGAAGTTCCGCACATAGAGGGTCCAGATCCCGTTAAACAAACCATCGATCGTGAAGCCTTCGATCAGGATGTCCTCGATGAAGGCGTCGGCCGTGCCGCGCACCCAGATCCCTTCGGTGTTGCCGGGGCCGGGCAGGATCTTCACCTCGCCATCCTCGTTGAGGCCGATGAGCTGCAGAGACTTCTCCACGAGAACGGCGGCCTGGCCGCCATGGGTCTCGACGTACTCGCCCGGCATGACCTCGATACGGCTTCCCGGCGCCGCGGCGTCAACGGCGGCCTGGATCGACTCCCCGGGCCGGACGGTGATGGTGTTGGAACTGCCCGAATCGTCATCGTTGCCACAACCGATGCCGACCGAGAGGAGAGCTAGCGCGAATACGAGTCTCTTCATGCCCTGGGTGCCTATCATCGAAACTCCCGACTTTCAAAGACCCGGCTAGCCCGGACTAGGTGGATGCGACTGCGCCCTTGGCGCCAGAGTTGCGCCTGTGCCAAGTTCGGACGTGGGCGCGAGGGCTACCGGGGCCCTGTTCTGGGAATTTGGGGTTGGTGGCGTGATGCACTTTTGCAGCTTGGATCGGGATTCGTTCTCCGAGGCGTACCTCACGGTCGCGGCGGGGGGTGGTGCGGCGCCGCGGCAGGAGGCGGCGGCGCTTTACGAGCAGATGGCCCAGGTCGTCGCCGAAAGAGGCATCCAACCGATTCAGGAGAAGATCTACGGTCCGATCGCCGAGCGCGAACCGGTGTTGGCAACCCGGCGTGCCGTCCTGCGCAACGCCGGCCTGGAAGCCGATCTTCCCTGCACGTACATCGACGGTCGACCGGGCGTCACGCGTGACGTCACCGGCCTACAGCTGTGGGGCGTCATACCCAAGCCTGGGAGTGGGGTCACCGTTGCGACACGGCAGCACGGAGACTCGGTGACAGGTCGCGTCATCCGTGGCAGCGACTTCGAGATTCTCCACCTCTCCCACCTCGTCGGCGGCCGGGGCACCGGTGTTCGGCAAGCCGACGCGATGTTCCGGCAGGCCTCGCGGGCGCTACACGAATACGACCTCAGCTATCGAAACGTCGTCCGGACGTGGATCTACCTGGACCAGATCCTCGCCTGGTACGACGATTTCAACCGGGCTCGCTCCGACTTTCACGCGGACGTAGGCATCGACGGGCGCATCGGTGGAACGCCCTTCCCCGCCAGCACGGCGATCCAGGGCCGCTGCGGCGAGGACGCCTGCCGAATGGATCTGCTCGCGGTTCGCGCGAGAGAAGGTTCGAGCGTCGACATCCGACCGGTGCTCGGGAGTCGCCGGCAACGCGACGCTTTCCTCTACGGCTCCGGCTTCGCCCGCGCCATGTCGCTGGGCATCGAGGGGCGCCGTACCCTGTTCGTCTCCGGCACCGCCAGCATCGACCTCGATGGACTCACCGCCCACCCCGGCGACAGAGAGGGCCAGACGCTTCAAACCCTGCGCAGCATCGAGGCGCTGCTCGACGAACAGGGAGGAAGCCTTCGCGACATCGCCGTCGGAACGCTCTTTCACAAGGACGAAGAGACGCTCGTCACTTATCGCGCCATCGCGGAGCGGCTGGGATTGGCGGATCTGCCGCTCATTCCCGTTCAATCCGACGTCTGCCGGCCGGATCTGTTGATCGAGATCGAAGCGGTCGCTCTGCTGGCCGGTTGAGTCGTTGGTTCGTTTACAACTGCCCGGAGCGCGTTGACGCCGGTGACACACCGGTGTTACACGTTGGCCGGAGGGGAGCCGCTGATGCCCACAACGAAAAAACGGATCAACATCACCGTCGACGACGACGTTTACAAGGCGCTCGAACGTCTCTCCGGCAAGCGCGATCAGTCCATTGCCGGGGTCGGATTGAGCTTGATCGAAGAAGCACTGGAGTATCAGGAGGATCTCCACTTTTCCCGCGTCGCCGACGAACGGCTTGCGAAAAAGGAAGCACGCATCGCTCACGACAAGGCCTGGGATTGAAGTACCGCATCGAGTATTTGGAGAGTGTCGTTCGGGACGACATTCCCAAGCTATCAGCGACCGCGAAGCGACGTATCCGTGCGACGATCGATCAAAAGCTGGGCTCCCATCCTGTCGAGTTCGGCAAACCACTGCGATACAGCTTCAGAGGAGCACGCAGGCTGCGGGTGGGTGACTACCGAGTCCTCTATACGATCGAGCCGCCGGATGTCGTGGTCATCGTCAAGATCGGCCATCGGCGCGACGTCTATGAGGAATAGGCGCGGCGGCAATGTTGGGTCCGAATTCAAGGAGGGGGCAATGAACGCCACGAACCAGAAGCGAAGCGCCGAGCCTGGGAGATCGACGCTGTCGGGCGAGAGCCCGCTTCGTTTCTCGCGAATCCGGGTGTCGTTCGTGCTGGCGCTTCTGGTCGTCGCAGCGGGATGTGGCGACGACAGCAGCAGTGGTGGTGTCGAAGGCCTCGCCTGGCCGACGACGGAATGGCGTGTCGAGGCGCCCGAGGCGCACGAGATGGACGCCTCGGTGTTGGACGGCGCCCGCAGCTACGCGTTTCAGGACGGGAAGAACACCCAAGGAGTCGTGGTCGTTCGAAACGGCGTGATCGTCGGCGAGTGGTACGAGGAAGGCCGCGATGAGAACTCGTTCGCAACGAGTTGGTCCGTCGCCAAGAGTTTCACCAGTGCCCTGATCGGCATCGCCATCCACGAGGGGTTGATCGAGAGCGTCGACGTTTCGATGTCCGAATTCCTTCCCGAGTGGACCGGCACAGAGAGAGAGGAAGTCACGCTGCGCGACGTGCTCTCGATGGCGTCCGGCCTGAAATGGAGCGAGAGCTATGACCCTGAAGATCTAGTGAGCTCCGACATCATCCAGATGATCCTCCTGAGAGAGGACCACCTGGACTACGCGGCATCACGACCGCTCGAGTTCGCACCCGGTAGCCGGTGGAACTACTCGAGTGGCGACACCATGCTCCTCTCGGGCGTGCTCGAGGCGGTGACCGGCGGCAACGCCGGTTCGTACGCCCGCGAGAAGCTGTTCGACCCGATCGGCATGTCGCCGGTCGAGTGGTGGACGGACGCGACCGGCCAGACTGCGACGTACTGCTGTATCGATACGCCGGCGCGGCAATTCGCGAAATTCGGGTTGCTCTATCTGCGTGGCGGCGAGTGGGCGGGCACCCAGGTGGTACCACGCGATTGGGTCACGACCTCGACGTCGCCGAGTGTCGTCCCCTACTACGGCCATCAGTGGTGGCTCGACGAGACCCCGGGCGGTCGAGAGGTGTACAGCGCGCAAGGCCACGACGGGCAGTACATCTACGTCGTACCCGAACTCGATCTCGTGGTCGTCCGCACCGGCCACTACGACAAGTACCCGGGCGAGCCCCGCGCCGACCCATCTCTCTGGTCGCTGCTGCCCAGCGACGGCCTCGTCGAGGGTCTGGGTAGTGTGCCGCCAGATCGCTGGAGCGACGACGAGTTCCTCGCGCCAATCGAGGCTTCGATCGGTTGCTCTTCTTCTTCCCGAAGCTCTGGGCCTTCAACATCTGGTTCGGACCGCGGCCGTTGCACCGGCTAACGGCTTCGAACCCTCCGGGTTCACGGCGGCCTGCAGGAAGGTGGCCCTCTTCCAGTCGTGTCCCGCCAGCCGACTAGTGGGTACACGACAGCTTGGCCGGACGGTTACCGAGGACACGCGACCGGTGAGACGAGGAGTCGTTCCGGATACGAGGAACCGCGGGGCAGGTCGAAGGCGCCGAGAGCTTTGCCGCTGCGTGAGCTGATGACGTGAACCTGTTTCGAGTTCCCGAGGATCAGGTACAGTCGCGCACCGTGAGGTGAGACCGCGAAATCGAGGATCTTCTCATGCCGCGGCAAGGCGCTCTCGAGTCGCAGAGTTTCTCCTTCGAAGGCGAGGATCTGCTGCACCGGCCTCGTCGTAGCCGGCAGGCGCTTGGCCTCGACCCGGGCGAGGTTGCCAAGTTTGTGGTAACTCTGCTCGGGCGGACCGCCAACGACGTAGACGCGTTCATCTCGCGCGGCTCTCATCAGACCATAGCTGGTAGTCACGCTCGGCAAGAGGCCTCGGGCAACCAACACGGTCCCGCTTTCCGCATCGATGCGTGCGATCTGCCGACGCTGCGTCGTCGCATAGACGGCACTCCGGTCCGAGTTGGTCTCGAGTTGGCCAACGCCGTGCACGTTGATTGGCCGTTCGCTTCCAGGTTTGGCCGTGTCGAGAATCATCAGCGAGCGGTCACCTTTGGTGATCGAGACGAAAAGCAGCCGCGAGTCTGACACGGCGGTCTCGTACGGCCGTTGGGCGGGGATCTCGCCGGCGATCGTCAAGCTCTTGGGATCTAACAAATACATCGCCTCCCGCGAGCTCCAGACCACGTGGCCGCTCGAGTGGCCCGTCGTCACGACATAGGCGGGCCGCTCTGGAAATGTCGCGATGCTCTTTCCCTCTGCGAGGTCGACGACCTCGACGCCGGCGTCGGTCCAGGCGATGAAGATTCGCTGAGTCGCAGCATCGAGGGCCCAACCATTGAGCCCGGCGTGGAATCTGCCGGGCATCGATATACGCCGCGGACCCAATGGAATCGTGCCGCGGTGCGATTCCGTCGCGAGGTCGAAGAAATGGATACGGCGACCGATGGTGAAGAGGCAGCCGCTCTCTTCGGGTAGTTCTTCCGTGGAGGCGACCAAGGAAGGTCTCGGCGTGATCGAAGCTAACGGAATGACGATCGCCGCGGTGACACCCCATAGCGAGAAGGCGGGGAGGTAGTGGGCCGCGAAGGCCGTCGCCGCGTGTCTCTTCCGGTCCCGGAAACGAGGTAGCCAACAGATGAGCGTGCCGGCGAGGAAGGTGAACAGGACCAGGTTCGTTCCAAGCACGATCGCGCGAGTTGGAGTGAGGCCGATGCTCCAGATGCGTACGCCGATGCGGAAGAGTGCGAAGCAGTCGATGAGCATTGCCGTCGTCACGAGTGCCGCGGTAAACGAGTCGGCCAATACGTGGCCGTGTCGCCGGGTGGCGACGGTTCCGAGCAGCACGAATGTGACGATGACCAGAGTGCTGTTGCAGACGGTCAATAAATGTTCGCCGAACACCGATCGCTCTGGCTGCCCGGCTATCGCGATCAGGAACGGCACCAGCGTGAGCAACAACAACGGGGTGAACGCAACGCCGACCTTACCCGGAAGAGCGACGATGCGGCTGTCGTTGCCGGAGAAGATGATATGCAGAGCGACCAGCGGCGTTGCGACGATGCCCCAGGGTACGATCCACGAAATGTAGAGCTCGATCAGATCGATATCGGCGGCGGTGAAGACGAACGCGGTGAAGCCGGTCAGCGCGATGCCGGTGGTGAGGATCACCAGCGCGACCACGGCCGTCGCGAACACCAACTCGAGGAAGGCCAGGCGGGTTTCGGCATCTACTCGAAGGGTTCCCGAGTAGGAGTAGAGGCAGAGTCCTCCGAGGACGGGCACCATGTGAATCTTCGCCAAGACCACGAGATCGGGGTTCTGGAACGGAAGAAACGACAGCAAGTTCTGGTGGGCGCCGAGGATTGCGAGCGCGGCAAGAACAGTAGCCATCGCGAAGCGGCTCGAACGCCGAGCCCATGCGATCAGAATTGTCGTCGGGCCGAGCAGCAACAGGGGGAAATTCGTCTGGTAGAACCAGTCGGCCGGAATCGCATCGGCGAAGCTGGGTAACTTGGCAAGCAGGGTCGCCGCAAACGACAACGCCAACATCCGAGGTAGCGAAGTCCTGGGCCGGACCTCCGATCCGCCGACCACCGTCGGTTGTGCGGCCGCGCTCATTGGGCACCAACTGTCGCAGCGGTGAGGTTGGGGTACTTCATGTCTCTGTCTCCCGATTCTGAGTGTCGGGGATCGTGACCGAAGAGGTAGGCAAAGCTGTGGCGCGATCATTGTGATCCTGTGACGACTCGACGACCGGCTTGTGTAGTGACTCGTCGAGCACGTCGTCGCAGTCCGTTGACAAACCGGCGCGAGAGCGAAAACGAGGATTCACGGCCCGGTGCGTGAAACTAGCGGGAGTCTTTCAATCGCAGTGCTGGACGCGAGAGGAAGAGACCACCTTCAGGCAGGCTTCCGTGAACCCGGAGGGTTCGCAGCGGTTAGCCGGTGTTTGAGCGAAGCGATACCGGTCCTGCGACAGAAGCGTGCCCCGCACCCCGACAGGGGTGCCAGATATCAATCCGACAGGATCACTGGCTGGCAAACCGCAATCCAGAAGGCCGCCCGAGCTTGAAGGCGCACGACTTGCGCCCGCGCGTTCTTGTGCCCGGGCGGATCATCACTCTGGACAATCGCTTAGCGCGCAGTTCTACTCCCACCGCCATGCGGACACCGGCGGCGATGTCCCGAACGCTGCTCGCGTTCGTGCTTCTGGGTCTGGTGGGATGCGTCCCGAGTCCGGGCCCGTTCCATCTGGCCGCGGTCGACGGGCAATTGATCGACCAGGAGAGCCGGAAGCCAATTGCGGGCGCACATATCTTCCAAATCTATCGCGGGGCGGGTGCGCCGGGAGCCGATCCAAACGTCTATCACGCGCGATGGACGCAGACCGACGCGCGCGGAGGCTTCGTGTTCGTCTCGCAGATCGCTCCCACGGTGAGGATGTGGATTCTCAAGACCTACGGTCCCCGCTACGACTTCTATCATCCCGAGTACGGACTCGTGCGCGGGCCCACGACGGAAGAGGCCGCGGTGGTGCTGGAAGGATCGCTCGATCAGGCTGACCAACGCCGCATGGACCTGCAGGTGTTCTGTAGCTCCACCGACGACGACCCGGCGAGTCGGCGCCTGCGCGCGATCGCATGTCCGCGTCCACGCGGAGACTGAGCCGTTTTTTTTGTTGACACGGCGAAAGCATCTTCGCTACAGCGTCGGGCATCGTTGGTCGTTCTTCGAACGGCCTTGGGGGAAAGTCGGACAGTGCTGCGCGTTGGGAAGCACGTGGTCTTGACGACGCAGTCATCGGAGAGGAGATGCGCATGCGTACGTCAGCCATCGCACAACGTGGCCCCATCAGTCTCACGGCCTTCTTGTTCGTGCTCGCACTCGCGACGGTCGCGAGCGCCGGCAAAGGGGGCGACGACGCGGGTACCTGCGTCAACGCCTGCGGCGGTTACGGCAGGGGCAACAACCTGAACAGCTGCTACTGCGACTCGTCCTGTGCCAGCTACGGCGACTGCTGCGCCGACTACCAACCGGTGTGCAACGGCAACACCGGTTGCACGCCGAACTCGAACGGCCGCTACATTCTGCACATCGGGGGGATGTGCTCACAGGGCTGGAACGACACGCTGTCCAACAAGTCGGGGTACACCAGCATCGACGTCAAGGCGGTCCAGACCAATCACAGCGGTCTGGCCGACGGCAGCCACACGGTGGGGATTTACCTGAATAGCTGCTGTACGGGGTCGAACCTCTGCTACGTGCTCAACTACAGCGGCGGTGACAACATCGTCGGACATCGCTTCGCCAACTCCTCGACCAACTGGAACATCACCTGGGTCGGCACGTCCGGCGGCGCGGGCGGCGGCAGCGAGCTGTCCGGAAACTCGCTGGCCGACACTTTCGGCCCCTGCGACTACGCGGGCCACCTCGGAGTGAGTGAGGCGCGGAACAGCTACAACCACAACGACACCAACAACGAGGCCGTGTACCACATCGGCGGCTACGACGGCTGGTGGTACAGCTCGTGGTTGTTGCCCGGTGAGGACGACGGCGCCGTGGCGTACCACTCCGCCGGGGCGATCACCAGCAACGTGTCGACGAGCAACCTCTGCACCGGCCCCAAGTTCACGAACCACGTAATCGCCTGGACCTGCTCCGGCTACGACCTCGATCACTACGAGATGAAGACGAAGTTCATGTCCACGATGGGTTGGTAGAGGGGAGGACCCGTTGCGTTCCCGACGCGCCTGGTGGGTCGTTGGAATCGTCGCCGTCATGGTCGCCCTCGCACTCTTCTGGGTGCGAGGGCGGTCAGCCGAGCGTGACGGAGTGACAGGGCAAGTGGCCTTGGCCAAACCCCCTCCGCCGCCCGAGGCCGAGCCGCAGCCAACACAGCGCGTCGCCGAGAAGGGGTCTGAGGAGGCGTCCGCGGAGGCGGAGGCGGAGCCGATCGCCGAGCCCGAGCGGGAACTCCCCCCGCAGATCCAACGCTATCTCGATGCCAACGTCTATCCGCCGACGTCCGGGCGCTTGACCGCGGAGGCAACGGATCTGTTGTACCCGAATCAGCGGTACGAGAAGCGCAGACCGCTCGACGAAGATGGGGACGGCACGTTCGTCTTCACGGCCGATCGCTACTACTACACCGGCGACGAGGTCGCGCTGGTATGGCTCGAAGTCCTGGACGGCGAGCAGCCCGCCGACGTCGACATCCACCAGGCGACAGCTCGCGCCGAGGAGGAAGGCCGTCCCGGCGGGGCACCAGTCGACCTAGGACTGCAACAGTCCGACGGCGGTCGCTGGAGCACCGTACTGGATCTGGCGCAGGCCTTTCCGGACCACCACGGGACGATCTTGCTCGAGGTCGCTTTCCAGGCTGAGGGCGGAGAGATTCACAGCGAGGCTATCCGCATCTTCTCGACCCCTGTCGATCGGGTTCCCGCCCAGCTCAGTGGTGACTTCCGAGACTCCGTTGACGACGGCAGCTTACTGGTCGAGGTGGGCGTCGACGTGCGCGAGTCGGGCTTCTTCCGTTTCGACGCGAATCTCTACGACGGGAACGGCGAGCCGGTCGCGTTCGCGGTGTTCAAGGGCGACCTCGAGCCGGGAGAGAATTGGCTGCCGCTCGAGTTCTTCGGCAAGATCCTGCGCGACCAGGGGGCGACGGGTCCCTATTCCATCGAACAAATCCGCGGCTACCGCTATCTCGAGGGCCAGACACCGGACCGCGAGCAGCTGGTGGACAATTCGGTGACTCACCAAACCTCGCGGTACGACGCCGCCGTCTTCTCGGACGCGGTGTACACGAGCGAACACAAGGAGCGGATGGTGCAGCTCATGTTCGAAGACATTGCTGCCGGACGTACCCTCGACGTGCCGGACGTCGCCGCGAAGAGCGAGTGAGCCGCCCCCGGATTTTGAGGAGGCTTGTGGACAAGCGGATCGCCATCAGCGGACTGACACCCGCACGGCCGTTGAGAATCTCGGACTGCGTTTGTTGAAGACCGCTTGCAGCGGTCTCCTGTGTTTCAACGGACTGCTAGTCGCCGGCGCGCACCGTGGTCGTCGACACGCCGTCCTTGGTCACGCAGGTGATCGACTCGTTCTCGGTGTTGGTCGGGTAGTAGAAGGCGAAGAAGTTGCAGTGCTCGTTGGTATCGGTAAACGGGCCGAAGGCGTAGTCGAAGTCGTTCGGATTCTCCCAATAGCATTGCCACTGCAGGCCCTGTCCGGCGGCGAAGGGGAGCGGCGGACTGTGGACCTTGAAAAGCGGATCGTCGTACCCCTCGTGGAAGTATATCTCCTCGCCCTGCGTATCGTAGTCCCAGCGGAAGGTCTGGAAGCGGCGCCCGCGGAAGTGGTAGTGGCCGGTTTGCGCGATCATCTTGATCGCGTCGGGAAAGACACACTCGGCCGCCTTGGTCGGATTGGTGAAAGCGGGCACGAAGACGTCGCGATCTTGCCCGAACAGCGCGCCGGCGTGCGCGGTGATCGTGCCCGGGTCGGCGTCGTTGAGGTTCATCAGCACCTTGCCTTCGCCGCGCGTCTCCAGGGAGCCGACGTTGACGAAGTGCGTCTGCACCAGCAGCTGCTCACCGGCGCGGAACTTGAAGGCCACGCCCTCGGGCAGCTCCCAGTCGGTCTTGCGCAATTGGGTGGCGACGATCAGCGACCAGACGTCGAAATCGACGGCCATGTTGCACACCTCGGTGCTGTCGGGAATGTCGAGGCTGCTGTCGAAGGGCCGGTACAGGTGGATGTGATGGCTGCCGCCGGAGACGTTGATCTGGATGCGATTGACGTCGAGATCGATGTCCGACGGCAACTTGATGTAGTGGCAAGCCGTTTCTTCCTTCCCCAGCGGAACGGCAGCCGCGATGACCGCGATCTGCACACCGCGCAGCGGCGGTGGAAGAGTCACTTCGCCCTCCTTGCCGCCGCCGCCCAACGCCTGACCCTCGTCACCCGGAACGCGCCCCTCGGCGGGCGCACCCGCCTCGATCCACGCCCGCAAGACTTCGATCGTGGTATCGTCGAGCGGTGCGGAGTTGTACGGCATGGAGACGCCCTCGCCGGCCGCGAGACGGTCGGTGAGCTTGGCGAGGAGGAAGGAATGATCGGGCTCTCCGGGCATGACCCGCATCATGCCGCGGCTGGCAGCGTACGGGTTGGTCGGCAAGTGGTTGTGCAACTCATCCCACGAATAGCCGGCCTCGAGAATCAAGCCGCCGGCTTTGCCGACATTGCTGTGACAGGTGTCAGAGGAGCAGCTGACGTCGAATACCTCGGCTTGGATGCGCTGAAACGTCGCGATTTCCGCAATGGTCGGAGTTGGCACCGCGGTCTGCGTCGGTGTGGGAGTCGCCACGGGGTCGGATGCCCCGTCGTCGTCGCTGCCGCAGCCGACCAGGATGCTGGATCCTGCCGCGAACAGAATCCCGGCCCAGAAGCCCAGGTGTTTCCTCGACCGCGGTCGTCCCCACATCATGATCCCATCCTTGTGTTTCCAGCGTTCAGTAGTCGATCGGCGCTCCAAGTTGATGCTGGTCAGACAATGCCCTATAGCGGCACATCGGCTCCGCGACAAGGCGTTCGCCGACCTGCGTCGCCGACACCATAGCGGGTGAGCCGCGCCCGGTGCCATAGGTGAAGATGTTCATGCCATATCGCCCCGACAGGTGGCGCCGCGTTTGCGCCCTGGCGATCCTGCTTGCAGCCGCGGCGCCGTGCGGCACAGGGGCGCACATGCAGGCGGTCCCAGTCGAGGGCTGGGGACCCTTTCTGCCCGACACGGTGCCCTGTCTTCGCATGGTCAGCCGGGCCGTGCATGCCTGTTTCGACTCGGTGTTCGACCTCGAGGAGCGCTGCGCGGCGGCGCTGGCGCGCGGCTCGGCCTGCGATCGACGCGAGGTCGAGGCGGAGAGCGAGGCCGCGGCTCGCCGCATGCAAACGGTGCTCACCAGCGCCTGCCAGACCGGGCAGCTCACCGAGGTGGGATACTTCGGCTTCGGCGATGCCACGATCGACCTGCGCAACGCCTGCCTGGACCAGGCGCGGGCCGCGATCGCGACGGCGTACGCGCCACTGCGCGCGGCGACCGCTCCCCCGCCGGCGGCGCAGTGCATGGCGGCGAGTGCAGCCTACGGCCGCAGGATCACACGCTTCGTGCTCGAGCGTGCGACGCCGGTCATGGAGCGCATGGCCACTCTGGCCTTCCAACCGGCGGAGAAGACCGCCATGGTTCTCCATCTAGGCAGAGAGCTTGCCGCCACCAGGGCCCGCTGGATCGACGGTTTGTCGGCGGCGTGCCCGCAGTTCGTGAACGTATTTGGGCGCAGCCCCGAGAGCTTCGCGCGCACCATGAAGCAGCGCGCCGACTGTGTGCTCAGCAAGACGTACGTGAACAACGCCGTCAGCTGTCCGCCGCAGGAATGTGGGAATGGCGTACCGGAAGACGGTGAGGACTGCGACGACGGCAACCAGAACGATCTCGACGCTTGTCCCAATGACTGCGGCGTCAGCGGGTAGCGTTCCTCGCCCCTAGCAGCCCGTTGAAAAACAGACGCGCAAGCGAAAATGAGGATTTCGGCGTCAGGGCAAGGCGCGAAACCGGAGGCAAAGTGATGACTTTTGTTGAGGAGTTCGCAACGCAGCCATGACGCCGAAAGACCATTTGCAGCGCGTGTCCTGTTTTTCAACGGGCTGCTAGCGCGCGCCCGCGAGTGCGCCGGCGTCGCCGCAACCCAGCAGGGCGCTGGTCACGGCGTCGACCAACTCGTAGATGGTCACCGAGCCGTTGCCATTGCCGTCGGCGGCCTGGCATGACCCGACGGGCAAGTCGCCCAAGGCTACCCGAACGCTGCGCACCAGCTCGCTCACGGCGACGCTGCCGTTGCCGTCGCAGTCGCCGGTGCAGCCGCGCTGCAGTTGATTGAGGAGTGTCGAGAGGTCGCCCGAGAGAGCGTTGGCGCTCGTCAGATCGAAGACCCCGTCACCGTTCACATCCGCGGCGACGACCGCGACCGGCATCGCATTGGTTGCCAGGTTTCGCGGCGCGTCGAAGGTGCCGTCGCCGCGCCCGCGCAGCACCGAGAGAGTGTCGGCGAAGCTGTTCGCCGTGACCAGATCGAGCACGCGGTCGGCGTTCAGGTCGACCGCGGTCACCGCGCGGGGAAAAGCGCCTGTCGGTAGGATCGACCCGTTCTCGAAGGTGCCGTCGCCGCGCCCGCGCAGGATGAGAACCGCGTCCTCGTTTTCGGCTGCGACGGCAATGTCGAGCACTTGATCGGCGTCGAAGGTTCCGACCACCGGGCGAGTCGGCATTGCGCCGACCGGAATGCGATTGGGGAGAGAGAAGGTGCCGTCGCCGCGCCCCAGGAAGACGACGATCGCGGCATCGTCGCGGTTGACGTTGGCGATCAGATCGGGGTTGCGATCGCCGTTCACGTCGGCGGCCGTCACACCCGCGGGGCCGCCGGCCAATGCCAGCGATGCGCCGCGGGTGAACGACCCGCTGCCGGAGCCGACCAGGATCAAGAGGGCGTCGTCGAAGAGGTCCGCGACGACGATGTCGACGTTGCCGTCGCGGCTCACGTCGGCGACCGTCACGGCGCTCGGCGAGTGGCCGGTGGGGAAATCAACCGCGGCGGCGAACGTGCCGTCGCCGTGTCCGAGCAGAATGCTGACGCTGCCGCCGATGGCATTGGCGACGACGAGGTCCGCAAGGGCGTCGTGATTGAGGTCGGCCGCGTGCATGGCGACCGGTGCGCTGCCGGTGGGAAAAGAACCCGCCGGGGTCAGGGCGCCGCCGGCGCCGCCGAGGAGGATCTGAACGGCATCCGCGTCGGCGGTCAGGACGGCGAGGTCGCGGCGGGCGTCTGCATTGAAATGGGCGCTCACCAGCACCGCGGGATGCGCGGCCAGCGAACGGTCGACGCGTGGCGCGAAGGGTGGCAGCTCCGCGCCGCTCGCGCCGAGCGCAGCGGCGACAGCGTTCAGTGCGCAGAGCGCCGTGCCGCGCCGGATGACCGTCAGGACGCGGGCGATGCGGGGAGTGGTCATGGGTCGCTGGCGGGTCAGCCTGAGTTGGAGCCGGGTCAGTTGCGGTTCATTCAGTGGTCGTGCCCGGCCGGGCGGGCGGCGAGATCCTGCGCCCGCCGCCGCAGGTCCTCGGCGCTGCACAGGCCCTTGGCGGCGAGCAGGCGCTCGAACGCGGCTTGCCAGCGCTCGTAGTACGACCACCTGCCGCGCGGCTCGGGGCCGCGCTCCCAGGTTTCGATCTCCTCGATCAGGCGGCTGCGGAACTCGTCCCACTCGAACAGCCCGGCTCGGTGCAGCGACACGGTGAGGCCGAACAGGCGACTTTCCCACGGGGCGGCAAAGACCAGCTCGCCGTTGAGTCGCGGCGGCGCTGCCGCGCCTTCCACGTCGAGCCGCGGCGCGGAGTCGCGAGCGTTCATGTCACAATCGGCACGGCCGTGCCGATCATCGCATCGCGGCTGACGATCGTGGCGAGGCGTTCCGCGTTCCACGACTCGGTGCCGACCGGCCGCTCCGGCAGCACCAGATAGCGAACTTCGGCGCTGCTGTCCCAGACGCGGATCTCCATGTCGGCGGGCAGGCCAAGGCCCATCTCCGAGAGCACGGTTCGCGGTTCGCGGACGATGCGCGAGCGGTACGCCGGCGACTTGTACCAGCTGGGCGGCAGGCCGAGCACCGCCCACGGGTAGCAGGAGCACAGCGTGCAGACGACGACATTGTGGATGCGGGGCGTGTTCTCCACCACCACCATGTGAGCGGCCTCGATGCCGGTGAAACCCATCTCCGCGATCGCCGCCGTGGAATCGTCCAGCAATCGCTGCCGGTACGCCGGATCGGTCCAAGCCCGCGCTACAACCTTGGCGCCGTTCATCGGTCCGATTTCGCTTTCGAACTGCCGCACGATCTCATCGACCACGGCCGGATCGATCAGCCCTTTCTCGTGCAGCAGCGCCTCGACGGCCTCGACGCGCAGCGCGATGTCCGACGCATCGCGGTGGTGGTGACTGCCTCCCATCTCGCCTCCTAAGGCTGAGCCGACTCGAGATAGCTCTCGAACAGATCCAGGTGAACGAACGTGCCGGTTTCCGCCGCGTCGCCCCACAGCTCGCGGCCGTCGAAGCGCACCGTGTAGAGGTATTGCGGGTTCTCGCCGCGCCCGTGCGCATGATCGTCGGGGAAGACCATCGCCGGATGCGCCGACACGATCGCGCCGCGCCGGCAGCGCGCGTACGCGGGTAGGCGCGTGTGTCCGCTCGGCTGGAGGTTCTTCGTGACGACCTCGTCGCCGACCGCGAAGCGCCGAGCTGCCGCGATTGACCGCGAGTAGTCGACCGCTCGCGCCTGCACGAGCGCCGGCTCATGGTGTTGGCGGCGCTCCGCGCCGCGGGTGCCCTGCCGGACTCGCCGCACGATCTCATCCTCGCTCAGCAATCCGACGCCGAGTAGGGTGCGAAGCAGAGCGGCGAACCAGCGCCCGTAGTAGCCGTTCGCCAGGTAGGTCACCGGATCGAGCTGCTCGAGAGAGTGTCGGCCGGCGTCGATGTTGCCGCCGCCCAGGCTGCGCACGATGCCGAAGACCCGTCCTTCCCAGCGCTCGTGGAAGACCGGCTCGTCCGCCTCGACCTCGACTGCGCCGAAGCCGTGCATGCCTCCCATGTCATGGAGTCCGTTCATCGCGAGAGAGCCGTCATGGCAGACAGGGTCGAGAGCGCGTATACGCGCTCTCGAGGCAGCCCGTCAAACGGAGGAGAGGGGCGCTGTCTCAATTGCGACAAAGTCGCTCAGTCGGTCACACGTCCCCTACCGAATCCAAGCGTCGTGAGTTTCGGGGATCCACCCGCAATAGCCACTTGCCAGCGAATGTTAACAAGTTAGGAACGTCCCTTGTGAGCGAAGCGAACGATCGATTCCCTTTGAGCGAAGCGAACGATCTCCCCGTCCACCACCCGTCACGCTCTCACGACGCGTCGGCGTCTTCTGCGCGGTGCGTCGGCTCCAACACGAACCCCTCGTAGTCCTTGGCCGCGACGTCGGCGATCCGCTCGTAATAGATCGAGCCGGCCAGGTACGCGGAAAAATATCGGGGCTTGCCCTCGATGTTGGCGCCGGTCCACCAGGAATCGGTGCGGGGAAAGAGCGTGGCATCGGCGATCCCACTGACTTCGTCGGCCCAGGCCGCTTCGCGGTCGGTCGTCGGCTCGACAGCGCCCGCGCCCTTCTCGTGCAGATGGCGGATGAGCTTGCCGACCCAGTCCAACTGCCGCTCGGCGCCGAGCGGCATGTTGTAGAACACGCCGGGCGATCCGGGACCGTGGATCATGAACAGATTGGGGAACCCGGCAATCGTGAGACCGAGATAGTTGTGGAATCGGTCGCGCCACCTCTCCTTCAGGCTCGCGCCGCCGCGTCCCTTCGGGTTGAGGCGCAGCATCGAGCCGCTGATGGCATCGAAGCCGGTGGCCAGTACGATCATGTCGATGGGATGCTCACCGGACCGGGTGACCACGCTTCCTTTCGTAAATCTCTCGATGGGGTCCTCGCGCAGATCGACCAAGCTGACGTTGCCGCGGTTGAACGCCTCGAAGTACCCGTTTTCCAGAATTGGCCGCTTGGTGATCACGAAGTGGTCCGGCATCAACTTCTCCGCGGTGTCGGGATCGCGCACGATTTCGCGGATCTTGCCGCGCACGAAGTCGGCCAGGGTAGCGTTGGCCTCCTCGCTGACCGCGATGTCTCCGTAGAGGTTCAGGAAGAACCCGAAGCCACCTCGCTGCCACAACGCTTCGTAAAACGCTTGCCGCTGCTCGGCGGTGTCCTCGAGGGCGGAGCGCGATGGGTTGGGGTCGGCGGGGAAGCCTCCGAGGTTGGCGTACATCTTCTCACGGAAGCTCTCCCAGTTGGCTCTGACCTTCGCCATCTCGTCGGGTGTGATGGCGCGGTTCCCCGCCGGAAACGCAAATTGCGGCGTACGCTGTAGGACCGTGACGTGCGCCGCCTCTTTGGCGATCTCGGGGATCACCTGAATCCCGGAGGAGCCGGTTCCGATCACGGCCACACGCTTTCCTTCGAAGGCTACGGGCTCGTGAGGCCAGTGGCCGGTGTGGTAGGTCTCGCCCGCGAAGTCATGGATGCCCGGGATGTCGGGCATGTTCGCCGTCGAGAGCGCGCCCACCGCACAGATCAGGAACTGCGCGGTGGCTCGAACGCGAGTACTGGTCTCTATCGTCCAGCGCTGCGCCCCCTCGTCGTAGCGAGCGTCTTCCACCCAGGTCTCGAACCGGATGTCGCGGCGCAGGTCGAACCGGTCGGCGACGTGTTCGAGGTAGGCCAGTACCGCGGACTGCTCGGACTGCGTCTCTTCCCAGTCCCACTCCTGCATGAGCTCTTCCGAAAAGGTGTAGCAGTAGAAGGGACTGCCAGGACCGTCGACCCGTGCACCCGGGTAGCGGTTGTACCACCAGGTGCCACCGACATCGCTGGCACCGTCGTACACCCGCACCGAAAGTCCCATCTCGCGAAGATGGTGCAGCGCGTACATGCCGCTGACACCCGCTCCGATGACCACCACGTCATAGTGTTCGACCGATCCGCCCTTTCGCGAAGGCTGAGGCTTGCTCATCAAGTTCCACTCCCGCGTGCTGTTCGTTCGGCAACCACGCGCGCTGTGCCGGAGTCTCGACCCCGGTCGGATTCGGTCGAACAGCTTCGGGCAATCGTGTCAGTCAGAGCATGGCAAGGGGTCATCTACCGCAGCACTTCTTGTGCTTCTTCCCGCTGCCGCACGGGCACGGATCGTTGCGCCCGACTGTGGCCGTTGCCTTCGGGGTAGCCTCCATCCTCGGCAATGGAGAACGCCTCATCGATCAAGTCGATCAGCCCCTCGACGACGGAATCGCCGTGCTCACGCGCCGCCAGAATCGCTTCGCGCGGGAATAATGGCGACGGTAGGTCGAGCGCCATGACGACGGCCTCGGGGTCCCGTGCCTCGTCGGGGTCCAGGCCCGGATCGAGAAGCTCTTCGGGCGAACGCTCGCGGAGGTATCTTGCCGACGGAATGGCGTCGTCAATCTCTTCCGATTCAGGATGGGCGAATGGCAAGTCGTCCACGAATGCGTCCCGCCAGGACTGCGCCGTCAGCGCCTTCAAACTCTCGCGATAGTCCTCCTCGCCACCGATTTTCTCGGACGCCATTTCGCTCAATGCCCCGTACAGTTGCCCGGCGAACACGGAGCCGATGGCGTGGACCGCTTCGTGTCTCGACAGCCCCTCGGCGATCAGCTCTTTCAGCTTTGCCGCAGCTGGAAAATCGTGTCCCATCGCGATCTGATTCTCGACCACGACGTGGGTCAGGTTGTGCAGCCGTTGGTTGCCCGCTCTGGGATGCGGCCGGCAGCGCCGATGGTAGTCGGCGACAAGAACCAGCGCCTGGTTCTCAACGAGCGAACGCCACATCCGCGCATCCGGAGTCGTATCGGCATCGTAGATAAACACGGAAATGGACTACCAAGAGGCACCCCTCCTCCGCCAGCGGTGGCCCGTCCGGGTAACCGGGTGGGCGGTTCGCGAACCGCCCCTACGAATCTGGTTGCCTGCGTTCCGGTGAATCACACACACCGCGGCGATGACGACGACCTGCCCCCGGCGATCCGGACGGGCTTTGCCCGCCAATTCAATCGCCATCCCACTTAGTCACCCCGGCGAAAGCCGGGGTCCAGGCCGTATGCCACCGCCGCCCCACCTGGATCCCGGCTTTCGCCGGGATGACGTGCTTTTCGGCTTCGCGCTTCCCACCGACTCGAATTGGCGGGCAAAGCCATCCGGACGCCATGTTGGGACGGTTCGCGAACCGCCCTGTCCGCGCGGTGATCGATGCGTGCGTCCCTCTCGATCGCACGCGCCGGGCGACGATAGCATGCACCCTGTAATCCGGGTGGCCCGTCCGGGTGGCCAGGCGGGCGGACGTTCATGAATCGTCCGGTTCAGTGCCCGGTGGGGTTCGGCACGATCACATACGCGACCTCGCCGTCGACGTAGGCGCGGTTGTACCAGGTCGACGCGCAGACGTAGTAGACGGTTCCGCCCATGGCGAGAACGGTGGGATTACAGGGGAGCGTCCAGTAGTAGTCCTCGTCGAGCGCGCCCGCGACCCGCCCGTAGTCGTCGCCGTAGTAGTAACTGTCGTCGTCGTAGTCGAAGTCACGATCGTCGGCGAACTCCTGCCAGTCTTCGCGGTACTCATCCTGCCGGTCGTCGTGCCTCTCCTCGCGCGCATCGAGACGCTCGTCGCGATGGCCCTCCCACTCCCCCGCTCGCGGGTACTGGGTGCCGAGGTTGCCGTACGCTGCCGGTCCTCGCCCGGCATAGGCGCCGTAGTTGTAACCACCCGCGGGTCGGTTCTGACCGAACGAGCCTCCCGCCGCTCGCCCACCTCGGCTCATTCCGCCGCCGCCGCGACCGCCGCCACCGCGCGCCGCGACACCGCCGGCCTGCGCCAGTGCGATCAGCATCGCCGCGGCGCACACCACCGCCCTGCGGACGGCGCGGCTCATGGCTGCGGCTCGCCGGCGCGACGCCCGCGCCCCGGCGTGAGGATCGGGATCTTCTCGGCGCCGGCCGCCGGTGCGAAGGCGAAGGCCGAGTCGGGCACCTCGGGGTTGAGGTTCCAATCGCGGAAGTCGGCGGCGAACTGGGGCTGGCCCTCCGCCATGCGATAGGTGATCACCATGCGCCGCGGCAACGGGTCGCCGTCGCGCGCGATCCAGAGCTGCACGTCCGCGGTATCGCCCCGAAACGCGACATGATCGGTGGCCACCCCGCCGATTGTCTCCTTCCCCACCGAGCGCGCGCTGTCGAGAACCCCCTCGAGGCGCCCCGGAAGATCAGCCGCGAACAGTTCGCGCAGCGGCAGGCGCATCTTCAGGTCCCGGGTGAAGTAGGACAGCGCGGCGTCCACCGTCCCCGGCCTGGAAACCGTCGAATACACCTTCTGGTCGAGGTCGAAGGCGGTGAGTAGCGCGCCGTCGAACACGACGCCGCGCCGCGAGCCGTCGCGTCGCGTGACTTCAAATCGCGCCCGGTCCGGACGGCGCAACGTCAGCTCACGCCGCTCGCCGAATTCGATCTTCTCGCCGGACTCCTGCACCACGTCGTACGCGCAGTCGACGACGACCGCGAGACGCGGCACCGTCGCGAGGAACTTCGCCATCGCCTCGATCCGCGCCGCCGCGGCGTTCTCCTCGCCGCTCGCCACGGGCGGCAGAAACCCCGCCCACAGCAGTCCCACGGTCAGAACCAGTGCCTCACCCGCGCGACGTCCGCCCATGATTGCTCCTCTCTCCGCCGTTCAACCCGTTCGTAGCTTCGTGTCTTGCGTTTGAACATGCCTGGCTACACCCGCGCGGCGGCGGCGTTCAACACAAAGGACGGCTCGGTAGTGTGTCAGTTTGAAGCGCTTGCCCCTTCGACACGCCTGTCGGAGCCCTGCATCAAACTGACCCGCTGCCGCGGAGAGGCACGAAGCCGCGGTGGACCGCTCTACCGTCGGATCCGTCGTGCGTTCGCTCGAGCTCTCGATCCCCGGTCGAGGTCGCGACTCACCGGCCGACGCGGTCCGGGTCGGCCATGTTGTCATCGACGGACGTTCCCGCCAATCGGTGCGCGCGCGTGCCGTCTTCCTGCGTCCAGCCATGCCCGGCGCGTCGAAGGACACGATCCGGAGGTTTCAGTCGAGTCGGCAGTAGCGCTCTTTCACGCTGAGTGAGGGCTGCGGCTCCGTACGACCGCTTTTTCAGCCACAATATGGGTGTCCAGATCGACCTTCACAAACGGGTGCGTTCACCTGACGTACCTCAAGTCGCCCGCATCACCCCCTACGTCCCCCGGTTCCCATTCCCATGCTCGGCGGTTGAGCCACGCCGGGTTCCAAGCATGGCGTCGACAGCACTTTCTCAGCTACTTGGATATCGGTGTTGAGATCGATCTTCTTGACGGCTAGTCTCACAAATGAGACTCTCCATCGGTGATTGTCATCCTGAAGGCGTGTGGTCGCGAAGTCAGGGAGTTCCCAGAAGAAGTCCGCGGCGACCTCGCCGATGCACTTGCCCGGCTCGATGCCGGACAAACGCTCGTCATGCCCCTGTCACGCCCCATGCCGAGCATCGGGAAGGGGGTTCACGAGCTGCGGCTCAAAGACTAGACCGGAGTTTATCGGGTGGTCTATGCGCTTATTACGGCCGGCGACATCCACGTGGTCCATGGGTTCAAGAACACGACGCGAGCGACTCCGAAGCGCAACATCGACATCGCACGCATTCGACTGAGGGAGGTCAGCAGATGAAGAGAACGTCAGCCGCGACTGATCTGGCAAAGCATCTGAACGTCTCGAAGGCCCGCGGCCTCGAGGCCGTGATGAAGGCGCGCTTGATTTCGGCCGTACTGAAAGAGGCAGAAAGGCGCCACCTCACCCACGCTCAGCTCGCCGAGGCTTCCGGCCTGTCTCGTAGCGCCGTCACCGGCATCCTCTCCGGGAGCCTGCAAAAGGTGACTATCGATCGAGTACTCCGTCTCGTCGAAGCCGCTGGCCTGGAAGCCGAGGTAAAGGTGCGTCGAGCCGCTTGATCACGTGGTGGTTCGCCTTTTTGCGGCGGGGGGAATCGAACCCCAGTGAGGGGGGTACTGGTGAGCAGTAAGTACCTGTATTTGCGATCATTCGGTCCGAGCAATTGCTCGCTATTACTCCCGAATACTCTCTATTTAGGCCCCGGGGGCCTATTTCAGATATTCGGGCCGGGCGCTCGCGTCGATGCGTCCCTGAAGCCACGCTTCGACCTCGGCTTCCATCCAGCCCACGGCACGACCGCCCAGGTTGATCGGCCTCGGAAAGCGCCCCTCCGCGACCCTCAGATAGATTGTGCTTCGCGACAATCCAGTACGCGATTTCACCGCGGGGAGTCTAAGCACCGTGTGCACCATCAAGCCCCTCCGTTTGTCAGTCTCTTGGGATGCCGATCGACACTCAACGAGATTCTTGGCCCAGCTGATCGACCAGGGCAAGAACCGCGCGCAGGGAGGTGACAATGGCCAGCACCAAAAAACTCGTCGCGAACCGCAGCAACGCTCGCCGATCCACCGGCCCCCGCACGGCGAAGGGCAAGGCCGTCTCGGCGAGGAACTCGACGCGTCACGGCTTGCTGACGCAGTTGCGTGTTTTACCTGAGGTCGAACTGCAATCGGAGTGGGACGACCATCTCGCGCGCACGATCGAATCCGTCAATCCAGTCGGCTACCTGGAGACGCTGTTCGCCGAACGCCTCGCCTTCACCCTCTGGCGCCTGCGCCGTCTGGCGCACTTCGAGCAAGGGGCCGGGGCGATCAATATTCGCAGGGCGGTGTTCGAGCCCTCGATCGAGCCGGGGCCCGACCATGTTAGCCTGTACCGGGCCGAGACCCGGGCGCAGGCCGACCTTGATCGTGCTCAGCACGAAATGGCGATCCTCGGCTCTGTTCGTCGGATGAACCGGGAGGCCACTATCGATCCCGACATGGCGGTGCAGATCATCCGCAGCGTTGCAGATGGAGACGAGGTCGAAGTGGACTGCCCTAACGTCCGGGAGCGGTTCGGGGACGGTGCGGCGTGTGAGACGCCGCTGGAGGAGCTGCCGTGGACGGTAGGCGACCTGGTCGAGACGCTCGCCAACCTCAAAGAAGCTACAGGGATCGAGGCCGAGGAGACGCTCCAGTACAACGTTGAGAGCGCCACCGCGGACTTGGCGGACGTTACCACTCAGATTCTCGCTAGACGGAGGGAGCGAGCAATTCCAGCCGCCGACGTCGTCGAGAGACTCCAGCGGTATGAGGCGGCATTAGAGCGAAGCGCGTTCCGGATCCTGCACGAGATCGAACGGCTCAAGCCGAATCGGACCGGCGGCGAGGTGCCGTTGCCCGCGGCCGTCGATGCGACTGTCGACAGGAACCAACGCGGGTCATCAACTTGAACGCAGGTTTTTGCGAAACGAACCCATCGATCGCCTACGCAGCGCTCGATCGATTAAACGAAGGTAGCGGATCCAACCAATCAGCACCGCGCAATGCTCCGCGAGGTCCTAGGCTCAGAATTTCCAGGGCCGTAGAAAGCGCGAATAAAGGTGTTGCCAAAAGCAAGCACTTTTATTACTGGTTTTGACTATGGCTAGATTGGTAGCGGCTCAAGGCACTTCGCAGCTGACCCGCCTTAAAGATACCCGATACTTCACGGTTCCAGAAATCATGCGGCTGGCGGGCCTTTCTCGGAAGCAGGTGACATATTGGGCCGAAATCGGACTGGTGGAGCCAAGTCTGCGCGATCCTAGGGCGGCCTCTGGCCAGCCGGCCGCGTTTTACTCTCGTTCCGACGCTCTCCGCGCTCTCATCGCTGCCGACTTGCGGCGCCGAGGGTTCACTCCGAGGCAGCTCGCGCAGGTACTTCGGAACATCGAAGGAAATGGTTGTATCGAGAGCCTAGGTCGGTACATCGTCACCGACGGGTACTCGATCTACTACGCAAAGAACGACAACGAGGTCGTAGACATCTTGAAGCACCGGGGGCAGATGCTTTTGGTTTCCATCGTTGAGCAGGCCGAGAAACTGAGCGACGTGGCTTGAGCAACTCTCGCATGACGAAACCCAAAGAAGCGCAAGAAGCTACACATCCATCGATCGATTCGTCCTCGGTCGCTCCGATCGACTACAGCGTTCCTTATCGGACCCGGACCAGGGGGGCTGATCGACACTTCGGCTTTTTCCCGTTTTTCGCGAAGAAGCCGTGGCCCGTAGTCCAAGAATATATCCGCCACTATTCTAGCCGGGGCGATACCGTTCTCGACCCTTTTTCTGGCACAGGCGTCACTCCCGTAGAAGCATTGGTGCTGCGGCGCCGCACGATCGCCTCAGACATTAACCCACTCTCCCGCTTCATTACCGAAATGACGGCGTTGTCTCCGGTTGACATTTCGAAGCTACGGGAAGCCTTCGATTTGGTCCGAGCAGATGCGGCGAAAGAGGTTCAGGCGATAGATTCTACATCGCCTAGCGAGGCCGCGTCGTGGGCAGTGCCGCCAGGCGCACCCTCATCGCCGATACCAAGTTCGGTCAGGAGGAAAGGTGCGGACCGGGTCTACGAACTTCACACCTCGCGACAACTTCACGGCCTGCTGCGCCTCAGGGAGGCAATCAACAAACTGGACGATCCAACGTATCGCGATCTCTTGCGAGTCGTTTTCGGAAGGACCGTACGCTATTGCAATCGCACATACCAAGTTCCACAGGGGCGGAGCTTGTATCGTGGCGACTCCATGATTTTCCGCCGCTTCAGCTATTCATTCGCGAGTGAAGCAGGTTTCGCGGAACTCCCCGTTTGGGCAACCTTCGAGAAGATGGTCACAGGGGTAATTCGAGCAAAAGAAGAAACAAATCGGCTAATTGGGGATTTCTATTCGGAAGGATTTACCTTTTCGCCCACTTCGGCTTCCGAGATCCATACGGTGACCGGCGAGGCGACCGTCGACTACTGCTTCACGGACCCCCCATACGCAAACGACATTTACTTCTTGGACCTATCAGTGCTGTGGATCGACTGGCTCCAGCTGCCGTTCTCCCGAGCGAACCAAGAAGCCGAACTCATCATCGGCGGGGCTCTCGGTAAAACCCAAGAGGCATTTGGCATGATGTTCGCGCAGACCATGGAGTCCATCGCCCGAACACTGAAGCCAGGGGCGTGGATGACGTTGGTGTACAAGCACCGCGACTTGGGCCTTTGGCAGATGGTCGTAAACGCCTGCGAGGAGGCAGGGTTACGTTACGTCAACTCCATTTGGCAGGACATCAAAATCCGATCCACTAGGCAGGCTGAGAGCCCGGGGACCAACCCTTCCGGCGACATGTACCTCAATTTCCGCCGGATCTCTAAGGCTCAGTTCGCCGCCCAATATAATCCCTCCCGTGTCACCGATCTTCCGACACCAGCGAACTACATCGAACGTGAAACCGAGCGTGTAATTGTAATGTACCTTGGCGCGACCATTGAGTTGATTACCGGGTGCGTTATTCAGCAGCTCCTCGACTCCCGGGCGTTTCAGCACGTAAATCCAGACGGGCTGGGTAACAAGATCGTAGAGTGCCTGCATAGCTCACCACGCTTCGTTCGCTGGGATACGCAGGGAAAGGACGCGCCGTGGGTTCTTTCCTCAGATTTTCATCCAGACGCATCGCTTCCGATCTACGACAGGCTCCGCTACGAGATTTTTGCCTTCTTGCGTCAGGCAGATGGTGCGGTAACCGAAGCTGGCATATCAAGATATCTCCTATCGGTATTCAGCGCAGAACCGCCGGAGGAGCAGATCCGCAGCAGTGGCCTAGCGCTTTATCTGTCCCAGATGGCCAACCAGGTGGGTCTTCACCAATGGCAGCTGGACGCCGAGAGGATCACTAGCTACAAGCAGCTGCGCCTATTTCTTGAGAGATCAAGGGCAGATGAGATCCTTCAAGCGATGGCAAAGCGGGGGACCACATCTGACAGTTCGTTGCGGGTTCGATTCGAGGGCATCGCGCTGCTACTCGAAACTCTAAAGCAAGCGAATTCTGATAATCGGCATTTTCATGACCAGTGGAAATGGATGTTGGACATACTGAGAGCTGTTCTCCAGCGCATCATGAGTCATTTTGGCTCGGAGATTGATAGCGTCTGGGCATCTGGCGACTGGGTGGTCGAGGGGGTCGACCTCCGCAATCTCCCCTTCGAGGAAACCGTCCTCGATATTGTTCTCGCGGGGCAAGAGCGGCCCTTCTCGCTATACCGCGAATTTTCAGAGCGATGCTTCATGTCGACGGAGCTGGGCGAAGCTCCATTCCAGTTTCGCCTATTGACGAAGAGCGAGTGGGAGCACGGGGATTCTGACCGTCACGGGATATGCCTGCTGGATCGGGCATGACGGATGAGGAGACTCGACGTTGGTACGCACTAGCCCTACGTCACCTGCGGGCTGCACGATACCTCTTGCGCCGCGGTCTCCACGACGTATCGGTCTTCCATAGCTGCCACGCCTTCGAATGCGGGGTTTGCGCCGCAATTGCGGCACTCGGATGCGACGTCCCCCCAAAGGGAAAGAAGCATCGTAAGACATCGACCGGAAGGCAGTATTTCTACACCTTGCCATCAGGGAGCGTAGTCAGTCAAAACTCACTGCACGCTGCGCGTTTTGCTGTATTCGCGGAGATGGTCGACACGAACGGCGAACTATACCTGAAGTTTGGGACGCTGCGGCCCCACCTCGAAACGAGCGCGCGCAATAACGCGCTCTACTACGACCAAATATTAAACAGGTCGCCCCACGAAGCCTACGGGGAAGCCGAGTCCATGGGGTACCTTTCGGACGTAACGAGATTTGTTAAATCAGTGCGGCAAACTGGTCGATTCTAGGGCTACGCAAAATGCTTTTACTCCTTTCACCCAGTCGCCGCCGCCTGTCTAGCAACAATCTCTGACAGCTTCTCCGCCCGCCTTCCCGCCCCCTTCAGGCCTGCCTTCGTGCATGTACTCCGAGGTGTGGGTCGCGCGCCTTCGGGGTCGTATAAATCTCGCCGTTGGCATTGCGCAGGACGCGGGCGGCGTGCCCTATCTGACCTGCCTGCGGTGCTTGCTCCAAGGATGAATCAGCTTTTCGACGCCTAAGTGGTGTTCTCGCCGGCAAACTGGCCGGCGAGAATTGTGCCTTTCCCTTATCGGTGATAAGGGCGCGCGGGATGGAAGCCATGCCGCTTGCCAATGAGCTGCGACCGAGAAGCAGGACCGACGAGTTGCGGTTGCAGGGCGTTGGTTTCCGGTGGGGCAGTAAGGGCACCCACACTAGCCGCACGATGATGCTTGAGGAGTTACGGGCTGCGCTGGATAGCTGCGCGGCGGACGCTTCCCGAGAGGACTACCTCGCGGCGATCAACGAAGACAACTGCCTCGGCAAAAGGACTGCGGCGACGCGGAAGCTTTCCAGCCAGCGGCTCTCGGAGTTGTACGCGCTCGACCCCGAGGTGCTTCTCTTCAGGGTACTGCGGCGCTGCTGGTTTGCCGACCGCCAAGGCCATGCTCTGCTCGCGCTGCTGATGGCACTCGCGCGCGATCCGCTCCTGCGCGCCAGTGCGCCCCCCGTCATTCGGATGCGACCAGGCGAGGAGCTAGCGCGACAGCAGGTAACCGACGCCTTAGACCGGGCGGTGGGGAGCCGGCTCAACGAAGCCACGCTCGACAAGGTCGTTCGGAACACGGCGTCTTCCTGGACTCAGTCAGGCCACCTCAGCGGGCGCGGACGCAAGGTTCGGCAGAGAGTCACGCCGACGGCGCTGACGACCACGTTCGCCCTGCTGCTCGGTCACCTCGCCGGGAAGCGGGGATCGGCGCTGTTCGACTCACTGTGGGCGCAGGCGCTCGATGCGCCGCCCGGCGAGCTGATGCACCTGGCTGCGGATGCGAGGCGCCTCGGGTTTCTCGACCTGACCCATTCGGGCGGCGTGACCGACGTGGCCTTTTCACGGCTACTGAGCCCGGATGAGAGGCGGTGAGCGTATGGGAAGGATCGAGGAACTAGCGGCTCGCTACCGTGGCCACATCAGCTCACCGTGGCAGCGCAACCTTGCGGGCGACCAGAAGGCGATCTTCGTCGTCTACCCGAAGACCGACGAGCGCAGACTCCGTGCGAGACTCGAACTCTTCGAGATGGCCACGACATCGACCGGCCATCGGTGGTGCCCACTCGACCTGACCGACACCTTCGCCCACTGGATGGCCAATACGGACTACCGCGACGTGTACTTCGAGGAACCAGACTCGTTGACGATGAAGCTGCGCAGCGACTTCGTGCGTTACACGGTTGGCCGAATGCACGACGCCTTGACGGCTGAGGGCGCGGACGAAAGCGCCGTCGTTGCCGTTCAGGGCGTCGCCTGCCTGTTCGGATTCACCCACGTCTCGCTGGTGCTCAAAGAAGTGGTCAAGGACATCCGCGGCCGACTCGTTGTCTTTTTTCCCGGCGAGTTCGAAGACAACAACTACCGACTGCTCGACGCACGGGACGGCTGGAACTACCTAGCGGTGCCGATCACGCTCCACAACGGGGTGCACGACGAATGAAGAACCGGGAACTCTTCCAGCGCGATCCCGCAGTAGCAAGGCTGCTGAACGACGGCGTTGCTGCCGTCCGCGAAGCCGCGAGCGACAAAGAACTCGAAACACTCCGGTACGAACTTGAGCACTTCGTCTGCGAGGGCCAGTACGAAGACGGCCTGGTCCGAATCTTGGAGTCGTACCTCGGCAACATAAGCTCGACTACGCAGCCCGCGGCTTGGGTGAGCGGCTTCTACGGCAGTGGCAAATCGCATCTACTGAAAATGTTCCGCCACCTCTGGGTCGATACTCGGTTTGCTGATGGCGCGACTGCTCGCGGTCTGGCGCGGCTGCCCGAGGACGTACAAGACTTCCTGCGCGAACTCGATACGCTCGGCCGGCGCAGCGGCGGCCTCCACGCCGCGGCCGGAACGCTCCCGTCGGGCGGCGGAGAGAGCGTGCGCTTGGCAGTGCTGAGCACTGTTCTCGCATCCAAGGGGCTTCCCGAAGCCCTCCCGCAGGCACAGTTCTGTATGTGGCTCCGCAAGAACGGCATCTTCGACAAGGTGAAGGCTGCGGTCGAAGCTGCCGGCAAGGATTTTTACGGCGAGTTGCACGATCTCTACGTGAGCCCCGTCCTCGCCAAGGCGGTCCTCGACGCCGACGCGGACTTCGCTGCCGACCTCAAAGAGGCTCGGGCGACGTTGCGGACGCAGTTCCCAGTGGTCGACGACATTTCGTCCACCGACTTCATCCGCCTGGTTCGCGAGGTGCTCTCGGTAAATGGGCAACTGCCTTGCACAGTAATCGTGCTCGACGAGATCCAACTCTTCATCGGCAACGATGCAGCCCGCTCGACCGACGTCCAGGATGTTGCCGAGGCCCTGTGCAAGCAGCTCGATAGCCGCGTGATGGTGATCGGCGCCGGCCAGACGGCCTTGGCCGGCAACGTCCCGCTGCTCCAGCGCCTCAACGGCCGATTCACCATCCCAGTGGAACTCTCCGACTCCGACGTGGAGACGGTCACGCGCCGCGTCGTGCTGGCGAAGAAGGCCGACAAGCGGAAGAACATCGAGGACGCGCTCGCCGCACACGCTGGCGAGGTCGACCGCCAGCTAGCCGGGACGCGCATCGCAGCCTGCGCCGAGGATCGTGACATCATCGTCGACGACTATCCGCTCCTGCCCGTGCGCCGCAGGTTCTGGGAGCACGTGCTGCGCGCGGTGGACGTGCCCGGCACTGCGAGCCAGTTGCGCACGCAGCTCAAGATCGTCCATGAGGCGGTTCGCCAGACGGCCGATGGTCCGCTCGGCACCGTCGTGCCGGCAGATTTCATCTTCGAGCAACTCCACCCGGATCTGCTGCGCACCGGCATCCTGCTGCGCGAGATCGACGAGACGATCCGCAGTCTCGACGACGCGACTGCCGACGGCCAGCTCGCCAAGCGGCTGTGCGGCCTGATCTTCCTCGTACGCAAGTTGCCACGGGAAGCCGTCGCCGACATTGGCGTACGTGCCACACCAGAGATGCTGGCCGACCTGCTCGTATCCGATTTGTCGAGCGACGGCACGCAGCTTCGCAAGGACATCCCACGGGCCCTCGACAAGCTCGTGGAGGCCGGCACGCTCATCAAGGTAGATGACGAGTACAGCCTTCAGACTCGCGAGAGCAGCGAATGGGACCGCGAGTTCCGCAACCGCCAGACCCGGCTAAACGGCGACCTCACATCAGTTGCCAGCAAGCGCGGGTCACTGATCAGCGCCGCGTGCGGCGACGCCCTCAAAGGCATCAAGGTCACCCACGGCAAGTGCAAGGAGCCGAGGAAACTCGTGGTTCATTTCGGGACGGAGGCTCCACCGGCAGACGGCAGCGACATACCCGTCTGGGTCCGTGATGGGTGGGGCGAAAAGGACGGCACTGTCGTCAATGACGCGCGGGCGGCGGGTAGCGCCGGCGCCATCATTTACGTCTTTGTGCCGAAGGCGAGCTCCGACGACCTGCAGAAGGCCATCGTCGACTACGAAGCCGCCAAGGCCACGCTCGACTTCAAGGGCACGCCCACCACGCCGGAGGGGCGCGAGGCCCGCGATGCGATGGCTACGCGCATGGCCACTGCCGAGGCCACGCGCAACCAGATCGTCAACGACATCATCGACCGAGCCAAAGTGTTCCAGGGCGGCGGCGGCGAGCGCTACGACCTGAACCTGGTGGCCAAGGTCGAGGCTGCTGCGCAGGCGGCGCTCGACCGGCTGTTCCCCAGTTTTAAGGACGCGGACGACGGTCGCTGGTCCAGCGTCATCAATCGCGCCAAGAACGGCGACGAAGGTGCACTGTCTGCGGTGGACTGGACCGGCGCGCCCGAGAAGCACCCTGTCTGTTCTGCGGTACTCTCAGAGGTCGGCTCGGGCAAGCGCGGCAAGGACGTGCGTGACACGTTTGAGAACAGCCCGTATGGATGGTCCCGGGACGCCGTCGACGCGGTACTCATCACTCTTCACACAACGAGTCACCTGCGCGCCACGCACAAGGGGATGACACTATCGCAGGGGCAGCTCGATCAGGCGAAGATCTCCACAACCGATTTTCGCACTGAGACGGCCACCCTCAACGCCCGCGAGAAGATCAAGCTGCGAAAGCTCTTCACCGACGCGAGCGTGGACTGCAAACCGAACGAGGAAACCGCCAAGGCCCCCGTGTACTTGGCCCGGTTGGCGGACCTCGCTGATCGGGCCGGCGGCGACCCGCCCCTGCCGCCTCGGCCTGCGACGGCGCATCTCGACACACTGCGCGGCTTCGGCGGAACCGAGCAGCTTGTCGAGATCCTCAAGCAGCACGATACACTCGCTCAACAAGTCGTGGACTGGGGCAAGCTCGCAGAGCTGGCCGCCAAGCGCAGACCGGCTTGGGAGACGCTTTGCACGTTGCTCCGGCACGCCGACGCGATGCCTGGTGCCGATGCCCTACGAAAACAAGCGGACGCGGTGAAGTCAGAGCGCCGCCTCCTCGATGCCAGCGACCCCGTGCCAGACATCCGCAAGGCTGCCGTCGACCTCCTGCGCGTCGCGGCAACTGCGGCCTTCGCGGAGTACGAATCTACCTACAAGGATGGAATGGCAGCGCTGACCGCCAGCGACAACTGGAAGAAGGTTAAGGCGGAGCAGAGAGAACGAATACTCGCCGACGAGGGCATCGATGCCCTGCCGGCCATGGCCGTTGGAACCGAAGCCGACCTGATCCGAACGCTGGAGCAGAGTTCGCTGCCAGCGTGGAAGACGAAAATCGATGCGCTCCCGCAGCAGTTCACGCGTGCCGGCATGGGCGCAGCAAAGTTGCTGGAACCCACAACGCAGCGTGTCCACCTGTCGAGCGGAACGCTCAAAACCCAGCAAGACGTAAAAGCTTGGGTCGACGCCACCGAGAAGGACCTCCTGGCGAAGCTCAAAGACGGTCCGGTTGTGATTTCTTGAGACGGGACGACACCTGTGCCCACACTCGCAAGCGAACTGCGTAGCAGATTGGAGCGCGTCGTAATCGACGCCCGCGACGCGGCCGAGACCGGTGCTCGCGCCGCACTCCAGACCCTTGCCGTCCACGAGGGCGAAGCGTATCCCAACCTCAAGGAGCAGCCGGCGTTGCTCCAGTTGCGCAACGCCCTGCGCGCACGAGCGCGGCAACTCGGCGATCGGCAAGATTCATCCGGCCGGCTCACCATCGACCACCTAGTCGCCGAATGCGCCTACGAGCACTGGCATCGAATGGTCTTCGCTCGCTTCCTGGCCGAGAACGGACTGCTGATCGAGCCGCAAGAGAAGGTAGCCATCAGCCTGGCCGAAGCCGAGGAACTGGCCAAGGAAGTTCGTGTGGACGTGTGGGTCTTCGCCTCGCGCTGCGCGCAGCAGATGCTACCGCAGATCTTCCGGCCCGGTGACCCACTGCTCCAGGTCCCGTTCGCTACGGAGCACATGCTGAAGCTGGAGAAGCTACTCGCGTCCCTGCCGGACAAAGTCTTCAGCGCGTCGGACGCGCTCGGGTGGGTCTACCAGTTTTGGCAGAGCAAGAAGAAGGATGAGGTGAACCGCTCCGAAGTGAAGATCGGTGCCTATGAGATCGCGGCGGTGACCCAGCTCTTCACCGAGCCGTACATGGTGGCTTTTCTGCTGCACAACACGCTGGGCGCGTGGTGGGCAGGACGGAAGTTGATCGCGGACGACGCGGAGAGCGCAGAGACTGAAAAAGCGTTGAGAAAGAAGTTGTCCCTGCCGGGGGTGAGTTGGGAGTACTTGCGCTTCGTCCGCAGCGCGGACGGCAAGGGTGGTCCGTGGCGGCCGGCCGCAGGAACGTTCGACGGCTGGCCGAAGAGCGCGGCGGAATTGAAGTTGCTCGATCCGTGCTGCGGTTCCGGCCACTTCTTGGTTGCAGGCATGCATCACCTCGTGCCGATTCGTATGGCCGAGGAGGGTCTATCGGCAGCCGCAGCCGTTGATGCCGTTCTTCGCGATAACCTGCACGGCTTGGAGATCGACGAGCGGTGCTGCCAGATTGCCGCGTTCGCTCTCGCGTTTGCCGCGTGGACTTACCCGGATGCTGGCGGCTATCGGCCACTGCCGCGTCTGAACATCGCGCACACGGGCATCGCCATCGGCAGCACTCGCGATCAGTGGATGCGCATCCTCGAAGACCGCGGCGACCGCGGCCTCCGTTTCTTCTTCGGCGAGCTCTACGACCTCTTCCGCAAGGCACCCACCCTCGGCTCGCTAATCAATCCGCACCGCTTCCTTGGCGGCGGCATGCTCAAGAAGGAAGGGATAGAATCGCTTCTACACCATCTGCAAACGGCCATTGCAGACGATCCCAACGCGGGTCCCGAAAAGCACGAGCTGGGCATTGTCGCCCAAGGCTTGGCAAGGGCCGCTAACCTGCTGGCGGACCGATATGCGCTCGTCATCACCAATGTGCCCTACCTGGGTCGGGGCAAGCAGGACAATATTCTCAAGGAGCACCTGGAGACGCAGTATCCGTTGGGTAAGGCCGACCTTGCCACCGCGTTCGTCCTACGTTGCCTGGAATTCTGCGCGAGAGACGGTTCGACCGCACTCGTCACGCCACAGAATTGGCTCTTTCTCACCAGCTATACCAAACTCCGACAGACGCTGCTGGACCTGCGGGAATGGAACGTCGCAGCACGCCTGGGGCCGGGAGCGTTTGAAACGATTGGCGGGCACGTCGTCAACGTCGCGTTGCTTGTGCTGTCCGCCACGGCGCCTGGCGAGCATCACGTTATGTGCGGCATCGACGTGTCGGACGCAAAGGAGCCCAGCGAGAAGGCGGCCTTGCTTCGTGGCGACCATATGGCCGACATCGTACTCATCCCGCAGGCGCAGCAACTCAAGAACCCGGATGCGGTCATACTTACTGTCAAGACCACGCAGGCGCGCCTGCTTTCAGACTTCGCGGCTGTCGTCGAAGGGTTATCGACGGGCGACAATGATCGCTTTGTTCGGCGCCCTTGGGAACTGCAGCAGATTAGTGGTGCGTGGGAACTCTACCAAGGCCCTCCGTCGACCACGCTTCTGTTCGGAGGAAGAGAAAGCGTCTTGTTTTGGGAGAATGGCGAGGGAGAGCTTTCAAGGTCCGACGGTGCACGGGTTCAGGGGCATGGCGCTTGGGGCCGAGATGGGGTGATCGTTGGACAGATGAGTCAATTGAAGTGCGCGCTCTACACAGGCCAAATCCACAACAAGATTACCGGGGCGATTGTCCCGAACCAGGCTGAAATGCTGCCTGCGATCTGGGCGTTCTGTGAATCGCCGGAATACGAGCAAGCAATCCGCAGGGTGAACACGAAGCTTAATGTTGCCACCGCGACGCTGGCGAAGGTTCCCTTTGATATTGGTCACTGGCGACAGATCGCAGCAGAGAAATATCCTGACGGCCTCCCCGAACCGGAGAGCGACGATCCGACGCAGTGGCTCTTCCATGGTTGGGCGGACGAATCGAACGCCCCCCTACAGGTCGCTGTAGCACGGATGCTCGGCTACCAATGGCCGGCTGAGCTCGACAACAAGATGCATCTCAGCCAGCACGCACGGGCACTGGTCGAGCGGTGTGATGAGTTAGCCACGCTTGCCGACGACGACGGGATCGTTTGCATTCCGTCCGTGCGCGGCGAGGAGCCGGCAGCTGAGCGGCTTGAGGCGCTGCTGACTGCCGCAGAGGTCAAGCCAGCGAAGGCGCACGAGCTGGCCGGCGGGATCGATCTGGACGACTGGCTTCGCAACGGATTCTTCGAGGAACACTGCCGGTTGTTCCATGACCGACCGTTCGTGTGGCACATCTGGGATGGCCGCAAACGAGACGGCTTTCACGCCTTAGTTAGCTCTCACAAGCTCTGCGAAGCCAAGGGCAAGGGGCGGAAGCTGCTGGAGTCGCTGACCTACTCTTACCTTGGCGAGTGGATCACTCGCCAGAAAGACGGTGTGAAGCGCGCCGAAGGCGGCGCGGAAGACCGCCTGGCGGCGGCGCTGGAGCTGCAGAACCGGCTGCAAGCAATCCTCGCCGGTGAGCCACCCTTCGACCTGTTCATCCGCTGGAAGCCCCTGGCGCAGCAACCCATCGGTTGGGAGCCGGACATCAACGATGGCGTGCGGATGAACATCCGTCCGTTCCTGGCCAGCGACCTACCCGCGGGTCGTGCAGGCGCGGGAGTGCTGCGCTCGAAGCCCAGGATCAAGTGGGACAAGGACCGCGGTAAAGAGCCCAAACGCCCGATCGCCGAGTTCCCGTGGTTCTGGGGCTGGGACGGCTCCGTGGATTACGTCGGGGGCCCGCTAGCAGGGTTCACCGGCGAGCGCTTCAACGACTGTCATTACACCACTGCGTTCAAACGCCGATCCCGCCAGCTCGCCGAGGGGAAACAGTGATTCCTGTGGAGGAAGACGCATGAGCATCAACATCGGCATCATCGATCAGCGCGTGCGGAAGCTTTCCGAAGATCTGGCTACGGAGTTCGAGGCGCGGCTGAACATTCCCGCAGGAGGTAACAAACAGAATGATGTGAAACGTCGGTCCGCAGCGTTCGTGTATCTCGTGGTTCAGACTGTGCTGGACCTGAGCGACGAGCAGGCGCTGGACTGCCTGACGGAGGGCGGTGGGGACCTCGGTTTGGATGCGGTGCATATCGGGGACGTTGAGGATGGAGAGTTCGTCGTCACTCTCTTCCAGGGGAAGTACACCCACAACATGGAGAAGGCTGGCGCCAGCAACTTCCCGGAAAATGCCCTCGTACGAATGATTGGTACGGTCGGCCACCTCTTCGATCCTGATGCTGTTCTGGATGTGAACGATGCAGTCAAAAAGCGGATGGAGGAGATCCGGTCGCTGGTTCGCGATGGCAGTATCCCTCAGGTGCGCATCATCTTATGCAACAATGGCCTGCCGTGGAACAAAAGCGCCCAGACCCTAATTGATGCCGAGAAGTTCGGCGATCAGGTTGTATGGCGGCACGTCAACCACGACAGCCTGGCGCAAATCATTCAGGCGGTGAAACCGGTCAACGAAACCCTCCGGCTAACCGGCGACGCGATAATTGAGAGTTTTGATTTCTGCCGCGTGCTTGTCGGGAAGATGCTTGTGAAAGAGGTTGAGGGACTGTTCAACCGCAACCCGGCCGACCGGTTGCTGGAGCGCAACGTTCGTCGCTTCCTTGGTCTGCAAGGGAACCGCGTAAATCAGTCTATCGAGGCGACGCTCCGAACTGAGGCGGAGCGACCCAATTTTTACTTTTACAACAACGGGATCACCATCGTCTGCCGCAAGTTCGCCCATAGCGGGCTTCAAAGGGGCAACTACACCGTGCACGTTGAGGGCATGCAAGTCATTAACGGAGGGCAGACGTGCAAGACGATCCAGGGGACGCTGTCGGCACTTGCAGGTGCTGATGTCGGATTAGAGAAGGCTTTCGTCTTGGTGCGTCTCTATGAATTGCCGGGTGAATCTGGCGATTTGGTCAGAAGCATCACATACGCGACAAACAGTCAGAACCCTGTCGATCTTCGTGATCTCCGCTCAAATGATGCGAAGCAAAAGAGCCTGGAGACTGCGGTTCGCGATCTCGGGTATACCTATCACCGCCACCGCAGTGCGGCGTCTCTGAAGGTGACGGATATCAGCAGCGGCACGGCGGCAGAAGCCGTGTTGTCAGTGTGGCGTCAACGGCCGCATCAGGCCAAGTTCATGGGTCGTGAACATTTCGGCAAGCTGTATGACACCATTTTCACCGATGACCTCAACGCGGCACAGGTCGTAATCGCTACACTGCTGTTTCGAATCGCCGAGAACAAGCGGCGCCGGCCGCCGCAGGGCGCACCGGACTTCGTCGCTTACGGCTCGTGCTTCCTGGCGATGCTGATGGGCCAGTACTTTCTCGAAGACCTAGGCATCACCCTCGCGCAACTCAACCATCTCAAGTTTGCCGAAGCGAAAGCCAAGCTGGAACAGAACGAGGAACAGTACTTCGCGAAAGCCACGGAAGCGGTAGACGCGGCGATAAAGCGACTCTACGGCGATCAGCCGGTATCGCTGCAGCGCTTGGCGGCCACGTTCCGGCGCGGGGACCTGATCCAGGAACTCGGTATAACCCAATGAGTCCTGGCACGTTGTTAGAGGCGGTGCGCTCTTCATTGACGCACGCCGCGCGGTACAACCCCGGCGATGTAGTTGCGCCAGCTGCGGTGCTCTGGGCCGACGCCGATGGCCATTGGCGGGCCGTGGTCGAGCAACTGCGCGCTTTGATGCCGGAGTTGCTGACCTTCGGCGCGTACGACGCAGAGACGCGCACCGGGCCGGCAATCTGGCTGCGATGCGTGATCGAGCCGCCCGTGCGCGCTGAGAAGTTCCCCCACCTGGATTGGCCGGCGGACACGGTACCGGTGATCTACATGCCGGGTGTGAGCCGGCAGACACTTCGCGCCGTCGAGGAATGTCGCGACGACCTCAAGCCGTTGGTCGAGCTACAGTACCGTGGGACGGTCTGGGCGCAGAAGAACGGCAAGGATTGGACCGTCCGCGCGTTCTTGGTGAGCGACGATGGTGGGCTGGATCTGGATGTCGCCGAAGACAAGCTAACGCTTCAGGCGATGCAAGGAGCGTTGTCGCAATTGGCCGTGACGCCGGTGGCGTCGCTGGACCAGAAGCGGTTGGAGGCTGAGGATTTCGATCGGTTGATGATCGGCGATACGCCGCGCGACCTGTTGCTGTGGCTCGGCGACCCCGAAGGTACACGCAAGCAGTGGGACGAAGGGAAGTGGTCGGCGTTCCGCAATCGTTGCCGGCAGGACTATGGTTTCGACCCCGAGGCCGACGGCGAGATCGTCGGTGGCGAGAAGCTCGGGCGGCGCAAGGACGCCTGGTGCGGCATCTGGGAGCGGTTCGCTGAATCGCCGGCCCTCTACCCAAAGGTCCCTCAACTCCTGCGTCGGGCCAAGCCGAGGGGAACGCTAATATTCGAGAAGGAGCCCTGGCCCGACGAGAACGACTCGATGGAGAGCGAGCTTCGGTCTGCACTCGTCGCGTTCGGCTCGATCCCGGCACCCGAAGCCAGGCAGCGTTTGCTGGAGCTGGAAATGGAGCACGCACCGCGGCGCAGATGGGTTTGGGCGCGGTTGGGCATGTGCCCCCTGGCAAGCGCGCTGGAACATCTGGCGATGCTGGCTACCCGGACTGCTGCGACGCTGGGCGGCGATTCCGCCGAGGCGATGGCCAAAGTCTACGCCGAGGGCGGGTATCTGGTCGACGACAGCGCCATGCGAGCCTTGGCGTGCGTGAAGACCGCGGAAGACACAGCGGCCGTACAAGCAGCGGTGCGATGCGTCTACCTGCCGTGGTTGGAAGATACCGCGATCCACTTTCAGCGCTGCCTGGCGGCAACGCCCCTGCCCGCGGTGGCGCAGCAGGAAATCGTGACCGCTGCGGCCGGAGAGTGCATCCTGTTCGCAGATGGGCTGCGCTTCGATGCCGGCCAGCGTCTCGTTGCGATGATCCAGGAGCGACAGGTCGAGGTGTCGAGCGGCTGGCGTTGGGCGGCGCTACCCACAGTGACGGCAACGGCCAAGCCGGCGGTGTCTCCAGTGATCGCGAAGATCCGCGGGGGACGCCTCGGGGCGGACTTCTGCCCCGAGACTGCCGCGGCAGGAGAGGGCCTGACCATCGACCGCTTCCGCAAGCTACTGGCGAACGAGGGATTCCAGGTGTTTGGTCCGGCGGAGTCGGGTGAACCGTTGGCGAAGAATGCACGTGCGTGGACGGAGTACGGTGAGCTCGACAAGCTCGGCCATAACCTGCAGGGGAAGCTGCCAGCCCGTATTGAGGATCAGATTGAGCTTCTCATGGAGCGGATCCAGGGGCTCTTGGCGGCCGGGTGGAAGCGCGTGCGCGTCGTAACCGATCACGGCTGGCTTCTCGTGCCCGGCGGTATGTCGCCGGCGCCGCTGCCGAAGTACCTCACCGAAAGTCGCTGGTCTCGGTGCGCGTCGATCAAGGAGAGCGCGCATGTGGAGGTTCCAGTCGCCGGCTGGTCGTGGAATCAAGGCGAGCGCTTCGCCTACGCGCCGGGGGCGCACTGCTTCATGGCCGGACAGGAATATGCGCACGGCGGAGTGAGCTTGCAGGAGTGCCTGATCCCGGTCCTTACGTTCGCATCGACCAACGCGCCGACCAACGTGGTGATCACGGTCGGCGACATCCAATGGGCCGGCCTGCGCTGCCGCGTGACCGTGCAGCCTACGGTCGATGGCCTGGTTGCAGACCTGCGGACGAAACCCAACGTGGCGGACTCAAGCATCGCCGAGCCTAAGGCCGTGGACTCCGACGGGAAGGCCGCGCTGCTCGTTGCAGACGAAGCGCTCGAAGGAACTACCGTCAGCCTGGTGATCGTCGATGCGTCCGGGCGTGTGCTCTGCAAGCAGGCTACCTCGGTGGGAGGCGGCGACTGATATGGAACTCGATCAACTAGACAAACTCGCGGCGTCGGCTTTCGACGGCTACCTCGTCCGCAAGGACCTGGTTCGGCGCTACAGCCGGCAATATCCGGTGCCGACCTACGTCGTGGAGTTTCTGCTCGGGCGGTACTGCGCGACGGTGAACGAGCAGGAGATTGACGAGGGGTTGAAGATCGTCGAGCGCCAGCTACAGGACCGCACGGTCCGCACAAGCGACCAAGAGCTGTTCAAGGCAAACGCTCGGAAGAAGGGGGCGGTGAAACTCATCGACCTAGTGAAAGCCCGTTTGGACCCTAAGACCGACTCGTTCCTTGTGGAGCTGTCGAGCCTCGGGCTGAGAGATGTACGGATCGCGGACACCCTCGTCCACGAGCACGAGCGGATGCTCAGCGACGGCTTCTATGCCGAAGTGACGCTGACTTACGACGCCGCGATCGCGGAGGAAAAACACGGCCGGCCGTTTGCCATCGATAACCTGCGACCGATCCAACTGTCGAAGTCGGACGTGCTGGTCACGCTCCGCAAGGGCCGTGAGCGATTCAGCACGTCGGAGTGGAAGGAATTCCTCCTGCGCTCCGTCGGCCTGGAGCCATCGTCGATGTCCGAGCGGGCGAAGATCGTCATGCTCCTCCGGATGGTCCCGTTCGTTGAGCGCAATTACAACCTGGTCGAGCTGGGCCCACGAGGCACGGGCAAGAGTCACCTGTACCAGCAGATCTCGCCATACTCGCACCTTATCTCGGGGGGCAAGGCGACCGTTGCCAAGATGTTCGTCAACATGTCCAGCGGACAGCGGGGACTGGTGTGCCTCTACGACGTGGTCTGCTTCGACGAGGTGTCAGGCATCTCGTTCGACCAAAAGGACGGCGTCAACATCCTCAAAGGCTACATGGCCGCGGGCGAGTTCTCCCGCGGTAAGGAGAGCATCCGCGCCTCGGGAGGAATCGTGATGGTGGGCAACTTCGACGTTGACGTCGAGCAGCAGCAGCGCATCGGCCACCTGCTCAGCCCGCTGCCGCCGGAGATGCGCGATGACACAGCGTTTATGGACCGCCTCCACGCCTATGCTCCCGGCTGGGACTTTCCGAAGCTCAAGGCGGACGACCACCTGACGGACCACTTCGGCCTAGTAACCGACTTCCTGTCTGAGTGTTGGACAAAGCTGCGCGAGGGTACCCGCGTATCCGCATTGCAAGGTCGAGCGCATTGGGGCGGCGCGTTGAGCGGTCGAGACATCGAAGCCGTGAGCAAGACGGTCAGCGGGCTGCTGAAGCTGCTGTTCCCCGACCCGGAAATGTCGATCCCAGACGAGGAACTCGAAGCGGTCATTCGGATCGCCTTGGAATCCCGTCGCCGCGTCAAGGAGCAGCAGAAGCGCTGCCTAAAAACGGAGTTCCGCAACACCCACTTCAGCTACTTCATGGGCGTGGACGGCGTTGAGCAGTTTGTAGCGACGCCGGAGTTACATAGCGATGCCGCCATCGAGGCCGACCCACTGCCGCCCGGACAAGTGTGGGCAATTAGCCCGGGCGGTATGGATGCGGCTCCATCCCTGTATCGCATCGAGGCGACCAACGGACCCGGCGGTGGAGTGAAAATCCTTAATGCGCCTGTGCCCCCCGCATTTCGGGAGAGCGTACGATTCGGGGAGCAGAATCTCTACACTCAAACCAAAGAGCTGGTCGGGGACCGTGACCCTCGTAGCCACGAGTTCTCGGTGCAGTTGCGGGCAATGGATTCCGACCGCTCCGGCCATGGCCTCGGTCTGCCGGTGCTGCTCGCGTTGTGTGGAACGCTGATGGAGCGCAGCACTAAGGGCGGATTGATCATCGTCGGTTCTCTCAACCTCGGCGGCTCAATTGAGATGATTCCCAACCCGGTAGCTGTCGCCGAGCTCGCTGTCGAAAAGGGCGCCGGCCAAGTGCTCATGCCGATCGCGGCCCGCCGGCAGCTTCTCGACCTTCCCGACGACATGGCGACCAAGGTAAACATCATCTTCTACGCCGACCCGGCGGATGCGTTTATGAAGGCGATTCTGGAATGAAGCTGTCGCCGCCCCTAGCGCGGTACCCCGCTCGGTATTTTCACCGCGGCCCGCGTTAGGTTCCCCGATTCTGGTGCCATGGGGTCGCAACCAGAATTGCCGGTGCTCGGGACTCGGATTCCCGTCGAACTCAAAAGCAACTGGACTCGGGGCCGCTCAGTCCTTCTCGAAGAAGTCTGGGTCGACGCGGTTGAGCTGATAGGTCTCCTCACGGGTGACGCCGATTCCGAAGCCGATCATCAGATCAGCAAGGCGTTCCGCCTATCAGTACCGCGTCCGATTCGTTCGATACCCACTGACCGACGTACCACCGGGGGCATCCAACCGTGGCGATTCAACGCGCGTAGCTCCTCTGGCGCTCTTCCACGCGTCGTCGGCGCTGGGCCTCTCTTTTAATACTCTCGCGTTCCTGCTTCTCGCGCTCCCTCGTGCGCCGATTGGACATATAGTTGCGCATGTACTCGTTTCGAGTTCCCGCTCGCTTTTTCTCGGCGACGCATCCAGAGCACTGTTTGGAGCAGTAAATCTGGCGTCCCTGGCGGATGAAAACCTTTCGGCAGTTGGCACATTGTCGATAGGGGAACGGTTCAATGCGCAAAACGAAACCCAGAGCCGCGTCCAACCGGCCAGAGGCCTCGAAAGACAAGGGCGGAGACAAATCCTGCAAGCGTCCATTCACCAACTGCATGTTGCGCCAGCCACCCAATCCAATGCGCTTGCCGGCTATTAGGTGTCGAATCTTGTGACATTCCATCCAGCTAAATCTTCTCAGAAAGACTCTGAATATTTCTGGCGGCCATCCAAGCAGCCGGAATGACCGTTGCACTTCTGTTTCAGAGGGATCGCTTGGTTTTCCGGGGTCTATGGGCGGGATAACGGGCTCCAACGACATTAGGACTGAACGGAGGCGCAACGTGATCGCGCCGAACCCCGGGGGCTCCTCTATGGGCGGCACGAGATTTCGGGGTGCAGACCGGCCCTCGTATGAGGCAAGTTCAGCGAAGCATTCCGTGATTATTCTTTGTTGCTCTGCCGTGACTTCCATCTGCCCCCTCGCCGTTAGCCATTGATGCGATGCTCTATCGACGGCTAAAAATTTTTAGTCGTCATGCGTACAAAGTCAACTCCGGCGGAGATCCTGCAAGCGTCCCTTCACCAACTGCATGTTACGCCAGCCGCCCAATCCAGTGCGCTTACCGGCTAATCTGGCCCTCGTTATGAGGCAAATTCCACGAAGTATTCCGTGATTGTGGTCTGCCGTGACTTCATCCGACCCTCGCCGTTATCCATTGATACGATATATTATCGATGGCTAAAGATTCTTATTCGTCATGCGTACAAAGTCAACTCCGGAAAGCACATGCTGACACCCGATGAAACGCAAAAGCACCGGGCGAAGCGGGAAACCCTCAAAGAGATCGAGAGCCGGTCACCCCACCGCCCCACGCATCGGTCGGACTGATCCGTACGCATTAACTCGTCGACGGTCTGTGCGCACCGCGGCTCGTCTAATCGCGAGGGCGACCACGCCGGAGAACGATTTTGTGCGCTCATCGATGAATCCTCGGCGTCGAGGTGGACCGAAACGGGCGCACCTCATGCCTCATATACGGCGGCGAAAAGCGCACGGCGTTCAGCAGCCGCGTAAGCCACCTTCAGTGCTTCGCCTGTGGACTGCCTGGGGAAGTTTTCAATCTTGTGATGGAGTTGACGGGATTGGGTTTCGCGCAACCTGTCGAATGGTCGGTAGATTGTACGTGCGTTGGCGGTGGACCTCCAAGGCCTCCGAGGCGGCGGCGGAAGCCGATGACAGCCTGAACCGCGGGCAACGCGAGGACTCGCGGCAACCGGTGGCAACCGTGGTTCAACGTCCCGGCGGCGGTGAGGATCTCACTCGGCCGACCTCGGGGGGCATGGGAGGTCGGTCTGCCAACTGCACCAAGGGCGAGAGCCGCACAGTGTCGTCGCCCCAGAACCAGCTGAAGCCGTGGGAACCTGTTTTTGGTCTCATCGCGGTCGATACCAAAACCGAATCCCGGTGCAATCGGGTGAACCTGAATGCCAACCGGCGCGCTCGCACCAGTGCGTCCTACCCAAAGGAGAGCACATGACATCATCCGTCGAAACGAGTGGGGAGGTTCCTAGCGGCCCGTGCCCTGACACGCCTTGGTCGAAGCTATCGTTCGAAGACGTACTTAAAGCGCTCAACCTGCCGGGACGTCTCGTATACTTTCGATGCCCCAGTTGCGGCGGCAGCATGTTCGTCGAGGACCCGGGGTACGACTGCGCCAGGTGCCAGGTCGCCGGGGAAGGTGTGCACTCGTTCGTGAGCAACGTCCTCGCCCTCGACTGCGACGAGGCAACGCAGTTCCTCACGGATCTGGCAAGCGATATTCCCGTTGGTTCGTGTACTACGAGCACTCTCGGGGACTGGGTGTATGGTTCCTTTGAAGGGCTGCGGGACACCGTTCGTGAGCTCGAAGGTTCCGTGGAATTTCTTCGGCGCTCGCTCAAGCTGCTCATGCCGAATGAGGACCTATCGATCCTCGATCAGCTGGCCGCCACCGCGTCGGAGTACACCGTGAAGCAAGAGCGCTTGCGAGATATGGCGAATGATCTCACTGATTATCTCCCGGTCTCCGAGAAACCGCGGGCAGAATGAAACGTGGCGGTGCATTTCCGGCCGGCCTCCCCGATTTCGTCCGCCGACGACGGCGGGGCGGCCGGCCCCCGCGGCGTTACGTGGCCCCGGTCCTCAAAATCGGCGACGTCAGATCGGGAGTCACGATCGCGATGGGCCTTCGCGCTCGCGGAGTCGACATCGGGAACGATGATGAACGGTGCATCTGCTTCGCGGTTCAGGCCCACGGCGAACTCAGTCTCCTCGACGGAGATTCGGTTGCTGTCGGGGTCGACGAATCCCACCAGGTGATGTCGTGATCGCTGAATCCATTGTTCGTACCTTGGGGGGGCGGTGGACCGGCGACAGCGGTGAAGCCCTTTGTCCGGCGCATGACGACTCGACGGCGTCCTTGTCGGTGACCGAACGCGACGGGAAGGTGCTCGTGCATTGCCATGCGGGCTGTCCACAGTCGGAGGTCATTGGCGCGTTGCGAGAACGTGGCGTCTGGTCGACAGGCGCCGTTTCGCAGTCGCGGACAGTCAGGGCGCCACGCGGGCAGGAGAATACGAATCAGCCTGCAGCATGGCGAATCTGGAATGACGCACGGCCTGCGGCCGCCACCGAGGTCGAGCGATACCTCACGGGGCGCGGGATCACCCTCGAAACAATTCCGGACACGATGCGGCTGCACCCGAACCTTTTTCATGCACCGAGTAAGCAGGCTTTTCCGTCGATGGTTGCCGCGGTGCAGGACTTGCGGGACGATGTCGTCGCGATTCATCGCACGTACTTGGACCGCCGGGGAATCGGCAAAGCCGACGTTGCAAAGGCAAAGATGATGCTGGGCCCCGTCGCGGGTGCCGCCGTGCGGCTGACCGAGGCTAAGGAATCCTTGATCGTCGCGGAGGGCATCGAGACGGCGCTTAGCGTGATGCTCGCTACAGGTCTGCCCACCTGGGCGGCGCTTTCTGCCTCGGGGATTCGAGCCCTAGAGCTACCTCCGTTGCCGCTGGCCGCGGAGGTAACAATCGCTGCCGACTCAGACGCGGTGGGGGAACAGGCTGCTCGCGAGGCTGCGAAACGGTGGACCCGCGAGGGACGTGTCGTGAGTATCGCGGTTCCCCCTGATGGCAAAGACTTCAATGACATACTTCGCGACCATGGTCTCGAACGCGTTCGAGAGTTAATTGGAGGTGCAAAGCTGGTCGATGGGGTCGCCGACGCGGAACTTTCAGATGCTCGTCCGCGCAAAGCGATCCGCGTGAATCCGGCTCGCTACAACGATTGCCTGCGAGCTGCTGCTGCTGAACTCCACGACATCGTTTTTTTGCGCGGTACCGCCCCCGTCATCCTCACGACCGCGGGTTTTGCTGTGGGACGGGATGGCGACGACGACAGTGATACCGTCGAGTTGCGTGGCGTACGCCTTCGACGAAACGCACCTCTTCTAACGCCGGCGCGTCCCGATCTGGTGCGATTTCACCTCGACGAACTTGCGATTTTCGAGCGGAGAAACGGGAAGGGTTGGTCTCAAACGCCCTGCCCAAAAGATATTGCGGGGCAAGTAGTTGAGGCCGCCGTCAAGTTGGGCTTCCGGCCCTGCATGGGGATCATTCACGTACCGATTCTCCTGGGCGGCAAAATAGTTTCCGCTCGCGGTTACCACGCCGCCAGCGGGTACTACATCGACGGGCCGTCGTTAGAGCCCCTTCCGCAGAATCCGACGAAGGCCGACGCCGAGCGCGCCCTGGAACGCCTCCTGCGGCCGTTCCGCGGCTACATCGACGCCGGGACCGTCGATCGCGGGGCTCTCGCGGCTGCGGCACTGACTGCCGTTCTCCGACCGTCGCTTTCTACCGCGCCCGCGATTCTGATCGACGGTAATGAGATTGGCTGCGGAAAGGGCAAACTTGCGCGCACGCTGGCGGTGTTTGCGACGGGAATGCCTCCAGCCACGATCACAGAGGGCCACTCAAACGAGGAGACGGAGAAACGGATAGACGCAGCGATACTTTCCGGGGTTCCCGCGATCCTGCTCGACAACTTGCAGAGACACCTTCAGTCTAGCGCCTTGGAATCGGGCCTCACCGAGGGGGTGGCCGCGATTCGGTTATTCGGGACGCAGCAGACGGCAACCGTGTCGTTCCGATCGCTCGTCCTGTTGACGGCGAACAACGCGACGCTGCGTCGGGACATGCTGCGCCGGACCCTGCCGGTGCGAATCGTGGTCCCCGACGAGATGCCCGAGCAGCGACAGTTCGACTTCGACCCGGTGATGGAAGCGGGTCGCGACCGGGCTGATTTGCTCAGAGCGGCGTTTACGGTCGTGTTGGCGTGGAGGGCCGTGCGTGAGACGCCGGAGGTCCAGCGACATCGCCGATCGTTGGGCTCCTTTGAGGAATGGGCCGACCTGATCGGCGGCGCCGTCTCTTGGCTAACAGGCACGCATCCGGTCGAACTGATCGAATCGTCCAGAGTGGCCGACCCATATGCTGCGGCCGAGCGGCAGGTGATCGACGCCCTCGCCGCTCAATATGGATTGCTGCGATGGAAGGCGGCTGATGCGGCGCAGGACTTTGCCGCCGAACTTTGGGCGGCCGTCCTGCCGAGGATGAAGGGCGACAAGCCGACGGCCGTACAAGTTGGGAACTGGCTTCGCGCTCGCCGGGACCGTGTTTACGGGCTCGCGATGCTGGTGGGCGAGCTTGACCGCAACAGCGTCATGATGTGGCGATTCGTCGAAGTGCCCGATGTGCGGGGGCTGCGGGGGCTTGCGGGGGGTAATCTGGGCTCCTCAAAACCAAATGGTCATCAGGATGGTGAAGGCGATGGCGCAGACGACGGGATCTGTGATGACCCGGACGAGGACACCCCCCGCAACCACCCGCAGCCCCCGCAAGTCGGCGCGAGGATGGGTCAGTGAACACGGCCAACAACGATATCTGGCGTGCGCTCCCCGCCATGGCCGAGAACGTTCCGGTCGCCCAGGTGCCGGCGATGATGGCTTTGCTCGCGAGCGCGCAATCAGCGCTGGCAGCGAGGTTAGCGAGCGCCTCGACGGACGACGCATCATGTTCCGGCGACCGGTTCGTTAGCGTCGACGACTTGGCTGATCAACTCCGCATCGGCAAGAGCACAATCCGGAGGATGATAAGGGACGGGGAACTTGAGAGAGGTAAGCACTACGGCCGGGCCGGGCGGCGAATCCTTCTCGATCCAGTTGCGGTCGAAGCGCACCTTCGCGAGACCCCAACCCGCGAGGTGAATCGCCGAGCCGAGGGTGCTATCCCTTTCACGCGCAAGGAGCGACGACGTGAGCCGAACACGTAAGCAACGCAGGGACCGCAAAGGCGTCGGGGGAAAACACGGGAAGCTCTACCTGACGTTCACGTGGCGCGGCGTCCGCTGCAAGGAGTACGTCAACGATCGCGACACGCCGGAGAGTCGCGATAAGTGGGAGAAACACCTGGCGCTGATCAAGGCGGAAATCAGCGCCGACCGCTTCGATTACCGGACCTGGTTTCCGAACGGAACGAAGCTCGCGGTGTTGTATCCGGGCGATGGGTTCGATCGCGCCGAGATGACGCTCACACAGTGGCTGGAGGCGTTCCAGGCCCGTCGTTCACCATACCGGGCGGACGGTTCGCTGATCGACGACAGCGACCTGAACCCGACGACCTGGCACCACGACGCGAGCATCATCCGCAAACACCTGGTCCCGGGTCTCGGATCGCGGCTCTTGAGCGCGATCACCGCGGCGGACTGCAACGCCTTGCGGCGGTCGATGATCGACGCGGGCCTCGGCGGCAAGTCGCTGCTCAACAACATGGGCCTGCTCAAGAAGGCGTTCGCCGACGCCGTCGAGGAGGGGCTTATCGAAACGAACCCCGTGCCCAAACTCAAGGTCCCCAAGAATTGGAGCAAGCACCTCAAGAAGCAGTCCCAGCCCCTCTCCGCGGAGGAGGCGGCTCGGTTCCTGTCGGCCCTTCCCAAACGGGTCGAACTGCGCGGTGGTGCGATTCTCGATTCGGCCCTGCTGTATGACTTCTACTATCTCTGGCTGCACACCGGGTGGCGCCCGAGCGAGATCGTGGCCCTGCGGTTCGACTGGCTTTCGCCGAGTCGTCAGTTGGCTGAGTTACGCCAGGGGCGCGAGCCGCGGCGCGGTGAGGAAGCCGGTCCCAAGACTGGCGCCCGCGAGGTACTGCTCGACTACGATCCGGAGTTGTGGGCGATCGTGGAGCGCCGGCGTAGAGCGAGCCTTGCGGCCGGCGTTCGGGACTACTTGTTCTGCGACAGCGCCGGTCGGCCCCTCGACCAGGAGCAACTCGCAAAGCGGGTCTGGAAGCCGACGCTGCGGTCGATCGGCGTCAGTGAGCGGGGCCAGTACAACCTCCGCGACACGTTCATCACGCTCGCGCTGTCGGCGGGCGAGGACCCCGGTTGGGTGGCGCAGGTGTGCGGCAACAGCGAGCAGATGATCTTTCGGCACTACCGGAACTGGATGCCGGATCTGCGCCGCGGGCACGGGCAAAAGCTGGCCAAATCGCTCAAAATAGGCCCCGAAATAGGCCCCGAAGGGGGCGTAATCGTGCCTAAGTCCTTGAAATCATTACGGTTAGGGGTATGGAGGCGGGGGGAATCGAACCCCCGTCCGAAAGCGATTCACAACGGCTTCTCCGTGCGCAGTCCAGTGAATTGATCTCGCCTCGGGGACTCCCACTGGACAGGATTCCCTTCGGCCAGCTCATTTGATTTTCGTCCCCGACCTATGAGCGTCGGTCAGGGCTTATCCCGATTTGCGTCGCCTGGGTCCGGTCCTACGGGTGCGGGCCGGTCAGACGCCAGCGGCCTTAAGCCGCCAGAGCGAAAGAATCGTCTGCGTGTACAATACACAGCCTGGACATTGACTGGCGCCCAGGAACCAGTTGCACGCTACCGATGTTGCACAACCTCCGTCGAAACCTTGTCGCCCCCATGGCGATGGGGCCGACTGTAAGCGCGGCCCTCTGGTATGGCAAGGGGGATCAACCAGCCATCGGCTTTCAGCGATCGGCTTTCAGCTATCAGCTTTCAGCTATCAGCTGGTGGCCAGAACACGATCCTCGGCTTTGTCGCGTGGTTTTCTCGGACGCGCCGGCAATACCACTGTGCCGTGGTGATCGGCCCACTCCTGGTTGGTGCGCTGAATCTCTGGTTCGTACCGGTACGGCTGGTTCACCGCCGACTTCCCCCGACATGGGTGTCTGGAAGATCTCTGGAAGATCACGAGCGGGGCTACTCTGGATACGCTCGTACCTCCGCCAGGACGAGCGGTCCTTCGGGACCCAGCCGACGCACCCGAATGCCCGCGGCCTCGATCGCCGGCTCGACCGGAACGATCATCCGTCCGGAGGTTCCGGACGTGGCAACCCGACGGCTGAACAGCGGCCCCGCAGATGCATCCTCCAGGGTGATCTCCAACTCCGTTCGCGACCCGGACCTCTCCAGCCAGTCAATTTCCACACGCGCGACCCTGCTGCGCGGAGAAAATCGTACTGACCACCAGCGGTCACCCGCGGGTGCCGACATGAACCGCGTTGTAGGACTGCCGTCAACCGCCCGGGACGGATGTATGCGGTGCAAGTCCTCGTTGCCGTCGGCGGGAGGAGACCCCGACGCTGGACGGCCGAACGCGAGGTCCGCCTGCTGCGGCGCGCTACGGCTGTCCCAGACGAAGCGTGTCCCCCAGCTCTCGCCGCCGTGCTCCAGACCCGCGGCGATGGCCGCGGCCACACCGCACGCGATCAGCGTTAGCGTGAACGCCATCGTGGCCGACCAGCGCCCGCGATCGACGCGAAGCATGATCCAGACAAGGAGCGCAGCGATTCCCCCGAGCGACAGCGCCAACCCGGCGCGCGCGGCTGGGCTGACCCACCGCAACGAGACCGTGTGGCGACCCGCCGGGACGAGCGCGCCCAGGTGCAGGCCGTTCACCCTGAATGCCGAGACCGTGTCGTCGTCGACGCGCACCCGCCAACGGTCGGAATACGGTACCGCGGCTGAGAAGACCGCCTGCGCTGTCGATTCCACCGCGAAATCCTGCCGGTTTCCGGAGATGAAAACGACGGCGACGCTGCCAGTTCTCGACGCGTCAGGCGTCTTCGACAGAGCGCCTTCCGGCGGTTGGTCCCCGGGAGGTACGGCCACCGCACGCGTCGGCGGGCGACCTGTCGCCATGGAGCGATAAGCCTCAGCGCGGTTGTCGACCCAATCGACATCGAAGAAGAGCCGCGCGAGCTCCGGTTGGAGGGGCGTTTGTTCGAGATGGGATAGAACGTCCGACGTGTACATGCCGCTTCCGAACGCCCCAGGATATTCGATGGACGTCGTCCTCAGTCGGGCGAGGGCATCGAAGCCGGGCATCGGTCGATTCGGCGCCGTCCACGTGCCGTATGCCATCACGATCGAGAGACCGAGGAGGAACGTGCCGACGAGCGTCCTCGTCTCCATCCTCGACGGGGTTTCGCGCCAACACACCCGAAACAATGCCGCCGCTCCCATCAGCACCATCAGGCACCAGAAGAATCGCGCCACCCGCGGCACGGCTCGCAAGGTTTCGGGCGAGAAGGTCTCAGGCTTCCCCACGGCGAGCCACGGCATGATGCAGAGGGAAAGGCCGCATGCGACGGCGCTGCCGACGGCCAGAGGATTCGACCACGCGTCCCCGTCCCGTGAGCGCTGGCTCCACAACCATACGCCCAGGAGCGCCATTGGGACCGGCACCGCCATCAACGTGCGAGCCGGCACTCTGAGGTTCCGTTCGAAGGGGAGGATGTTCCATAGCCAGCGATGGATCGGAGTGTTGTCTCCCAACGCATATGCGATCGTGACCAGGATCAGACCGAGCAGAGCGACGACGACGGCGGGCGGCCTTCTGCGCACCATGGTGAGAAGCGTACCGGCGACGATCGCGACCGGAATCAGGCTGCCGGCGAACGAACCGTGCACGTCCGCCTTGAACGGCCAGAACAGCATGCGCAACAGGCCAAGCGGTCCCGGGTAGGGCGAGGTCGACGACAGGGACCATGTCCGGCTCTTCGTCGTTCGTCCGGTTCCGAGGCTAAGGTAGTCGAGCAGGAAGGGGAGCCAGTAGGCAGCCGAAAGGAGCAGCCCTATTCCCTGCGCGGCGCCCAGCTGAAGGAAATACCGCCGATGCATCGAGCCATCGCGGACTCCCACAGCCGTCGCGACGAATGGAGCGCACAGGCCGACAAACCCCGTGGTCAGGACGCCATAGATGGCCATCTGCGGATGTCCCGAGACGATTGTGCCGAACACCGACAGAGCGCTGGCCGCGGTCCAGACCACACGTTCGGGTTCTAGCGCGGATCTCAGGATGAACCCGCACGCGAGGATCATCCCTGTGTATGCCTCGAGCGCAGCGCCGTAACGAACCGCGTCGAGCATGCGCAGATTGTAGACCGTTACCAGAGCCACGACCCAGGCAACGCCACGGTCCATGCCGAAGCGGCGCAGGGCGTCCCAGAACACCAGGTGGGTCCCGGCCAGCACGAGCAGACGAAGCAGCGTCATCCAGTCCAGTGCCCGCCCGGAATCGAAGCCCGGCAGCTGTGCCGCGAGATGGGTCAACGGGTGGTAGAGTCCCCCGAGCGTCAGGGTGCCGGCCGGTGCTCCCGCTACCACCCCCGGGTGATAGAGCGGGAACTGGCCCTTTGAGAGCGCCCACTGCAGCTCGAGCTGGGCCTGAATCGAGTAGACCCCGTAGTCCTGTCCGATCGTCTGGGATCCGACGAACGGCAGACACCACGCGAACAACAGGAACGGCGTGAGCAGACAGAGTACCTGCCATGTGCGCTCGCGCGGAAGAGAATCGCGCGCACCGTTCGGTCCGCGAAGCGTGTCGTGCGCATCGCCGCCGATCTCGATCATGGTGGGCTGGCCGTCAGGGCGTTCGAGCTGAAGTAGTTGACGGAACCCCCGTATCGGATCCATTGATGCGCGACCAACCGAATAGGGGCGTTGATGACCAAGAGCAACTACTCCGAGTGCACCGTTGTCGGGCTCGGGTTCCTCGACCAATGTGCGAACGTGATCGCGGCGGAGGTGCTGGTGCGCGCAACTCCCGAACAGATCTTTGAAGTTTTCGAGGATGCTCATGCGTGGACGGTGTGGGCGCTGCCGATCCAGCGGGTCGAGTGGACCTCTCCCATGCCCTTCGGAGTCGGGACCACTCGGACAGTATCGATGATGGGAGGCATGGTCGGATACGAGGAGTTCATCGCCTGGGAGCGCGGCAAAAGGATGGCGTTCACCTTCGTCGGCTGCTCCCTGGATACGGTCGAGAGCTTTCTCGAGGACTACCGGGTCACCGATCTCGGCGACGGTACGTGTAGGGTCGAATGGTACATGGCGCTTCAGCCCCGCGGTCTGTCCGCCAAAATGATGTGGATGACCCGCCCGCTGATGCGCCTCGCCAACGGATGGATGCTCGGCAGGTTCAAGCGCTACGTCGAAACCTATGCACCCACAGTGCAGCCTGCCGACGAGCCGGCGCCGGCAGGTAGGTAGGCAGCGGGGGAGATCGAGACACCCATTTCCAAGTACAGGTGCCCCTCACCCCAACCAATGACAAGACGCTTGCAGAGGTGATCGAGATGGCGACATTCGTTCTCGTCCATGGTGCGTTCGGCAGCCCCGCCGAGTTGGCGCCGGTGATTCCCTTGCTCGAGGCGCTCGGGCACCGTGCCATTGCCGTCGACCTGCCGTGCGTGGACCCGGCGGCGACACTTGACGACTACGCCCGGACGGTGGTCGAGGCAATGATCGGGATCGAAGGGCCGGTCGTGGTCGTCGGTCACTCGGCAGGCGGCGCGACGATCTCGCTCGTGCCCGGCCGGACCCACGTCGACCGCCTGGTCTACGTGACGGCGGTCGTTCCCGAGCCGGGGCGTTCGATCGCAGACGTCGTCGGAACCGACGTTCGCGAGACGATGCTGTCGGTCTCTCATGACGACGGCAACGGCTGCCGGTCGTTTGACCTGGAGATGCTGGCCTCGCTGGCGCCACCGGAGGAGCGGGAGGCGTATCTCGCATTCCTCGCGGCCACCCAGCGCCCCCAGGGCTGGGCAGCGATCGAGCAGCCTTGGCCCGGCCGGTCACTTCCCAACGTGCGCCGCACCTACGTGCTCTGCACGGAGGACAATGTCATACCGCCCGCGAAGCAGCGCGAGATGGCGGCGCGCCTGGGCGTGGAGCCCATCGAGATCGCCTCCGACCATGAGGTCTTTGCCCTCCAGCCGCGCGAGCTTGCGGCGGTGCTCGCGGGGGTAGGCCGGGAAAACAGCGGGGGTAGTTCCGATATTCCGATTCTCAACTGACGCCCGTTGAACGCGCGTCGCCTCGGTCATGAAGTATGAAGGACGTATCGAGCCGCCGATGGGGATGATACGGCACGAGCGATCGCTTGTCGGTCAACGTCGGCTTGTGCTACCTTGCCGCACATGGACAGTATCGGAGTCCGGCAGCTCCAACAGAACGCCGCCACCACCGTGGAACGGGTCCGCCGCGGCGAGAGCATCGAAGTAACCGTGCGGGGTCGCCCGGTGGCACGATTGGTTCCGGTCTCCGGCACCCTACTCGACCGACTCGAAGCCGCTGGAACGTTGACTCGCGCCACCGGCAACCTGCGCGGCTTGGGACCGCCCAGGGTACGAATGCCACGTGGCGAATCGGCTTCGGAGCGCCTGGCGCGGATGAGAGAGGACGACCGTTGACGGTCTATCTGGACACCTCCGCCCTGGTGAAACTGGTCGTCATCGAGAAGGAGTCCCGCGCCTTGCGGACCTTTCTAAGGCATGAGCCGGAACAGTTCTCGTGCGCCATCGCACGCACGGAGTTGCTCCGTGCCGTTCATCGCGGTGGCAGTGCCGCCATCGAGGATGCAAGGCGCGTGCTCCGAAGCATCCACCTCATTCACCTCGGCGATGCGCTCCTCGACGCCGCCGGCATGTTGGACCCGGTGAACATGCGCTCCCTCGACGCGATCCACCTCGCCGCGGCCTCTGTCCTAGCGCCCGAGCTGACCGCTTTGGTGACCTACGACAAGCGGATGGCAGAAGGCGCGGCGCTTCTAGGGTTTCCGGTCGCGTGTCCCGTTTGATCGCGATCGTCCCACCGAGCCCGCCGTTGCGCGGCACCAACACGCTGGCCGTCGCGCCCGATTCGAGGCCTTTGCCCGCCAATTCGAGCCGGTGGAAAACGCGAAGCCTAAAAGCACGTCATCCCGGCGAAAGCCGGGATCCAGGGTGGGGCGGCGGTGGCATGAGGCCTGGACCCCGGCTTTCGCCGGGGTGACTAAAACCCACTGGAAGCAGTGGGCGTTCTTGTGGCGGATTGAGATCTCCTGTTCTTGCGGCTAGTCGATCTCCGATGGCTCGGCGTCCCAGGCGGCGATGTCGGCGATCGCGGCGCGGCGCGCTCGGATCTGGTACCAGCGGAGCCCGACCGCGGCGACCGCTGCTGCTCCTACGCCGGGCCAGAACCACTGCGGAGCATATGCGGCCGCTGCGATGCCCTTCTCGCCGATCACCACGCGCAACGCGGTGAACGGTACCATCCCCACTACCGTCGCCGCCACGTAGTCGCGCCGCCGCACGCGCGATACCGCGAGCAGCAGATCGATGCCGGGGTTGAGCCAGAACAACAACCGCATCGTCGCCACCATGCGCATCGGACTGCGCTCGAGGCGATCCTCGTAATGCCGCACGCGCGCTGGGATCTTCGAGCGCGCCCAGTCCCGCCCCAACGTGCGCGCCAGCGCGTAGGTTCCGATGCTCGCGACGATCGCGCCGATGATCGAGTAGATGATCGCCAACGGCGTCGGCCACAGCGTCGCGGAGATCCAGATCGGCGGTCCGGCGAGGAAGAAGACGTTGAGCGGGACCAGCAGCGCGATGAAGATCAGCGGCCCGGCGACGCCGGCGGCCGCGACAGCGGCGCGGACCCGATCTGGCGATGCGTACTCGAAGAGGTCGGCGTTCCACGCGGCGATGCCGGCAGCGAGGATGACGGCGGCGAGAAGCAGACGGCGAGCGAGGGACACTTTGCTAGATGTACGCGGGCGATGGGGTTGTGCAACCCAACCGATCAGGGGCCGGGGGTCAGGGGTCAGGGGCGGTTGAATCTTCGCGTGCCGCGAAGATTCGCCGGGACATCAAATTGGTTGCCAGTTGGCCGGGCCCATCAAATGAACGGGCGCAGAGCGCCCCACCATCCCTGACCCCAGACCCCCGACCCCAGCCCCCGAAAAAAGGACGCCGCGTGATCACGTCACCCCGCCGGCCGCTTTCAGCGCTATGATCGCGTCCCAGTCGTAGCCGAGCCCCTGGAGGATCTCTTCGCCGTGTTCGTTGAATTCGGGGGCTCGGGCGGTGGCGGTGGGGTGTTCGTCGAACTGCACTGGGCTGGCGACGAGGTCGAACTCGACGCCGTGACTGGTCGCCGTGCGCGCCAGGTAGCCGTTGGCGGTGACCTGCGGGTCGGCCGCGACCTCGAGGGTGTTCTGCACGGGCGCCCACTGGCCTTTCATGGTGCTGAGTCGCTGCGTCCACTCCGCCAACGTCGCGCCGGCGAACACCTGGGCGATGATCTCGCGCGCGGCGCCGCCGTTCAGCATCAGGCCCTCGTGCGTCGTGAAGCGCTCGTCCTCGATGAGATCGGGCCGGCCGATGTGCCGGCAGAAGTCGGGCCAGTAGTGGAAGCCCTGCAACATCACGAGGCTGATGTGGCGCCCGTCCGACGTGCCGTACACGGCGACGAGCGGGTTGCCGGGACCGGAGGCGGAGAACTGGATCGGCGCCCACGGCATCTTCATCTGCAGCGACAGCGCGATCGCCGCCGACATGGCCCACGCGCCCATCGCCAGCAGCGACACGTCGACCACCGACGGCTCGCCGGTGCGCTCGCGCTTGAACAGCGCGGCGGCGATGCCGCCGGCGATGGTCATCCCTCCCATCGAATCGCCGTACGCCGGAGCGGGCTGCGGCACGATCCCCTTCACCTCGGGCGTCGTCGTGCCGGAGGCGCTGCCGGCGCGACACCAGAACGCCGTCATGTCGTAGCCGCCTCGATCGCGGTCGGGGCCCTTGGGACCGAACGACGTGCCGCGCACGTAGATGATCTTCGGGTTGTGGGCGCGGATGTCGTCGATGTCGATCTTCAGCTTGGCCAACACGCCGGGCAGCTTGTTGGTGAGAAACACATCAGAGGTCGCCGCAAGCTTGTAGAGGACCTCGACGCCCTCCGGCTTCGACAGGTCGATGCCGATCGACTTCTTGCCGCGGTTCGAGTGCTCGTTCAGCACGTGCACCCCCTGCGACAAGTCCATCACCCCGGTGCGCGCCAAGCCGCGCATCGCGTCGCCGCGCTCGGCGTGTTCGACCTTGATCACCTCCGCGCCCCAGTCGGCGAGAACCGCCGACGCCGCGGGAACGAAGGTGTGCTCGGCAACCTCGAGGACGCGAACGCCCTTCATGACATCGACCATTGCGGACTCCTTTTGATCCGCCGGCACTCGGGCGGAGCCTCGGACCTAGCCCGCACATCCTGCGACGTCAAAGATCGTGCGGGTTTGGCTTTCAGCTATCAGCTATCAGCTTTCAGCTTTCAGGGGGGCGCCGGCGGGCGCCGGATCATTCGGATGAGAAACGAGTCATCTAATCCCCCTCACCCTGCCCTCTCCCATCCGGGAGAGGTGGCTCAGGTGGTCGTCGGATCTCAGGAGACCGGGCGGGCTTTGCACGCGCGGTCGAGCCCATCGCGCGCGACGCGCGCGGGGGCAAGTATCAGACGGCCTGGGAGCGGGGCATGTCCAGGGCGTCGTGCGTGCCGCAGGGGATCGAGACGGTGAAGGTGGAGCCGACGCCCTCGCTGCTTTCGACCGCGACCGCGCCGCCGAGCAGGTCGACGTAGCGGCGGACGATGTGCAGGCCGAGGCCGACGCCGTCGTGGCGGCGCGTGGTCGAGCCGTCGACCTGGCGGAAGGGTTCGAAGATGGCGCCCAACTGATCCTGCGGAATGCCGAGACCGGTGTCCGCGACCTGGATCGTCAGCGTTCCCCGCGCCGCTGTGATGGTGACGTTCACGCTGCCCTGGTCGGTGAACTTGAGCGCGTTGGTGATCAGGTTCTTGAGCACGACCTTCAACTTGGCGGGATCGGTGCGAACCTCCGGTAGATCGATGGGCACGTCCCACGCCATCGTCACCGCCGGCTTGTTCTCCACGAGGGGCGCGACCTCTTTGCGCAGCTGGCCCACCAGGCCGCGGATGTCGGTGTCGAGTCGCTCGATCTCCAGCCGGCCCTGCTCCAATCGACTCAGGTCGAGGGTGGAATTGATCAGCTCGAGCAGGTTCCAACCGCTCTGCTCGATGCGATCGAACACGACCTTCTGCTCGGCCGACATCGGGCCGTACTCGCCTTCGCGCAGCAGGTCGTTGAATCCGAGGATCACGTTGAGTGGCGTGCGCAGTTCGTGCGACATGGTGGCGACGAACTCCGACTTCAGCCGATTGGCCTGCTCGAGAGATGAGGTCAGGCGTGCGTTCTCCAGCGCCAACGACGCCAGGTGCGCGATGCCGCGGGCGATGCGCCGCTGTGCTGCCGAGAAGGCGCCGCCGCCGCCGACGTAGCTGGCGGTGTGGATGCCGATCAGCTCGTCGCCCCGCCGCAGCGCCATGTACAGGGTCGTCATCACGCCGTAGCGGTCGCGCAGTTCTGGAAACGCCAGCGGATCGGCCGGATCGGAGTGGTGGACTTCCACGACCTCGTCCCTGCGCAGCGCTTCCGCCAACTCGGCGTACAACGCCGGCGGCGCGCCGACCTCCTGCAACGACAGCGTTCCGGAGTCGCCGCCGAACCAACCCACGGGCACCAGATCGGCCGTGTCGGGCCGCAACATGAGAGTCGCGCTGCCGTGACACTGCAACAGCTCCGGCGTCAGGCGGCACAGCCGATCGACGACCACCGCGGCGTCCAGCGCCGAGATGAGTTCGCGGCCGACCCGCGCCATCGCGGTCGAAATGCGCACCTCCTGTTGCAGCACCTGCTCGAGCTGCTTCTGGTCGGTGATGTCGCGCGCCACCATCGAAAACGCGGTCACCGCGCCGTCGCGTCCGCGGTGCGCCACCACAACTTCGGAGACCGGAATCTCATCGCCGTCGGCGCCGTAGACGGCGGTCTCGCCTTGCCACGAGCCTTCGCGCAACGCGATCGGAACGGCCTCGTCGCGAATCAGTTCCCACGCCCACTCCGGCTGGCTGTCGGCGACGCGCATCGCGCTGACGTCCGCGTCGGGGTCGATGCCCAACATGCGGCGGCCGGCGGCATTGTAGTAAAGCACCTGGCCATCCGGGGCGCTGATACCGACCAGATCGGGAGTCGCGCCCAACACTTCGAGCAGACGCTCCTGCTCCTCCTCGAGGCGCGTCCGGCTGGTGATGTCCTGCCCGGCACCGTAGATGTGCGTCACGCCTTCCGCCGTCTCCGACTTCATGCGCGCGCGCAGGCGGCGGATCTCGCCGCTCTTCGTGAAGATTCGGTACTCGGCGACGAACGGTTCGCCGCGCGTCAGCGCTTCGCTCACCACTCGAACGTGTTCGCGGTCGTCGGGGTGGACCAGATCCTCCCAGTTGCACTGCGCGAGGTCTTCGATCTGGTACCCGGTGATGCGCACGAACGAATCGGTCACCCAGTCGAACGAAACGCCGTCGGGCCCGACCGTCGCCGCGTAGGCGAAGTCCGACATCATCTCGGACACCGTGCGGTAGCGAAGCTCCGACTCCGCCAGCGCCTCGTAGAGCCGCGACAACTCGACCGTCCGGTCGTCGACCATTCCCTCCAGCTGGCGCACCCACATCACGCCGCGGTCGGCGCGCTGGCGTTCGTTCTTGATCGCCTTGATGACGTATCCGTAGAACAGCGCGACCGTGTAGAAGAACACCACCTGGATCAGATTGTTCGGGTGCCAGCCCGACATGTACAGATTGATCACGCTGAGCGCGGTGCTGCCGAGCAGGACCAGGAACATACTCTCGCCGATGGCGGCCAACGAGAGCACGAAGAAGTATAGGAGAAAGAACTCCTGACCAGCCGCTCCCGCGGCGTGGAGCGCCCACGACACCCACAACGTGTCGGCGATCAGAATCGGCGCCTCGACGTACCAGGAAAAGACGAGGGCGGGCGAGACGATCGACAGCGCGACGTTGCTGGCAAGGGCCGCCGCGATCATAAGGGCCTGGATCGGGTCCAGCGGACCCGGCTGCAACAGCACCAGATAGGACGCCGCGGCGATGAACACGTACCGCAGCAGTAGGAACAACCCCCTCCTGCCGCCGCCCAGGTGCCTGAACTCCGAATGCTCCGTCATGCTGCGGTCAGCATCGCGCAAGAAGCGGGCCAGTGCGTGTTGACCGGTCATTTGCACTGCACATCGTGACGACGGGCCGGGCTTTAGGCAAGCGCCGACGCGCTTGTGACACGTGGCCGATCGCCACGGGACGCCGATCGGACTTGGGACGCCGATCGGCTTCGCGAGCTCGACCGACTTTGGCGTTCTTATTGGAGCAGGCGCTCGCGCATGTCGTCCATGAACGACGACATCGATCGCAGAGCTTCGTCCGGCCAGCTATCCGACTGAGCAAGGACAGCAAAGGCCATCAGGACCGCCGACTGGAGCACTGCCTCGGCGTCCTCGTGCTCTATCGCCGGCCAGAGATTCTGGTCATGTACACGGACCGAAACATCGAACCGACCCGACCTATCACGAATACGCCGTCTCATTTGTTGCCCCCTTGTTCTCCCCCGGTCATGACTACTCCCAAGACCGGTTCCGGCATACTTGGGAAATCCACGGAGTCACATCAGGGAATCCCCGTACGCAGAAGTACGTAGCAGCCCGTTGAAGAACAGGACGCGGGCTGCAAACGGTCTTCAGGCGCCTTGGCTGCGTTGCGAAATCCTCAACAAAAGTCCCGACTTTGCTTCCGGTTTCGCGCCTTGCCCTGACGCCTGAATCCTCGTTTTCGCTCTCGCGCCTGTTTTTCAACGGACTGCTATGCCGCTCAGGAGAGGTCATCGCGCATCACGCAGTACCGCATCGCCAGCATGAAATGGGCCATGTGCTCGAGGTATTCGTCGAGCCACGGGTCGTCTTCGGTCAACACCGACAGTGCCGCCGCCACGGCGGTACTCAGCACTTCCTCGGCCCGATCGTGCTCGATCGCGTCGTGGAGGACCCCGCCCTGGACCTCGATATCCACCGAGAACAACCCGGTTCGGTCGGAAATCATTCGTCTCATCGTCCCCTCCCGCGCCTCGCCCACCACCTCCCCTCGCCAGCCCCCGGAGGCGCTCGCATGTCGTCCACTCACTTGGCTTTGCGTTAATCCGCGGACAACGATGTTGAACTGCAGCTTTCAGCTTTCAGCTGTCAGCCTTCAGCTTTCAGCCTGGCTATCGGCGGTGCCGGCGAAGCCGGCAGCCGTCCGGGCTACCAGGTGGACCCCGGCCTTCGGGACTGTCGGAGAAGCAGGGTTTCCAGGGCCACGTTAGGTTCGAGGGCGGCGTTAGGTCGTTGGGAAGCCGGTTGCGTGAATCGTGACGATCGCGAGCGCGAAGCGCGGGTGCGAGCGGCCTG
>Ga0307505_10000103_pt1 | contig 106327 bp, 89 predicted proteins | sample 23_S_MG_FD_202183 | JGI IMG/M metagenome (GOLD analysis project Ga0307505, IMG submission 202183) | Soil microbial communities from Populus trichocarpa stands in riparian zone in the Pacific Northwest, United States - 23_S | ecosystem: Environmental > Terrestrial > Soil > Riparian zone > Trees...
GCGTAGCCGATCGGTATCACCGCGATGCGCGTCGGCCGCCGCGTGATGTACGTCTGGTCGTAACCGACGTGGCGACCCGCCGGAACGTCCCACACGCGCCATACCAGGCTCTCGAGGCGCATCGCGGCGCGCAGTCCGACGTCGCCCACCGCGGCGGGAGTGACGCCGTACAAACAAACGCCCGGCCGCACCATGCCCCAGTGGGCGTCGGGTCGCATCAGGGTACCCGCGCTGTTGCAAAGGTGAATCCAGCGCGGCCGTATCCCCGCCGCGTCGAGCGCGGCGACGGCGTCGCGAAACGTCGCGACCTGCGAATCGGAGAACGGCGTCCGGGCGTCGTCGGCGTTGCCGAAGTGGGAGAACAGACCCTCCAGCTCCAGCCCGGGCGCGGCGCGAATCGCCTCGGCGACCGCTGCCACTTCGCTCGGCCGCACGCCGAGGCGGGTCATACCGGTATCGACCTCGAGATGGACGCGCAGCCCGCGCGCGGCTGACGCCAACGCCGGCAGCGTCGCCGCGTCGACGACGGCAACGGCGAGGTCGAGACGGGCCGCCAGAGCGGCGTCGCGCGGGTCGATCCCATAGAGGATGAGGATCGGACGGTGGATGCCGATCGCGCGCAGTTCGGCGCCCTCTTCCACCGTCGCGACGCCGAACCAGTCGGCACCCGCGCTTTCGAGGACCGGCGCCACGACACCGGCCCCGTGGCCGTAACCATCCGCCTTGACGACGGCCAACACGGCGACGCCGCGGGCGACCGCCGAACGAACGAGCCGCAGGTTCGCGCGCAACGCCTCCTCGTCGATATAGGCGACCGTGCGATGTGGGGAATCCGTCATTTGCGGGTAACTGGGTCGAGTACCAAACGAGGTTGGGGATGTAAACACGCGGAGGCGTCCGGCGTCGGACACCTCCGCGTGTCAGCCGTCAGCTATCAGCCATCAGCTCTCAGCTCCCAGTCCCCCCGACCCCCGGGCTGACAGCTGATAGCTGACGGCTGACCGCTACAACCGCGCCAGCGGCGCGGTTGTAAACCCACTGACCGCTGTCTATCGTCTCGCCGGTGCGCGTCACGCTCAACGGAGAGGCGAAAGAGCTGGCCAACGGCATCACCGTCGGCGATCTCATCGTCGCGCTGGAACTGACGAAACGGCGCATCGCGGTCGAGATCAACCGGGAACTGGTGCCACGCGACGCATTCGCCGAGCGAATGCTGGACGAAGGCGACGTGATCGAGATCGTGCATTTCATCGGAGGAGGATGATCGGTCGATGCAACAGGACCACTTCGATATCGCCGGCGTGAAGTACACCTCGCGCCTGATCGTCGGCACCGGCAAATACAAGGATTTTCAGGAGACACGGGCCGCTATCGACGCCTCGGGGGCCGAGATCGTGACGGTCGCCGTGCGCCGCGTGAACATCACGCGCGCGGACGAGGACAACCTGCTCGACTACCTGGATCTCGACCGCATCACCATCCTGCCCAACACCGCCGGCTGCTACACCGCGGAGGACGCCATCCGCACCGCGCGGCTGGCGCGCGAGGCGGGTGTCGGCTCGCTCCTGAAGTTGGAAGTCATCGGCGACGAGAAGACCCTGTTCCCGGACGTGCCGGCTACGATCGAAGCCGCGCGCATCCTGGTCGGCGAAGGCTTCACGGTGCTGCCCTACATCAACGACGACCCGATCGCCGCGCAGCGCCTCGCCGACCTCGGCTGCGCCGCGGTCATGCCGCTGGCCGCGCCGATCGGATCCGGGCTCGGCATCCGCAATCCGTACAATCTCAAGATCATCATCGAGCAGAAGAAGGTGCCGATCATCGTCGACGCCGGCGTCGGCACCGCCTCCGACGTCGCCCGCGCCATGGAGCTCGGCTGCGACGCGGTACTCCTCAACACGGCCATCGCCGGAGCAAAGGATCCCATCGGCATGGCGGAGGCCATGAAACTCGGCGTCATCGCCGGCCGCAAAGCGTTCCTCGCCGGCCGCATCCCCAGGAAGCTCTACGCCACCGCGTCGAGTCCGATCGAGGGAATGCTGGACTGACAGATGCAGGAACAATCGCGCCGTGAGGTTGATGAACGGAGGCAGTGCCAGCTTTGCCGGCACTGCCGAGCCCATCGGAGCGCGAAGCGCGCACGGGGGCGCATCTCCAAAGTAAGCACGGAGTGCACAGAGGAAGGGACACTTTCTCGCGCCAAGACGCCAAGGCGCCAAGAATGAAAGCTGATCGACGACTTCGGAGGGAGTCGATCATCTACCGCGTCGTTTTCAGCACCCCGACCCCCGTTTTTTTCGTCGCTCTGGGCGCCTTGGCGTCTTGGCGCGAGAAGTTTTTTGGTTTCTGACGCGACAGAATGCGGCTGTATTTGGTCACCGATCGGCATGCCACGAACGGACGGCCCCTGGGCGACGTCGTCGAGGCGGCGCTGCGCGGGGGGGTGGACGCGGTGCAGCTGCGCGAGAAGGACCTGACGACTCGCGAACTGTTGGCGCTGGCGCGTGAGCTGCGCGCGATCACGCTGCGCCATGGCGCCCGCCTGTTGATCAACGACCGCGTCGATGTCGCGCTGGCCGTGCATGCCGACGGCGTCCACCTGCCGGCCGACTCGTTTCGCATCGAGGACGCCCGCGGCATGCTCGGCGCCGATGCGACCATCGGCGTCTCGACTCATGCCATCGACGAACTCGTCCGTGCCGCGGCCGCCGGGGCCGACTTCGCGGTGTTCGGCCCGGTATTCGACACGCCGGCCAAGCGCCCATTCGGCGCGCCGCACGGTCTCGACGCCCTGCGCCGCGCCGTCGCCGCCGTCACCATCCCCGTCGTCGCCATCGGCGGCATCGACGCCGCAAACGCCGCCGCGGTCCTCGCGACCGGCTGCCGCGGCGTCGCCGTCATCCGCGCGGTCTTGAGCAGCGCCGATCCGACGGCTACATCCGCCGCGCTGAAGGATCCGTCAGGCGCTGCATGACGGCGCGCGCATGCTCGTTGGCCTGAGTCTGGGGGATGCCGATCTCGATCGCGGTTTCGCGCAGGCAGTTGGTCAACCAGGAGCGAACGCCGATCGTCATCGCGGCCGCCGCGGCGAAGCTACTGAACCCGGCCGCGGTGAACAGCTCGACACCGCCCGCGGACGAGGCGCCGTGATACAACAATGTCGCGCCCAACACCGCGAGGAAGCAGACGACGTACGACGTGGCGTGATACCGCTCGATGGGTGCGCCGGAGGTGCGTTCGATGAAGATCTCCAACAGATCGGGCGAGGCGTCGCTCTCACCGGTTGGCAGCGCGGCGACATCGCTGGACTCTTCTGGCCGTTGCATCAACTCGTCCACAGTCACCGCGCGCCTGCGGCCCATCGATTGCGGCGTGGCGGCGTAACCTTCCGGGACCGGTGAATGGAACTGCGAGGGATCGACGGTGACGTTCGCTCGTTGCATGTCTCAACTCCTCTTCGGATGAATACCAGGTGCGACAAAACTGAATGCGGCATGGTGAAGGAGCGCGCGACCGCCGGATTGGGGCGCGCGCACCGATGAGTCCTCTTCTCGCGAACCCTCGAGAATGCCGAGTCCTTCGAGCACGCAGATCTCGTGCGCTCCGGCTTGGGCCAGCGCCCATTTGAGCATCCCGCTGGAACCGTCGGCGGGGCCGGTCACCCAGATGCGGGTGCCCATGTCGGTGATGCATTTGAGCCGGGAGGCCAGCGCCATCGCCCCCGACACATCGATACTCGACACCGCGGTCATGTCGACGAGCACGGTTTCCTGTCCCACCGACTCCTGCAGGAGCGCGTCGACGCGGTCCTGAGACCCAAAGAACAGCGGCCCCCACAGTCGGATGACCCGCACGCCTCCGCGCGAGTCGTTCGCCGCGGCGAATCCCAGCTCCGCCTCCGCGACCGGCGCCTCGACGGCGATGTCGCCGCCGGCGTTGCCCGCGGAGAGCAACGTTGCCCGCTGCTGATGGGCGAAACGCACCAGTGAGGCGACGACGCCGATCGCGACACCGCCGACGAAATCGGTAAGAAGAATTCCCGCGGCGGTAACCAGAAACACCGCGGCCTCGAAGGGCGCGATCCGCCACATCTGCAGGAGGTGTCGCCAGTTGATCAAGCGGTAGCCGATGACGATCAGAATGCCGGCCAACGCGAGCAGGGGAACGAACGACACCATCGGCGCCAGCACCAGGAGAATCAACAGTAGCAGCGCGGACTGCACGATGGCCGCGAGGCGGTTGGTCGCGCCGGCCTCCACCGCCGCGACCGAGCGCACCACCGCGGCCGCCACCGGCATACCGCCGAAACAGGCGCTGCCGATATTCGCGACGCCCTGGGCGATCAGTTCCTGGTTGCTGCGCAGCTTCTCGCCGCCGACGCGCGAACCGATCGCCAGTGCGCAAAGTAGCGAGTCGATGGAAGCCAACACGGCGAGCGCCAGCGCTTCCGCCACCAGTGCCGTGAGATCGAGATTGGCTCCGAAGATCGTCGGGATGCGCGGACGCAACGACCCGACCTCGACGGCGGCGACCATAGGGGCTTCGACGCCCCATAGGGCGACGGCGAGTACGGCCACACCAAGACCCATCAGGGTTGCCGGCAGGCGCGGCGCGATCCGCGGCAGAACTACGACGACGGTACAAACCGCGAACCCCAGGACGAAGATCAGAGGGTTGATGTCAGCGAACACGCTGCTGTCATTCACTTGGGACAGCAGCGTCACCTCGGCTGGGAGGCCCATGAGACGCGGTAGTTGCGAGTCGAAGACGAGCAGTCCAACAGCCGCGAGGAATCCACCGATCACCGGCAACGGAATCGCGTGCACGAATCGGCCGACGCGCAACATGCCGAAGGCGATTTGCATGACACCGGCGAGGAAAGTCGCCGCCACCAGGCCTTCGAAGCCATGTCGCGTAACGATCTCGAGGGTAATCGGCGCCAGTGCCACCTCGGGCCCGGTGACCTGCAGCTTGCTTCCACCGAGGAGGGCCCCGATCACACCCGCGACGGCTCCAGTCACAAGTCCGACACTCGGCGGCAATCCACACGCGAGAGCGAGGGCCAGGTTCAGCGGGAGAGCAACCAACGCCACCGTGATGCCCGCCGAGATGTTTCGACCGATGCTGCGCCTGTCGAACAGTTCGCGCCACGATGCGACGGTGAGATGGACGGCCGACGCCACGGGGGACTTCTGTATCGCCTTGAATCCTAGCTTGATCATCGACGACGTTCGTAAACACATACCGGGCCAACCGACGCGACGACGCTTTGCGCGTTCCTCGGAAGGAGAGTGTCTCCGAACGCCGACAGGTAGGACCCGACGTGTCGCCGTTCGCCGACACGCCGCTCGTCGACGCGCCCCGGAATGGTGTTCGCGACGAGCCACCCAGCCACAGATGCATGGGGCGTTCCGTTGCGATGCGGCCGCGCGCCGTGTAGCCACAATCAGATGCAGGAACAGTCAGCGCAGCGCCGAAAGGGCGGGCGCGATGCGGTAAAGCGGCGGAGCATGCCGCTGTTCTCACATCTCTTCATCTCCCACATCATTCCGGTGCTCGTCATAACGTGCGCTCTGGCGATCTCCTTGGTGGCGCTCGTCCGCATCAGCCTCGTTCTCACCGCGCTCAACGATTCGCACCTCAAGGCGCTGCGTCACGAAGGCGAGTTGCACCGCGCGGTCTGGGCCGTCGACGTCGCGATGCGGCACGCGCAGGCCGGCTGCGACGCCGGGAACACGGCTGAGCGCGCCTCCGGGGAAGTCGCCGCTCAGCTCGTCGGTCTTTACGCCGAACTGCGCAGTGCCCACGAGGCGCAGCAGACCATTCCCGCGCCGATGCAAAAAATCATCGACGACTACGTGCACACCGCGAAGGAGATCTTGGCCAGCGACGCGTGCGCCGCGCTGGTCGGCGTCGAACTCGGACGGCGGCGAGCCCAGCTCGATGAATCAATCACCACGCTCTGGGTCGACCGCCTGCGCGCACTGCACCAGGAGGTCACTGACAAAGACGAGGTGGCGCGCGACATCGCCGTACGCGCCAGCTGGACGGGCATACCACTTGCGGGAATCTCCTTCATCCTGGCGATCCTCATCGCGCAGCGGATGACGCTCGTGGTGACGCGACCGCTCTCCACGCTCGCCGCCATCGCGACGCGGGTCGGCAAGGGCGACTTCAAGACGTCGGCAACCAACATCGTCGGCCCGGGAGAGATCGAGAGCCTCGGAGTCGAGCTCGAGCGGATGCGCGCCCAACTCGAGGAGCTCGAAAGTCTGAAACAGGGATTTCTGGCATCGGTGTCGCACGAATTGCGCACACCGCTCACCAAGATCCGCGAAGCCTTGGCGTTGATGGAGGACGGAGCCGTCGGCGCCTTCACTCCGAAGCAAAGCCGCCTGGTGCAGATCGCCCGCACGGCGTGCGAACGGGAGATTCGGATGGTGACGACCCTTCTCGACCTGTCGCGGCTGCGCGGCGGCGGGAGCATCCGCCCGCGCAGCGGTGTCGCGCTCGACAAGGTACTGCAGTTGGCGGTGCACGACGAGCATGCGGACGCGGTCTCGCGGGGCGTCGACATCGAGTTGCGAGCGCACGGCGGATTGCGGGCGAACGGCCTCGACCCGGTGCTTCTCGAGCGGGCGATCGCCAACCTGGTGCGAAACGCAACGTCCGTCTCCAAACCGGGGCAGACGGTTGTCGTCGAGCGGTCGCCGGAGGGTGAGCGTCCGCAGTGCGAGGGAACTTGGGTGTGCATTACGGTGGCGGACGGCGGCCCCGGTGTGCCGGAGGAGATCCGCGACCGCATCTTCAACGCCTTCGTGACCCGCGCGGTGCCGAGCTCCGGCAAGGCCCTGGGCATCGGCCTTGGCCTCGCGTTGTCGCGCGAAGTGGCCCGCGCCCATGGCGGCGATCTCGAACTCGCCGAGACCGGCCCGCGGGGAACGGTCTTTCGCATGTGGTTGCCGATTCGACCCGAGGCCGACGTTGCCACCCCCGCCGAGCGGGCTCTGGCGACCGCGAAGTCCGATACGGCGACGGCGGCGACATGAGCCGAACCGAGGCGACACGCCCCCACGTACTCGTCGTCGATGACGAGGAGGACATGTGTGAGTTGCTCACGCTGCGACTGGAGCACCACGGCTACCGGGTGACTTCCGAGCAAACCTGCCGTGGCGGACTCGAGGTCCTAGAGCGCGAGGTGGTCGACGCGGTGCTCTTGGATCTTCGCCTCGAACACGAGGACGGATTACAGCTGCTCTCCGAGGTCCAGATGCGATCCCTCGATCTCCCGGTCATCATCCTCACCGCGCACGGCACGATCGACACGGCCGTCGAGGCGATGAAGCGCGGAGCGTACGGGTTTCTCACCAAGCCCTTCGACGATCACGAACTGCTGCAGAAGCTCGGGCACGGCGTCGAGCGGCTCCGGTTGCGACGCGAGGTGGACGGCCTGCGCCGCATGGTCGGCGAGCCGAGCAGCGGAGCACGCCTGCTGGGGGTCAGCGGCGCCATCGTGGCCGTCCGCGAGCTGATCGCCCGTATCGCGCCATCCGACGCAACCGTCCTCATCACGGGCGAGTCGGGCACCGGCAAGGAAGTAGCGGCGCGATCTCTCCACGATCTATCCCACCGCCGCGACTCCCCTTTCGTCCCGATCAACTGCGGAGCGCTGCCCGCCGATCTTCTCGAGAGCGAACTGTTCGGCTACCAACGCGGCGCGTTTACCGGAGCCGACCGCGACAAAGACGGCCTGTTCGCGGCCGCCGACACCGGCACGCTGTTCCTGGATGAGATCGGCGACGCTCCGCCCTCGGTGCAGGTGAAGCTGCTGCGCGTGCTCCAGGAGCGCAGTTATCTGCCGCTGGGGTCGACAGAGCCCAGAAGCAGCGATGTTCGCATCGTCGCCGCCACCAACAAGGACCTGCGTGGTGAAGTGTCCGCCGGTCGATTTCGAGAGGATCTCTTCTACCGCCTCCACGTGGTGCCGGTGATCATGCCGGCACTGCGAAACCGACGCGAGGACATTCCTCTTCTCGCAGAGCTGTTTCTCAGTCGCGGTGCCGCGCAGCACGGCGTCGACACGCCACACCTCGCTCACGAGGCTCTCAGCATCCTGATGGCGCACGACTGGCCCGGAAACGTCCGAGAGCTTGCCAACGTCGTGCAGGGCGCGTCGTTGTTCACCACGGATGGGGTGTTGCGACCCGCACACGTTCGGGCGGTCCTGCCCCCGCGCGATAGCGACGAGTCACCGCATCCGTTGGCAGCCAGCCTCCCGCTGCCCGGGCCGGGCAGCGGTATCCTGGAGGCGGCAGAACTGCCGCCGATGCGCGAAGCGCGAGAAGCGTTCGACCGCGCCTATCTTCAAGAGATGCTGCGCCGTGCGGGCGGCAATGTCAGCGCGGCGGCCAAAATGTCGGGCCGCAACCGCACCGACTTCTACGACCTCTTGCGACGATACGAGATCGACGCCAACAGCTTCCGGGAGTAGCGCTCGCTTGGAACAATCCCCGCCAATCCCCTTTTTCAAAGGAGGAAGCGCTCAAATCAGCGGCTGGAATTCGTCAACGAACTTCCAACAGGGACGGCAGCACCTCGTCGCCGGTCGACGCGTGTACCAGGAAAACGCACCCGCCGCGCGAGGTGACCGAATCGTGAATCGTGTCGGGGTCGGCGCGGCAATAGTCGCCGCTCTTCATATCGACGCCGGATACCTCGAGATGTCCTTCGATCAAGTAGATCTCCTCGACCCCGACGTGGCGATGGCGCGGCAACGAGGCCCCGTCGCGCATGCGCGTCAAAAACGTCCGGCGTCCCGCGTACGCATCCTCGGCAAGCACGCGAAACTCGATTCCGTCGAAGCCGGAGTCGATCCATCCGCGGTCCTCGCCGAGGATGAACTCGAACCCGCTCAACTCCCGTCGAGGCTGATCGGCGCGAGCGAGCCGTGCACGAATCCTGGCGTTGAGGGAGGCCGGCGTGCGTACCGGCGACACCGCGGCACCGAGCAGTCCGATCGTCTCGTCGTACTCGACGAGGCGCGCGACGCAGCGATCACACCGGCCGGCGAGGTGCGCCTCGAACCGTTGACGCTCGGCCCCCTCGAGAATTCCCAGCGCGTGCGCCTCCGCATCGTCGCAGATCGATCGTTCGTCCCCTTGATTCATTTCGCCCCTAATCGCACTCGCCTGCGACCGCATCGTCGCTGATCGAGTGTTCGTCCCCTGGATTTGTTCGCGCCTCTAGCAGCCCGTTGAAAAAGTAGGCCGGGCTGCAAATGGATCTCTCGACCCAGCTCGGCGTTGCCGAATCCTCAACAAAAGTTGCGACTTTGCCTCCGGTTCGGCGCCTTGATCTGGGTCGAGATCTCTCATTTTCGCTCCTGCCCTACTTTCTCAACGGACTGCTAATCGGCGGCCACCGTCCGACCGGGATCGAGCAACCCGTCCCGCAACTTTTGCATCGCTGTGCGAATCCTCGTCTTTACGGTTCCCAGGGGTTGCCCCAGGCGATCGGCAATCTGCGATTGAGAGTAGCCGCGAAAGAAGGCCAATTCGATCACTTCCCGCTGCGCGCCGGTCAAAGCTTCCATGGCGCGGTGAACGTCGCGCCGTCGCGCCGCGTCATCGCCGGCGACATCCGGGCCGGGCGCCGACCGTAAACGTTCCGGATCATCGTCGATCCGTTCGAGATGGCCGCGCGCGGACCGGCGCAACGCGTCGAGCGCCCGACTGCGCGCGATCGTATACAGCCACGCCATTGGTGCTCCGCGGCCGGGGTCGAACCGATCCGCGGTCTCCCACGCCTGCACATACACGTCGCCGAGAACGTCCTCGGCGGTCGCCCGGTCGACGACGATGCGCAGCACCAGACCGTACAGCATGGCGCTGGTCGCCTCGTAAAGAATCCCCATCGCCGCCTTGTCCCCTTTGCCGGCGCGCGCGATCAAGTTCGCCATGTGCACGTCGAACTCCGCCCCGTCTCGCGCACTCGCTGACACAAGCGCGCTTTAGCACTCTCCCGATGCGTGGAGCAACGCGGCGTCCGCCGGTCGTTCATCGCCGCGCGACGGCGGACGCGCCGGCGATCACCGCGCCGCGAGCAACGCCGTTCGACAGAGTTCCAGCGGCGCCCCTGATCGACCGGCGGCTCGGCAGTCGTCCGGAGCGTCCGACGCGTTTGCCAGCGTCGCCTCGAACAGCTCGATGGCGCGTGGCGTGCGGCGCGCCGTGAGGTTGATCACCGCCGCCCGCAGCGCGCGCGGGGGATCATCACCGGCCGCCATCCAGAACTCGGCCGCGTGGTCCGCGTACATCTCGGGCGCCTCCTTCATCAGGGCGTCGAATCCGGCCTCCGCCTGGCTCCGCCAAGCGGCCGCTTCATCGGCGCGCCCCTCGGCGATCAGCATTCGCGCGAGGTGCGCGGCGAAGTCTGGATCGTCCGACTCGACCGCCAAGCGCCGCAGCATACCGATCGCCACGGCGGGATTTCCCAGATCGAAGTGGACTTCGGCGAGAAGTCCGAGATTGGCGGCCAGTTCGGGCAAGAGACCGCGCGCCTGCTCGAAAGCCGCGCGCGCCTCCGCCAGCCGGTCGGCTTGAAAGAGCATCTTTCCACGCGAGAAATGCAGCCACGCCAGCGGGATCGGCGACGCGTCGCGGTACTCGCGAACGGCGCGCTCGAAGTGGATCTCCGCGTCGGCCGTTCGGCCCATATCGCCGAGCAGGACGGCCAGCGCACCGAGGGTTTGCGCGTTCGGATACTTCTCCACCTCCTCCGTCCGCAGCGCCAACGCGGCCTCGTACTTGCCCTGCCCGTGCAGAACGACCGCCCGCACGGCGCGCAACTCCGCGGCGCTCGCGCCGCGCGAACGCGCGGTCTCGATCGCAAGCGCCGCTTCGTCGAACCGGTGAAAGTGCGCGAGGATCGAGGCGCGCGCGACGGCGACGCGGGGATCCTCTCCGCCGCATGCCCAGACCGCCTCGACCAGCGCGAGCGCCTCCCGAGAGTCCGCCATGCGACTGGCGAGGCGCGCGCGAAACGCCAACATCTCGGCGAGGTCCAGCGCCGGCCCCGCCGGCGACCCGCACCCGCCGACGCGTTGGCGCAAGCCGACGATCTGCGAGTCCAGGTTCGACATGGCGAGGCGAGGCGAGGTCGCCGTCTGCCCGCCCACCGCCGAAGATGCCGGCGCCGCGGCAGCCATCGCGACGAGCGCCACGGCGCAGCGCACCGCCGTCCGCGAGATCATCGTTCGGCACCGGTCGGCGTCATCACTGCGGCGCGTTCAAGAACGGAAACGCCGTCAGCGACGGAACGCCGTCGACGTCCGCGTCGATGCCATCGCCGACTCCCGTCAACTGACCGATCGCCAGCACCGAATACGAGACGTCCACCGTGTCGTGCCTCGGCGTGCGGCCGCCGCAGTCGTCGTTGACGATGCCCAGCGCGTTGCCTTCGACGGCGAGGTACTGCCCGCAGGCGCCAGAGGCGGTGTTGACGAAGAGGCGATCATCGGCAAGCACGCCGGCGAGCCCGTCATAACGACCCGCCTCCGCATTCGGACCGGCGAGGAGTTGGTTGCCGCACATGGTGTCCAACGAGTCGAGGATCGCCAGGTTGCCTGCAATGCGCGCGGCGAATTCCGACGCCCAGTCCTGCGACACGCTCGACGCGTTGTACTGGTCCTGGATCCGGCCGTGGTCCAACGGATCGGTGAAGAACGGATCGACAACGGCGGTGTTGATCGCCGAACGACCCATCCGCTCGATCTGACGTCCGAGCGCCGGCGCCGACGTGTTCTGGCAGCCGTCCAGCGCATTGTTGACGGCGACGATCAGCTCGTTGATCCGCACCTGCCCGTCCTGATCGGCGTCACCGACGCAAGCCGTGCCGCCCGAGCTGCGATTGGTGCTGGCCCATACGCCGACGATCGGCCCATCCGCGGCCACCAGGGACTTGTCGACTTCGAGAACCAGGGCGAGAATATTGCCGCCGAGGAAGTCGTCCGTCGGCGCGCCACCCTCGGGGTTCGTTCGCAACTGCGTCACCAGAACGTTCGACGTCACCGCATCGACCATCGGGCAGCCGGCGGCATCGAAGGTCAGGCTCGGCGCCGCGCCGGCGACGATACGCGTCGTCGCGTTGAAGCCCGAGAGGTTGAAGAAGAACGGGTCGTTGCGCGGCCCCGCGAAGACTCGCAGCCGGCCATCGTCGGAGACCAGTCCGGCCGGCGAACTCGCATCGCCGAGCACCGACGTCTCGCCCGCCCAGCACTGGACATCCTGCGCGGCGTTGAAGGTGCAGACAATCTCTCCATCGTCCGACACGTCACCAAACGCGGTGCCGCTGCCGACATGGAAGACGTACTGGACACTATCCGAGAATCGCGATCCGGCGCTGGCGAAGGGAAACACCGACAGCGCCAGATAGAGCTTCTCGGCGTCCGACGACATCCACGCGAACAAGTCATTGATGTCCGCGGCGGGGTCGGCTCGCACCGCCGGGCCGTCGGCATGGTCCGCCGCGTGGATCGGAGCCCCGAATCCCACGAACAGAACTACCATCAAACAAACCAGTGACTTGGAGCACTTCATTCAACACCTCCTCGAGATAACCAACGTCGCGGACGGCGCCCGCGGTCTACTCCTCTACGCACGAGGCCGGTGTTCGGATTGGGTTCACGAGCAGAATAGGTGGGCGATGGATGGCGAAACGCGCGGGCGCTGTACCCGCCAAACGGCAGCTTGTACCCTGCGCCGATGAACGTGCTCAGGGCCGAGGACATTTCGTACAGCCGCATCCGCGAACTCGATAAGCGCAAGACCATCTGCTTCCTGCCGGTCAGCGCCCTGGAGGTGCATGGGCCGCACCTGCCGTTGGGGATGGATTTCTACATGGCGCGCTGGATGGCGGAGGAGTCGGGTCGGCGTTTCGCGGCGACACACGCCGACTGGACTGTGGTGCAGTATCCCGTGCTGCCGCTGGGCACGGACGAGCTGCCGCTGGCGGGCTCGATGGACACCGACCAGCGCACGGTCTACACGGCGGTGCGCGACCACGGCCGCTCTCTCGCGGCGGCGGGATTCCAGTACATCGCCGTCACCAACGGCCACGGCGGCCCGCGCCACGCCGCCGGACTCGAGGCGGCCTGCCGCGACGTCTCGCGCGGCACCGGCGCGAAGATGTTCTCGCCGTCGATTGCCGTTCTGCACGCCATCATCACCGGCGCGCACCTGGACTTCGTCGAGAGCGAATTGGGGCGCCCCCTCACCGATGCCGAGCGCGACGGAATGCTGAGCGGCGAACACGCCGGCACCTGGGAGACGTCGTTCATGCTCGCCCAGAACCCAGAGCTCGTCGAAGCCGGCTACCAACACCTCGGCAAGGACGGCCCCCCGGAATTCGCGCCGCTGCGCGTCGCCGGCGAGAAGGTGATCGCGCTGCAGGGGCAGCTCGGCCGAGACACTCGCAAGCTGCGTGAGTTGGTCACCAACCTCTCCGGCGGCGTCGGCTGGCTCTTGAACACCAAACACGGCTACGGAGGCCCGACGGTCTCCTACAAGGGAACGCCCGCCGTCGCCTCGGCGGAGATCGGACGGATCTTTCGCGAACTTCTCGCTCGCGAGTGCCTGGCGTTGGTGGAAGACGTCACTTCGGGCCGCAAGTCCGCCCTGGACGTGCGCAGCATCGCCTCCGATCCGGTAGTGATCCAACCCAATTTCTGGCCGCGCGTCGGGCTGGCCGCCGCTGCCGTCATCGGTCTCGCGATTTTATTGTGAGAAACTCGGCGCTTTTCTCACCGACTGTTGAGCCGTGCGTTCATGTCGCGCAGGCGACCCGCCATGACCTTCATCACTTCGATGGCAAAGAACGGGTGCTGTTGAATGAGGAACTGAAACTTGCGCGCGTCGACGCGAACCAACTCGGTTTCGACGACCGCGGTCGCCGTGGCGCTGCGAAGCCCGGTGTCGACCAACGCCAACTCGCCGACGACTCCGCCGGGCCCAACGGTGACCACGGTCGCCCCGGCAATCCCAATGGCGATCTGGCCGCTCCGGACCACGAACATGCAGTCTCCGGGATCACCGTCGCGAAAGATCACGGTCCCGGCGGCCACGCGCTCGGTGTCGTCCGAAAAGCGAAACAGGGAAGCAACGGCGCTCGATGTCTCCATGGTCGGGCAACCTACCACCGCTCCACGGGCGGGCGAACGGATCGGTCCGTGAAGTTTCTGTTACAGGACGCTCGGCGCCGCTCCTCGAACTGAGCCAGCGATCCAAACAAAACTTGTTTTCCCGAGCCATCGATGGCACCATCCGCGCCATGAGATATCTCGTCGCGACCCTTCTCGTGCTGTTTGCTACCCCGGGGTTGGCTCAACCCTGCCCGTGCGACTGCAACACGGATCGCACCGTGCGGGTGAGTGAGTTGATGACCGGGGTCAACATCAACTTCGAGCGACTTGGGATGGACCGCTGCGCAACCGCCGATTACGACGGCGACGGTCACGTCGAGGTCAACGACCTGGTATCCGGCGTCGGCGCCGCCCTGAACGGATGTCCTATGGACCCCGCTCCGACACCGACACCGGCGTCGCAGTTGATCGCCGCCGACCTGACCGCGGCACGGGCGCTGTGGGCTAGCACCGCCCTGGACCATTATCGGGCGCGGTACCGAGTCGGCTGCTTCTGTCCGGCGCCAACCGACGTGGTGATGGAGGTCTTCGACGGTCGTGTCGTCGAGATGACCGACCCCGCGAACGGGCAACCGGTGACGCCATCCGTCCCCGACCTCTTCTTCACCATCGACGGCCTGTTCGACCACATCGAGCACGCGATCGGTTACGCCGAGATCGTCACCGCCAAGTTCGACGCCGCCACGGGATATCCGACGGAGGTGTTCATCGACGGCTCGCTACAGATCGCGGACGACGAACTGTGGGTCAGTGTCAGCGACCTGCGCCGCTTGGATGAGACCGCCTGCCGCACCAGCGCCGACTGTGGCCAGTCGCTCGGCATCTGCGTCGCGCCTGGTGAGTTCATCGGGTGCGGCATCTGCTTCAACCACGAGGCCGAGTGCGCAGAGGACAGCGACTGTGACAGCGATCGGATCTGCGAACCGGTCGGCCACACCTCCGCGACGTGCGCGTGCGATCCGTCCGTCCTGGTCTGCAAACCCGGTTGCGACAGTGGCGTTGACTGCGCCGCCGGCGAGATTTGCGACGCCGATCACCATTGCGTCGCCACCCCCTGCGACACGTTACCGTGCCCCGCCTACTTCTCTTGCGTGACATCAGGAAGCGGGGGCGATCCGACCTGCCAGCGATCAGAGTGCCTCAGTGATTTCGAGTGCGCGTCCGATGCCGGCGTCTGCGTCGGCGGCGAATGTCATGCGCGCCCGGGGCACTGCGCGCTTCCACCACCTTGATCGCGATCAGGTGCAGCCGCGAAACACGAAGAACAACAGCAGGAGCGGAATCGGTATTCCGAGGAGCCACAGCAAAGCCCAACCGATCGCACCGTTCTGATTCAAAATACTCTTCATTTCCGTCTCTCCACTTTGAGGTGGGACCGGAGACGGGCCGCGAAGGCCCGTCTCCGGCCATTGGAGGAGTCACCGGGTCAGGCGTAGGACGCCTTCTTGACCGCGGACATGCCCGTGCTGGAGATGTCCTCGGCGCCTTCGCGCTCGAAAATCTCCTTGGCGGTGTCTTCCTCATCGCCGTCCGCGACGTGAACGGAGATGAGAATGTTGCCGTCGCGAATCTTGCCTTCGTACTGCTTTGCCTCGAATTCCGGGATTCCGAGGCCGACGAGCGTGCCGGTGAGCCCACCGGCCGCCGCACCGACGGCGGTACCGGCGAGGGCCGCCATGATCGGTCCGGCCGCGATGAACGGACCGACTCCGGGGATCGCCAACGCGCCGATTCCCACCAACCAGCCCAGTCCGCCACCCAGAACGGCGCCGGTTCCCGCTCCGGCAGCGGCACCCTCCGGTGCCTTGGTGTTCTGTTCGTGAGCGAAGTCGCGCGTGCCCGACCGATCCGGGAACAACACCGAAATGTCGTCGGAGGTGAACCCAGCCGACCTCAGATCGTTCGCGATGCGCACAGCCTGGGGCTCGTTCTTCGCAATCCCAATCACTGATTTGTCAGACATGATCAAATCCTTTCTCCCGCCGCTGGGGCGGGTAGGCTGAAGTCTCAGCTAGTTCGCAATCTCAATCTGGTTGTGGATCTGGGTGACACCAGCCACGGTTTGAGCCTTGCGCTCGATTTCCGCCTTCTCCTCGGCGCTGGCGACCGGCCCGCGCAGTGTCACGACACCCTTCGCGGTGATGATCTTCACGTTCTGCGCGTTGGTGGAGAGGCTGTCGTCGGCGACCACGGCCTGGCGGATCTTCTGGGTGATTTCGAGATCGGCCTTGGTGTTCGACTGGTCTCCGCTCGTCACCGCCGCGTCGTTCCGGTCGGCTACGTTCCGCGCGGAATTGTCCGCTTCGCGGCCGCCGATATCGCAGGCCGACATCACACCCAGCCCGCCTACGAACAGCACTGCAATCAGTAGCTTGTTCATGGTTTCCTCTCTGCGCTTAAAGCGCTCTCTCTGGCCGGGCGATGGATCTGCGAATCAATCGCCCGGCGTCTTCCCCCGGCGATCGAGTGCCCGGGGAAGACGCCGATTCCTGTGTTAGATCGACTCCGCCCAGCGATCGATCTGCGCCGCCGCTTCGTCCCGAGCGATGCCGTGTCGTTCCTGGAGCTTGCCGACCAGCTGGTCCTTCTTGCCGGCGATGACGTCGAGATCATCGTCGGTCAGCTTGCCCCACTTCTCTTTCACCTTGCCGCTGAACTGCTTCCAATTGCCTTCGATGCGATCCCAATTCATGTACGTACCTCCTCTATTCGGTTGGATTGAACGGTTGGCGAGCACGCCAAGCGCTCTCGAAATGGTGAGACCCGAGCCGAGTCCGAACCCAGTCATGCGGCGTTCGAACACCGTCGAGTGCCTCTGATCGTCAAGAGCGAATCGCAGGATCCGTGCCAGCCTCGTCCGCGCTTTCGCATCGGAGAGCCGCGACACTCGCGAGCCATCGGGCTGTAGTTCTTACGAGAGAGGACGGCTTCCGGTCGGAAGTTTCTCCAATGCATGGTACGCAGAGATGTCCTGCCATAATCGAAGGCGTGTCGTTCCCCGTGCTGCCGGGATCGCCTACGCAGGGATTCCATACCGCGCGGCTTGACAAATCCGCGCCGCCTACGGACATGCTGCCACGTCGACCAGCGTCAGCCGAACCAGGTGCGGAGGGGTAACGAGGTAGTTTTGGAAACCGCGAGCGAAAGATTGGCGCGCCGGCTGAAGGACGAGAGTACTCGTCTTGCCGACCTCTGGCTGCACGAGCTGCTCCCTCTGTTACCGGTCGGGGTGCGCGAGGTGTTTCCATCCCGCAGTCTCTTGGATCACGTGCCGTTGCTGCTCATCGAGATGGCCGCCCACGTGGGGGACCCCGTCGATCACGAGGTTTCGGTCAGTAGCGTGATGGCGATGAAGGCCCGCGAGCTCGGCGACCTTCGCTTCCAACAAAAAGCATCGGTGCACCAGATCTTGCGCGAGTACGATCTCCTTGCCGGAATCCTGGAGAACTTCGTTCGCGAGGAGACGCTGCAATTGCCCGCGCCCATTTCGGTGGAGGAAGCGTATCGGGTGATCGGACGCTTACATCGAGCGATACGTGTGGTCATGCAAACCACGGTCGACACCTTCGTCGCGAGCTATGACGATGCGATCGCAAAGCAGCAGCAGCGCTTGGAAGACTTCAACCGGATGGTCAGCCACGAGATGCGCAGTCCCATGCAATCCCTGGTCATCGCTTCCTCTCTCCTCGAGAGCGCGGACCGGGAAGGCGCGGCGTACGCGAAAGCTTCAGACCTGGTTCTTCGGGGGGTCGGACAATTGGAGCGCATACTCGCGGATCTGGAGAGTCTCGCCCGAACCGGCGTGATCCCCGAGGATTCGCCGACGATTCAACAGGTCGACGTCAGCGCCCTGGCGCGCGACGTCAAGACACAGCTGCAAGCCTCCGCGTCGGCGCGCGGCGTGTCCCTGCGAATTGCCGAAGACCTGCCCCTCCTATGGGTGGACGCGGCGCGGCTGCAGATGGTCCTTGCGAATCTCATCGACAACGCCATCAAGTACAGTGACCCCGACAAGCTCGAGCGGTGGGTCGAGGTGGCGACCGGCGCGATGAACGGCGATGTCGTTGAGATACTCGTCCGCGACAACGGACTTGGCGTGGCGCCCGGTGATCGAGATCGCATCTTCGAACGATCGGTGCGCGTTCACGAGCACCTCGATGCGGTACTCGGTGCAAGTGGTTCTGGCCTGGGACTGACGATCGTCAAGGAATGCGTCGCAGCGCTCAAAGGTGAGATCGACTTCGAGTCGACGCTCGGCGAAGGCTCGACCTTTTCGCTTCGCCTGCGGAGTAGAGCCCAACCGGGAGACTGACGTGCCAAGCCGATCGCGACGAGGGCAACGATGCGCGCCGTTCCGGTCGACGCGCCGATTCAGACTGGTTCGCCGCGTCAGCGGAGTTCGGCGGTAGAGCGTGATGGCTGCCGACGACGAGCGCCACACCGGGCCAAAAGGTCCGCGGGAGGATCCCGGCACGGTGCAGCAGCGGGTCGAGCGCGAGCTGTTCGAAGAGCGGGAGAGACTGCGGATCACGCTTGCCAGCATCGGCGACGGCGTGATCAGCACCGATTGCGAGGGCCGCGTGGTGTTTCTCAACCACGTGGCCGAGATGCTGACGGGTTGGCGCCAGGACGAGGCGGCCGGTCAATCTCTTACCACGGTATTTCACGCCGTTCACGAATCGACGCGGCTTCCGATCGCCAGCCCCGCGCTCCGCGCACTCGAGAAAGGTAGGACCGTAGACCTCGCCCATCCCACGATCCTGATCGCGCGTGACGGAACCGAGCGCCCCATCGACGACTCCGCGGCACCGATGCAAAGCGAAGGCGGAGAGAGCGTCGGGGCGGTTCTGGTGTTCCGCGACGTGACGGAGCGGAGGCAAGCCGCGCAAGCCCAAGCGGTGCTCGCCGCGATCGTGGAGTCGTCGGAGGACGCCATCCTCAGCAAGTCGCTCGACGGCATCATTCATTCCTGGAACGCCGGCGCCGAGCGGATTTTCGGCTACACCGCCGCGGAGACCATCGGGCGGTCGATCACCATGCTGCTTCCTCCCGAGCGCATGGACGAGGAGCGGGTCATCCTCGGGCGCCTCCAGCGGGGAGAGCGGATCGATCACTTCGAAACGATCCGGGTGCGCAAGGACGGCCAGCGCATCCACATCTCTCTCACCGTGTCCCCCGTGAAGGACGGCGCGGGTCGAATCATCGGCGCGTCGAAGATCGGTCGCGACATCACCGAGCGCAAGCGCACCGACGAAGCACTCCGCGAGAGCGAAGGTCGACACCGATTTCTCGTCGACCTGACCGCCGCGATCCAGCCGCTCACCGGCGCCGAAGAGGCGATGGCCGCGACCGCGCGCATGCTGGGCGAGCATCTCGGAGTCGACGGCTGCGCCTACGCCGAGGTGGAGGACGAATCCGTCTTCGTAGTCACCGGCGACTACGCCCGCGGCGTGCCCAGCATCGTCGGCCGCTGGCCCATCGCCGCTTTCGGCGCCGAGTGCATGCGATGCATGTTGGCCAATGAGCCCTACATCGTCGATGACGTCGAGGCGGACGTGCACACGGACCTCGACGCATACCGGCAGGCCAACATTCAGGCCGCGATCTGTGTGCCGCTTCACAAAGCGGGAAAGCTCGCCGCGGCGATGGCCGTGCAACAAGCAACCCCGAGGAAATGGACCGCCGCCGAGATCGCGCTCGTGCGGACGGTCGTGGCAAGGTCTTGGGAGTCGATCGAGAGAACGCGCGTCGCCCGTGGCCTGAAAGATACGGCGGATCGGCTGGCCCTGGCGCTGGCGGCCGCCAATCTCGGGGACTGGAGTTGGGACGCCGACACCGACGTCGTGATCTTGTCCCCGGCCGCCGCGGAGATGTTCGCGGTCCCACCCGGTCCGGTGATGACGTGGACAGCCATCCAGGCGATCCTTCATCCCGACGACCGCGACCATGCGCGCGACGCGGTCAATCGCTCCATCGCGACGCGGGATCAGTACGACGTCGAGTATCGCATCCGCCGGCGCGACGGCACCGAGATATGGCTGTCGGCGAAGGGTCGCGCCCAATACCGCCCGGACGGAACCCCGCTCGGCATGTACGGTGTGGTCCAGGACATCACCGACCGGAAACACCAGGAGCAGAGTCTCAGGCTGCGAGCCGCGGAGTTGGCGGAAGCCGACCGCAAAAAGAACGACTTCATCGCGCTACTCGCGCACGAGCTGCGCAACCCGCTCGCTCCGGTTCGAACCGGCCTCGAGATCATGCGCCGAGATCCCGGGGACGAGAATGCGGTCGCCAAGGCACGGGCGATGATGGATCGCCAACTGTCTCACATGGTTCGACTGATCGACGACCTGCTCGACGTCTCGCGCTTGAGTAGGAACCGATTGAACCTACAGAAGACCCGCGTACTCCTCAGCGACGTGGTGACCCATGCTCTCGAAGCCGTCGGTCCGGCGATCGAGGCGGCCGGGCACACGTTGGAGGTCTCGCTTCCGCCCGAGCCCGTCACGTTTGTCGGAGACATCACGCGGCTCGCCCAGGTATTCGGCAACCTTTTGAGCAACAGCTCGAAATACACGGATCGCGGCGGCCAGATCTCGCTCCGCGCCGAGGTGGGCGACGGCGAGGCGATCATCCGCGTAAGCGACTCGGGCATCGGCATCCCGCACGACGCGCTCCCTCGCGTCTTCGATATGTTTTCCCAGGTGGACCGAACCGTCGAGCGCGAAACCGGCGGCCTCGGCATCGGACTGGCTTTGGTCAAGGGTCTGATCGAAACACACGGCGGATCCGTGACGGCGGACAGCCCCGGTCCCGGACTCGGGAGCACCTTCACCGTTCGCTTGCCGGTCGCGCGGCGGCAGTCCGGTGTCCGGGCAGCGGCCCCCGCGACCATCGCCCCACCCGCCCAACGACACCGGGTGGTCGTGGCCGACGACAATCGTGACGGCGCGGAGGCGATGGCGATCTTGCTCGATCTCCTCGGAAACGAAGTGCACGTCGCTCACGACGGGCTGGAGGCGGTCGAAGTCACCGAGCGCGTTCGTCCGGATCTCGTGTTGATGGACATCGGAATGCCACGGTTGAACGGCCTCGATGCGACGAGGCGGATTCGCGAGCAACCCTGGGCGCGCAACATGACCATCATCGCGCTTACCGGCTGGGGACAGGATTCCGACCGCGATCAGTCCCGAGCAGCCGGCTGCGACGGCCACCTGGTCAAGCCCGTCGGCGTTCGGCAGTTGGAAGCCGTTCTCGCAGGGCTGTCGCCAGCCTCAGCCGAAGGAGTGCCCTGATACCGACGTGAGCAGCGACCCTATTCCAAAGACGCTCTCACGAGTGGACATTGCCCGCGGGCGTCTTTTCAGCATCCGACACAGCAGCCAGAGGCAACACGACGTGAAATCGCGCACCCTGCCCCTCGGCGGAGTCGGCGAAAATGGTTCCGTCGTGGCGTTCGACGATGCGGCGGCACACGGAAAGGCCAACACCAGATCCGGAAACACCTTGATCGTCGCCGACTCGGCGGAACATTTCGAAGATCGCGCGGCTTTCCTCGGCCGCGACGCCGCGGCCGTTGTCCTCGACGATGATCTCGCAGTACTCGTCGCCGTACGTTTCGGCGAAGTCGCCGCGGTGCTCGTCGGTCGCCCGTATCTGTATGAGCAGTTGTTGATCCGGGAGCCGGTACTTAATCGCGTTGTCGATCAGATTGAGAAACAGCTGCCGCATTTGTCGCGGGTCGGCCAGCACGGTGGGCAGTTCCTCGCGAACCACCCTCCCGCATACCTCTTCGAGTCGCGACGACAACGATTGCGCGACCTCGTCGAGTAGATCGCCGAGGGGCACCGGCTCCGTCGCCGTCTCGGCGCCGCTGGTCTGCGAAAGTGCCAACTCGTTCTCGATCAGCTCGGCCATGCGCCCGACCTCGACCGACAACTTCTCCACGAAACCGCGATGCTTCGCCGAGAGACGTTCGGTATCGGTGGATGCCAATAGATCGACCCAGAGGCGCATCGCGGCGAGGGGCTGGCGCAGTTCGTGCGAGATGAAAGCGTCGAACTCGCGCAGGTTCTGATTCGCCGAGCTGAGCCGCAACTGAGCGCGAAGCCGTAAGCGGTTCTCTCGTTCCAGTACCTCGTTGGCCGTCGTAAGCTGCGTCGTGCGCTCCGCCACACGGCGTTCGAGATCCTCGTTGAGGTCGCGCAAGCGGCGGTCCGCATCGCGCAGTTGACGCGTCTGGGTTTCCAATTGGCGCAGGGCGGTGGCGAGTTCGCGCGCGCGACTGCGATCGATCTCACTGGCCTGGAGCGCGGAGACCAGCAGCGCCGAGATGACGAGACCGGCGAGGAGCGTGACCGCCGGGATTGATGAACGCGTCGCGACCTGCACGGCCGATGGCCCGACGTCGATCGTCCACTCCGACCCGCCGCTGAGCGGCAATGTCAGTGAGCGCCGTTCCACCGATCGCCGCTCGGCGCGACTCGCCGTGCCGACGCTGCGGAACAGAACCTCATCACCGGCGACGATGGTCACGGCGTTCTCGTTCTGCGTACCGGCGAGCGCGTCGCGGGCGAAGATCGCGACGTCCACGACGGCGATGAGCAGATCGTCCTCCCCTGTGCCCCGCACCGGGGCGAGAACGCGCACACTGGGCCGTCCTTCGTTCTCCTGGAGTCGGCCGGCGCGACCGATGATCGCGCGCCGGGAGTGTCTCGCCGCGGTCTGCGCCAAGGCTGTCCGTTCCATCTCATCGGGCGGATCCGAGATACGCGCACCGCGATACTCCGGGCGCCACTGCGTGGCGATCGGCGTGCCGTCGCTCTTCAACCACCACAGCGCGACGACACTCGGGTGATTCCCCATGACGATCTGGACGCTGGTCGTCCAGGTGTCGCCATGGCCGCCGATCCGATCGGATTCCGCCGCGAAGATCTCGAGCGAACTGGTGATGTCGCTCAGCCGGTGGGCCAGCGTCGAGCGAATCCCGATCGCGGTCGCGTTGAGAAGACTCATGAGCTGCGCGGTCTCCTGGTAGACGAGGCTCTGCCAGAACAGCGCCGCACCGACGGCCGTGACCATGCCTACCAGATACGGCTCCGTGCGCCGCCGCCCCGCCGCGACCGCGCGTCGCCTCGATTCCAGCACGAGGCCGGTGCCGACTAGTATAAATCCAACCGACGCGAGAATCGCCCCGCCGGGCGACCCGTCCCACTTCAGCACCGTGCCGGCGCCGAGCAGACGGCTCGTGAACTCGATCATGCCGAGCACGGTCGTCATCATCCCTAGAACGAAGCTGCCGGTCGGACGGCGCACGACCAGAACGACGCCCGTGCCTACCATGATCATCGACACGGCGGACGCCGCCGTCATGCGCGATGAGTAGTAGGTGGCCGCCGCCGAAGGGTGGTTCGAGAACAGATGATCGAGGGGCAGGTCGAGACCGCCGAACGCGTGCTTTACCAATGCGAAGGCGGCCAGCGCGGCCGCGCCGAGACCCAACCGACGCGCCCATCTTTCGTGGCGGGTAGCGACCAACGCCTGCGCCGCGCCAGCGAACACGAAGGCGATCGCCAGATCCGCGCGGAGAGGCGGCTCTGTGGGAACAAACTGCACCAGCGTCACGCTTCCCGTAATCCACCCGAGCAGGGCGGTGGCGCCGAGCAGGACGGCGAACGTTCCACCCGCGACGACGAGCCAGCTCGACCGTGGGGCGACTCGCGCGCGATCCCTGTTCGGTGGATTTGGAGTCACGACCGTGAAACATTGGCCGCCATGACGGTATGCGTCAAGCAACTCGTGCGGATGATGGATGCGAAACCTTTTGATCGCCGACGATGATCGACTTCTGCGCGAGGCGTTTCGCGCCGCGTTGGAAGTCGACGGCTACGCGGTGTACGAAGCCGGAACCATGGAGGAGGCGTTGCGCATGGTCGCCGAGCGCGAGTTCGAGGTCGTGTTGAGCGACGTCTACATGCCCGGGAACGGCCTGACTCTGTTGCGCCGCTTGCGGGAGGTCAGCCCGGAGTCGTCCGTCGTACTGATCACAGGGTTCGACCGTTCATCCGACGAGGCGGAGGCCAAGGCGCTGGGGGCGTTCGCCTATCTGCGCAAGCCCCTAAGCTTGCTGCGGCTCAGGGAGACAATCCGCGAGGCCATGGCCGCCGCGGACGGCAACGCAGCGCAGCGCTAAAAGGGGGAAACGATTCGCATGCCGCACGTATTGATCGTCGATGACGATTCTGGATTACAAGACGCGCTCGGTGCCGTCGTCGCCGAGCACGGCTTCACATTCGACAGCGCCCGCACCGTCGAGGAGGCGCGCGCGTTGCTGCGAACCATGGATCCCGATCTGATCCTCCTCGACCTCAACCTGCCGGATGCGCCGGGGATGGATCTCCTCGAAAGCGCCGCTCCCGGTTCGGCCGACGTGGTGCTCATCACCGGCAATGCGACGGTTGATTCGGCGGTACGCGCGCTGCGCGAAGGTGCCACCGACTACCTCGTGAAACCGGTCGACCTCGCACGTCTCAAGGTCGTTCTGACCAACGTCGCGACACGCTGCGAGCTCAAGGCGGAAGTCGCCTCCCTGCGTTCCGAATTGCGCGGGCTCGGTCGATTCGGGCCGTTGATCGGCTCGTCCGCGCCGATGCAACAAGTGTATGACGCGATCTCGCTCGTCGCACCTACCGATGCCACGGTCCTGATCCTCGGTGACAGCGGCACGGGAAAAGAGTTGGTCGCTCAAGCGATTCACCACCTGAGCCGGCGGCGCGCCCAACCCTTCGTCGCCGTCAACTGCGGGGCCATCTCGCCGCAGCTCATCGAGAGCGAGTTGTTCGGGCACGAGCGCGGCAGCTTCACCGGGGCCAACCGCGAGCACCGCGGTTTCTTCGAGCGCGCCGCCGGCGGCACTTTGTTCCTCGACGAGATCACGGAGATGCCGATCGATCTGCAGGTGCGACTGTTGCGCGTTCTGGAGACCGCAACGATCACGCGCGTCGGAGGAGAAGAGGAGATCGCGGTCGACGCGCGCATCGTCGCCGCCTCCAATCGCAATCCGGACGAAGCGGTTCGCGCCGAGAAGCTGCGCCAGGACCTGCTCTACCGGCTGTCGGTATTCCCGTTGCAACTGCCGCTACTGCGCGAGCGAGGCGCCGACATCGCGCTGCTCGCGCAATGTTTTCTCGATGCGCTGAACGCGGATGCGGGAAAGCAGAAGCGCCTGAGCAACGCGGCCCTGCAAGCCCTGCTACGTCATCCGTGGCCGGGGAATGTGCGGGAATTGAAGAACGTCATCGAGCGGGCATTCATTGTCGCGACCGAAGACGAGATCGGCGTATCTTGTTTCCCCCTCCTCACCGGCCGCGCGGACGAGCCCCGATCGCCCGACGCCGCCGCCGCGTCTCCACCGGCTGACACGCCGCAACCCACCGGTGACGCGCTGTTGCTGCACCTCGGCATCTCGATCAAAGAGGCGGAGAAGCGACTCGTCCTGGCGACACTCGACGCCTGCGACGGTAACAAGGAACGCGCCGCCGGCGTCCTCTCGATCAGTCTCAAGACGCTCTACAACCGGCTGAACGAGTACAAGGCGGAGCAGGCCGAGAGCGAATCGTCGAACGACACTTGAACCGCCCGGGCGCGAACGTTTTGCAAACTCTACACTCCTCCTAGCCGAGTCTTCTTACGGCGGGCGCCCTTCGGAATGCGCGCCCAGATGCGAATCGGCGTCCACGCGGGTTGGTACGCATCCTGCTGAACTCCTCTCCCGAGCGTCGCACGGCGGACTTTGCCGCCGCGCGACAACTACTAACTAGGAGGGGTTCGCGATATGGCTGGAGCAGCGCATCCGAACGGCGGGCATCCGGAGTCGCGCATCAACACACCGATCCCCGAACGTTCGTTGGTCACCGCCGTATCCGACGTCGTCGAGGCGGGTCACCGCGTGATCGTCGATCGCGTGGAGCTGGGACTTCTCGAAGTTCGGGCGACCCTCAACGGCTTCTGTACCGGGCTCTTGCGAACGAGCGCCTTGGTGATCGTGGCGTCGGTGCTGTTCGCGACGGCGTGGATCGCGCTCAACGGTGGACTCGCCCACGCGTTGGCGACGCGCTTCTCGCCGACGCATGGTCTTCTCGCGGTCGCCGCGATCAACGGTCTGCTGGCCGCGCTGTTCGCTGTCGCCGCGGCGACAGGCGCGCCGATATCTGCATCGGACGAGCGGCTCAGGGAGAGCGAAGATGTCTCCTGAGTACGAGGTCCGGCTCGAGGAACTGCGCCGCGAGACGGCCCAGCACGAGGAACAGTTGCGGGCGGCGCTGGGAGGTCTCGAGCGCGCAATCCCGCGACCGATGGAAGAGGTGGACAACTTTTTGCGCGACAACGCGCTCATGGTGGTCGCCGGTGCGTTCATCATCGGCTTCTGGCTGGGAACGCACCGAGACTGAAAGGGAGGATTTCCAATGCGCGCAACGCATGACACTGCACGATCGAGAAATGGCCGTCATCTCGCCGGCGCATCGATCGCCGAAAGCGTGGACGACGTGCGCCACCGCTTGGCTGGCGACCTGGCCCGAGCGGACAGATTCACTCGACGGCTCGGACGCGAACGTCCCTTGCTCGCGGCGGGACTGGCGCTGACGGCCGGATTCGTCATCGGTCGCTTGGTGGCTCGCCATGGCTGAGGCGAACGAGACGCGACACGACGGATCCCCTCCAGAGTCGGCGCGCCGCCGCGCGGAGCGAACGCCGCGCCCGTCGACCAGGGAAGTGACCCGGGACGCCGGTGAACTCATCACGGCGTTGCGCGCGGCGGGCGAGGATTGGGGGGACGCGGTGCGGTTGAGCGTGCGACGCAACCCGTATGGTTCACTCTTCATCGCAGCCGGCGTCGGCTACGTCCTCGCCGGCGGACTGGCGCCATCCGCCGTGCGCCTGGCTTTCGGCGCCACATGGCGGCTCGCGGCGACCGCGCTGTTGCGCGAGTTCCTCGAGGATTCCAGCGCCAGCGCCACGCCTGACTGACCATCCCGCGACCGGAATCCGATTCCGGTCCCATCACCAGAGAAGGAGTCGATCATGAGTACATCTCAACAGTGGCCGTCGGTTGACGACGTCGTTCACTACCTGCAACGCAATCGCAGCGCATCGCCCCCGGATATTCTGCTGCCAGGATTGGCGCTGTTCGGAACCGGTCTGCTCGTCGGCGCCGGACTTGCCCTCCTGTTCGCACCGGCGACCGGTCAGGATCTGCGCCACGACATCGGCGAGCGCATCGGCGACTTGACCGAACGCATCATCGGCGAGGGCGAAGAGAACTCGACCGCGGATCGACCCTCGGCTTGACCGGGAGTGGATCTCGATGACAGGGCCATGCACTCACCCGAGCTCGAGCCAGCCATACTCAACCTGGCCCGGCATCGCAGCAGACTCTACAGAAATCCTCTGTGGAGCTATTGCAAGCTCTACAACAACCAGCCGCTCGCGTCCTCCGAGGTGCTGCGCGGATGTCCGCAGACGGCTGGCACGATCCGTGCGCTACACCGCGGTGGACTGACCGAACATCCACGTTCGTAGGCGGTAGGCGCGTACGACGACCGGACGCGGCTGACGATAACGTCGCCTGCGCCGAAGAGAGGAGATTGGAAATGCACGCGAAACTCTTGAGGCAGCTCGTTGGAGCGTCGATCTTCGCACTAGGCTTTCTCACGGCTCCCGTCGCGACATGGGCGGATGGGTCCGACGCATGGATCACCACCAAAGCGAAGATCGCTCTGGCGACGTCGGACAACGTCAGCGCCATGGACGTCAACGTCGACACGGTGGAAGGTAACGTAACCTTGCACGGGATGGTGCCGACCGAACAGGCGAAGGAAAGCGCCAAGACCATCGCCGCCGGCATCGAGGGCGTCAAGGAGGTGCGCAATCTCTTGCAGGTGGTGCCAGACGCCAAGGTCGATGTCGTCGAAGCGAAAGACGATGTGATCCAGGATGCGGTGACCCGCGCACTCGCGGCTGACGAGATCACGAAGGACTCCGACATCGAGGTCCAATCGGTCAACTCGGGCGTCGTACTTCTCGGCGGTGAGGCGGATTCTCTACTGCAGCACCTCGAAGCAATTCGCGTAGCTTCCAAGACCGAGGGGGTTCGCAAGGTCGCCACCCAGGTCGAAAGCGATGACAAGCTGTACGACGAAAAGCTCTGGCACGATCCGACTCGCGATCACCCGACGACGGACGACGTGAAGAAAGATGCGAAGGACGCCACGACGAAGGCCGGCGACGCCATCAAGGGTGCCGCGGGCGCGACAAAGGACGCGGCCGTCGCTACCGGGGAATCGGTACGTGACGGCGCCGTGTGGGCGGGCAAGGAGACCGGTGACGCGGCCAGTAGTGCTACCGGGACGGTGAAGGATGCCTGGATCACCACGGCGGCCAAGACCCGGCTGATCGCCAACTCGGAGGTTTCGGCCAGGGCCGTGAACGTCGACACCGAGGACGGAGTGGTGACGCTCTTTGGATACGTTCCTACGCAAGCGGCCAAGAACGTCGCGGAAACAGAGGTTCGCAAAGTGAGCGGCGTGGTGGACGTGCGCAATCGGCTCGAGATCGAGTCCTCACCGCGCGGCAGCGCAGCTATCGACTAACACGAAATCGCGGTCACGGAGCGCTTTTGAACTCCGTGGCCGCTCAGTGTCCCACGCAGAACAGGCGGACCTGTTCAAACAACCCTGAAAGGAGGGTGCAATCATGCTCAGCTGGTCATTGACATTCCTCGTCATCGCCCTCGTCGCGGCTCTCTTCGGCTTCAGCGGTATTGCCGGGACCGCGTCGGGAATCGCCCAGGTGCTGTTCTTCGTATTTCTGATTCTGCTGCTCGTTTCAGCGGTGGCCTCAGCGATGCGTGGCCGTCCCCCTGTGTGAGCTGAACAAGTTCTCAACCGGCTCGGGCGCGAACGCGCGGCTCGGATTCGGCCGTCGCTCCAAGGACGACGCCTACCGATCTCCACCGCGTGTCGCGCCCGGGACCCAAGATGGCCCCGACGACGAGTCCGCGGCCAAGGGAGAGTCATCGTGCTCGGAACGTTGCTGATCGTAATCCTGGTTCTGGCACTGCTGGGCGCTATCCCGGCCTGGCCCCACAGCCGCACCTGGGGCTACGCCCCAAGCGGAACGCTCGGAACCGTGCTCGTGATTCTCCTGATCCTGATGCTTCTCGGACGAGTTTAGGTTTTCGCCCCGTTGTCAGGTCGGTAGAGGTGGCTGCCCGTCGAGGCCATCACGGCCGGCAGCACCACGATGGCGGCGACGAGCGCACCGAATACGGCCATCGCGGCGATTACACCAAAAGCTGCGATGCTGTGCCACGATGAGAAGCTCAGCGATAGGAATCCCACGGCCAACGCCAACGATGTAGTCACCACGGCGCGGCCGGTTTCCACCAGTGATCGTCGACTCGCGGACACCGGGTCTTCGCCTTTCCGCCGCGCTTGATCATATCGAGAGAGGATGTGGACGGCATCGTCGACCGCCAGTCCGAGAAGGATCGCCGCGACCATCGCACTACCGATGTCGAGGGCGATCCCGAACCATCCCATCGAGCCGAGCGTCGCCAGCACCGGCAGCACCGTCGGCACCATGGCGATGGTCGCCAAGCGCAGCGAACGGAAGAAGATCGCGGCCAGGGCGAATACCGCGACGGCCGCCATCCCGAAGCTCTGCAACTGGGTGATCCGGATGGCGTCGATCATGCGGCTAACCACAGCGAGAGGCCCGGTGATGACCGCCTTCCACCCAGCCGGCAGCTCGGCCGCGATATCTCGTTCCACCCGTGCGAGCGCCGCGCGCAGTTCGGCCTGCGGCAGCTTGCTCGACTCGATCGAGATCCGCAACGCAAGACTGGCGGAATCGACGAGATCGCTGGTGACGCTCGAGTCGCGAACCCTCAGGAGCCGGTACACCGACGTCGGTCGGCCGCGCTCGTCTTCCTTCAAATCGAGCGGCAGCGCGTCGCCGTGCACCAAGTCATTCAGGTGGCGGAGCAGATCGACGATCGACAGCGACGGGCCGAAGCCGCCGATGGCGTCGACCCGGCTCTGGACGCGATCGACCAGCGCGAGCGCGGCCGCGGACACCGTCTGTTCATCCGGCGGCGCCACGAGCCCGATCTCCAGCGTGTCCGGCGCCCGCAACGCACGCGCCGTCGCGTTCGCCCAACGCACCACATCACTGTCCTTGCCGTAAAGGCTCTCGAACGTCGCCTCGACCTCGAGATTGCGTGCGCCCAAGGCACCGAGCATACCCACCGCGACGGCCGCGACCAGAATCGGGCGGCGCGCCCGGCCGGTCGTCCACTGCCCGATGGCCGCCATGGCGTTCCGCCACCGATCACCCGCCGCGCGCCCGGCGAACCAGGTACGCGGCATGCGACTGACGAGGAGGGGGAGTGCGGTGAAGGTGAGGACCAACGCCACGGCCGCCGCGAGGGCCGACAGCACCCCAAACCGCGCGATGCTTTCGAGCGAGCTCACCACCAGCGAAGCGAACCCCGCAACCGTCGTGATCGTCGTCATCGCACAGGCCGAGCCGACCTCGTCGGCGGCGGCGATCAGAGCCTCCTCCGGTTCCATGTCGATGCGCAACACCGCGAAACGACCGAGGAGATGGATGGCGTCGCAGACGCCGATCACCAACACCAACGGCGGCAGGATCTGCGTCAGGCTGTTCTGTGACCAACCGATCCACCCCATACACCCCAACGTCCAGAGGACCGCCAAGCCGACACAACCCAGCGCCGCCGCGGCGGCGGCGGGAGCGCCGAAGAGAAACACCAGGACCACCGCGACCAACCCGACCATTGCCGGAATGATGCGCTGGGTACTGCGCTGCAAGTCGGCAGCAGCGACGACGAACTCGACCGGGCCACCGACAAAAGCGAACTCGAAGCCGGCGCGCTCGTGCGGGCGGACGGACGCGCGCAACGCCGCGTACGCCTCCTCCGCCGTGGCACTGGCCGAGTCGCGCAGGTGTAGGACGACGGCACCCGCATTCCCATCCTCGGAAACCAGGAGGCGACGCCAACTCGGATCGACGAGCGCGGCGCCGCGCAGGTCCGCGATGTCCGCGGCGATCTCGCCGTCGCGCACCAGCACGCGCGTCTCCGGAAGGCCGATCGCCGGGCGCACGAGCAGCGGGCTGTTGGCGGGCGAGTCCACCCTTCGAATCGCCGGGACGTCCGCCAGTTCGCGCACGACAGCGTCCGCCATCCGGAGAGCCCGCTCGTCCAGCGCGTCGTCGCAGGTGCCGCCCTCGGCGCAGGTCCACACGGCCATCATCGGCAGTCCGCCGCCGAAGCGTTCGACGAACCCGTCGAAGTCGCGCACCAGCGGATGACCGGCGCCGAGAAACGCGCGATAGCCAACCGCGGACTCGATCCGCGACACGCCGACAACGGCGACCAGGGTGATGGTGCCGATGATCGCCGCCGTCGCACGCGGCCTAGCGAGCGACCATCGCGCCCAGGCGGCCGGACCGAACTCGATCATTTCCGATGGCGCGTCGGGGGCCAGGGGTCAGGGGCCAGGGTCAGGGTCAGGACTCAGAGGCAGTTCCGGCTTCGCCGGCACTGCCGAGCCCATCGGAGCGCGAAGCGCTCACGGGGGCAAATTTCCAAGGACAGGCGAATCTCCAAGGAAGTTTCTGGCGGCGGCGTAGGCGGCCACTCCGGCGCGCCAATCGGGGAGTTCGATTCGCGGCTGTTGGAGCGTGGTGAGGACGGAATAGCGCGGGCGTTCCGCGGGGCGCGGAAAGTCGGCGGTCGCCACCGGGACGACGGGCGTGGCGATGCCGAGCGCTCCGTACAGGGCGAGCGTGAGATCGAACCAACTCGCGGCGCCGCTGTTGGCCACGTGGTAGGTGCCGAATGCCTCGCTCTGGATGAGTTGCGCGATTCCTGTCGCAAGATGGGGCACGTACGTCGGGCTGCCGAACTGGTCACTCACGACGCGAACCTCATCGCGGTCGGCCATCCCCGTGATGGTGTTGGCGAAGTTCTTCCCCTCCGCGCAGTACAGCCAGGCCGTGCGGACCACGTAGTGTCGCGGATTGAGGTCGCGCACCGCCGTCTCGCCCGCCAGCTTGCTCGCGCCGTACACGGTGCGCGGGTTGGGTTGGTCGAATTCGTGGTAGGGCCGATCGGCGCATCCGTCGAAAACGTAGTCGCTCGAGACGTGCAGGATCGGGATCGACGCGGCGGCCGTCGCCAGCGCCAGGTTGCGCGGCCCCAGCGCGTTCCCGGCATACGCCCCTTCGACATCCGACTCGGCCGCGTCCACGGCGTTGTACGCGGCGGCGTTGATCACCAGCGCCGGCTGGGTCTCCTCGACGCAAGCGCGGACATCGTCGAGCTGGGTGATGTCGAGCGCGGCTCGCGGTCGCGACACCAGATCCCATCCGGACAATGCGCTCTGCAAAGCCCGCCCGAGTTGGCCACCGGCTCCCGTGAGGAGAATCCTATCGGCCACGAAGCGCCTCCGCTGGCTGCATCATACGGACTGCTATCCACCGAATGCCGGCAGCAAATCGTGGATCTCCGACAGCAGCGGCGCCTCACCGTCCTTCGCCGAGACGACCGGATCGGAAATCGGCCAATCGATGCCGATCGCCGGGTCGTTCCACCGCACGCCGATCTCGTCGGCCCGATCGTAGAAGTCCGTGCACTTGTACTCGACGTCGGCGCGTTCGCTGAGCACGCAGAAGCCGTGCAGAAACCCCGGCGGGACGTACAGCTGCTTGAAGTTGTCACCCGACAGCACGACGCCAACCCAGCGACCGAACGCCGGCGAACCGCGGCGGACGTCGACCGCGACGTCGAAGATCTCGCCATCGATGGCGCGCACCAGCTTGCCCTGCGGCTGGCGGCGCTGGCCGTGCAACCCGCGCAGAATGCCGCGCGTCGATCGCGAATGGTTGTCCTGCACGAACGCGGCGTCGATGCCGCCGCCGGCGTACTTGCGCGCGTGGAAGACCTCGAGAAAAAACCCGCGATCGTCGCGGTGCACGTCCGGCTCGACGACGATGACGCCCGACAGCGCTGTGGGATGAAACCGCACTTACGAGAACTCCTGTTCCAGCACACGCTGCAGGTACTCGCCGTAACCCGTCTTCGCCAACGGCTCGACCAAACGCGCCGCCTGCGCCGCGTCGATGTAGCCCATGCGCAACGCGATCTCTTCGAGACAGGCGACCTTGAGGCCCTGGCGCTCCTCGATCGCGTGGATGAAGTTCGACGCCTGCAGCAGCGACTCGTGCGTACCGGTATCGAGCCAGGCGAAGCCGCGGCCGAGCTTTTCGACGGTCAGCTCGCGCTTCTCGAGGTAGACCATGTTGACGTCGGTGATCTCCAACTCGCCGCGCGCCGATGGCTTGAGGGAGCGCGCGATGTCGACCACCTGATCGTCGTAGAAATACAATCCGGTGACCGCGTACGACGACCGCGGTTGCGCCGGCTTCTCGACGAGGCCGACGGCGATGCCGTTCTTGTCGAACTCGACCACGCCGTAACGCTCCGGATCGCGCACCCAGTAGCCGAACACCGTGGCGCCGTGGGTTCGTTCACCCGTACTGCGCAGCACGTCGGGCAGGCCGTGCCCGTAGAAGACATTGTCTCCCAGCGCCAGGGTGACCGGTTTCCTGTCGATGAAATCAGCGCCGATCAGAAAGGCCTGGGCGATCCCCTCCGGCGCCGGCTGCGTCGCATAGGCGATCTCGATGCCGAGGTCGCGGCCGTTGCCGAGGACACCTTCGTAGGCGGCGCGGTCCTGCGGCGTGGTGATGACGAGCACGTCGCGGATCCCCGCCAGCATGAGGGTGGACAGCGGGTAGTACACCATCGGCTTGTCGTAGATCGGCAGCAGCTGTTTGCTCATCGCCCGCGTCAGCGGGTACAGCCGCGTGCCGGCGCCGCCGGCGAGAATGATTCCCTTTCGCACGTTCACTTTCTCCAAATCCCTTTCAGGCGGACCGCGCGACCGAAAGCCCCAAGCGGCGGCGCGCGTCCTCGTCGCCCTGTACCGCGCCGCACCAATCGCGATTGTCCAGATACCACTTCACCGTGGCGCCAATGCCACTCTCGAAATCAAAACGCGGCCGCCAACCGAGCTCGCTGCGAATCCGCGCCGCGTCGATCGCGTAGCGCCGGTCGTGCCCCGGACGGTCGGCGACGAACTTCTTGAGGTCGGTGTATGACTTTGCGCCGCGCGCCCGCAGCGCGGGATTGTCCGCCGCCGGTCGCTCGGCTTCGAGCGCGGCGCAGATGCGGTCGACGATCTCGATGTTGGTGCGCTCGTTGTCACCGCCGAGGTTGTACTTGCGCCCCAACTCGCCGCGCTCCAGTACCAGGTGGATGCCCTCGCAGTGGTCCTCGACGTAGAGCCAGTCGCGGACGTTGCCGCCGTCGCCATAGATCGGCAGATCGCGACCCTCGACGGCGTTGAGGATCATCAGCGGGATCAACTTCTCGGGAAACTGATACGGGCCGTAGTTGTTGGAGCAGTTGGTCAACAGCACCGGCAGTCCGTAGGTCTCGCGGTACGCGCGCACCAGGTGATCGGCCGCCGCCTTGCTGGCCGCGTACGGCGAGTTGGGCGCGTACGGCGTCGTCTCGCAGAACAGCCCCGTCGCACCCAGGCTGCCGTAGACCTCGTCGGTCGAGACGTGCAGGAAGCGGAACCCGTCGCGGGAGCCGGACTCGCAGTAGCGGCGCGCCCCGTCGAGCATCTCGAAGGCGCCGACGATGTTCGCCTCGATGAAGTCGCGCGGCCCGTCGATCGAGCGGTCGACGTGGCTCTCGGCGGCAAAGTTGACCACCCAGTCCGGCCGAACCTCGTCATACAGGTGCCGCACCAGATCGCGATCGGCGATGTCGCCCACCATCAAGCGGCAGCGATCGGAATCCACCCCCGCCAGGCTCTCGCGGTGCCCGGCGTACGTCAGTTTGTCGACGACGACGACCCGAGCCCCCGGGTCGCGCAGGGCGACGCGGACGAAATTGGAGCCGATGAAGCCGGCCCCACCGGTGACGACGATCGTCCGCATGTCAGTTCCGCATCTCCATGGTCGTTCTTCTCGGCGTCGGCGACCCTACAGGATCCGCGCCCCAATTCCACTCGCCGCCCACCGCCTCAACCAATTCCCGAGTCTAACGCCACGTCATTCCGGCGAAAGCCGGAATCCAGGCCGGAGGGCTGGATGGACCGCGGCGTTCGCCGGATCTCGGAACTTGTCCGGGCCTGTCGAAGCGCCCATAACCTCAGCCATCGCCGCAGTGTTCAGGGCGCAACAAGTCGGCGACCGTCTTGACGGGTGTAAACGCCTCGCCGCCGATCTCGACGAAGACCGTGGCCCATCGCGACATCGACCCGTTCCACAGACCGGGCCGCTCCAGCGCGACGATCTCGACCCCATCGACGCTCTTGCGCGAGAGAAACACCGCCTGCGGGTCGACGTACCGCTCGAGGTCGTAAGGGGCGCCGCGGCCGTCGCGCAGACCACAGGCGAGCAGCACCGGGTTGAAGTGTGTCGAGCGCCGGAAGATCGCCTGCTGCTCGTCCGATCGTGGGTCGACCTCGGCGCTCTCGATGATCTGACGCGACACCGACCCGCCGCGGTCGCGCACCCAGAACGGCCCGCCGCCCGGCTCGCCGGTGTTGCGCACCACGCCGCAGACCCGCATCGGCCGGTCGGCGAATCCTACCAGCTCGCTGTCCGGCACCGTCGCGTGGTCTAGGCCGAGATCATCGCAAAGCGCGCGCAGGCCCGCCCAGTCGCCAGCTTCGCACAAAGCCTGGCGCCGCGACTGCAACTGCACCAGTCGCCCGACCAGCAGGCGCTTCCAGCGCAGGCTCGCCGCCCGGCGCGCCGCCGGTTGGATGTTGTCGATGTTCTGCACCAAGGCAATATCCGCGCCGCAGCCGGCGAGGTTTTCCAGCAACGCACCGTGGCCACCCGGGCGAAAGACGATCCGCCCAGCCCGGTCGCGCACCAGGCGGTTGTCGAGATCGACCGCCACCGTGTCGGTGCGCGGCGCCTGAGTCGAAAACCGCACATCGAGGCCGGTCCGCCCGTCGGCCTCGATCGACGCGCGAGCCGCGCGCAGGGCGGCCTCGAACAACGTCACGTGCTCCGGCGACACGGTGAAGTGTGCGCGCGCGCAACCGCCGTCGTCGCCCACCAGCTCTACCGCTTCGCGCAGGTGCTCTTCGAACGCGGTGCGCGCGCCGTTCGGGTACGAGTGAAACGGCAGCAACCCCTTCGGGATCGCCGCGTACCCGAGCCCCGCCGCGCCGGCGACCGCGTCGACCACCTCGTCCCAACGCCCCTCGCGCAGCGCGGCAGCGGGATCGCCGTCGCGCAGCGCAGCGCGCAGCTCCGCGGCAAACGGCAGCCGATCGACACCGCGCGCAAAGGCCAGCGCCACGGCAGCCGCGCCATCTCCCGACCCCGCGCGCCCCTCGAGGTCGCCGACCGTGCAGCCCGTACCGCGCAACGCCAGCAGCGCCTGGAACATCCGCGACGCCGCGCCCGACGCCGGCACGAACTTGGTCAACCGACCGGCCGCCCGCGCGGCATCGAAAGCCGCCTCGCACGCGCCCTCGTCGGCGATCCGCTCGACGCCGTCGCCGATGCCACAGCTCCGCACCAGCTCAGGGCTACCCGGCGGATTGCGAAACAGCTCCAGCTGGCGCTCAACCTCCGCCAGCGAGATCCCGCGCCCTGCCAGTTGTTCGATGTCTGCGTCGGAGAAATCCATGGTCGATTCGAACGGCGAACCCTACAATGCATCTCAGGCGCCGTCCACGTCGTTTGAAGCCAAGAAGGCGTCGCCCGGGGCCCCGCTGGCTCAGGCGGTGGCCGCTTCGGCAGTCAACGGCACTGTCCAACCGGCCGCGGGGACGGGAAGAGAAGGAATCTCTTGTCGGCTATGTCCGAAGTGGCTAGGACGTGAACACCCAATGGATGGTCCGCCTGCTTCCGCGCCAAGAACCACAATCCATCGCCGCCCTTGGGTAGCAGTGATCCTGAGTCTTGGTCAGTTGGGCCTCGGGCAAGTATACGGTGGGAGCGTCGTTCGCGGAGTCGCCCTCGGGCTCGGTGGCCTCTTCGTGGCGCTGGTATCCTCCGATTGGCTCCAGCACCTGTTCAGTCAGGAGTCTCGGCAGAACTCGTGGATGCTCTGGCACGCGATGCTGATTTATGTCGCTGTTCTCGGCTACACCACGTTCGTGACCATCGACGCTTTTCGCGTCACCCGACAAACCCAGGCATTGCCGCGGGGACGTTTGAACAAGTGGTACGTCCACCTCACGCTGATAATCGCCATAGGCTTGGTGCATGAAATGGCCGGGCCGGATCGGTACGTCCGCGCTTTCTGGCTGCCTTCAGGCTCGATGCAGCCGACGTTGCTGATTGGCGATTACGTCTGGGCGGACCAGCGCACATACGCAGTCGGAACGCTCCCGGAGCGCGGGCATGTCGTCGCCTACACCCGGCCCTCAGATGCCACGATTCTCATTTGCCGAGTCATCGCCTTAGCCGGCGATGAAATCGAGATTCGCAAGCGACAGGTGTATCTCAACGGAATCGCGATCGACGAGCCATATGCCCATTTTGAGAGGCCGCCCGCTTCAGGTTCTCGCGACAACATGGAGAAACAGATGGTGCCGCCGGATAGCTTCTTCGTCTTGGGAGACAACCGTGATCTCAGTTACGACAGTCGGTTCTGGGGATTTGCCCACGTCGACGGGCTGATCGGCCGAATCACCTGGCTCTACTGGTCGCGGGGCGACGGCTGGCCGCGATGGGAGAGGATCGGCCGCTGGGTCGAATGAGCGACATGAGCGCCCCAGCACCGGCGAACTTCTGTGAACATACCGTCGCAGGCGGAGAAACAAGAGATCGTCATTACGCGCCAGGGACGAGCGGCCGCTGTCCTGATCGGGGTCGAATCGGAAGACGATTGGTTCGATTACCGCCTGGCGAACGACCCCCGGTTTCTGAATCGGATCTTGGCATCCGGATCCAAGACGACGATACGGAAACGCCGAACGAGATCGCTGCCCCGAGCCGCGACAAACGATCCGTCACGACAGAGCGCGCAACGTCGCGGCGTCGCCGCAGCCGGTAGGCGCTGGCAATCCCACCAGAGCGTTCGACACGCATCGGCTCGCAACCAGCCTCTTGAGTTTCTCGCGCCAAGACGCCAAGCCGCCAAGAAAGAATTTCTCGCGCACAGGCGTAGAGACGCTGAGATTACGTCCTGGTGGAGGAGGGTCGACAATCGCTCCGATCGTAAGCGGATCCGATCAAGGCGAGTGAGAGACCCCACCCGCCCGACCTCTCTGCCCCTCTGCGCCTGTGCGCGAGAAAATCTTTTTGAAAGCTCCATCGATCCCGAGAGACCTACTCAAAAACCCGACGCCGCCATGGCCACCGCATCAGGCTGGCACCCAGCTTCCCTTGGCGACTTAGCGCCTTGGCGCGAGAAAGAACCCCGGCCGCCGTTCTTCTTGGTGCTCCAACAGCGATTGTCGTGGATTGGTATTACCGGTAATACTCAGCGACATGAAAACCGCCATTTCCCTCCCCGATGAGCTGTTCGAAGCGATCGATGCCTGCGCACGGGACCTCGAAATGACACGCAGCGGCCTTCTGGCGCGAGCCGCGCGCGAGTTCGTGGCGCGGCACCAGCGCGGCCCCGATGCGACCGAGGCATGGAACCGGGCGATCGAGAAGGCCGGGCAACCCGATGTGGATCCCGCCGCGCAAGCCTTTCACCGCCGAACAAAGCCGATCCTCGGACTCGACACGTGAGGCGAAGCACAGCACGTGGGGGAGACCTCGACCCCTCGCCCCGCTGCGTTCCAGCCTCTTGTTTTTCTCGCGCCAAGACGCCGTGCCGCCAAGAAACGATTTTCTCGCGCAGAGGCGCAGAGACGCTGAGGAGGGTGTCCTGGCTGACGGGCGTTGCGGTCAGAGGCAGCGCCGATCGAGGCGAGTGAGACCCAACGACCTCTCTGCGCCTCCGCGCCTCTGCGCGAGATAGTCTTTTAAGAAGCTCCATCGATCTCGAGAGACCTACACGACCCGCGACGCCGCCGTGCCCACCGAGCCCGACTGACCCCGTCTCTTCTTGGCGCCTTGGCGTCTTGGCGCGAGATTAAACCCGAACGCCGCTACCGCGATGCGCAGAACCGTTGGCGTGGTCGTCGCCAGCTGTGCTGTTCGTTTTACCCAGACGTCTTGTCTGATAGGTTCGCACGCATGCTCGAGAGGGTCGTCCGCAAGAAGAACCTTCAGGAAGAATCAACGCGCGACGAGCTGACCTTCTGGTTGAGCCGTCCTCCCGAGGAGCGGATCGAGGCGGTCGAGTTCCTGCGCCGGCAACACCATGGAAGTACAGACCGACTTCAGAGATCTGCTCGCGTTGTTCAACGAGCATGAGGTCGCGTTCCTCGTCGTCGGCGGTTATGCGCTCGCCTTCCACGGGGCTCCGCGCTTCACGGGCGACATTGATCTCTATGTCCGGCCCGATCCCGTAAACGCCCGGCGCGTGATGGCGGCGCTCTCAGATTTTGGATTCGGCTCGGTGGGTCTCTCCGCCGACGATTTCGAGATGCCCGACAAAGTCGTTCAACTTGGCGTGCCGCCGGTGCGGATCGATCTGATCACCGCCCTTAGCGGCGTCACTTGGCAAGAGGCGGAGGCGGGCAAGGTAGGCGGCACATACGGCGACGTCCCTGTTCATTACCTCGGCCGCCGAGAATTTACGGCGAACAAGCGAGCGACCGGGCGCACGAAAGATCTCGCTGATCTCGAGGCGCTCGGAGAGGAATGAGCGAAGGCGGCGCGCCTGCCCACGGCGCAACCTGGTGCCACGAGCACTAATAAATGGCCGCCCTTCAGCTTGTTTTTCTCGCGCCAAGACGCCAAGCCGCCAAGAAAAGATTTTCTCGCGCAGTGGCGCGGAGACGCCGAGAACGCTTCCTGGGGGACGAGGATCGGGCAATAGCTGCAGTCGTAGGCGGCTTCGATCAAGGCGAGTGAGAGACCTGCAAACCCCCTGATCTCTCTGCGCCTCCGCGCCTCTGCGCGAGATAGTCTTTTAAGAAGCTCCATCGATCCCGAGAGACCTACACGACCCGCGACGCCGCCGTGCCCCCCGAGCCCGACTGGCCCCCCTTTTCTTGGCGACTTGGCGTCTTGGCGCGAGAAGAACCGGGCCACCTTCCCTCGAAGTACAAGGACACGTCGCACGCGCACCGTACTCAGTCGAACAACGACAACCCGCGCGACCGCGTCTGGCGCAAAAGGTCGAGGAAGACCTCGCGGTCGAGCGGCGTCGCGCCCAGTCGCTTCATGTGCGGCGTCATCGTCTGGACGTCCATCCAATCGAGGCCGCGGCTGCGCAGATGGCCGACCAGGTGCAGCAGGCAGAGCTTGGAGGCGTTCGGCTCGCGGTAGAACATGCTCTCGGCCGCGAACGCGCCGTCGACGTCGACACCGTAGGCGCCGGCGACCAGGACGTCGCCCGACCAGGCCTCGACGCTATGGGCCATGCCGAGATCGTGCAGCCGGATGTACGCGTCGATCACGTCGTGCGTGATCCACGTTCCCTCCTGCCCGGGCCGCGGGGACTCGGCGCAAGAGCGGATGACCTCGGCAAAGGCCTCGTCGAGCGAGAACCGCAGGCGGCAGCGCCGCGCGGCCCGCGCCAGCGAACGGGGGACGTGGAGATCTCCGAAGCGCAGGATCGCGCGCTCGGGCGGGCAGAACCACAGCAGCGGCAGATTGTCGACCGGCCATGGGAAGATGCCCTGTCGATACGCCGCGCGAACGGAATCCGGGTGGAGATCGCCGCCGATCGCAACGATCCCCTCCGGACTAGCCGTCCGCGGGTCGGGAAAGTTTACAATCGCCATTCCGTCGCGTCCCGATCAACTCCATCGATTCGTTCCGGGCAAAACGTCGCTGTTGCCGCGCGATGCCCTGAGAAGGCGTGTCGCACGGGCGCCCGAGTGGTTCAACGATTCTCCACTCCGCGGTGGCGTTGGCAAGGACGGAGTGCCTCCCGTCGCCGCCCGAACCATATCCCAAATGACGGCGTCGCGCCGCGTCGTGAACCTCGGTTGTGGCACCCCAAGCCTTGCGCTAGCGTCACGAGCGATGTCGACATCCTTAGCGCCCAAACGACGTGTGACACGCGCGGTCCAGGTGGGGTCGGTGGCGATTGGCGGCGGAGCACCGATCGTCGTGCAGAGCATGTGCGCCACCAAGACCCGCTCGATCGACGCGACCGTCGCTCAGGTCGAACAACTGCGCGTCGCCGGCGCCGGCGTCGTGCGCATCGCCATCGACAACGACTTAGAAGTCGAGGCGCTGCGCGAGATCCGCCGCCAGACGACGGCCAACCTGGCCGTCGACCTGCAGGAGAACTACCGGCTGGCGGACAAGGTCGCGCCGTTCGTCGAAAAGGTTCGCTACAACCCCGGCCACCTCCATCACATCGAGCGCGACAAATCCGTCCCACGGAAGGTCGAGTGGCTGGCGGCGGTGGCGCGCGACAACCAGTGCGCGCTGCGCGTCGGCGTCAACTGCGGCTCGGTGGCGCCGGAGTTTCTCGACAAGCATCCCGGCGATCAACTCGAGGCGCTGGTCCAGTCGGCCGCCTACCACTGCCGGTTGCTGGAAGATCTCGACTTCACCAACTTCGTCGTCTCTCTCAAGGACTCGGATCCGGCCAAGGTCGTCGCGGCGAACCGCCGCTTCGCCGCCGCCGCGCCGGAGGTGCCGTTGCACCTCGGCGTCACCGAAGCCGGACTGCCGCCGCAGGGAATCATCAAGACGCGCGTCGCGTTCGAGAAGTTGCTCGCCGAAGGCATCGGCGAGACGTTGCGGGTGTCGCTGACCCTGCCCAACGAGCGCAAGCACGACGAGGTCGAGGTCGGCCACGCCATCATCGACGACGTGAACAACGGACGCTTCATATCGGTGCCGGACCTAAGCGGTCTCAACATCATCTCGTGTCCGAGCTGTTCGCGCGTCGAGAACGAGGCCTTCGTCAATCTCGCGCAGGACGTGCGCGAGATGACGGCGTACGCCGACCGGCACGACATCACCATCGCCGTCATGGGCTGCAGGGTGAACGGCCCGGGCGAGACGGACGACGCGGACCTCGGCCTGTGGTGCGGCCCGTCGACCGTCGTCCTCAAGCGCAAGGCCGAGAAGGTGGGCGCGTTCGGTTACGACGTCGTCCTCGACAAGCTGCGCATCGCGCTCGACGAGCTGATCGCCGAACGCGCGGCCGGCGCCGCCTGACTTCCGCCGCGCAGCGCACTTTCCCTACCCGGCGGCCATGGCACAGCTCCCCAAGATGACGATCGCGTTCGTGATCCGGCGCTGCATCCTGGAGCTGGGCCACGCGCCGACCGCCGCCGAACTGGCCGACTGGGCCAACTCCAGCGCGCGCGGCCTGCGGCCGTTCGGCAGATCGATCACCGTCGCGGACGCCGCCGCGATGCTGCGCAACCAGGATCGGATGGTCAGTGCGCGCAGCGCCGCGCCCGACGAACGGCACGTCGAACAGCACGAGCTGCCGCCCAACGTGATCTCGCTCAGTGCCATGCGCCTGCAGCTCGGCCCACGGCGCTCTCGCCGCCGTTGATGACCGCGTCGAGCGCGGATCAAGTCGAGGCGTTGACCGACCGCGACGTGCGCGCGGCTACCGAGGCGATCGACCGCGCTCGCCAGGAGGCCGGCCAGGGGGTCCCGCTGGCCGCCGATGGAACCGCCGACGCCGCGTACTGGCAGGGGGTGCTCGAAGCCAACGCCGCGGCGGTTCTCGACGCGCTCGAACACGTATCCCTCTCGCCCGGGTACGCCGTGCGCTACCGGGTCTTCGAGTCGGAGGGGAGCGAGTTGCGCGCTCGCCCATTCGTCGCGCGCGCCACGACGGACGTGGATGTCGTGCGCGCCGCGCTCGAGTGGCACCCGCCGCCGGACTCCGGCTCGGCCTCGCAGCGGTTGCGCGCCAATCGGAACGTCGAACTGCTGTACCGTCATTTCGCCTTCGAGCGTTCGCCCATCGGCGTTTTTCAGTATTGGGTGGCGATGCAGGAGATCTGGGCCAGCGCCCGCTGGGTCCACACCCAGGTGATCGCCGGCGGCACCCATTTCGCGGAGATCGTCGCCGGCCCGGAGTGGCACGTCGAGCACCCGCTGGAGACCCACCGCCCCCTGGTCATCCGCGAAGGCGAGCGCGCGGCGTTGGCCATACTGCTCTACTCGCCGCTGCAGCGTCACTCGATCACCCTGCAACAGGTGTCGATCGAGGCCGACAACGACATCGTCTTCGCCGAACCGATCACCGTGGCGAGCGGCCCGCGCGGCTATCTCGGTTGAGCTCCAGTGCCGTCGCGGGCGGCACGGGAACTCAGCTCGCTCGAAAATCGCCTGTCATGCGACGACGGGAGACCGGGCCACCCCATTTGTAGGCGCAGGTCTTTAGCCTGCGACCGGGCGGCCGGCTTCGCAGGCTAAAGACCTGCGCCTACTGGCGGCCGGGCCACTCGGTGGCGGAGGCTTGGGCCGACGCACAGGGTGGTTCGCGCTTCGCGCGAACCACCCATCGTTTCTCGTTCGAATGATCCGGCGGCACCCGGGGGCACCAGTGAACGCGATCAGCCGGCCTTGCGCAGTGCTACGAACAGGATCACCAGTACCGCCACCGCCAGGCCGATGACCCACAGCCAGTTCGGCGTCGTGGAGTCCGATTGCGCGGCGGGCACCGGCGCGGGATCGGCGGCGGGCGCCGCGGCGGCAGGTGCCGGTGCGTCGCCCAACAGGCAGAGCCGTTCCGGCGACGCGACGACGTCGAGGGCGACACCTTCCGGATCGGAGGCGCCCAGTCGGCCCATGGTCACGGCGCAGCAACCGTCGCCCTCACCCTTGACGGTGAAATCACAGCAGTAGACTTCGCCATCGGCCATCGGGTCGACGTTGTCGAGAGCGAAGACCAGCGAGCGAAAGGTCGACGGTTCGTTCGGCGGCACGCTGCCGTGCAACGGCTTGCCGTGGTGTTTCGAGGCTACACAATCCGTCTGCGCGAGGCTGGCACAACTCGTGTCGAAATTGATGTCGTTCTGGGTCCCGGCGACTTTGACCCCCTTGGAGTCCATGGTCACGCACACGCGGGACTTGCCGGCGTCGGCGGCGCGTCGCTCGAGCTTCAAGTCGACGGCCGCGGCCGTGCCGACCGTCGCCAGCGCGAGAACCGCGGCGCACAGGATCCCGCGGACATTCAATTGGTGGGTCGAAATCAACATCGTTCGGGTCTCCTTGCCAGTACGGGGTAGCACTTCAATCGCAACGGCGAAAACGCCGCGCCCTGCCGGCCGGTTCAGATACGTCGCCGGCGTCGCGCGAGCAACAGCGCCAACAACGGCAGGGCCAGCGCCGCGGGCGCGGCACCGGTGGCTCGCGTCGTGTGACAGCCGTCGTCGTCGAGCGGAAACTGCCGCGGGCGATCCGCACGCTGAACGTCGCGCGGACTGGGCTTGGGCTGGCCTTCCTCCGCGCGTTTCGGCGCGGGCGGCGCCTCTTCCTCGAGAGCGTCTTCTCCGCCAGTGGCTCCGGCCTCGGCCTCCTCGGCGACTGGCGCTGAGTCGAGGGGGGCTGCCGGTGACGCAGGGGTCGGCACAGCTGCCGCGGGCGTCGCCGCCCCGGCCGTTGCCGGCGCGACATCGGGCGCGGCCCCCGGGGCGCGCGGCGCGGCCGGCGGCGGTGCCGCGGGCTCGGGGTTGGCGGGCGCGGGCTCCGCGCGCGGCGCGGCCGGCGCGACGTTCGCGCCCGGCGCGGGCGGCGGGTCGAAAACGCGGTCCGCGTCGACGTCCAGCGGCGCCTCGTCGTCTCGCGAGTTGGCGAAACCGGAGGCCGGTGCGCCACCGCCACCCAGCGGAGCCGGGGCGCCTCCGGGCTGCGCAGCCCCGCCCGGCGCAATTCCGCCCCCGCTCACTCCGCCGCCGGCGAACGTGTTCCCCCCGGCCTGCCCACCGCTGGGGCGTTGACCGTCGTAGGCGACACACAGTTCGCCGGGAGGACCGGCGCCGACGCTTACGGAGTTTCCGTTCGGGTCGCTGCCGCCGGGGCTGCCCACGGTCACGCGGCAGCAATCGCCGGGGGCGGCGTGGACGAGGAAGTCGCAACAGTAAAGCTGGCCCGCGGGGATGGGATTGGTGTCGTTGAAGCTCAGAACCAGGGCCTTGTAGGTGAAATCGCGCTGCTTCTGCAGCGATCCGCTCAGGCTTTTGCCGTGACCAGAAGTCGCCTCACAGCTGCCCTCGACCATGGTCGCGCAGTCGCCGTCCCACAGCAGCAGATTCTCGGTCCCGGCGACCTGCTCGCTGGCGCGCGTCTCGAGGCTGACGCACAGCTGCCCCTGCTCGCTGTGCTGGCTGGAGACGGTGGCGGAGCCGACCTTGATGGTCGCCGCCTCGACGCTCACGGCGAACAAGAGAAACAGAAAGATGGAAATGGTCGCGTGGCCGCGCTGGACGGTGCCGGACATGAGGGGGGAGAATACACGCGGGCCGGGCCGCACGCCAATCGCCGAGAGCAGCTGTCAGCTTTCAGCTATCAGCGCCCAACTCTCAGCTATCGGCTTTTGGGGCTGATAGACGACAGGCGGGCTGCGACACGACCGATTCCTCCAGGAGGGCGAGGCTCCTGCCGAGCCGCGGTCAATCGAGCGAGCGCGGCTCGGCAGAGCCTCACCCCCCGCCTCTCGCGCCCACGTCACCCCGGCGAAAGCCGGGGTCCACCCTGGTAGCCCGGATGGATGCCGGCTTTCGCCGGCATGACGGTGGGGGATGGAGTCGCTTCAATGCGTATGGTCCGGCGCCCCGCCGGCGGCCCGGCTGAAAGCTGATCGCTGACAGCTGACCGCTATTCAGTGGAAGTCGTGCGACTTCGGCAGCGGCGGGGCGTCGTCCTCCTCCGGCTGGATTCGCATGCGGTAGCCGTGGCCGCGCTGGCGCAGCGAACGATCGGGGAGTGTCAGTTCGAGGAAGCGGCGCGCCTGAACGTGGATCACCCCTTCCACCACCTGCAGAGGTCCCTCGACTTGCAGTAGCGACGCGCGGTGGATCAGAGCGCGGTGGCGATCGAACTGCGCCGGTACCACCACCGCGTTGCTCACTCCCGTTTCGTCCTCCAACGTCAGAAAGCAGAACCCCTTGGCCGTCCCCGGCCGCTGCCGCACGATCACCAGTCCCGCCACCTTGACCCATCGGCCGTCGCGCATGCCGCCCAGATCGCGCGCGCGCACGACGCCGGCGCGCGACAGCTCCGGGCGCAGGTAGCGCATCAGGTGCGGCCCCACGGTGACGCCGCTGCCGCGGTAGTCGGCCAGCGTGCGCTCCATCTTCGACATCTCCGGCAGCGGCGAGCGGGCTGCGCTTCGCGCTGCCGGGGCGGGGGGCTGAGGTACTACTTCATTCTGATGTTCCCGGTTCCCCATCGCCCACAGGGTGCCGCGCGGTGGCACCGCGGACGCCTGCCACAGCGCCTCGCGCCGGGTGAGATCGAACGCGGCAAACGCGCCGACGTGCGCCAGCGCCTGCAGCTCGTCGTCGCGCAACTCCGCGCGCGACGCGACGTCGGCGATCGAGACGAACGGCGCCGCCTGCCGCTCGCGCTCGATCCGCTCCCCCGCGTCGCGGCGCAGGCCGGCGACGTAGCGCAGGCCCAACCGCACTTCTAGGGACGAGGGGGAAGCTGAGAGGGGCGAGGGGGACGCTGGGAGGGGCGACGGGCGGGGGGCGAGGGGTGAGGGGTTGGGGACGGGCTCGAGGGTGCAGTTCCAGTTGGATTGGGTGATGTCGATGGGGCGGACGTGCACGCCGTGGCGCTGCGCGTCCTTCACCAGGGTGGCCGGGTGGTAGAAACCCATCGGCCAGTTGTTGAGCATGGCGCACAGGAACGCCGCCATGTGGTGGGCGCGCAGATACGCCGAGGCGTAGGCGATGAGGGCGAAACTGGCGGCGTGGCTCTCGGGGAAGCCGTAGAGGGCGAACGACGTGATGCTGCGCACGATGCGGTCGGCCGTCGCGCCGGTGATCTCGTTCTTCGCCATGCCGGCGCGCAGGCGGGTTTCGATCTCGCGCATGCGCGCCTCCGAGCGCTTGAACCCCATGGCGCGGCGCAGCTCTTCCGCTTCGCCGGCCGAGAATCCGGCGATCGCCATCGCCATGCGCAACAACTGCTCCTGGAACAACGGTACACCGAGGGTGCGCTCGAGGATCGGCTCGAGCAGCGGATGGTCGTAGACCACCGGCTCGCGGCCGGCGCGGCGGTTCAGATAGGGATGCACCATCTGCCCGACCACCGGCCCCGGTCGAATGAGCGCGACCTCGACCACCAGATCGTAGAAGCAACGCGGCTTCAGCCGCGGCAGCGTCGCCATCTGCGCGCGGCTCTCCACCTGGAAGACACCAACCGTGTCGGCGCGGCGCAGCATGTCGTACACCTTCGCATCGCCGGCCGGCAGTTTGGCCAGGTCGACCGCCACTCCCTCGTGCGCGCGGATCAGCGGGATAGCCTCCTCCAACACCGCCATCATCCCGAGACCCAACAGGTCGACCTTGATGATGCCGAGGTCGGCGCAGTCGTCCTTGTCCCACTGCACGACCACCCGCCCCGCCATCGCCGCCGGCTCGAGCGGCACCACCTCGTCCAGCCGTCCCGCCGCGATCACCATACCGCCGGAGTGCTGCCCGAGGTGGCGCGGCAGGCCCTGGATGCGTTCGACCAATCGGACCAGATGGCGCACGCGCGGCTCGGCGGCGTCGACGCCGCCCTCGCGCAGCTGGCTGGCCAGGGCGTCGCGGTCGTCGCGAAACTCGAACCGGCTGAGGAGCTTGGCGAGGCGATCGATCTGCTCGGCGCGAAAGCCGAGCACCTTGCCCACCTCGCGCACCGCGCTGCGCGTGCGGTAGGTGATGACGTTGGCCGTCATCGCCGCGCCGCGCTCGCCATAGCGCTGGTACACGTACTGGATCACCTTCTCGCGCTGGTCGCCGCTCGGCAGGTCGATGTCGATATCCGGCCACTCGCCGCGTTCGCGCGAGAGAAACCGTTCGAACAGCAGCTCCATCTTCACCGGATCGACGGCGGTGATGCCGAGCACGTAGCAGACGGCCGAGTTCGCGGCCGAGCCGCGCCCCTGCGCCAGGATGCCCTGCTCCCGGCAGAAGCGCACGATGTCCCAGACGATGAGGAAGTAGCCGGCCAGTTCGAGCTCGCCGATCAGCGCCAACTCGTGCTCGAGTTGCCGGCGCACCCGCACCGACACCGCGCCGTAGCGCTCGCGCGCCCCGGCGTAGGTCAGCTCGCGCAACTGGGCGAGTTGCGTCACTCCGGCCGGCGCCGGGTAGTCGGGAAAGCGGTAGCCGAGATTCTCGAGAGTGAACTCACACTGCTCGGCGATGCGCAGCGTGTTGGCGACGGCGTCGGGCTGGTCGCGGAACAGCGCCGCCATCGCGCGCGGTGATTTGAGGTGTCGTTCGGCATTGCGCAACAGCCGGCGGCCGGCGACGTCGAGCGTCGTCTTCTCGTGCAGGCAGGTGAGGATGTCGAGCAGCGGGCGTTCGCCGGCCGTCGCGTGGCGCACGTCGTTGGTCGCCACCACGGGCACCCCGCAGCGCCGCGCCAGCGCGAAGAGCACGTCGTTCCACTTCTCTTCGTGCGCCTCGAGGTGGCGCTGCACATCGAAATAGAGGCGCCCGGGAAAACGCGACCGCAGCCGATCGACCCAGCCCTGCAGAGCGGCGTGATCGCCGCTGAAAAAAGAACGCGCCAGCGGCCCGTCCAACCCACCGGCCAGACAGATCAAGCCGTCGCCGTACTCTTCCACATCCTCCCAAGTCGCCATCGCCTCGCCCTTGCCGGAGCGCAACTTGGACTGCGTGATCAACCGGCAGAGATTGCGGTACCCAGTCCGATTCGCGACGAGCAGATACAGTTCAGGGGCGAGGGGCGCGGGGCGGGGGGCGAGGGACTGATGAAGACCGGGCGCATCCTCCCCTCGTCCCTCGCCCCTAGCCTCTGGCCCCACGAACAGGTTGCAGCCGACGATCGCCTTGACGCCGGCGCGCTGCGCCGCCTGGTAGAAGCGCGGCGCTCCATAGAGACCATCGCGGTCGCCACAGGCGACGGCGGGGTACCCGAGGTCGGCAGCCCGCGCGACCAGATCCTCCGGCAGCGAAGCGCCGGTGAGAAACGAAAACGCACTGCGACAGCGCAGCTCGATGTACATGGCTTTCAGCTATCAGCTTTCAGCTTTCGACTGTCAGCTTTTGAATGAGGGCGGTCAGCATCTTCTTCACCTCGGCGATGCCTTGTGTCACTTCGTGGTGATCGGCGGGATTGATGTAGCCGAGGTCTCGCGCCAACAGCACGTGATATTCCAGTTCGCTGGCAGACCCCATTGCGATCCCCAGAAAACGTCGCAAGTCAGCTCCGCTCAATCTTCCGCATCCTTCACAGATATTTGCAGGAATCGACGCTGCCGATCTGCGCACCTGGCCGGTGAGCCCAAACAGTTCCTCTTTCGGGAATCCGCGACTCAATCCGTACACTCTCAACGTCAGTTCATGACTCCGTCTCCACACCTTCAGTTTCCGAAAATCTCGCATCGATTCCCCAAGCTACCGGCAGCCAAGCTGATAGCTGACGGCTGACGGCTGACAGCTATTCAGTCGTAAGCGCCATCGACGAACCACTTCGTTCGCGCCGCGTCGTAGTAGAGCCGGTACACGCCGCCGTCGGAGAGTTGCACGTCGTAGTAGTCGCGGCGGCACGGTTCGTCCCGCCACCACTCGCCCTGCACTCGCCACGGGCCCGCGCTCATCACCACCCGCCCCTGGCAGCGGAAGCCGTTGTCCTGCCCGTCCACCGGGCGGACGAAATCCGGGCGGCCGCGGTCGTCGAACACCTCCAACTCGCGCGGCGGGCGCACCGCCCGCATGGCGACAGGGAGGACGGAGTCGACGGTCGCGAGCTGTGAACGCGACGCGCCGCCTTGGAATCTGAAATCTGAAATCTGGAATTTCCCGACGCCGTAAGCGTCGGGCCGGTGCGAATCCGCCACCATCGGCGTGCCGACGCGATCGGCGGCGCCGCACAGCGCGGTGAGCTTGGCCAGCGTGATGGCGAGTTGGGCCGGCGCCGGGCCGTTCGGCCGCAACAGGTCGAGCTGCGTCGCGCGCAGTTGCTCGGCGGTCGCGGCGATGGCGATCACCTCGACCGCGGCGGCCGGCGGGTGCGCCTCGAGGTGCAGGCGCAGCAGCGTCAGCAGCGGTTTGATCTCGCGACTCGGCGCCGCCACCGCCACCGTGCGCACGTCGCGAGCGCGGTTGGCCAGGCGCAGCGACAAGCGCAGGTCGCCACAGACGAGGCCGCGCAGCGCCAGGCGCGCCATCAGACGCTCGAGCATCGGGCGCGCGACGAAGAGGAACGGGTCGATCGTCTCCAGACCGTCGTCGAGATCGACCACCTCGACGAAGTCTTGTCGCATCGGCCGCGGCGAAAACGGCACCTCGTCCTCGCCGCGCGCCCGCCGCACCAGCGACGCCCCGGTCGGGCCGAGCCGGGTGGCGACGGCGCTCGCCGGCAGTGCCGCCAGATCGCCCAGGGTGCGCACTCCCCAACGCGCCAGCGCCTCGCTCAGCTTCGCGTCCGGGTGCAACATCCGCACCGGCAGCGGCGCCAGAAACGTCCACTCCTCGTGCGGCGGAATCACCGCGCGACCACTGCCGCCGCAGGCCGCCAGCTGCGCCGACATCTTGGTCGACGCGATTCCCACCGCGGCGTCGAAGCCGATCTCCGCCGCCCGCCGCGCCAGGTCCACCGCCAGCTGCGCCTCCGATTCGTACAGCGCTTCCATCCCGCCGATCTCGAGGTAGATCGTCCCCTCGCCGCCATCCTCGACGCGGGGAGAGTGCGCGTACGCCGCGTCGCAGAGCGCTTCGCCGGCGGCGCGCAGAGCGTCTTCCGACACGCGGCGAAAGAGCATGCCGCCGCACACCGCCCGCGCCTGCGCCGCGCTCATCCCCGGGTATGCGCCGTGCGCCGCGGCCTCCGGCGAACAGGCGATCACCGGCGCACGCGTCCCCTCCCCCTGCGTGATGGCAACCGGCGACCCGCGCAACTCCGGCTCCGCACGGCAACACACGGCAAGAGGAAAGTCGGCAACACGCAGACAGGCGACGCGCATGGTTCACTGGATTTCTCGCGCGGAGGCGCGGAGGCGCGGAGGGAGTCCGAAAATCAACTTCTTCTCGAGATGGATCGCATCCGTTCTCGAAACAACGAGCCCAATCACGTCTTTCTCAGCGCCTCCGCGCCTCTGCGCGAGATTCTTCTTTGAGAGATCGCTTGCCATCAGACGACCCTCTCGACGAAGCAAACGTCGCCGCCCGGCGCGGGGGCTCCTTTGCCGCGCTGCGGGGTCAGTCGCGTTCGCACGCCGGCGAAGACTCGCTGCGACCACAGGACCTGTCGCTGCTCGAGGACGATGCGCACGCCGGCGAAGCTGCCGGTCAGTTGCTGCGAGGAGAGAACGATCAGCGCCGCGCCCGACCGCCGGGCGTCGCGGCGCAACCGCGGCCACACATGACCGGGAAGGCGGTGCACGGCGACCGAGTCGAGATCGAGCAGCACGGCGGCGAACCCGCCGGCGTCGAGAATCAGTTCGGCGCTCGCCAGGGCGGCGCGCAGCGACGGCGGTCGCACCCACAACACGTGATCGAGCCGGGTGCGCACGACATCGAGACCCACCGGGTGCAGCGCGTCCGGCAGGTCGACGACCGCCACCACCTCGTCGCCGCGCGTCGCCGCCGCCAGCAGCGCATGGGCCAGCGCCGTCCGCCCGCTCGACCGCGGGCCGACGATCTCGCTCACCTCGCCGCGCGGCAACCCGCCGCCGAGCAACCCATCGATCTCCGGCAGGCCGCTGCCGAGCAGACGCACGGGTTCGCGCGGCGCCTCGCCCACCCACACCTTGCCGGGAAGTTCGAGCGCCGCGACACTCTGCCGCATTGTCAGGGACACGCGGCCTATTTTCGCTAAATTTTCGCCTTTGGCAATCGGATCGTGAAAACGCCCCCTCCCCTCACCTCGAGTGGATGACGGAGGAGCCGCGTCGCATTACCGCGCGCCGACCTCGCGGAGCTTGCTCCAGTCGAGAAGGCGACTCTCGCGGCGCGCGAAGAATCGGTGGCCCCTCCATTCGACCGTCGCGTACCTCCCGGCTTGCGACGATGGAGGGGGAATGACCGAGATCTCGGGCTCGCGCAGGCGGAAGAGACCTTCGGTGTCCTCCTTGTTGTGGCCCGAGGGCAGGACGGATCGGAAGCAGCGGGCTTCCTTTGGTTTGCTGGTCGATGCCGGCAAGTGCGCGATGTACGGATCGACCTTGCCGAGCGCATCGACGCCCCCTCGATGCGAGAAATACACCATGGCGCCCGCCGAACAGACCGCCACCCGAGCCCCCGGCAGCATGACTTCTCGCAGTGCCTTGCCCCGTCTGATCAGGAGCCCGCTGATGGCGTCCGGAACCCGATAGGGTTGCCTGAGGTCGACGATCTCCGCGACGCGATGGCCGCTGACCCGGAGCGGCATCAGGCCGAGGGTGGACTCGAAGGCATTGGGCTCCCGTACCGCGAAGCTCGCGATAGCGGGCCAGATGACGAGCGCCGCCGCCCACATCGCCACGAGCGGCTTCTCCCACGACCGGAGCCGGCGGAGGAGAAGCGCACCGACGATGGCGAGTGGCACGAACACGGTCGCGGGCGCGCCGTGGCGGTCGTACCCGTACGCCGGCAGCTCGAAGTCGCCGCCGCTCGTGGTGCTGTAGACGACCAGGAGCACGAGCGGAGCCAGGGACAATGCGAGCGGTCTGTGCGCCGCCTCGAGCCGCAAGATCAGGAAGATGAAGAGCGGCACGACCGCGAACAAGAGCATCCACAAGGTCGCTGAGTTGGCCAGGACCCCGTGCGGCCATCTCTGACCAAGGGGCCACCCCGCGAGCTTCAGATAGTACGTGTTCGGTAGCCACTCGCCGTAGTACGCGAAGCGCAGGGTGAACGCCCCCGCGAGGATTGCCGCGAGGGTCACGGCGCCGCGCGCGAGCTGCGAACGGTCGCGCACTCTCGTCGCGACCGCGAGAAGCGCCGGGGCGCACGCGAGCACGGCATCCATGCGAGCGCAGAACGCCAGGCCGACGAACACTGCCACTCGTACGGTCCGGATCCGTTCCGGCGCCCGCAGCGCTTCCGAGAACGCAAGGAGCGAGAGCAGCGCCACGACGCCCGTCTCGAAACCGGACGACATCCAAAAGCACAGCGACAGAGGAGCGAATGATGCGGCGAAGACGGCGACCCTGCGAACGATCGAGGAGGTGCGCCCCGACGAAACGTGGCCGACGAAGCGGTCGATCGTCCGGCAGAGCACGAACGCCAGGGCCCAGAGCAGCGCGACGTTCGCGCCGAACACGTACGCGCCGAGGCGATCCTCCGAGAAACCGGGAAGACCGTGCAGCACGGCGAGAACGCCCGTCCACAGCGGATTCGTAATCCCCTCCACCTTGGGGGCTTCCGGGTACCACCTGAGGCCCCCACCCTCCGCCATGGTTCTCGCGAACGACGCCGAGATGTAGATGTCGTCAGCCACGGCCCACAGGCCGCCCGGAAGCCGATGCGGCTCCGAGAAGCGCCAGAGAAGTCCCGTCCAGACGAGAGCCAAGCCCGTCGGATAGAGCACGTTTTCGAAACGAACTTCCTCCCATCTTCTCATGCGATCACCGGTTCTCGGACTTCGTTCCGCCCTCTTCCACTTGGGCCGACGCCCTCACCGTCTGCTAGACATGGTCGAGCTCGGCCGCGAAAGCGGCACGATTTCGCCATCGTGCCGTACGAAGAACTGGGCTTGGCTGGGAACCGAAACGACAACCGCGTCCACGCCGGTCGCGGTCACGAGAAACTTGTGATTGACAAAGGTCTCGAGGTACTTCGGTGACCGGTCGTCGCGGATATTCAGCGGAGCGCCGGTATTGCGAATCGCCCTCGCGCTCGAAACGAACCTGTTCAGATAGTTGCGCGCTTCATATGTAAACGAATGCGTTTCCTTCTGATAAACTGTCGCGCTTTGCGCACTCGAGACAGCGAAGAGCCCGATCAACGCCACGCCAATCCCTGCGTGAGGCCAACCCATTTGCCAGTGTCCGGCCTGCCACGCAATGGCTGCGAAGAGAGCCGTAACCAGCATCACGTCGGGGTAGTACCGAGGGACAAGGGCAAGGCCCAGGCCGAAGGCTTCGGACCTGCTCGGGGACAATGCGGTTACCACGATCCAGATGGAAACGACGAGCGTGCCCACAACCCAAGTGAGCGCACTGCGCTTCGATCGACCAACGGAGATGATGAAGAAAAGCAACCATGCGGTAAGGATCCATGCCGGGGCTGCCGCGTCCAACGACCCCGGCGGAGGCGGATGCCCAGCTCCGCCCATACCGAGCCGCCCAAGACCGATCCATATGTAGTTCGCGAGGAACGGGACGTCGGTAACGATGCTTCGCAACTCGTCTGCAACGACGGATCGCCAAACGATGAAGTAGATGCACATGAGTCCGCCGAGCACCACGAGAAGCCGGATGTTCGCACGCAGCTGCTGCCGTGTCGTTTGTCCGATCAAGGACAACTCGACTCCCATAAGAGCGAACGGAATCAACATCGACTTCTCATAGAACCCGAGGCCGAGCACCATCGCGGCCACCACAACCGCCGCGTCGCCAAGGCCGCCGCTGTCCCGGTACCGTGCGTAAAACCAGAAGGCCGCCGCCGTGGCGCAGATGAACGGCAGGCGGTGAAGCGAGGACGACCAATTCATCACCATCGTCCCGTACAAGACGAACGTCCCGTACCAGCACACAAAGACGGCGTTGGCCGGCGTCTTCTTCAACCGCCGCAGGCCCAAGTACAGAAAGCAAAGCGTTGCAACTTGCAAGGATGCCAGGAAGGCCTGCGCCACTGCGTAGTTCATCGGCGCCAGCTGGCTGACGAGCAGGTTGACGAGCCGATGCAACGGAACCGGATGCACATCGATCGGCGTGAAGATGTAGTTCCACGCCGGAAGTGTGTTGGCCAGGGCGAACGCGTACAAATCGTCGCCGAAGAAGTGACTGTGACGAAATGCGTTCACGTGCGCGGCGAGCCCGAACACTACCGCAACCGCGAGACACCATGCCGCCAGAACACGACTCGGCGTCAGCCCAGTCGCAAAACTGGTGATCAGGAGCTTTTTGGCACTCCGTGACGGCCACACTCTGCACACAAGGCTCTCATAACGCTGCAAAGACATTGTGAGCATAAGATCTGACACAACTGTGCGGCACTAGTCCAGAATTGAATGGGAGGAGGAGAAGACCCCTGGAGGCGGTCGCGATCGGAGGGGCCGGCGCTTCCCATGTTGCCCCTGCCCCCGTCGCATGGGAGACGGCAAGCAGGCGCCGGAGACAAGCATTCGAGAGGAAACCCTGGCCTCGCAGCCCGTTGTCGGGAGATCCATTTGCAGCCCGGCTTACGGTCCCAATGGGCCGCTGGACCAGCAAAGTCGAACGGCCGCGCATTTCGGCGCCGGTTCCAGCGTTAGCGGGCGACGCCCGTCGTGATCGAGACCCCGCGCAGGGTCGGCCTTCTACGCTGATTCACCCCAAGGTGAGGGCTCTCTGCCCCCGGACTACGGCAAACGGTCGCTGAATCCGGTGGGCGAGTTCCGGGTGGGTGGAGACGCAAACGCGGATTCCCAACAGACACTCGTGCTGCTGTTGATCAGCTGTACCAAGACGCGGGTATCTTGATTGACGAGTTGGCCACCACTGGCTGGTCCGGCGTACATGAGCGGTCGTTTCGCCTTGGCCACGATCGACGCTTTCCCCGCCGTGCCGGCCTTGAGGATGAGCTTCGTCGATCCATCGGTGGCGGTATAGCGGTAGCCCGATGATCTCGCTTTCCAACAGGCCGCGCCGCATTCATCCGCCGACACCGCGGTGAGGCTCACCAGGAGAGAGCCGGCACCGCCGGTTTCGTCGTAGAGGCAGACCCGGTAATCCGTCGAACCCATCACCGGATCGCCGAGATCCGCCAGATCAATCGTGCCGCGTGACCACTTCCAAGCCAGCCTGTCCGTGCCGCTATCCCTCATCGAGACGCGGCCGCGGGCGGTTGGCTGGCAATCGGTGCGTGGGGTGGGCGCACAACCGACGATCGCCGTGGCGGTTGGAATACCCGTCGGCGTACCCGTGGGACTTGGGGGAAGCGGGGTCTCCGTCGCCGACTCGGTCGCCGTTGCGGTGGCGGTTGGCGTAACCGTCGGCGTTACCGTGGGACTTGGCGGAAGCGGTGTCTCCGTCGCCGACTCGGTCGCCGTCGGGGTGGCGGTTGGCGTAGCCGTCGGCGTTACCGTGGGACTTGGCGGCAGCGGGGTCTCCGTCGCGGTGGCAGTGGCGGTGGCCGTTGGCGTACTCGTTGGTGTTCTGGTGTGCGTTGAGGTCGGGACGAGCGGCAACGAGCAACTGCCGCTGCCGTTGCACGCGAGACCGGCGCTATTGCATCCATTCTGAGTGTACAGGAAGGGATCCACCAAGCCGCACCAGCCGTTCGGCTCGCCCGTCTTCCCCGTCGCGCAGGATCGACAAACCGCGGTACAAGCGGCGTCACAGCACACTCCGTCGACACAATTGTTCGACGCGCACTGGCTGTCGCTCGCGCAGGCCTGGCCCGGGGCGGCCACGCAGCTGCCGACACCGCTGCCGCCATTGCAAGCAGAGGGCGCGTCGCAGCCATTCTCGGTCTGCTGTGCGGCGCTGACCGTCGCACAGACGCCGTTCGGCATGCCGGTTCTGGCGGCGGCGCAAGACTGGCACGTCCCCGTACAGCCGGCATCGCAACAGATGTTGTCGACACAGTTGCCCGAGGGGCAGTCGCCGTCCGTCGCGCACGGTACACCCGGCCGCCGCCCCGTGTCGTAGACGTCACTTCCTGTCGCGGCGTACACGGTGCTCGGCGTCGTCGGGTCGACGGTCAAGCCGCGGATGACGAACGAATCGCTGCGCAGGCCGGCGTTCTCCGGCCTCCAGATCGCGCCGCCATCCGTGCTGAAGTAGATTCCCGTGTCGGTGCCGGCGTACAGCGTGCTCGGCGTGGACGGATCGATGGCCAGCGCATGGATACGCTGGTTCCCCAAGCCGTTGTTGATCCCGCTCCAGGTAGCACCGCCGTCCGTGGTCCGGGCCACGCCTGTTGAGTTCGTGCCGGCGTACATGATGCTCGGCGTCACCGGGTCGATCACCAGCGCGTTGACCAACAAACTGAGACCGGTGTTGATCGACACCCAACTGCCGCCGCCGTCGGTGCTGCGGCGCACACCCGCGCCGGAGGAGGCCAGATAGAGGGTACTCGGCGTGGTGGGATGAATGACCAACGCGTTCAGAAACGAGGCGTTCAGCAACACGCTCCAACTGCCGCCGTTGTCGAGGCTGCGGTAGAGGGCAAACCTGCCCGCCGCATAGAGCGTGCTCGGCAGCGTCGACGGGTCGATCACCAGATCATTGATGACTTCGCCGGTGATCGTGTCGATGCCATTGTTCACAGTGGCCCAGTTGGCCCCACCATCCACGCTCTTGGCGACGCCGTTGCTCTGCATGCCGGCGTAAAGCGTGTTCGGCACGGCCGGGTCGAACGCCAGGGCGTAGACGACGGGCGAACCATTCGGCAAGCCGGTGTTGGCGGCGCTCCAGTTGGTACCGCCGTCGGCGCTCTTGTACACGCCCTCCCACGTTGCCGCGTAGACTGTGCCCGGTGTGTTCGGATCGATGGCGACCTCGAACGCTTCGAGAGTGCCCAATCCGCTGTTGATCCCGACCCACGTGGTGCCGCCGTCGGTGCTTCGCTGCATGCCCTGTCCGGACAAGCCGGCGTATACCGTCGCCCCCGTCGTCGGATTGATCGCAAGAGCGACGGGCACAGGGCCGAAGAAGGAGTTGCCGAGCACCCTCGTCCAGGTTCCGCCGGCATCGGTGCTTCGGTATGCCCCGGATACGTTGAGCAGGATTCCTGAGGGACTCGTTCCCGCGTGGATGGTGCTCGGTGTGATCGGGTCGATCGCCAGAGCCAACACCGACCCGCCGGCCAGACCGGTGCCGGACGAGACCCAGTGATCGCCGCCGTCAACGCTCTTGAAAAGGAAGCCGGTGGTACCTCCGCCTGCATACACGGTGTTCGGCGTGAGAGGATCGATTGCCAGCGCGTTGATGAAGGTGATCGCCAAGCCGGTGTTGATCTGCGCCCAGGTGGCCCCACTGTCGGTGGTACGGAACAGCCCCGCGCCTCCGCTGCCGGCGTAGAGCCGGCTCGGCGTGACCGGATCGATCGCGAGCGTGCGGATGTTGAGACTCGTCAGACCGGTGTTGATCGCGGTCCACGTGACGCCGGCGTCGGTGCTGCGATAGACGCCTTCGCTCACAACCGCGGCGTACATCGTGGTCGGCGTGATCGGATCGATCACCAGGGCCCGGATGACACCGACAGTGTCGTTGACCACCGTCCAGGTGATGCCACCGTTGGTGCTCTTGAAGACGCCCGCGGTCGTTCCCGCATAGATGGTGATCGGCATCATCGGCGCGATGGTGAGCGTGTTCACGTTCAAGCTGGTCAAACCGGTATTGATCGCAGTCCAACCGGTACCGCCGTCGACGCTCACAAAGACGCCGGTTCCGCTCGTCCCCGCGAATATCGTGCTCGGGTTGGTAGGATCGATCGCCACCGAAGTGATGTCGTGCTCGAGGAGCACATGCGGCCCATAGCTCGTCCAGGTGAGCACCGGACTCGGCGTGGAAGTGGGGCTGACGAGAGGCGTGGAGGTGTGCGTCCGAGTCGCCGAGCTGGTGCGAGTCGGGGTCCGCGTGGGGGTGGATGTGGAGGTAAAAGTATTCGTTGGCGTCCTGGTCGGGGTGATCGTGGGAGTCGGAGTCGGGGTATCGGTGGGTGTGAAGGTCGGCATTCCGCAGACCGCGCCGTTGCACCCGCCCATCGGATCGCACTCCTGACACGGATCGCACGCGAGCGATGCGCCGCCGTCGCACGTTCCGGCACCGTCGCAGGTATCACCGTCGGTGCATGCGTCGTCGTCGGAGCACGAGCTGCCGTTGGCATCGAGCTGGCAGGTCGAAGAGCAGCAGTCGCCGTCGAGGGTATTCTCATCGTCGCACTGCTCATTGGCGTCGAGGGCGCAGTTGCCGCAAACCCGCCAGCGGCCAATCGCCTCCGAAGGTTTTCCGCCCGCGGTCAGAAACGTGCCGCCGATGTAGAGTTCCAGGCCATTCGACGCCAGCGCCATGATCTCCTGGTCGGTTCCACTGCCCAGAGCCGACCACGTGGCGCCGTTCCACTTCGCAATGCGGTTGGCGGCGATGCTGGTCTCGCCGGCGGCGTAGAGATCCGTCCCGCTGATTGCCAGCGCGCGAACGCCCATGGTCAATCCGTCGCCGAGCGCCGACCACGCAGCGCCGTCCCACTTCGCGATCCTGCTCGCGCTCACACCGCCGGCGATCGAGAACACCCCGGCGGCGAAGACCTCCGCGCCGTGAATCGCCAGTGCGGCGACCTGGCCGCTGGTCATTCCCGAGCCGAGCGCCGACCACGCGCTGCCGTCCCACTTCGCGATGCGGTTGACGGTGACCCCGCCGGCGGTGGTGAAGCTTCCGCCCGCGTATAGATCCGTCCCGCTCACGGCCAGAGACTGGCCGGTGCCGCTGAGCCCCGTGCCGAGAGCAGACCAGGAGGTTCCGTCCCACTTGGCGATGCGGTTGGCGCTGACCCCGCCGGCGGTCGTGAAGGTGCCGGCCGCGTACACATCAGCGCCGCTCACGGCAACCGCGTTGACGATGCCGTTGAGCCCCGTGCCGAGAGCGGACCAGGTGCTTCCGTCCCACTTGGCGATGCGGTTGGCGCTGGCATCCCCAGCGGTCGTGAAGCTACCAGCGGCGTACACATCGGTACCGCTCACGGCCACCGCGTTGACGGTGCCGTTGAGCCCCGTGCCAAACGCCGACCAGGCGCCGCCGTCCCATTTCGCGATCCGGTTCGCGCCCACGGCGCCGGCGGCGGTGAACTGGCCCCCGGCGTACACGTCCATCCCGCTCATCGCCAACGCGATGACATCGCCGTTCATCGCGGCGCCGAAATGACCGGGTGCATCCCAGCTACTGCCGTTCCACCGGGCAAAGTGGGGCGCCGGAGTTCCGCTCGCGGTGTTGAAGACGCCGCCGACGTACAGGTCGCCCGCCAAGATGGCAAACGCCGAGGCCGTGCTGTCCACGCCGGCGCCGAGGGGCGACCAAACAGCGCCGTCCCACTTCGCGATGTTGTTGACGGTCACACCTCCGGCGCTGGTGAAGAAGCCGCCCACATACAAATCGGTTCCCAGAACCGCCACGACCGACCCCTGGCCGCTGATGCCGGTGCCGAGAGCGGACCAGGTACTACCGTCCCAATGCGCGACCCGATTGACGGTCACACCGCCCGCGGTGGGAAAGGTTCCCGTTGCGTACACGTCGCTCCCGTCCACCGCCAGGCTAGCCACGGTGCCATTCGCCCCCGTGCCAAGGGCAGACCAGGTGCTGCCGTCCCATTTCGCGATGCCGTTGGCGCTCAGCCCGCCGGCGGTGCTGAAAGAGCCTCCGACGTAAAGATCGGTTCCGTTCGAGGCCAACGCGCTGACGGGGCCGCCTACCCCAGCTCCGACGGGAGACCACGCATTGCCGTCCCATTTCGCGATTTGATTGACACCCACTTCGCCGGCCGTGGTGAAAGAGCCGCCCGCATAGAGGAGGCCTCCGTGCATCGCCAAGGCATTGACCGTGCCATTCATGCCGGTGCTGAGGTCGGACCAACTGTGGCCGTCCCATTTTGCGATGCGGTTCATGGTCGCGCCGCCGGCAGTCGTGAAGAATCCGCCGACGTATACGTCGGTTCCGCTAACCGCGATCGCGTGGACGGAGCCGTTGACCCCGGAGCTCAGAGGGGACCACGCGGCGCCGTCCCACTTCGCGATGAGGTTGAGCGGTTCGCCATTGATTGTACCGAAGACCCCTCCGACATAGATGTCGCCGGCATCACTCACCGCCATCGCCCGGACCGACGAGCTCGGGCCGCGCGCGTTGAACTGCGCATCCCATGCGTCGTCCGGGTCGCAGGCCCCTTTCGCACTGGTCGCGGTAGCGGCGGCCAGAAGAATCAACCCTACTGTCACGACCGCAATGCGGCTCACGCTTCCCACGGATCTCACGCAACTCCCCCGTACCGAACTGCTCGTGGCAACCAAGCGCGGCGATCGGCGGCCAAGCCGCCGATCACGCCGCACCCCCCAAACCCCGTGATGTCTGTAGCACGACAGTGAACGTCCGAGTCAATCAATTTCACGGGCAGCAGTGCCTCCCAAATGAACGCGCCCCATCTCCTACGAATTGACAAGCATCGTTCAATGCTCGGATAGTCCGCGGCCATGGTGCCTGGGTGGTTAGCGCTGCTGGTTGTACGGCGATGAGCTGGATGGCAGTGCCGATCCGCTGCGGGCCGGAGCACCCGACTGCCCGTGGGCGTCTCCACGTGTCGCCGAAAAAGTATCCGCTCGAGCACGGACAGCCGGCATCGCTCGGCATCGCAGCCCTACACGCCGCGAAGTAGGTTCCGCGCCCGCCGTGTGTTACTGGAGCGTACCCAATGAGGAACACCGCAGCCGATAGATCCCGCGCACGCTCGGCGGTCGCAGTTGCCGCAATCGTCACCACCTTGGCGATCGTCGGTACCGTGTCCGCTCAGACGGGTGGCGGCTACGATCTGCGGCGCAACACAATCGACGGCGGCGGCGCGACCTTCAGCAGTGCCGGCAACTACCGCCTGGGCGGTACGATCGGCCAACCCGACACGGGCGCACTGACCGGCGGGGGCTATAGCCTGGCCGGCGGTTTCTGGCCGGCTGTCGTCGTCGCGTCGACACCGACGCCGACGGCGACGGCGACACCCAGTCACACGTCGACGAGCACTCCGTCGATGACGCCGACCCGCACCCGGACGGCGACGGCGACGACGGCCAGCAGCACCCCAACGCGAACGGCCACCAACACACCCAGCAACATGCCGACCGCGCCGCCCAACAGCACGCCGACGCGTACCGGGACGGCAACACCGAGCGGCACTGCATCGCCGACGGCCACCACGACCCGGAGCGCGACGCCCAGCCGAACCGCGACGCAGACGCCGACGGGCTCAGCGTCGCCCACCGCACCGACAGTCTCCGCTACACCGACAGTCTCCGCTACACCGACAGTCTCCGCTACACCGACAGTCTCCGCTACACCGACAGTCTCCGCTACACCGACCTTCACCGAGACGTCAGCGACACCCACCGGTTCGCCGCCGCCGACCGCGACGCCGACCGCGACCGCGGTCGCAAGCGCGACGTCGGGCCCCGCCTGCGCCGGTGACTGCAACGGCAACAGCGTCGTCAGCATCGGCGAGCTGATCATCGGCGTGAACATCGCCCTCGGCCAGACGGCGGTGGCGGCCTGTTCGCCCTTCGACACCAACGAGAACGGCACGGTCGGGGTCAACGAACTGATCGCCGGGGTGCGCAACGCATTGAACGGCTGCGCGCCCGAAGGCGCTGCGCGCATGCTATTCAACGGACGGCTAGCAGTCCGGTAACCCGGCCTTGCGCAGCGCTTCGAGATGGCGGGCGAGATCCGTCTCGCGGCGGTAGTGCAGCAGCGGCAGGCAGTGCGCGCGCACGGTAAAGTCGGGGATTCGCTTGATCACCTCTCCGGCGTGCGCGCGTGCCTGCACGGCATCGCTCATCTGCGCGTAACAGGCGGCAAACAGCGCGTGGTGCAACGCGTCGGGCGCGGTGATGCAACGCAGTGACTCGACCGCGGCGGCGTAGCGCATCGCGACGAACTGGGCACGGGCGAGATGAAACCAGAAACGCTCAGGGTGGTAAGGATTGAGGCGCATCGCCTTGCGGATCCACTCGATGCCCTCTTCCCCCTGGCCGAGCCAGGTGAGGATCTCCCCCTGCTGGACCACGATCAGGTCGTCGTTCGGATTCAGCGCCAGCGCGCGCTGTTCGTGGTAGACCGCCTTGTCGAGGTCATTGCGCATCACGGCCACGGCCGCGAGGATCCGGTGCACGTCGCTGTCGTTCTCGTCCAGCCCGAGCGCTACCTGCAGCTCCTGTTCGATCTCCATCTCGATGGTCGCCGGGTCAGCGGCCCAGCCGTATCCCCATTGCTGTCCGAGAATGCAGGCGTGCCAAGCGTGGGCGTGGGCGTACCGCGGATCCAGTTCGATCGCGCGTCGGATGAGAAGCAGCGCCCGCGTGTTGTCGTCGCGAGTCGAGCGGTGGTGCAGGACCTTGGCCTCCAACAGGCACTCGTAGGCGACCATGTTCGCCGGCGGTTTGCGCTCGGTGCGGCTGCGGGCCGCGGCCTCCAGCCGTCCGGGGAGCGTGGCGACGATGGCCGACGTCACCTCGTCCTGGATCGCGAAGATGTCCTCGAGATCGCGGTCGTAGCGTTCGGCCCACACGTGGTGATCGGACTCCGCGTCGATCAGCTGCACCGTGACGCGCACCCGGTTGCCGGCTTTGCGCACGCTGCCCTCGACGACGTACTGGACGCCGAGCTCGCGCGCGATCTTCTTCATCTCCACCGTCTGGCCCTTGAACTTGAACGACGTGTTGCGCGAGATCACGAACAGTTCGCGGAAGCGCGACAGGTCGGTGAGGATGTCCTCGGTCAGACCGTCGGCGAAGTACTCGTGCTCGGCGGCACCGCTCATGTTGGCAAACGGCAGCACCAGGATGGACGGTTTCGCGGCTCCCGGCGACGAAGACGGGTTCGCGACGGCGACGACGCCGTCCGTGCCGACGCGGTACACCCGGACCCGCGCCGCGATGTTCTTCAGTTGGTGTTCCCCCAGATCCTCGAAGGCGATCTCGAGTTTGCGGTGCACCTCCTCGTGCACCTTGGCGGACACGCAGATGCCGCCCGGCGGCGCGAGCGACTCGACGCGCGCGGCAATGTTCACGCCGTCGCCGTAGATCCGCTCGTCCTCGGCGATGATCTCGCCGAGATTGACGCCGACGCGAAACGCCATGCGGCGCCCTTCGGGGAGCTGCGCGTTGCGCGCCGCCAGCTCGCGCTGCATCGCGAGCGCGCCTTCGACGGCGTCGATGGCGCTGCCGAATTCGGCGAGAAGATTGTCGCCGGGCATGTCGACGACGCGTCCGTGATGGCGAGCGATGATCTCGGCGATCGCGCCGCGGTACTCGGACAACGTGCGAACGGTCGCGACCTCGTCGACGCCCATCATCCGGCTGTACCCGGCGACGTCGGCGCTGAGGATCGCAGCCAGCCGGCGGTGCACCCGAACGCTCTCCGTCATGGTCGATCTCCGCGCACGCGGCAACATCTAGGCCGTCACGCAGGGAGGATCAAGGAAGGCTGACGACTTGAAGCGCGGGATCGGCGTTGATTCCAGGCCCGGAGTTCTGGTTGGATGTCGCCGCGACTCCCGTATGAACAACATTCCCAACGAGACGCTGGTGAAGTTCGGGTTCCCCGCGACCGCTGTCGCGGAGTACGATCGTTGGGTCGTTCTCGTGCGACCCAAACAGGTCACCCTCGGATCGTTGCTGCTGGTCTGCCGTGACGACGCGACGGCGTTTTCCGACATTTGCGCCGAGGCGTTCGCCGAGTTGGGCGAGGTCGTGGCCGATGTCGAAGCGAATCTTCGCCGAGAAGTCGCCTACGAAAAGCTCAACTACCTCATGCTCATGATGGTCGATCCCAACGTCCACTTTCACGTCATCCCGCGCTACCAGGGTTCGCGCCGCCTTCGCGGTATCGAGTACCGCGACAGCGCCTGGCCCGGCCCTCCCGACCTGAAAGCGACCACCGATCTCACGGCGGAGGAGCTCGAAGCCCTGACCTCGCACCTGCGAGACGCGTGGATACGACGTTGACCCGCGAGGCGCAGTACTGACCGAGACGATGGATGAGACGCTCCGAGCGGCGGGCCCACCCCTGACACGCGATCGAGGCGCCGGCACCATCGCGCGCGGGCTGGTACTCACCCTCGCGCTCATGACGGCGACCGGCTGCGCGCCGACACGTCCGATCGCGCCACCGGGTGTTATCGCGCCACCGAGTGAACCGACGATCGACGATCGCGTCGCGCAATACGGGCCCTCGGCCCGGGCTCGGCTCCTGCCGTTCTTCGCCACCGCCGGCGTGCCGTATCCTCCGTCGCGATTCCTCTTGCTCGGCCTCAAGCAGGAGCGCGAGCTACAGCTCTACGCGTCGGGTCCCGCTCAGCGGCTCACCTTCGTGCGCTCGTTCGCGATCCGTGGAGCCAGCGGCGGACTCGGCCCGAAGCTGCGCGAGGGCGACCGCCAGGTGCCGGAGGGTGTCTACTCGATCGTCTACCTGAACCCCACCAGCGTCGCCCATCTGGCTCTCGCCCTCGGCTATCCCAATGAGTTCGATCGCGCCCACGCGGCCGAAGACGGTCGGGAGAGCGCGATCCTCGGCGGCGACATCATGATCCACGGCGGGTCGGGTTCGATCGGCTGTCTGGCCGTCGGCGACCAGGCGGCCGAGGATCTGTTCATCCTGGCCGCCGATAGCGATTGGGCGAGCGCCTTGGTCGTCATCAGCCCGGTGGACTTCCGTCGCACCGATCTTCCGATCGACCAAGTTCCCGCAACCCCTTGGGCGCCCCGACTCTACGTCTGGCTCCGCACCGTGCTCGCAACGCTCCCGCCGCCTCCGCCATCGGAGCGCGGCATCGCCGGAGCGCGCTGATCCTCTCGACGGCAATTCCGAGCCGCCCCGCACCCCTCGCCCCTCTTACTCGAACGAAGCGAGTTTCAAGCTAGCCCCGCCCCCGGCGTGCCGCCGGATCGTTCAGATGAGAAACGATGGGATGAAGCGCGAACCGCCCTGTGGGTCTGCCTATGCCTCCGCCTTCGAATGGCCCGGCCGCCAGTAGGCGCAGGTATTAAACCAGCGCGGCTGGCCGCCCCCGCGCAGGCTGAAGACCTGCGCCTACAGAAGGGGTGGCCCGGTTTCCCGACGTCGCATGACACGCGAGTTTCAGCCTAGGCCGAGGTGCTCGAGGATCAAAGCGGCCAGGCCTTCCACCGGGATCGGTGGCTCCGTGGCGGCACCATCGTCGACCCGCGTCACCAGCAGCCCTTGGTTGCGATGCTCGCCGCTGCGGCCGATCAGTTGCGGAATTGGCAGCGTGCCGATCCGCGGCGATCGCAGCTCGGTGAATCGGTGATCGTGATTCCACTCGACGAGCAGGTCCGGCAGTTCGTCGAGATGGGGCCCATCATAGAGGTCGCCCGGCAGGTGCGTGGCCAGTACCGCGGGAACGCCCGTTTCCGCATCGACGATCTCCGCAAGGTCCCTTGCGAGCTCATCCAGCACGGATCGGAACTCGGTGCCCGGAGCCACCAGACCGGCCTCCTCGCGTCCGATGCGATTGATTCGCACGGCGCCCGTCGAAGTGTCGGACGGAATCGCGAAGTAGCGCCTTCGCCGGCGCGTCGGAATCAACAAGGAACTACGTAGCCCAGGTACGAGGGCATTCCTCAGCGCGCCCGCCGATCGCAGATTGCGAAGCGCGCTCGGCAGTCGGTACCAAACGCGCTTCATATTCCTGAAGGGTCCCGAAGCCCCCCGCCCGGTCGCGGAGTCGAGCCGGCACAGGATCTCGTCGGTCACGACGCTGAAGTCGTTGATGGCGCTGCCCATGCCGTGGGTGAGCCACAACATCACCTGCGCCCGCGGGCCGGCGGCATCCAGCAGCTCGGCGATCTGCTCATCGATGGCGCGGTAGACCGTCCGCAACGGGTCGCCCGCGACGTCGGCGACCGCGCGGCGGTGGCGCGGGTGAGTGGAGTCGTGGACGTGCCAACCCTGGTGCCCCGCGCAGTGGCCTTCGGCGAAGGTCGCGACGAACAGATCCCAGCCCTCGCGGCGCAGATAGTGTCCACACAGCCGCCCCTTGGTCCTCGCCCGGCGCACCAGATGATCGGTGAATGCCGCGACCTGATCGGCGGCATCGAGCGACGTCGAGCGCTCGTCGCACGTGTCGCGACGGCCGGGGCCGAACGCCGCCGTGATCTCGGCGTACAGCTCCGGCGGTGTCGTCACGGGCGGATTGAAAAAGCCGTCGTGCGTCAGGAGGTCGATGGTCTGGATGCCGTTCAGCCGCGGCGACGGGCGCGACATTGGCACGTCGATCACCGCGACCCGGCGACCGGCATCGCTGGCGATCTCCCAGAACTGGCGGCCGTCGATGTCGGTCGAGCCGAAGCGACGCGACTCGTATGCGCCGCGCGGCGACTGTAGCGCGCAGTAGCGACCGTGTCCGGCCGGCGACAGGCCGGTCGCAAACGACGGCCAGACGGTACCGCCGAAGAAGCCCGGCGCGTTCATCACGTCGCGCCGCTTGGAGGTGGCGAGCAGGCGTCGAAACGTGGGCAGTGTGCCGTCGTCGGCCCAGTCGAGAACGAGTTGCCTCTCGCACGAATCGAGAGCGATCACGAGGACTTCGGCACTCATCGGAGGTGTTCACGGGATCGGCCCGCAGGCACGGATCAAACCGACATTCTTTTCAGCGCATAGCTCCCAGTTCGCTTGTCGCAGCGCTCTGGACGCTCACGCACGCACCATGCGGCTGCGTTGCACAGCCGCGCAGCGCGGCGTTCACGCCCTGGATCAGCTCGGCGATGGTGACCGAGTCATTGCCGTTGTTGTCTCCGGCGCAGCGGCCCAGGGAGTTACCGACGCACACCGAGAGTGCCGGGTCGCGAAAGAGAGGATCAAGAGTGCCGAACAAAGCCGCTTCATCATTCCTCCGTTTGCACGGGCCGCGACCGATTCCATCGCGTCGAGAGTTCTGTGTTCGATGATGCAGCCATTGCTGGGCCGCTGAGGACTTCACACTTTGACCGGCGCGGGTCAAGGCGCGCCCAGTTGCTACCCGATAAGCTCGGCCGTGGCGCCCCGGGGGGCGAGTCCGGGCAGAAGTGATAGGGTGCGTGACTGATTGCGCACCGCGCCACGCTGACGCGGTCGATGTGGCTTTCCAGTAGGAGACATCAAGATGGCAAATACCGAAACGGCGATTCTCGCGGGCGGCTGCTTTTGGGGCATGCAGGATTTGATCCGCAAACTGCCCGGCGTGACGGCCACGCGCGTGGGCTACAGCGGCGGCGACGTTCCGAATGCGACCTATCGCAACCACGGTTCGCACGCGGAAGCGATCGAAGTGGTGTTCGAGCCGGACGAGATTTCGTACCGGGAGATTCTCGAGTTCTTCTTCCAGATCCACGACCCGACGACCTTGAACCGGCAGGGCAATGATGTCGGCACGTCCTATCGCTCGGGCATCTACTACCTGTCGGAAGAGCAGCGACGCGTCGCCGAGGAGACGGTCGCCGACGCAAACGCGTCCGGCCTCTGGCCGGACGCCGTCGTCACCGAGGTGCGGCCGGCCGGTCCTTTCTGGGAGGCCGAGCGGGAGCACCAGGATTACCTGCTGCGCTATCCCGGCGGCTACACGTGCCACTTTCCGCGGCCGGGCTGGAAGCTGCCGCGGCGCGCCGACGCACGAAGTGGTTGACGACGCATTAGGTTGGCCGAGCGGGCCGGCGCTTTCACTGCAGGTCGCTCCGCGCGAATTCGCGCGGCGGGCTTCCAGGAGGAAGGGAGATCAACATGACGGGACGCTACCTGGACGAGTACGCGTCGGGCCAGAAGTTCCCCTCGGCAAGGTACTCCATGAGGAAGCCGCCTGAAACGAGCAACGGCTCGGGGGCGCTGCCCCCGAGCCGTCGGCATGACGCGTGATCGTTCCCCGGCTGCGGAGGCAGGCCGTGCCAGTGACGACGCGTGGCGCGTTACGCGCGCGCCACATCGGCCTCCGGCTGAGAAACCACGTTGACGATCCGATAGCGGCGTGGGCGACCCGATGGCAGTGGCCAGGAGATGGTCTGCCCTTCGCATAGTCCGAGTAGGGCCGCGCCGACGGGCGCGAGCACGGAGATTCGATTCTCGTTCGCGTCGGCACCGTGCGGATAGACGATCGTGATCTGCCGCGGTTCTTCGGCGCGGCTGTCTCATCCGCCGCGGACTGGTGCAAGGCCCCAAAGCGCGGAAGGCGAGGCGCGACAAAGGCGACGCGAGGTCGAGAAGACCTGTTTCTCGCCTCGCCTTGTTCGTCGGCCATGAATCCGAGAGTTGGCGCCGCGCGTGCCCGTGCGCCGGAAATTTAGGAGCAGCCCGTTAGGGCGTTGCCGACCGCTTGCACCAGCTCGTTGATCGCCACCGTGCCGTTGCGGTTGGCGTCGACGCTCATGCACTGGTTGATCGTGTTGTTACCGAGCGCGATGCCGACAGCGAAAATCAACTCGTTGATGGCCACCGCGCCGTTCTCATTGCAGTCGCCGACGCAGGCGATACCGGCGGTGCGGGTCGGAGACGCCGCCACTTCCGCGGTCGCGGTCGCCGTCGGCATCGTCGCGGCGCCGGTCGCGGTTGCCGTCGGCATCGTCGCGGCGACAGTCGCGGTAGCCGTCGGCATCGTCGCGGCGCCGGTCGCGGTCGCCGTCGGCAACGCCGTGGCGATGGTTGCGGTCGGCTCTGCGGTGCCGGGCACGGTAGCAGTCGCGGTACTCGTCGGCGTCTGATCAGAGGGCGGGGTTGGGGTGGGGAGCGGCCCGGAGACATCGGCGTTGGAAATGGCGTCGATATCGGCGCGCGCGAGTTCGGCGTCGAAGGTCGATACGTCCCAGAGCATTTCGAAGGTATCGGGGCCGGCGGTGAACAGCAGCACGTCCTCGTCTTCGAACGCGATCGGCCCGCTCGCCCCGGGGACGGTGCCGGCGGCGTCGAACGAAACCAGCAGCCGCCCGTCGGCCAGCACATCGGCGGCGTCGAGGTCGAGTGGTTCCGGCACGCCGACCGCGGAGCCATCGAAAAGCACCTCCGGCGGTCCGCCGCTGCCGGAGTATCCCACCAGGTCTTCGTCGGCGACGGTGAGCTGCGTACCCATGAAGTCGATGACGGTCGTCGCCTCAAAGGAGAGCAGCAGATCCTCCTCGCCGCCGGGGTTGTCGATCTGGGTGACCGCATCGACGTTGGCCGAGTCCGGCACTCCGAACTGGGTGTGGTCGAAATACAAGAAGTTGGTTGCGCCGATGATCACGACATCGGCCGGATGCGCGACCTCGCCGCCGTTCAACGGCGTCGAGGAATCGAACGAGAGAAGAACCAAGTTGCCACGGGTGTGAGCGGCGTCGACGTCGGTCGCCGCGAACGACGGGAAGCACAGGTCCTCTTCGAAGACCTGCGACTGCGAGTAGCCGATCAGGCAGTCGTCGCGGCTGACCATGGCTTTTCCGGTGTCGATATCGATGTCGGTCGAGAGGAGGATCATCTGCAGGCGCTCGGGCAACTGCGCGCGCGCGCTCGCCGCAAACGCCACGATCGAGCACGCCAGCAGGGCCATGGCCAAGCAACGCGCTCCGCCTGACGTCGGGCTTCTGTCGCCTCGATCGAATTTCATTGGCTGTCCCCGTGCACGCGGCCCGGATCAGGGGCAAAGGACCGGCGCTTCCCCAATTGCAAATCCCTGACAGAGATTGCCGCCGAGATTCGTTGCGGGCCCCACGGGGAACTCGCCGTTGCCGACGAAGATGCAGCCCCTGTACCCAATCTTAGGTTGGTCGAGGCCGAGCACGCCGGCCGTTCCGTTGTTGATCAGCATGCTGTCCGTGACCAGACCGTCATCGAAGGCCGCCCCGAACGTTTCGTTGTTACGCGACGTGACGTTTCGAATCATCGCGGTCCTGGCGAAGATCCCGCCCCCGCCATTTGCGCCGATGAAGAGATCCTCTGCGTGCAGGTTGAGGCTACCTCTGGCGTTGATGCCGTTGCCGCCGAATCTCTCGACGGTGCCGTTCTTGACCCTGAGGATGGTCGCCTGGCTGGAAATGCCATCCGCATTGCCGGATCCGCTGCCGGTGATGAGGAAGCCGTTCAGATCGATCGTCACGTGCCTCGGGCCGGCGTTCTCGTTGCCAACGAGGTGGATTCGGATCGCACTGACGTCCTCGGTGACGACCAGATTGCTGGTCAGCCGGTAGCTGCCGTCCTGCGAGAGGATCATCGGGAAGCCGCCGGCGGCCTCGATCGAGGCCTGACTGATCTCGATGACGCCATCGACCGCAAATCCCGGCGCGACCGAACCGAGGCCGATGAAAACGGACAACGTAACGCCGACGAGCGTGCGACGCAGGATCATAGGTTCCCCCGTTTCAGCAAGAAGCCGCAGCTATACTCTGGCCTATCGCATAGTCAAGCTCGAAGCATGCGCTTTGCTCAGCGTCGCGCGTTTGTTCCGAGCCCAAACCGAAACGATCGGCGTTGTCGGTTCAGCCCGACGAGATGGTGCGACTCAGCGGCGCTCCGGAGCGCTAGGACGAGGTTGGCAGTTCCAAGCGGACAATGAGGCCGCCCAAGTCGGCGCGATCCAAGGTCAGCGATCCGCCGTAGAGATCGATCAGGTCGGCAGCGATCGAAAGGCCGAGGCCGGAGCCGGGCGTCGTGGGGTCGAAGCGCGTTCCCCTCTCGATGGCACGGCGCGCCGCTTCGGATTTCAGGCCGGGGCCGTCGTCGTCGATCTGCAGATGGAGCCGGTGGCCAACTTCATTTGCCCGCACGCCAACCCGGGCCGCAGCCCACTTGCAGGCGTTGTCCATCAAGTTACCGAGGATCTCCTCGAGATCCTCGCGCTCGCCGGCGAAGATGAGACCGTTCGAGATCGCGACGTCGATCGAAAGGCCTCGGCCGGCGTGGAGACGCAACAGGGTCCTGCGCAAGTTCTCCACCACATCGCCAACGTCGGTGCGCGCACCCGGAACGCGCTTGGCGCCGGCGGCGGCAGCGCGCGTGAGATGGTGATCGACCAGGCGCGCCATGACGCCGAGCTGGTCTTTGACCGCCGCGACATCCATGCCACCGCGCGACGCATCGGCCGCGAGAACCGACAGCGGCGTCTTGAGCGCGTGCGCCAGATCGCCGACATGGCTGCGCGCGCGCTCGATCAGTTGCCGCTGGTGTCCGAGGACATCGTTCATGGCGCCGACCAGCGGCTCGACCTCGCGGGGATAGTCCTCGCCCAAGCGCTCGGCGCGCCCCGAGCGAACGTCCTGCAGCTCGTCTGCCAGACGGCGCAACGGGCGCAATCCGTAGGCGACCTGGACGCCGATCGCGATGGCGAGTCCGACACCGAGGATCGTCAGGGCGGCGAGGAGCAGGCGGTCGAACCCGTCGATCTCAAGTTGAAGCTCGGCCTGCGGCGCCGCCACCGCGACTCGAATGGGTAGCTCTCGCGACGGGAACTGCAGCGATCGCTCCCTGACGCGCAGGGGCTCGCCGCGCGGCCCGCGCAGCGAGCCGGCATCGGCGGCGCCGGCTTCCATCACGTGATCCCAGAGCGAGCGCGAGCGCAGGTGGTGATCCGCGTCCGAGACCTGCCAGTACCACCCCGAGTATGCACGCTCGAAGCGCGGCTCGGGAATCGTCCGTGTCATCACCGCCGGGCCATCGGGCGGCACATCGAGGGCGGCGATGACGGCAATCAACAGCGATTGCAGCCGGTCGTCGAAGGCGATCTCGACGGCGCGGCGAAATGCCAGGGAAAGCACCATGCCAGCGGCGACCAGCGCCAGAAGTGTCCAGACCGCCGTTCCGGCGACGAGGCGGGCGCGGAAGGAGCGCAACCTCATAGGGGTTTCGCGCTCATGCGGTAGCCCTGTCCGCGGATGGTTTCGATCACGTCGACGCCGAGCTTCCGCCGGATGCGGCCGATCAGCACGTCGATGACGTTCGAGTCGCGATCGAAGTCGCGGTCGTAGACATGGTCGATAATGTCGAGGCGGCTGACAACGCGTTCGCGGCGGTGCAGCAGATACTCGAGGATTCGCAGCTCGTGGGTGGTGAGTCGCACGGGTGTGCCGTCGACCGTGACCGTCGCACTGGTGGTGTCCAGGCGCAGAGGACCGCACTCGATCGCTGCCGACGGGGCGCCGGCGGCGCGGCGGATGAGGGCGCGCAGGCGGACCACGACCTCCTGCACTTCGAACGGCTTGGTCACGTAGTCGTCGGCGCCCGCCGAGAACGCCGCCAGCTTCTCGGGCCATCGACCGCGCGCGGTCAGAACCAGGACCGGCGTCTCGATTCCGGCGGCACGCCATCGTTGCAGGACGGTGACGCCATCCATACGCGGCAGGCCGAGGTCGAGGACCGCGGCGTCGTACGGCTCGACTCGACCCAGATGCAACGCCTCTTCGCCGTCGGCGACTGGTTCCACGACGAACCCGGCATCGACCAACGCCTCCTGGAGTGGCATCGCGAGCGCCTCTTCATCCTCTACCAGAAGGATCCTCATTTCGGCTTCCGCGCCGCATCGAGCTTCACGCCTGTCGTTTCTAGCCGCACCGTCGCGGCATCGTAGATGAGCTCGAGCACGCTCCCCTGTCGGGTGAGCAGCTCCACCTCATAGATCCATCGGTCGCCCTCGCGCTCGAGCTCGACCTCGACGACATCGCCTTCGAAGCTCGATTCGACTGCATCGAGCACCCTGCCGAGGGAAACTATGTCACCGCCCTCGTACGCTTTTCGGGCCTCGTCCTGATCTCCGTCGGCCAGCATCGTGCCGAGAAGACTCAACGAGAGAATCACCATTGCCAAGATCGAACGCATCGCTTCTTCTACCCGTCGCTATTAAACGCCTGATGAACGATCGAGTCACGCTGGGTTCATGCGCAGGTACTACCCCTTGCGTCGAAGCCGGCGCGATCGGCGTTCCGGCAAAGCCAACTTCAGGAGGTTGTCATGAAGACCACGACACGTAGAACCACAACCCTCGGACTGTTTGCGGCGGCGATGGGACTCGCCACCGCGCCGGCCTTGGCGGGGGATCCCGCCGATGCAGCCAAGGCGGAGATGTCACCGGCGGAGATCGTCCGTGCCGTCGAGGGCGCCGGCTACTCGAATGTTCGCGACATCGAGTTCGACGATGGACGATGGGAGATGGAGGCGACCTCGCCGGCCGGAGCCGCGGTTGACATCGAGGTCGACGCGAGGACCGGCAAGGTACTCCATGAGGAAGCCGACTGAAACGAGCGACGGCTCGGGGGCGCTGCCCCCGAGCCGTCGGCATGACGCGTGATCGCTCCCCGGCTCCAGAGGCATGCCGTAACAGTGACGACGCGTGGCGCGTTACGTGCGCGCCGCGTCGGCATCCGGATGGGAAACCACGTTGACGATCCGATAGCGGCGTGGGCGACCCGAGGGCAGTGGCCAGGAGATGGTCTGCCCTTCGCATAGTCCGAGTAGGGCCGCGCCGACGGGAGCGAGCACGGAGATTCGATTCTCGTTCGCGTCGGCACCGTGCGGATAGACGATCGTGATCTGCCGCTGTTCTCCGGTTTCCTCGTCCTCAAAGCAGACGACGGAGTTCATCGTCACCACGCCGCGATCGAGTTCTTCGGCATCGACGACGCGAGCGCGCTCGAGCTCGGCTGCCAGGGACGCAGCCTCGCCGCGCAGGCGACACGTGGACACCAGCCGTTCGAGGTTGGCGAAGTCGGTTTCACAGATGGTGATCGGAGGGAGCGATTCCACGGGAGACTCCTTGTGTCGTGGTTTCGGAGTCGCAGGTAAGCGACTCGTATCGCCGCTGCCAGAGTTGCGCACGCGGCAGTCTTCTTGGCTAACCCCGGTGCCCGGTCCGTGCAATCTCGCCGATCCGACGTTCGTGTGACTGCTTCTTGCGACTCGCCGCCCGTCTCCCACTCGCACCCACAGCACGCCCCTGCCGTCCTTTGTCGATCGCGGAGGTCACGGCGACAACTCGGCCAGCAGCTCCCGCGCGGCTCGCAGGTCATGGGTGTCGCCGCCCTCCTCGAACCAGGCGTAGACGGGTGCGAGCAGCGCGCGGGCGCTGTCACGCTTGCTTTGCCGTTGCCACAGACGCGCCATGCCGACGGCGGCGCGCAACTCGAACAGCCTGGCCTGCTGCCGGCGGGCGATCTCGAGCGCCTGCGAGTAGAGCGCCGCCGCGTCGTCGAAAGCCTGGCTATCGGTGTCGAGCAGGATGTCGGCGCGCAAGCGGTGCAGCTCGGCATCGTAGTAGTGCTGTCCCTGGCCGTCCGCCTGCGCGACCCCGAGTGCGAGCGCCTGCAGCGCCTCGTCGTGGCGCCCGACCTTGCGCAGCCCCTCCGCGAGCAGGCCGAGAAACTGCGGCGCTGCGAGCCCGCTGGCGATCCGGGCCAGCTCGACGATCGCCTGCCGCATCTCGGCGAGGCCCACGTCGCAGTCGTCCGACTCGATCCGCGCCCGGCCGCGCAGGAACGTTCCCACCGCCGTGTAGAGCGGAAAGCCCAGCTCGGCGGCAAGCGCGACGACTTCATCGACGCGCTCTCGCGTCCGCGTCAGGTCGCCGCGGGTGAAATGCGTGAAGCCGGCGAAGAACAGCGCCTGCGCGAGGCTGAGCGGATGCTTCACCTGTCGCGCCAGCGACACCGCCGCCTCGCTGACGGCGAGCGCCCGGTCGAGATGGCCGACGTACAGATGGCAGAGGCCGGCATAGACCCGGGAGTTGATCCCGCGGTCGATCCCGGTCGAATACGCCAGCGCGGCGTGCGCCGCTGGATCGTACAGATCCGCCGAATGCTCGAGGTGCCGCAGCGCCCGCGCGAAGTCGCCCTGGAAGAAGAGCGGCATGCCGGTCTGGCAGTGCGCCGAGACCAAGTCGAACGCCTCGCCGGTGCGTTCGGCCACCGCGAGCGCCTCGCGCGCCACCTCGGCCGAGGTCCCGAACTCGCCTTTGACCAGATAAGCGTCCGCCAGACCGGCCAGCACGCGCGGCAGATCGGGCGATTCGCCGATCCGCGCCGCCAATTCGCGCGCGCGCGCGTAGGCGTGCTCGTTCTCCGGGTGCGACCATCCTCGCACCGCGGTGAGCGGCGGACCGATCGCCGCCTGCAGCCGCAGCTCCCGTACGTCGCGCTCGCGTGTCGACGGCAGGGTCGCCAGCAGTGTGAGCGCGCGCCGCAGGTGAGCGATCGCCTCCTCGTTGGCGTTGCGAGAGCCGGCATGATGGGCGGCCTGCTCGTGGTAACGGATCGCGCGGTCGACGTCGCGGCTGCGCTCAAAGTGCGCCGCCAGCTCGCTGGCGACCTCTTGTGTCCGGGACCCGTACTCCGCCTCCAGACATTCACCGGCGGCCTGATGCAGACGGCGGCAGGTCGACGGCGCGATCCGCTGATACGCCACCTGGCGAAAGAGGGCGTGCCGGAAGGCGTAGCGGGCGCTCCATCTGCCGCTGGGCCAGGTGCTCTCGCCCGCCGCGCGCAAGACCTGCTGGCGGCGTACGAGACCGTCGCAGAGCGCCTCCACCGCTTCGACGTCGCCGAGTTCGGCATTACCGGCCGCGATCGCCGCGATCGCGTGAGCCGGGAACTCTAGCCCGAAGATGCTGGCCGACTCGATGAGGCGGCGTTCCGCGGGCGCCAGCCGGTCCAGGCAAGGCTCGATCACCGCTCGCATCCCCTCGGGTATCGAGCTCCGCAATGCCTCGGCGCCGGCGTGCAAATGCCAGCGCCCGTCGCGCCGCGCCAGCAGCGTGCGCTCGAGCATATCCTCGATCAACGCGGCGACGAAGAACGGATTCCCTTCGGTGCGTTCCATCAACAGCGGCAGCAGCTCGTCGGGAAGTCCGACGCCGTCGAACCGGCGCGTCAGGTACTCCGCGACGTCCTGAGCCGGCAGGCCGTCGAGCATGATCTCCTGACAGAGGCCCTTGCGAATCAGCTCCCGCCTGACGCCGGCGACGGGATGGCCGCTGGCGATCGCATCGCTCGGCCGCAGCGTGCACAGGATCGCGAGCGCCGCCCGCTCGCGGCGCTGCGCGAGCACGGAGAGCAGGTCGAGGGTCGCGTAGTCGCTCCAGTGCACATCCTCGAAGACGAGAAGCAGCAGACGGTCCGCCGCCAGTGCCTCCAGGGTGGCCGCGAGCTTGTGCAGCGTGTGCTCGTGCGTGGCCTCGATCGGCGACGCGCCTCCGTCCGCGACCGGCGCGTCCAAGATCGCCAGCATCCACCCCGGCGCGGTTTCCGCAAGCGTGGCGCGCACGCTCGCGGCGCCGGCGCCCCGACACAGGCCGGAGATCGCGTCGAGCACCGGGAGGTACGGCTCGCCGCCGCCGAAGTGCTCGACGCACTGACCGCGCGCGCTGCGCCAATCAGCGTCCGCCCGCGCCAGCTCTCGCACCACCGCATCGACCAGCGTCGTCTTGCCGATGCCCGCCTCGCCAGAAATGAACCCGATCTGGCGCCGGCCGTTGCGCGCCGCCGCGACCCATTCCAGGATGGTGGCCAGCTCGCGTTGGCGCCCCACCGTAGGAATCCCACTGGTGGTGTCCTCGTCGAGCGCCGACGGGGGATGGGTGGCGTCGCCGACCCTGGCAATGAATCGGTAACCCCGCCGCGGCACGGTTTCGATAAACCGCGGCGCCTGCCGCTGGTCGCCCAACGCGTTGCGCAGCTCGCCGACCGACAACCGGACCACATCTTCGGTCACCGCGACGTCCCCCCACACGGCGTCGAGGAACGCGTGCTTGGTCACCAACTCGCCCGGGTGCTGGGCGAGATACACCAAAACAGCGAATGTTTTCGGTCGCAGGTTCACCGCGGCCCCGTCGCGCAGCAGCGAACCGGCTCGCAAGTCGAGCGCGAACGGCGGGAAGGCGATGATCTGGGACGACGGTGGAGGCATGCTTACGCGCCCGTAGCGGCGGCTCATTCAATGTGGGTGGGTCGATTTGCGCAAGCCGACCGGTCCCCTCTCCCGCGAGGGAGGGGGACCGGAGAGACGGCTGCACGTTTACGCGAACTTTACGCGTTCCTTACGGACTTGCGGCGCCCTCAAGCGTTATCGATGCGGGCATGAACGAGGAATTTGGCGGTCGCGCCGCGGATGCGCGCAGGTCACGACTTCCGGCGGATCGGGCGTTCGTCCTGCAATTGCGGCCCGAGTTCGATGCCGGTGCCGATCTGTTCGTCGGGCGCATCGAGCACATCGCTTCCGGCGCCGCCGAACAGTTCGTGTGCGCGGCCGACCTGATCCAGTTCGTCAAGCGAGTGCTGGGGAGCGAGCCAGCGGAACGCATCTCCAACAAGGAGGAACGATGAAGCGAATGGGACGAACATTGGTCGTCGCGGCGCTGGTGCTGGTCGGCTCGGACCTGCCGGGCGCGGCGCAAAGCGAGATTCAGAAGTGCGCTGCCAAGAGAAACAAGCTTGCGGCGACGTACCACTCGTGTCGCGAGAAAGCGGAAGCGAAGGCGAGCCGCACCATGACGGCGCCCGACTACGCCACGTGCGCGGCGACGTTCGCGCAGAAGTGGGAAAAGGCGCGCGAGAAGTACGGCCTCGATTGCATCGCCGCGCTCGGCACGGGTCCGATGGATGATCTCATCTCGCTCCAGCGCGACACTGTGGCGTCCGTCATCGCGGGCACCGCGGCCGTGCCGGAGTGCGGCAGCGACTGGATCGACGTGCCGGGCGAGCAGTGCGACGGCCCGGCGCTGGGCGCATCCACCTGCGCGAGCCTGGGATTCCTCGGCGGCGATCTGGCCTGCACGGCCTGCACCTTCGACACGGGCGGCTGCCTCGAGCCCGAGCTTCCCGCCACCGGGGCCACGATCTCGTACAACCCCGCGGACGACGGGGCGTATCAGATCGGCGCGCCGCTCCAGTACGTCGACAACCGCGACGGGACGATCACCGACCCCACCACGAAGCTGATGTGGGAGAAGAAGATCAAGTTCGACTCGATCGCCGACCCGGCCGATCCGCACGATGCCGATAACACCTATCCGTTCGGCGGCGTTTGCGTGAGCGGAGGCGCCGAGTGCGCCACCGATGCGGATTGCGGCGGCGCGGGCCCGTGCGACGCGAGCCGTCCGGCGCCCAGCTTTCCGGACGGGCCAACGATCTTCGATTGGGTGGCGCAACTGAACGCCGCGCGCTTCGCCGGCTACGACGATTGGCGCATTCCCAACATCAAGGAGCTGCAGAGCCTGCACAATTTCGGGACCTTCGTGCCCGCCATCTCCGAGGCGTTTCACGGCTCGCAGTGCGGCGCGGCGTGCACCGACCTGACGGACCCGGCGTGCTCCTGTACGGCGTTCGTCGCCTACTACTGGTCTTCGACGACGGTCGTCCGAATTCCGACCGCGGCCTGGAACATCGAGTTCGCCGATTTCCTCACCGCGGTTGCATTCAAGAACTACCCCTTGTGGGTGCGCGCCGTTCGCGGCGCGGAATGACCGATGTCGACGGTGCGAACACAGACGCTCGAGGAGATGATGATGAACCGAATCGCAATCGCGTCCATCGTGGTGGTGCTTGCCAGTGGGGCGGCTTTGCCGGCACGGGCGGCAAGTGACGCGGAGAAGTGCGTGGCAACCAAGAACACGATCGCCAGGACGTATCAGCAGTGCCGCGCGGTCGCGGAGGCGAAAGGCATCCTGAAGTCGTCGTCGCCGGATTTCGCCAAGTGCACGGCGACGTTCGCGAAGAACTGGAACAAGGCCGAGGCGAAATTCGGCGCCGCCTGTCCGGACAGCGGGACCGCCGCGACGATGCAGGAGGTGATCGCCGGGCAGACCAGCGCCGTGGCCGCGCTCATCGCCGGCACGGACGTGATTCCCGCCTGCGGCGACGGGCAGATCAACGCGCCGGGCGAGCAGTGCGATGGCGCGGCGCTAGGCGGTGCGACCTGCGCCTCGCTCGGCATGCGTGCCGGCGTCCTCGCCTGCACGAACTGCGTCCTCGATACGCGGGCGTGCATCAACGTCAGGTTCCCGTCGACCGGAGTCACGACATCGTATGTGATGAACGACGACGGCGCGCAGCGCGCCGGCGGGTCGCTCGCCTACACCAACAACGGCGACGGCACTATCACCGACGATCGCACCGGGCTGATGTGGTCGATGCAGATCGGGCAGAATGGGGTTGGCGATCCGAACGGCGCGCTCGACGCCGACAACTGTCATCTATGGTGGGGGCTCTGCATGGGTGATCCGGGCCTGGCGGAGTGCACTGTCGACGCTGATTGCGGTGCGCTCGGGCCGTGCCGGCCCGGTCGGAGCCACGCCTGCCAGGACACCTCGCCGGGGCTCACCGCCTTGCAGCTGATCGCGGTGCTGAATCAGATTCAGTTCGCTGGCCATGACGACTGGCGGCTGCCCAACATCAAGGAGCTGCAGAGCATCGTGGATTTCAGCCGCACCACACCGGCAGTCGATCCGGCGTTTCACGGCGCGAGCTGCGGTCCGACCTGCCTGACCGGCGATCCGGCATGTTCGTGCACGGCGTTCCCCGGCGCCGGCTGTGCGGAGTACTGCACCGACCCCAGCTGCCAGTGCGTTGAGCAGGGCCCCTACTACTGGTCGTCGACGACGCACCACCGCACGGAAGGCGGTTTAGGCGCCCTTGGAGTGGAGTTCCAAGACGGGTTCGTGTGGAGCTCGCACAAGTACAGCGCCCTGCACGTCCGCGCCGTGCGCGGCGGGCGTTGACAATCCATGGTGTCGTAGGGTGGAAACCCGGCAAGATGCTGGTTTTCGTTTGGTCGCTCTTGCATTGAACTTTGTTCATCACCTACGAACGCCCGGGAACAAAGGGAGATGCCATGGGACCGATACGAGTGACTTTAATGATGTTGGCCGTACTCAGCGCCGCGCCGGGGCAACGCGCGGCTGCCGCTTGTAGTGGCGACTGCGATGGCGACGGGCGCGTCGCCATCAGCGAGCTGGTGCGGGCGGTCGGCGTGGCGCTGGGCAACAACCCGCTCAGCCAGTGCACGGCCGCCGACAGCAGCGGTGACGGTAATGTCAGCATCGCCGAGCTGATCGGCGCGGTCGGCGCCGCGCTGAACAGCTGCAATCCGGTGGCGACGCGCACACCGCCGCCGACGGCCACCCACGGGCCGAACAGCACCCCTACGGTCCTCGTTCCAGGCTGTGACAACGGCGCGTTCGAGGTCACCTATACGACGGGCACCGCTGGCAACTACGTGACGAGTCCTCTCACTCTGGATCTCGTCGCCGCGGGCCAGGTGCGCAATCCCGCTGCCCCGGTGTACCTCTGGGGGATCACCGGACTCCAGTGCATGGTGAACATGCCGACCTTCACCCGCGCCGTACAGGTCCAGGTCTTCGGCCCGAGTACCGGTTTTGCACCAGGAACCTATGCGATTACCCCGCCGCTCAGCTCCATTGTCTATCAGGAGTCGCCGGACAGCAGCGCCGCCTCTGTCCGGGCCTGGGACACCACCGGCGGGACTCTGACCATCGAGGAGGTCGACGGCGACCGTCTGCGCTTCCGCCTCGCGGCGCCGATGAAGCCGCAGCCTCTGCTCAGCTTCGGCGAGGTGCCGCAGGGCACGTTCACATTGGAGGTTTCCGGTACGGTCGAGCACTTCACCAGCCAGTGAGGGACTGTCAATTTTGCTCCGTACGCGTACTCGATCGGTGCCCGATTTCCGTCCGCAACTCGCTGTACGACGTTGGTTGCGGGTTTGTCAGCGTACCCCCGATGCGGCCGCGAGCGGAACCCATTCGCCGTCTTCGACCCGATAGACGGTGAGCACCGGATGGATCGTATCGCCGAACTCGTCGAAGCCGATCTCTCCGGTGACCGCGCCGCTCGCGTTGATCAGCGTCGCATTGGTGGCCGCCTGTACGCGTTCGATGATGTCGGCACGCACGGCATCATCGACCCGGGTACGGCCTGCCAACGCATCCCGGGCGGTGCTCAAGAGGAGATTGGCCGCGTCGTACGCATAGGGTCCGAACGTACTGGGCGGGTCGACGAAGCCGGCGGCGGCGTAGGCCGCTGCAAAGGCCGGACCGCCGGGCTCGCTCTCCACGGCAACACCCACCGAGCTGGCGAGGTCGCCCTCGGCATTGGCTCCGGCGGCTGCGATGTAGTCGTTGGCCTGGATACCGTCGCCACCCATCAGTGGCACGGCGAGGCCGGCCGCGAAGGCGGCCTGCTTGAGCAGGGCGGCGTGATCGTACTCGCCGCCGAAGAACAGCAGCTCGGGACTCGTCGCTGCCGCTCGCTGGGCGTATGGCACATAGTCGATGTCGCCTTCGGGGACGATCTCGAATGAGAGGATGGTGCCCCCGGCGGCGACGAATGCGGTTCGGAAGTCGTTCGCCAACCCTTGGCTCACCTGTTTCTCGTCGCTGACGATGGCGACCGCTGAGAAGCCGAGGTCGGTCGCCGCCCGCGCCAGGAAACCGCCCTGCTGGGCGTCGTGTGCGACCATGCGAAAGTAATTTTCGTGCGGGCGCATCGGGTTGTCTCGATCGGGGCCGAGGGTCAGCGATGGATCGGTGTTGCCGGGCGAGATGAGCGCGAGTCCGGCTGCTGCGAACGCCGGCGCGACAGCGGCGGCGACGCCGGAGTTGTAGGTGCCGACGACGCCGATCAAGTTCGACTCGTCGAGCAGGCGTTGCGCATTGATACTGCCGACGTCGGGATCGGAAGAATCGTCGACGGCTACGACCTCCAACTGCCAACCGGGCAACAAGTCCGCCTCGGCAGCCTGATCGACGGCGAGCTGCACCGAGTTGCGGATGCCGCGGCCGAACTGAGTGAGTCCAGCGTCGAGCGGTGCCAATACTCCCACGGCGATCGTCGGCTCGCCGGCCCCGTCGTCATCGCTGCCGCATCCGACCACCGCGAAGAGCACCACCAGCAACGCGGTGCCAAATCTCATCTGCCTCATCTCATCCTCCCGCCACAGCTTCGGTCGGCGTGTCGTCGAAATCGCGCACACCAAATATCACACACCAAGTACTCTCGCTCTCAGGTTGCTACCACAGCCATGACGCACATCGGAACGAGGCGACGCGTACTGAGGTGGTCCCGAGAGGTGTGACCCGACCTCCCTTGGATGATCAGACCCTGCGTCAGGGGCACCGCATCGAAGCGCCGTTTGTGCTGGCGCGGCAGGTCGCGAACGCCGTGGCGCCACACTGTCCCGGCGACGCGGTCGGCGCGCCGAAGACGATCCGCGCAGTCAGCGGCGCGCCCGCCGATGCCGAACCGAGCGCGAGACCGCTGGCTTTGACGCTCACGCGCAGAGTGCCGGCGGGATTGATCGCCCGCACCGTCACCTTGGCGATACCACTCGACGTCGACGAGTTGCGATACTTCCAGGTCGTGCCGGCACCGTTCATCGACCAGTTCGACCCCCCGGGCGCCGTGAGATCGGCGAGGACGACGCCGGTGTCGGTGGTGAGGATGAGCCGCAGGCCGTCCGCGCCCGGATCGATCGGCGGGCTCGTCGCCGTCGCGATGGTGCCGCGGAGCTTGAGCTGATCATCGCCCGCGGGGGCTTGCAGCTTGCGGAGACTGAGACGCGCGTCGGCGACGACCGACGGACTACCGCAGCCGCCGATGTCGGCGCCCCGCTCGATCTCGAGCAGCATCACCGCGTAGGGCGGGAGGTCGATGTCCGGAATCTGCGAGAGATTTGAAATCAACTGCGTGTCGAGTTGCCGCAATCCCTCGGCCGCTACGGCCGCGTTCAATCCCGAGGCCACGAACGCGCCGTAGCTGTTGTTGTGCGTAGCGTCGATGAGCCAGCGCTTCACCTCATACCCGCCGGTCGAAGCGAAGCCGTCGATCGCCAGCGATATGTCGCTCGTCTGCGTGACGAGGGCGCGTTGCCGATAGAACACGTCCTTCATACGTTCGAGGTCGATCTGTTCCGAGGACACGGCCGTGAGCGCGCTGACCGGGATGGCGTTGCCGAGGTATGCGGCGATGAGCGCCTGCCCGCCCCAGCGCGCGAAGTCGGCGGGGCCATACCCCATGTCGCGCAGCACCTCGACCGCTTGACGTCCCGGGCTGGTCACATAGCTCCACAGCAGCACACTGAGTCGGTCGTCCTCGACGCCCGCCAGGGCCCATGCGTGCGGGAAGTACTCGTCGGCGTCGTTGGCGTGTGTCATGTCGACCGACACGAGCGCGCGCGGCAGGCGGCCGACGATGGTCTGCGCGTGATAGATGGCCTTGCGCAGGCCGTGCTTGTTCTTGTTGGTTCGCAGGCCCCAGTCGTGGGGGAACTCCAAGCTACCGCCCCAATCGGCGTCGTCGAGCTGGTACATCGCCTGATAGCCGGACACCCCGCCCTCGGCGAGGTGTGCCATGAAGGCGAGCGAGTAACTGGCGCCCATCTCGTTGTCGGTTTGCCAGCATCCGAGTGGCGACGGCGGCGACGGCCAGCTCGGGTCGTCGCGCTGTTCGTTCGGTTCGAAACAGGCACTGAGCGGGTTCCAGCTCCCGACGATGATGGGAAGGGGCGGGAAACCACTGGCGGACAACAGATCGAGCACCTGTTGATTGGCTCGCCGGTTCTGCTCCGGCGGGGTGCCGAACAGATGGTAGGTGATGAAGTCCGGCTGGATCCCCGCGGCCGCCGAGAACTCGATGAACGCCTGCATGACGGGCACCGACTCGCCCGGCTTGATGCTATCGGGGCCAGCCGCCGGCTCTGGTCCGCCGACGCGCGCCGCGGGATCGGCACTGCGCGCTCCGGCGACGAAGTGACGCCAGGTTTCTAGGAAGTTCGCCTGGGTGTCTGTCCAGAAGCACGGGGCGTCGGGCTCTTCCCAGAACTGGTACCACACGTTGTCGAGACCATGGGTGACGTTGAAGAACGTCACCGTGGCGGCGATCGCCGCCTCCCAGTCCGCCCATTTGCCGGGGTCGGGGGCGACGGTCTGATACTTCGGCCACTCATCGGCGCAGCCGGGTGGCATGGTTGTTACGGAGGACGAGGAAATCCACCGCGGCATGCCGTGCACCTGGAGCAGGAACTGCGCCCCCTCCTGCGCGGCGAGCGCCGCTACGGAGGCGAGGCCGCTCTGCGCGAGGCGTGTCTGATAGTTGGCCAGGCTGGTCGACGGGCTGAGGATCAGGTGCGTCGACTCGACGATCAACCCATGCGAGCGGCCCGCGTCAGCCGCGAAGTCCAGCTTCATCTGAGGGCTCGTCCAGCCGAAGAACGCCGACGGCTCGAAGAAGGTCGGCAGAGTGCCGGCGGGGGTCTCGCCATGCACGGCGATCGCGATCTGCTCGGCGCGAGCGGGCAGGAGGAGCAGCGTCGCCATCAAAAGGACCGGAATGGAACGTCTCAGCATGGCTTCTCCAGCGGCTGTCGAGTGTACCGGAAACCGAGACACCGCATCCGCGTCAGCGGCTCCTACCTGTGGCGACAGCATCTAGAAGCCCAGGAGCCGCTGTCAAGGTAGAACTGAGGCTTGGGGGGCATTCCTCTGCAACCCCCGCCAGCCAGCGCGAAGGATGCTCGGTCTCGAACCGGCCCGATCACCGACTCGGCCAGGGCGTTGTCAAACGAGTCGCCGACTCCGTCGCTCTTGTGAACACTTCCCCGCGCGAGACACTCGGTTGGCGGCCTCCGGCCGCTGGCATCGCGCCGTGGCATATACGGACGTGTTCTCGGCGGACTCGCCTTGTCCTCTCGGTGGTACGGTGGCAGATACGCCGCATGGGTCGAGCGACTTACGCCGAACCCGGACGTAGCACGAAAGGAGACCTCTATGAGCGCCAATGCAACGGATCTGCAACGACGGGCTTTCCTCAAGAGCGCGGGCACTGCCGTGATCGCCGGGTGGGCCGGTTCGGCCGTACTCGCCTCGCCCGCGGCGGCGCAAGACACAGGGCGCGCCAGCTCGGGCGACCGCGACAACAAGGCGCTCGGCGCTCGACTGCGGGGCGTGCAGCACTTCGGCCTCACCGTACAGAACATGGATCGAGCCTTCGCCTTCTACACCGAAGTGCTCGGCGGCACCGAGATCATGCGCGACGGCGATTTCCACGGCGAGCGTATCCACAACACCCTGCTGACCGATCAGGATCTCGAAGCGCGACGGCGGCAGGTCAACCCGCGCACCATGGGGATCCCTGATCTGAGCGGTGGGGCGCAGCGCCTCGACGTGCGGTTCATCCAGTTCGACAACGTGGTGATCGAGCTCCTGCAGTACCGCGATGCCGAGCAACCCGCCGGCAGCGGCGCGAGCTTCGCCGAGCCCCTCGATCACATGAGCCCGGCCTTCCCGCGCATGATGCACATCTGCTTCCACGTGCGCGACGATGTCGACTTTAACCAGTTCATCGCCGATCTCGAGGCTGAAGCGACGCGGCGCGGCATGACGCAGGTGCGAGCCAATCGAGTGATCACGGTGGCAAGCGAGTCGGAACGGCAGGCGGCGCCGATGGAAAGCAACAGCAACGGCATCACCGATGGCCGGTCGAACGGTTGGCGGCTGATCTACTGCAAGGGGCCCGAAGGCGAGCAACTCGAGTTCGTTCAGGCACTGGGGCCCGTCAAGCGCATCTTCGACGACGCGCTCGAAGCCCGTCGAACATCAACCACGTGACAATGAGAAACAGCGGGGTCGCCGAGCGCGATTCGAGCCACGAGCCCGCCTCGATACATGAATCGCCCACGGCCACGGCGCATACGTGGTTGCCCTTATTGAAACACGGCGGCTCCCGAGACAAGCGTGTGTGCCATCGGAGAGTCGCCTTGTTTGGACAAGGGGGGAACAAGATGTGGAAATATCGATTTGACGGGATCTCGGCCGCGTTCATCATCTCGCTTTGCGCTGGGGTTGCGCTCGCCGGACCGACGGCCGCCGAGAAATGTGAATCGGCGAAGAACAAGGAAGCGGGAAGGTATGCTTTCTGCCGCGCCAAGGCGGAAGCGAAAGCGATCCAAAAGGGCGGTGCGCCGGACTATTCGAAGTGCGACGCCAAGCTAATCGACAAGTGGGCGAAGGCGGAGTTGCCCGGGGCTTGCACGGACGCCGTGACCGGCACTGCCATCCAGGGTGTCGTCACAGCGAACACCAACGCGATCGCGACCGCCCTGAACGGCGGGGTACTGCCAGGGTGCGGCGACGGCTCCGTCAACGTGGCTGGCGAGCAATGCGACGGAATGGATCTCGACGGGTACACCTGCACATCGCTCGGCCAAGTCGGCAGCCTCGCGTGTAATGTCTCGTGCGACTTCGACGTCGCCGGGTGCTCCGACTGCGCTTCGGTTGGCGGCGTCGAAGTCGGTGGGTCTTGCTGGTTCCTCAGCTCGGGCACCGACTGCGATACGACCTGTGCAAGCGCCGGTCTCGCCTACGGTTCGGCGACTGCGACCTATGCTGGAAGCAGCGGAACCGACGGTCAGTGTTTTGGAGTTATGGATGCCCTGGGGCAGACCGCTCCCCCTTTCGTCGACGTCGGCGGTTTCGATTGCCTCAACAATGTGAACATCGCCGTCAGCGGCCTAGGTTGTGCGGTCATTCCAGGTTTCCCCGTCCGCATTCGCTGCAATGAGTCGCCGACCGTCTCGTCAGCTGTCCATCCGGAACTCGATCGCGCCTGCGCCTGCGAGTAGGCGTGAGCGGCTAGCCCTCGCCGCTACGTTGGTTCCCCCGGCTACGCTCGTGCCGCGGGCGCCCAACGGGCGTCGCCGATCATTCGACTCGCATCGGAATCGTGAGGGCGTCGAGACCGACGAGGCCGTGCTCGCCATCGAGGGCTTGACCGACGCGGACGTCGATTTCGTAGAAGCCTCGCAGCAACGGCGCCGTCAGGCGCAGCGCCACTTCCGCCGTGTCTCCCGGTGCGACGTTCGACGGGAACCTCACCACATCGCCCTCCCCCGCCAACGGCTTTCCACCGGCGAGCCAGCGCGCCACGAGCACCACCAGATGACGGGCGTACATCAGCCCTTCGCCGGAGAAGCTCGGCCACGATTTGTCGCCACGGTTGGTCACTCGCACGACGATCTCGCGCGTCGACCCGCGCCGCATTCGCACCGCGCGGTCGCTAGTTTCGATCTCGGCGGCCAGATCCCTCTCGGTGAGTTGCACGAGAGGTACCGGCCGCGGGTCGCGGGCGACGCCGGCAAGCAGCGGCGCCAGCTCGAACCCTTTGAAGGTGGAAGCCGCCGCACGCTCGACCTGCATGTCCGACCAGTCCCACACCCGCCGCGGCTGCGACTCGAGCGCAACTGGCGTTCGGTTCCAATCGCCGTCGTCGAAGTACACGCCGACTGCCTGCACGACGACGCCGTATCCAATGAGGATGACTGCGACCGCGCGCCAGGCCGGACGGCGCCAGATCGGAACCAGTCCGTAGGCGAGCAACAGCGTCAGGGCGGGCAAGACGTCGCAGAAGTAGCGCGGTCCGAACGTGTGGCCCGCCCACCACTCTTTGAACGCACCGTAGATCAGCAGATGCACAGCGAGCCCGACGACGAGTAGGCGCATCCATTCGGGAGCCCGCTCGCGCCAGACTCGCACGGCGCCCCAGAGCGCGAAGATCATCACCGGTGTGTAGACGAGCAGTCCTCGATTCGGGCTGACGAGCAGACCGGCGACACCTTCGTGCACGGCAGGGGCAAAGTGGTTGAGCCGCTGGTACCCGCCCGCGACGGCGTTGAACACACTGAAGTTGTATGCGAGCAGCGCGGCGCCGCCGAGCGCCGGGAACGCGGCGAAGGCGATGAAACGAGAGCGATGGCTGCGCCAGACCGCGAAAGCGGCGAGCGCCGCGAATACGATCATCGGCGGTCGATTGGCGACCGCGAGCGCCGCGGCGAGTCCGGCGACCACGAAACTCAGCGACCCGCGTCCAGGTACCGAAAGCACCCAACTCAGCACCGCCAGCGTCAGCGCCCCGAGCGCGTGCGGCCACAGCGCCTGGCTCGCGATGCTCCACGCGGAAGTCCCCAGTCCGTAGATCAGGGTCAACGCGATGGCCCAGTGGCGCGCAACGAATCGCTCGAGCGTGAGAAAGACGAACAGCGCCGAGAGCGCGGTCAGGATCGCGGCACTGAGACGCTCCATCACGACGATGAGCACGCGAGCACGGACGTCGTCGTATGAGACGCCGTAGTGCGCGAGAAGCCATGCCGGCACGATGTAGAGAGGGGTGACGACGAGTGGGGTCGCGATCGTCGACATGGAGTAGAGGTGCGCACCGGTTCCGCGCAGGTAATAGGGCAGGTAGCCACTCCTGGTGCGCTCCCACGTGAACTCGTTGAGATCGAAATTTCCCTCGCGCAGAATGCTGAACGGCAGCACCCGCGTCGGCAGGCTGTCGCCGGAAGTGAGGACGCGCAGGTTCGCGCAGTACACCGCGAGCAGACCGAAAAAGATCAAGAGACCGGCGCGAACCGCGATTGATCTCCCAGCGGTCGCGGCCGCTTCTGTCGACCCAGCCGGCGGGCGGGCTCTGCGATCCTTGCGTCGCGCCATGGTCTCAGGATCCTGTACGCCTCATGCGACCGATCTCACCGCGCGTCGTGACTGGCCCGCGCGATCGGGCCGGATCCGTCGATAGATCCGCGTACCGAACTTCGACGAGCCGCGCGAGGGCCGTATGAGCGGCGCGCCGCGTGTCGCCCGAGGCGAGGCGCGTCACACGGGCGCATGCGTCTTTTTTCCGTGGTTGGCGTCGGGGTTGGTCTTCTTGTCGGCGATCCAGGTCTCGATACTGACATGGTCTCTCGTGTCGCCGCGGCTCACACGGCTCGTCGCGCTTGGTATTCTGCTCATCGCCTTGCTCGCTGCATGGCTCGCCGGGTCGGCGCTGAAACAGGGCGGAGAGATCGACCCGCCGTGGACAGGTGTCGCAGAGCAGCGCTGGGGGCGGTCGATCGCCGGTCTCTTTGCGGCGCTATATCTGCTCCTCTTCGTGTGCGCGGTCACGGCGCCTGATCTATCGTGGGACGGCAACGCGTACCACCTCCCGACCGTCCAGCAATGGTTTCAAGCCGGTCGGGTCGAATGGGTCGAAGGCCCCGAACCGTCGGTCCTGCGCTTCATCAACGGCTATCCAAAAGCAGCCGAGGTGATGTCGCTGTTTCTCTGCACCCTGATCCATCCGGCCTTGGCGCACGCTTTCAACCTCGTCTATCTGCCCCTCGGCATGCTCGGCATCGCCTCGATCGCGCACACGCTCGGCGCCGCGCGCGGACCGTCGCTGGCAGCGGGCGCGGCGTTCCTGCTGGTGCCGATCAACCTCGGACAGTCCGCGACCTCTTACGTGGACGCTGCGTTCGGCTCGGCGGTGATCGCGTGGCTCGCCGCGACGGTCCGGCTGCGACGTCTGGACGCGAAGTGGCTCGGCATCGAAGCGTTGGTCCTCGGCTGCGCGCTCGGACAGGTCATCGGTATCAAAGGAACTGGTTTGCTGCTGGGCGGGATCGGCACATGCGCGCTCCTCGGCATGCACTTGAGCACGCGGCCGTCGCTCCCGCTGCGCACGTTGCTCGGAGGGTGGCTGGGAGTCGCGGTCTGTGCACTGGCTGTCGGTGGATTCTGGTACGTCCGCAATCTCGCGCACGGACACAACCCGATCTATCCGATCGGTCTGACGCTGGCGGGCGTCACGCTGTTCCCGGGCTACGATGCCTACGCGCCGGCGGGTGCATTCGCGGCCGATGGCATGATCGAGCACTGGCCGGCGCCGGCACAGGTTGCGTTCACCTGGCTGCAGGGTTTCTGGCACTGGCCGCAGTCGATCGTCGGCTTCGACATGCGGCTCGGCGGCCTCGGCTTTCTGTGGCCGCTGGCATGCCTGCCGGCCGTGGTGACCTTGGTGCGACAACGCCTCCGCGTGCGCGGCGCGTGGCGTGACGAAGTGCTGCGCGAGCCGCTGTGGTTGCTGCTCGGGATCGTCGCCGCCGGCATCGTGCTCGTGCCGTGTCCATGGTGGTCGCGCTTCACGGTCTGGATCTACGGTCTCGGCCTACCTTGCCTGGCGGTAGCGCGGAGGTCGTGGAGGAGCCGCTTCGCTCGCCGATGGCTGGCGGCCTGCGTCGCCATCGCACTCCTCGAAGCTGGCATCGTCATCGCGCGCTGGCAGGTGCCATTGGTCGAGGTGGCAATTCGCTCCGCGCGCGGCGAGGCGCGTCCGCCGTGGATCCCGATCCCGAGTCACTTCTATCCGCCGTGGGCGTTGCGCGGCTCCCTCATCGAGAAGCTCGCGCGCGGCGACGATACGATCGGAGTCGTACCGCTTCCCTGGTACGCCGAGCCTGTCGTCGGCGTCTTGAGTCAGCCGGTCGGAGCCCGGCGGATCCACTTCGTTCCCGACGATCTCGATGCGGACTTCGCGGCCTGGTACGAGCGCGTGCGGCCGCGCTACATCATCATGGAAACGCGCGACGAGATCCCTCATCCCATGGCGCGCCTGCAGCCACGGGTGGAGGCCACCGGCTCCTTGACGGTGCTGCAGTTCTGGTGAGCTTTCTGAGTGAAAGCCCGCTCAGCACTCGGCCGGCTGCGGCGATGCCTGGCCATGCGCGGCGCCGGCAGGTGGAAACAGCCGCGCGTGCTCCAGGGTCTTACTATGTTCGGGCGCCAGGGACCGGTAGATCTCCCAATGCTCGCGCGCCTGATCCCTCCGGCCCAACCAGAACAGACTCCAGTACAGGATCGAGTGCGGTATCCAAGTGTAGTTCGCCTCGAGCTCCGGATACGGGTTGGTGTGGGCGATCGCCAGCGACTCACTCGCGCACCGCGTTGCAACCTCGAACTCGCCCAGTCGGCAACACGTCGCCGCCAATCGCAGCAGCGGCTCGCGGCGCGTCGGATCCGCGGCACACGCGCGAAGATAGACCTCCTTGGCCTCGTCGACGCGCCCCAACGCCTCGAGACTTTCGCCCATGAAACACAGGCTCTGGGAACGCTCGGCCGACCAGGCCCCTTCCATCGCGACGTGCTGCTCGAACGCGGCGACCGCCGATTCGTGCCAGCCGTGGTAGAAGAGCTCGCGCCCGAGGTAGTGCCACCAGCGCGACCTCTCCGGGTACTGCATTACCTGCAGCGCCAGCCCGGCAAGGTAGGTACGGGGCTTGTTCTCGTCCTTGTGATGGCGGACTACGAGCTGCGTGCGATCGCAGCGCCGCCGTGACGTCGCCGCTGCGTCCTGCGCGCTGCTGATCGGCAGCTCGTGCACACGACCTTCCCAACAGTAGCGCGTGCGGTCAAAGAAGCGCGCGATGCGCAATACGATGTTGCCGTACAACTGGTCGTACTCGAAGGATTCAAAGTCGCCGGAATCGATCCACTCGTCGAACGCGTCGATGTCGAACGCCGGCAGTTCGTCGCTGGCATCGACCTGCAGCACGAAGCGGTTGTCGGCCAGCATCCCCGCGAGCTGACGAGCGTCGCCGAAGTGAAACAGCCGCTGTCCGGCCTCAACCAGGGGGCCATCCTCTCCCTTGGCGAAGCGCCGCTCGATCTCGACGGCTCGAACGTCATCGAGCTGCGCGTCGAACCGGTCGTGCACCAGTTCGACGCGGCAGCCGTGATTGCGCGCGATTGCGGTCGTGTCGTCGGTGCTGCCGGTATCCAGCACCAACACCTCGCCGCCACGTTCAAGGAACTCCTCGAGACTCCACAGCAAACGCGGCAGCCCCCGCGCCTCGTCGCGCGTGAGGACTGCGATGGAGAAACGAGGAGCCGTTCCGTGCACCACGCCAGGTGCCATCCGCTACAGCGTAGTGCACCCGCCCGCCCCCATTCCGGTAGGCTGTGGAGTACAGCCGGGCGCCGCTGACTGCGCCAGCGCCGCCGGAGGCGCGATGATCGAATCCACCATCGGCAGCAGCGTGACGACGAGGCCGACCTGGAGCATCATCCGGCGCCGCGACATGTCCGCCGGAGCGTACAGGTCTGGCGCCGCGCTGGCCCCTTCGAGCAGATGCTTCTCCGCGAACTGGTCCAGCGCGAGCCAAACCAGGGTCTCCGCCTCTTCCGGTGCGCAGTCGGCGCCCAGCATCCGCGCCATCTCGACCACGGACCTGTTGCCGTCGCACAAGGTCCAGACCCGTGCGGCGGTTCCGTTCAGACAATGCACCTCGTTCCGTTCGACGTCGTAGACCACCAACTCATCGGGCAGTTCCTGCACGAATATCTGGGTACTTCGGGTCTTCGGGCTGTAGATCTCCATCTGGCCTCCTCTCCTCGCTTTCGATCAGGTTTGCGCCGCGAGATCAAAGATCGGTCCAACGACACTCGACGCCTCTCCGCGTTCACTGCTGACGACCGGTACCCGTGTGACTATTTGTTGCAAAGTTGTCAATGCGACCTCTGGTATGCGACGCGCGGCCACCGTGTTGGCGAGCATCGCGAGCACACCCCGACCGGGCGACAGACGCCGCGGTCGCCATTCGCCGCCCGATCGGAACTCGCTCATCACGACGAGTCCCACCGGCAGCGGGCCGCTCCCCGCGCGAACGGCGTGGGTGGGGGCTACGTGTTTCGTCACGCCAGCATCGTGGTCGTTTCGGATCATCAGCGGCCGCGGGTAGGAGTGCACGTCGCCGGCCGAATCGAACACGGCGTACTCGTCCGAGTAGTACTCGGCGCCCGCCCGCACCAACTCACGGACCAGAATGCTCTTTCCGGCGAAGCTGCGCCCCGGCAGCACGATCCCCCGTCCTCGGAAGCCGACGACGCCGGCGTGCACGAACACCCGCTCCGGCGCCATCTCGGCGACATGGATTTGAACGTCCGCGGCGAAAGCGCGCAGGCACGCCTGAAGGGTCGAAGACCGCACCAGCACCCTGCCATTGACGCACAGCGATGTGCGGGACCCGGCGGCACGGTCGTCCGCTTCGACGAGAAGCGAATACAGGTGGCCGGTGTCGAACAGCTCCGCCCTCGCGGAACCGGGTGGAAGATGCTCCACAAGGTCTTCGAAGACACGCGGGTCGTTCGTTTGAACACCGACGCTGACGCCGTAGGCCGTGACCGACATGCCCAGCGGGCAGTCGATCCGGTCCAGCAGGGCCGCCGCCACGTCGGGCGCCTCGCGCACCCAGGACTGATGACCCGCGGTGTCCACGCTACACGCACTCCGCCCCGCCGACGGCGGCCGGCTCGGGCGCAGGGCGCATCCCGACCGATGCGGCAACGGCCGGCGACGCTGCCCGCCGAGCGACGAGCTCGACAAAGGTTCGAACGAAGTGTTCCGCCGAAAACGGGACTGCGCCGTCCGACGACAGGAACGCCCGGATTCGATCCAGATACCCGTCGTGGGTGCGCTCGGACATGCCCCGCAGGAAGGCGTGCAGCTCTTCCTCGGAATCGAAGTCTTCGCGGGCGATGAAACAATCCCTCGGAATCGACGCCGCGATGTCGGGTGCGCCACTGTAGATCGGGACACATCCCGCGCGAAAGCTGTCGAAGATCTTGCCGGTGATGAAACCGTTCCAACCCTTGACGGTCTCGTAACAGAAGCTGAACCGGTAGCGCCGCAGGCAGTCCACCCTTCCCGGCACGTTCTCCGCGGAGTGGCGATCGAGGTCGGGGCTCCACCCCCAGCCGAAGAGATCGAACGAGTCGCCTTCCGCCTTCGTAAAGTACTCCGCGACCTTCCGCTCTTCGCTGTAGAGCTCGGCCGGATGATCCGAGTACTGGTTCGAAGCAACCAGAGTGCACAGCTTTCGATCCTCGAACGGCACGAGGACATCGACCATCGGGCGCAGGAAAGGAAAGGAGAGTTTGAAGTAGCGCACGTTGTCGACGAGGTCGTCGTGCCAGGTGTATATCCGCCCAAACGGCCCGTGGTACCGGGTCTCGAAGTTGAGCGGGTTCGCGATCGGATCCTGCCACAGGACCAGATTGAGGATGTCGCTGGAGTAGGCCGCCAGCCCCTCGATCTCGTCGGGACGCACGTCGAAGACCACGACCGTATGAGGGTCGTCGATCTCCGTCAGGGTCTCGGTTTCCCGTACCGTATACCCGAGTCGGTTGAGGACCGCGCGCATCTGCCGGAAGGGATGACACCTCTGGTCGATGGCGGACAGCGGATCGGTGGGCGCGAAGAGATTCCGCCCCATGCCGGTGCCCACGCAGACCTCCCTGGGCGAGTTCGCATCGCTCAGACTGCGAACACGGCCATAGCGGGCTCTGTTGCGGATCTCCACCTCCGTGCGCACCTGCCCTTCCCGGTCCAGCTTGTCGTCGTTCAGCGGGTTCTCGCGGTTGTAGAGGTACAGCACCTCGTCGACGAAACGCCCGCGCGGACCCGCCATCTCGTGCAAAGCCCACATCTGCGCCACGTCCCCGGCCGTCGTATAGAATCGCCCGGCGCGATCCTGAAGGTCGACGGGGCGGATCCGCTGATACAGACCGGCGTAGAACGTACGCAGGTGGGACGAGACGAATGGATAGTCGCGGAAAGCGTTGGCGCTGACGATCTCCGGAGGGATCGGCGCGCAGAACCCCTCACCGTCTTGCGGAAATCGGGTGAACTGTCCCCAGGTGACCCAGACCTCGGGATCCTCATAGATCGCATCGAGGCGCTTCAACACCTGAGGGTGAGCGAGAAAATCGTCACCATCGACGAGCACGATGATGGCACCCGGGTCGCAGCAGCGGACGGCTCGGTCGATGTTGGCCACCGGGCCGACGCGGGTGCGGTTGCGGTGCGAGGTGACCCGGTGGCGATTCGGCGTCGCGCTATCCGCGAGGTACCCGTCGACGAGCTTTGGCGTCTCGTCGGTCGAAGCATCGTCTAAATAGGTGACGCCGAAGAGCGGGTAGTCCTGGGTGAGCACCGACTCGAGGTTTCGTCGGCACCACGGCGCATTGTTGAACGACGGTATGACAACCTCGAAGGTCCTGGGCATCTTCGCCAACCAAAATCCGCAGTGCCGCATATCAGAATATCGGCGGTTAAGGCAATCGAATCGATTGCCAGTTCCAATCGACAACAGACCGGTTCCCCGACTTCGCCGTCTCGGTACGTTTTGCTACGATCCGGGCCCACCCGATCGACGGGGAGAGCACACGTGCAGATCCACATGACCACCTATGCAGCGCGGAGCCGTCACTACATCCGCGAGACGCTGCAGAGTCTCCACGCGTCGGATTGGCGGCAGACGGGCCGGCCGGTCAATCTGATCATGGGGTCGGCAGACGCGTCGCATGTCCTGGAATACACGGCGGCCCCCTCCGTGCGGATCGTCCCCTGGGACGGGCCGGACAACGAGATCCTGCGCTGGAACTGCACCCTCAACAAGATTCGCGCGCTGCGCTACGGCGACGACGAGCCGACGCTCATCTGCGAGGACGATATCCGGTTTCTCCCGGATTGGCTCTCGACTCTGAAGCAGGCGACGGCAGAGATGGGCGACGCGGAGTACATCCTCAGTCTGTCAGCTGCAAAACCCGACCTCGCGAAAGCGCGCTTCGTAGCCGGCAAGCAGTGGGTCAAGCGGTATCCGACATTCGTACTGCAGGGCGCCCAGGCGCTCTATTACCCGAGCAAGGCGCTGCGGGAGAAAGTCGCCGACTATCTCCAAGCGAATCTCACGCAATCGAACGGCGACGACCTGATCGGCCGCTACGCAAGGTCGTACGCGGCGCTGTACGCGACCAGAGACGTACTGGTCGAACATGTCGGATTCATTTCTTGTTTTCCTCGGGAGAAGCCTCGCACCCCATGATCATCAACATGACGACCGTGGCGAGTCGGCCGAAACACTACATCGACCGCACGCTGAACAGCTTGTTCGAATCCGACGGCCGAGACGTTCCGCTGAATCTCATCCTGGGGTCGAGCGATACGTCTCACGTCGATCAGTACCGCGATGTGGCGAACGTCGTCGTTTGGGACGCCGAGGCTGAATCCCAGGCACGACCTGGAAATCTGCGTCGCAACTGCAACGTCAATGCGATCCGCGCCTTGATGTACGGCGACGACGACGATTGTCTCTGTTGCGAGGACGACATCATCTTCGCTCCCGATTGGCTCAGCCAATTGAAGCTGACCGTCGCTGAGATCGACCGCGCCAACTACGTGCTCAACCTCGGGCAGCGCGGCGATCCGTCGCCCGGCAAGCGCTATGCACCCCACACGGAAACCTATCTGTGCGGCGCCCAGGCAATCTTCTACCCGAGCAAACGCCTCAGAAACGCCGTCGCCAAGTACGTGCGGGAAAATATGGGTGGCGGTACCAACGATCTCTTGATCGGCATGTTCGCGAAGAGATTCGCCGCTTTGTACAACACGACCACGCTCCTCATCGACCACATAGGCCAGGTATCCTGCTTTCACGAGCCCGAATCGCTCGCCGCGGCCGAGCAGCCCGAGGCCTCGCAGGCGCTTCCCGAAAATGCGGCAGGCGAGCCCGCTGTCCCGGATGTCGAGGTTGATCGGCATCCCCGCCACACGGCACCGCCGGCGGTGAGCGGCCCGCGCGCTGTTTCCGAACGAGCAGGCGACCGGCGCGTCACTTCCGAAATCGTAATCGCGCTGCTTCGCGCGTCGCTGGGTACGGGCCCTGCCCCCGACGCCGCGCGCTACGCCGAATGCGACTGGACGAGATTCGCCCTCCTGGCGAGGCATCATGGCATCGGCCCCATCCTCTTCCGCGCGCTTCACGAGCGCGCCGACGACGTGCCGGCGGAGTGGTTGCAGATATTCAAGGCCGAGTACGTCGCCAACGCGTTTCACAACCAACTCGCGCGAGCGTCCGTCGATGAAATCGGCGCGGTTCTCAGCTCGGAACAGATTCCCGTCATATTGATGAAGGGTGCCGCGCTCCTGCGTACGCTCTACGACGATCAGGGGCTGCGGACGCTGTGCGATGTCGATCTGCTCGTCGAGGAAGGCGACGTCGAGCGAGCCGACTCGGCACTGCAGGCGCGAGGGATGAAACTGCCGGTGTCGGAAGAGGTTGGCTCCCGGTGTCACTACAGCCTCGTGTATTGCTGGCAGGAGCCGCGCACGGTTCCGGTCGAGTTGCACTGGAGGATCTTCGAACGTTATCGGCCGTATGTTTTCGATCTGGAGGCAGTGCGCGCGCAGGCGCAACCTGTCCCCGGCATGCCGTCGGGCGTGCTCGTGATGTCGCCCGAGCACGAATTGGCGCACCTCTGCATGCATCTGGAGCGGCACGCGATCACGTACCGTTCATTGATCGACCGCGAGAACTGGTGCGAGCTATTGCTGTTGCCGCGCGGCTCCGGCCGTCTCACCTGGCTCTACGACATCGCGCTGTATCTGCAGCGCCGGAGCGAGCGGATCGATTGGGGAAAGTTCGTCGACATGGCGAGGCGTTGGGCGATCGACGCGCGTGTCTACGCCCCGCTCGAGCTGTCGCGCCGCGCCTTGGGTGTCGGACCGCCGGAAGAAGTCCTGCGGGCATTGAATCGCGGCCGACCGCAATGGGTCGAACGGATCGCACACCGTGTGGTATTGGCGTCGCACCGCGCCAGCGAGGCGCAGCACACCGCATCCGGGCGCCCCCCGCGCCCACACTGGCTGACGCGCCTTTGCGATCCCGCCGTTCGCTTCTCCGACACGTGGGTCTCCATCTTCCCTCCCAGCGCCTTCTTGCACGCCGTATACGACACACCCAATGCGCCGCGCTGGCTGCGCGGCGCCCACCTTCGGGAAGTCGTGCCCGAATTGTGGTCGGAGACCCGAGGCCGATTGCGATCCGCCGCCGCGCCGGCCCTCACCCAGAAGCTGTAGGTGCCACGGTGGTGATTCTAGTCGGCATCTGGCGTTGCACCCTCCAGCCCTGCTCCGTCATTCGCTTGGCGTGGGAATAGCGGGCCGTGCGTCGCCTATGGATCTCGTTGCTGTTGCTGCTCGTGACGATCCTCGCGATCGGATTTGCGATGCGGCGGACCGTCGCGCCGCGGCTCTTCGCTCTCTTCGTCGAAGAACCGCGGCCCATAGCGCCGCCGCCGCTTCACCCCGGGGTCGCGTGGAGCGGCGAGTGGTATACCGTCGAGCGCCTCGATGGCGCGACGATCGCGATCGGTGAGCCCCGTTCCGCGGGTCGCAACGTCAGCTACCTCCTGCTTGGGCAGACACGCGCGGTACTGTTCGATGCCGGCGAGGGCTGGGCGGATCTGTCGCCGGTAGTGGACGATCTGACCGATCTTCCGACGATCGTGCTGCCGTCACACCTTCACTACGACCACCTGGGGAGTGTCGAGAATTTCTCGGCACTCGCTCTACCCGACCTCCCTGCCCTACGCGCCCAAGCCCGCGGCGGCGTGCTCATCCCGACTTCCGACCAACATCTCGGCTTCGTCGCCGATCGCCAGGCACCGACGCTGCGTGTGACCGAGTGGTGGAAGCCGGGCGAACCCGTCGATCTCGGGGGCCGCCAGGTCGTCGTTCGCCACACTCCGGGTCACACGCCGGAATCGATCTCCCTATGGGATCCGCAGCGACGCTGGCTGTTCTCCGCCGACTACATCACGCCACAGCCGCTGTTTGCCTTTCTCCCAGGCAGCAGCATCGGAGACTACCGGTCGACCGCTCGAGGACTCCTGCAGATCCTGCCCGAAGACGTGGTGCTATGGGGCGCCCACGACGAGCCGACCGACACCCTGGCGCCGCGACTCGCGATCGCCGACCTGCGCGACCTCGCGCGGGTGCTCGAGGAGATCGGCCGCGGCGAAGCCAAGGCGAGCGGCTTCTTCCCGCGCATCTACACAGTGAACGAGCGAATCGAGATCTGGGCCGACATCGGCGACCGCTGAAGGAGGAACAACCGGGCGGCAGTGCTAGCCCGGACTATTCATGGATCTTCGGCTGCAAGCGCCAACTGCACGCCATCTCGGGCCGTGCTCGCTCTTCGCTCCTCGACATAGTGTCTACTATGCCTGCGTCGCTCATCCCTGCGCGCGCCCCGATCTGGCGCACATTTGGCGCTTTCGCTTTCGAACATTCATGAATAGTCCGGGCTAGCAGCCCGTCCCATCTCCGCTCGACAGGGCAACCAGAGCTGGGCACCCATAAGGGAGCTCAACGGGGCGACACGTCCGGCGCGACATCGGGTACTCCGGACGGCTCGGAGACGTGCGATGCGCCTCCGGATGATCGCGCCAACGCCTGGCGCCGCAGTGGGGACGGGCCCTCGATCCATCGGATCAAGCTCGCGATCAACTTCGCTGCCGGCGTCACGACCGCCCGATGCGCGAGCGTGGAGCCCGCCAGGCCGAGCTTCCGCTTGGCCCAACCTGGCAGGATGCCGATCGATGCGCGGATCAACACGGAACGAGCGACTTGATCCGCAGGCTCGGCGCTGGGGTCGTGCATGAGGAACTCGACCGTTTCGCGCGCCTGCTGACCGGCGTCGAGTTCGGGTTGCATCGCGCGGTAGTAGGCGCGCACTTCGGCAACCGACTGCGGCACATCGGCGGCGCCCAGCCGTGCCGCGATCACCGACATCTCGGCGAGATACCGATCGCAGTCGCGGTCGGACAGTGGCGCTCCGGAGTAGCGCTGGTAACCGCGCAGGAAAGACGCCGCTTCGGCGGTGTGAACCCATGTCAGCAGCTTCGGATCGTTGGCCGAATACGGCCGTCCATCGGGTGCCGTCCCCACCACGCGCTCGTGCACCTTGCGCACGCCGCGAATGGCGCGCTCGGCCAGCGGCGTACCGCCGTAGGTCGTCACCGCGATGAACCGCGCGGTCATCGCCAGGCGGTGCTTCGGATCCTCGCGAAAGTTGGAGTGATCGGTCACACCGGCCATGGCCAGCGGGTGCAGGGTTTGAATCAGCAGCGCTCCCACGCCGCCGATCAGCATACTCGGCAGATCCGAGTGCACCTGCCAGGTCACACTGTCGGGGCCGAAGAGACCCGCGTCGCCGAGCGGCCGCGAGTAGTCATCGGGCTCGCGCACACCTCCGTAGAGACTGCGCTCGAGGGAGACATGTGCTTCGCGGCGGATGTCCTCCAAGCGGGCGCTCATCATCTTCCTCCAGGACGGAGCGAGTAGCGGAGTAGCGGGGAGTAGCGGGACGTAGCTCCGATATTCCGATTCTACCGACGTGGCAACTACGCAATCTCGAGCACTGCCCATCGTCATGAGTCATTCCATTCTCTCCCGCGGCTCGATGCGGCCTTTATGGCCGAAGCGACGCGGCAATCAACGAGATCCTCGGTTGAGAATCGGAGAGGCGGTTTAGCCGCCTTTGGGGTGGATTTCCAAGACGGGCTCGTTTGGAGCTCGCACAAGTACAGCGCGCTGCACGCTCGCGCCGTGCGCGGCGGGAGGTGACGATCAATCCCACCTTCGATTTTGACAACGAGCTGAGCCAAACGGCACGAGGCCGGCGGCGTGCGCACACGCCGCCGGCCTCGTTTGAATATCCGCCGTCCGCCTCTACCGGTCCACTTCCTCAATCCGGGCGGAACCGCACGATCAGAGTTGGGCGGTCGGAGCCGCTCTCGCGGCTGCGGTAGACCTGCTCGGAGTCTTCGTTCTCCACCTGATCGAAGATCACGAACCCATGCGCCGCGCCGTCGTCGTACATCCCAGCCACCTGCGCCGTAACGCTCCACGAGCGCCAGCCCTGCTCGGAGCCGGAGGTGGACGACGAGATCGCTCCGATGCGGGCCGGCTGATTGGGCCAGCTCACCGTCATCTCGCCCCATGCCATCGCCACTCGTTGCACCTGGATCGTGCGCCCGGGCTTGGCGCTCTCGGCGTACAGGCGCAGCTCGGCCGTGTCGAGCTCGCATCCGGCCGGCACCGCCGGCAAGGCGAATCTGACGATCGCCCTGAAGGCGTCGTTGCCGCCCTTGGACTGTACCTTCAGCACCGAGTCGTCGCCCTTGTTGGCATCGCCGCCCTGCTCGAACCACGCGTCAGCGTTCGTACTCAACGTCAACGTCGTGCAGGCCTGGCCAGGCGTCGGCGTCGCGGTCGACGACCGCGTCGGGGTCGACGACCGCGTCGGCGTGCGGGTGCGCGTCGAGGTGTGGGTGCGCGTCGAGGTGCGGGTCCGCGTCGACGTCGAGATCGGTGGCGCGGTGAAGGTCGCAGTTGGCGGCGGCGAGAATGTGGCCGTCGCTACCGAGGCCGCTGTGTCGGTCGGCGACGCAGTGGATGTGGCGACCGGCGGCGACGTGGGAGTGGCCGGCGGCGACGTGGGAGTGGCCGGCGGCGACGTGGGAGTGGCCGGCGGCGACGTGGGAGTGGCCGGCGGAGACGTTGGAGTATCGGCCGGCGGCGACGTGGGAGTATCGGCCGGCGGCGACGTGGGAGTATCGGCCGGCGGCGACGTGGGAGTATCGGCCGGCGGCGACGTGAAGGTCGCAGTGGCCGCGGGCGGGGCGCTCGTAGCGCCTCGGAAGGTGACGACGAGGGTCGGGCGGTCGGAGCCGCTCTCGCGGCTGCGGTAGACCTGCTCGGAGTCTTCGTCCTCCACCTGATCAAAGATGACAAACCCATGCGCCGCGCCGTCGTCGTACATCCCGGCCACCTGCGACGTAACGCTCCACGAGCGCCAGCCCTTCTCGGAGCCGGAGGAGGACGACGAGGTCGCTCCGATGCGGGCCGGCTGATTCGGCCAGCTCACCGTCGTCTCGCCCCAACCCGCTGCCGCTCGTTGCACCTGGATCGTGCGCCCGGGCTTGGCGCTCTCGGCGTAAAGGCGCAGCTCGGCGGTGTCGACCTCGCATCCGGGAGGCACCGCCGGCAAGGGGAATCTCACGATCGCCCTGAAGGCGTCGTTGCCGCTCTTGGACTGTACCTTCAGCACCGAGTCATCGCCCTTGTTGGAGTCGCTGCTCTGCTCGAACCACGCGTCAGCGTTGGCGAGAACCGTGGCTGGCAGGCAGACCGGGCCAGGCGTCGCCGTGGCGGTCGGCAGCGGCGTCGCCGTGTCGGGCGGGATGGGGGTCTGCGTCGGCGTGTTGCTGGGCGTCGCGGTGCTCGGCAGCGTCGGCGTTCCGAAGTCGAGACAGGTCAGCAACGAGCCGTAGAAGTTGGGAGACCCGCTGGCGCTCAGCTGGGTGAAGACCACGAAGGCAATCGGTGTCGATGATTCGACGGACAGGAAGAAGGGGAACTCCGGATTACCGAGCCAGTCGCGGGACTCGGCGGTGTCGAGTAGTAGACCGGCGGCGCTGAAGGCCGCCAGCCGATGAATGGTCGAATTGATGTTTCCGTCGCGCATGATCAACAGCACCTTGCGCACGTCGTTGTTTGTGAATTCGATTCGATATGGGCTGTACAAGGTCGACTGGCGGACCATGTTGTACGTCTCGGGCACCGACGAGTACTTCCTGTACGCAACCGGCACATCACTGTCATCATCGGAAAAGAGGAAGCCGAGTTGGCTGTACTCGTCGGTCAGCTGGTGCGCCTGCGGGTAGGGCAGCGCCGGCGGAGTTCCGCCCACGGGAAAAGCCACCTGCGTCATCCCCAGGGTCGGCGCAAAGCAGGTCGGCTGCGGCAGCGGGGCGCCGCCGCCATCCGCCGCCGCGGGCGCCGGCATCCAGAGACCGAACGACGTGACGAGCGACAACACAGCCAGAAAGCCGCACGCGAAGGGCGCTCGGCCCGGCTTCCGACCACCAAGGAGCCAACCCCCGCCAACACCGATCCGCTCGGCCACAACATGTTCAAACCTCCTAGATGAAACCAGCCGACCCGGCGGTGACGCGATCACCTTGCCTGCGACAGTCCGGACAACCACGTGCACGACGATACGTGTTTCCCGTAGAGCCAATGGCGTGCCAGCGCGAACTCACTGCGGCCCAAAGGGTTTCTGCGCGGCGGACCCAAACGCGAGTCCAGATCCCGGACGGGAGCGTCCCGAATCAGGACATTCGGCGCGGCGCCGCGCGGACTTCGTCGGCGTCTGCATGGCGGCGGCAGCTCCCGAGAAACGCGCGGCGTCCGTCGGCGCGCCAGCCACTCCCTTGCAAGGCCGGCTCAGCCATAGCAGATACGGCACGCTAGTACGCGACTTCGAGAAGCGCAAAAATGCAATTCACGATCACCCGCAACCTTTCCCTTGGGATGGCCTTGATCCTGTGTCTCGGCACGGCGTCGATGCTGGCGATCTACCAAGGCCTGTCTGCCGTGCGCGACGCCATGGACCGGCTCCTCACGGCCAAAGAGCCGGCCAGCGCCGCCGCGTACGAGATGGAGATCCAGCTCCACGCCATCGCCTCCGACGTCCTGGGCCATCTCAACTCACCGGCTCCTCACTACCGCGACGAGGTTCGCTCGCACGCGGCGAAGTTCGCCACGTTTCTCGAGAGCCATCGCAAGCTCGTCGAAACCGAGGACGCCCTGCGGCTGGCTAACGAGCTGGAGCGGCAATACGGGGAGTTCCGGGCTATCGGCGACACGCTCATGGCGGAGCGCGACGCTCAGGAGGCATTTTTAATCGAGACGTTCGAGAAATTTGATGGCATCGATCGCATCATCGACGACGAGATCGAACCGCGCGCCCGCGGCGACTCAGCGGCGTACGGTCCCCGGCAGTATGAAAAGCTCCAGTTGCTGGTGGCCCTCGAAGGCGAGGTCGCCGAGGTCGGTTTGTCACTCGCCCACTACCAGCGCCTGCACACGCCGGAGAACCGTCAACGCCTGCACGTCCAGCAGCAGCAGGCGCGGAACGCGCTTGCCGAGCTACAGGAGGCGGTCGCTCTGGGCGATGAGCAGCGCTGGTTGCACACGCTCGAGTCACTGTTCGACGAAATCATGGCCCTCACCGGCAAGGCGCTTGCTCTCGACGACCGGATCAACGAGGACCTGCAGGACCTGACGCGCCTCGAACGAGACCTCGATCGGCTCCTCGACGAACACATCCAGGTTGCCGCGCGGCAGGACCTCATCGCTCCGTCCAAGGCGGCAGACGAGGCGACCTCTGAGGTGATACGCCGCATCGGAGTGCTGGTGCCGCTCTTTGTACTTGCGGCGTGCCTCGTGACATTGAGCCTGGTCTGGGTGATCAGCGCACCGATCAAGGAACTCATGGCGGGGGCGCGCGCCGTCGCAAGCGGTAGGCTGACCCACCGCTTGCGTCCGCGGGGCAACGACGAGCTCGCGCAACTTGCCCACGAGTTCAACCGGATGCTCGCCGAGCTCGAGAGCACGACGGTGTCGAAGACGGCCCTCGAGGCGAGCCAACGCAGGCTCGAGGAACTGGTATCGCAGTTGCGCCAGGAGGTCGCTGATCGCGTTCGTGCCGAAGAAGAGCAGAAGCGCTTGCACGCCTCCCTCCGCCAGGCAGAGACGATGTCGGCGATGGGGTCGCTGGTGGCGGGCTTCGCTCACCAGGTACGCAACCCGCTGTTCGGCATCTCGTCGGTGCTCGACGCGATCGAGGCCCGCGGCGGCGAGGTCGAGGCCTTTGGGAAGCACACCGCCGTATTGCGGCGCGAAGTGGAGCGGCTGATTGCGCTCACACAGGAGCTCTTCGAGTACGGCAAGTCCTCCGGTTTGCAGCTCGCGGCCGCCTCGATCAGCGATGTCATCCGCGAGGCCGCGAGCGCCCGCGCCTCGCTCGCCGAAGAGCGGGGAGTGCGGATCGTCCTCGACGAGAAAGCAGGTGTCGGCAACCTGTTGGTGGACCGCCCACGCCTCGTGCGCGTGTTCGAGAATGTCCTCGAGAACGCCCTCCAGCACTCGACGCGCGGCAGCGAGGTGACCGTGACGATCCGCGTCGCCGAGGACGGCGACGCGGCGATCGAATGTGTGGTCGAAGACGCGGGCCCGGGCATCGCCGACGAGGATCTGCCACACGTCCTCGAACCGTTCTTCACGCGACGCCGTGGCGGCACCGGGCTCGGCCTGTCGATCGTACAGCGCATCGTCGAGGAGCACGGCGGCAGGGTGGTCGTCACGAACCGCCGCCGTGGCGGCGCCGCCGTCGTCGTGCGCCTGCCGCGATCCGGCTCGCAGGCCGCCGCGGCCTGACGGAGT